>Ga0126370_10000547_pt1 | contig 15704 bp, 9 predicted proteins | sample PanSoiMetaPlot_3_FD_92586 | JGI IMG/M metagenome (GOLD analysis project Ga0126370, IMG submission 92586) | Tropical forest soil microbial communities from Panama - MetaG Plot_3 | ecosystem: Environmental > Terrestrial > Soil > Tropical forest > Bulk soil | place: Panama | collected 2016-02-17 | reverse complement strand
TCTTTTCTCCGGGCGCTAAGGTTGATCTTTTTACTCCGCTGAGCCTCGACCAGCAGCGCAATTGGGGCAACATCGTCACGCTCATCGGCCGCCTCAAGCCCGGAGTCACCACCTCGCAGGCACTCGACGATGCCCGGCGCATCGCGCCCAATATGTACTTCAACACGAAGTATCCCGAGACTCTCGGCCGTTATAAAGGCCGGCTGATTCCCGTGCCCCTAAAGGACTATGTGACCGGCAAGCTGCACAACTCGCTCATCGCGCTGTGGTGCGCCGTGGCCGCCATCCTGTTGATCGCCGGCGTGAACCTTTCGAACCTCCTTCTGGCGCGCGCGGCTGCACGAGGCAAGGAATTTGCCTTGCGCGGAGCGCTTGGGGCCAACCGCGGCCGGCTTGTTCGGCAGTTGTTGCTCGAGAGCCTCGTGCTTTCAGGCGCCGGGGCGGCTCTGGGCGTGGTGCTGGCGCTCGGGCTGATTCTGTGGCTCACACATCAGGGATCGCTCGCCTTGCCGCTGCTGAGCTCGCTGCGCATCGACATGCAAGCGTTGGCTTGGACGGCGCTGGTAGCCTTAGTTACAGCCGTCGTCTTCGGTCTACTGCCCGGACTGCGGACGGCTGGCGGCAATCTGGTCGAAGTGCTGAAGGATTCCGGACCAGGAGCAGGACTTGGCCGGAAACACGAACGGCTTCGCTCGACTCTGGTGATCTCTGAGGTCGCTCTGGCGTGCATACTGCTGGTCAGCGCGGGATTACTGTTACGCAGTTTTCTTAAGGTCCTCGACGTCGATTTGGGCTTCGAGCCGGAAAAGGCCGCTTCCATCAAAGTAGAGTACGACGACAGCGCGCCTACCGATGAAGGAAGCCAGACCAAACGCAGCGTCATTTTCCAGGAGATTCTGGAACGAGTCACCGCGGTTCCGGGCGTCGAGGCCGCGGGAATGGCGGACTATCTTCCCTTGGGACCGAACAGGAGTTGGGACACGCCGGTTCCGCAAGGACAAACATTCGATCCGGGCCAGATTCCCGAGCCGCTGGTCTATATCGTGACGCCGGGATTCTTTCGTGCCATGGGTATCCGGCTGCATGGCCGGGATTTCGCGTGGTCGGACGGGCCACGCAGCGAACGGGTCGTGGTGATCAATGAATCGGCCGCCCGCCAGTATTGGCCGGGTGAGGACGCGGTCAACAAGATCCTGATGCGCGGCACCGAGCAGGATCGCGTGATCGCTGTCGTCGAGGATGTTCATGAAGAGCACGTCGAAACTGCGCTGGGCTCGCAGATCTACTACCCAATGATGCAGCAAGGGCCCAACGGGGCGCAGCTGGTGGTACGCAGCAAGATCCAGCCGTCGGCCCTCGCCGGCAGCATTCTGCGGACTTTGCGCGAATTGAATGCAAAACAGCCCACGGCCGAATTCCGTCCCATCCGGATGCTGGTGGATCGCGCTGTCCCGCGACGATTTTTCATGCTGCTGGTTGCCGCCTTCGCCGGCCTCGGGCTACTTTTGGCGGCGCTCGGGATTTACGGCGTGATCTCCTATGCCGTGGCTCGGCAAACTCGGGAGTTTGGCATTCGCATGGTGCTTGGCGCCACTCCGGCGCTGGTGCGCCGAATCGTTTTGGCGAATACCCTCAAACTCGCCGGGGTCGGCATCGCGGTGGGCGCTGTCGCCTCTGTGGTCTGCGCGCAGGTCATCGCCTCACTCCTGTTCCACACCGCCCCCGGCGACCCTCCGACTTTCCTGGCCGTGATCGTTCTGCTGGTCACGGTCGCCTTGTTCGCCGGATATTTTCCGGCGCTGCGCGCCACGCGGATCGAACCCGCGGTCTCGCTGCGTTGTGACTGAATTCGAAAGCGCCCGGGAGAACGAAAATGGCCTCGCCAAACGGCTCGCTGATTCAAATGGACGCAGTGCAAAAGATCTTCCGCACGGAGGACATCGAAACGCACGCGCTCGCGAATATTGATCTGGAGATAGGAAGGGGCGAGTACCTGGCCATCTCCGGGCCGTCGGGCTGCGGCAAATCCACGCTCATGTCGATTTTGGGGCTGCTTGACTCTCCGAGCGGAGGCAGCTACACGCTGAATGGCCAGTCGGTCGCCGAACTGAATCACGCCGACCGGGCGCGGATTCGCAACCGCGAGATCGGGTTCATTTTTCAGTCCTTCAATCTGATCGGCGATCTCACCGTTTATGAGAACGTAGAGCTGCCACTGACCTATCGCGGCATGAGCTCCGCCGAGCGCCGGCAAAAAACCAGCGCTGCTTTGCAGCGCGTGGGCATGGCACACCGGGCAAAGCACTTCCCGGCCCAGCTTTCGGGCGGCCAGCAGCAGCGCGTCGCGGTAGCGCGAGCTCTGGCTGGCGACCCGCTCATCCTGTTGGCGGACGAGCCCACAGGCAACCTCGACTCCAAAAACGGTGACGCCGTCATGGCTCTGCTCGAAGAGCTGCACGGCAACGGCGCGACCATTTGCATCGTCACCCACGACCCGCGCTATGTCCATCACGCCGAGCGCACGATTCATCTGTTCGACGGACGCATCGTTACAGAACCGGCAGCTCCCGCCGAGCGAGGTACTGCCTGGACTTAGACGGACCCGACTCTAGGAGTGGTTATTTCCCTGCCGCAAATAAGCGTCGGTGACGTATTGCGAGACCATGCGCTGGGTGTTGAAAAACGAACCGTTGATCGCGATCGCATGCTGCATGACGTTCAGGTATTTGTTGCGGTCGTTATAGAACAGCGGAAGGATGACGTGCTCCAGCTTGTCGTAGAGCGATTCCGAGTCCGCGGCATTGTCGACGTGCTCATCGCCGCTATGGCGGAGTTCGCCGATGGCCCAGCCGGTGACACCTTCGACGCAACCTTCGACCCACCAGCCGTCCAGGATGCTCAAACTCGGCACGCCGTTGAGCGCGGCCTTCATACCACTTGTTCCGGACGCTTCCAGGGGAAATTGCGGCGTATTCAGCCATAAATCGGCCCCAGCGGTGATCTTGCCGCCGACTTCGAGGTTGTAGTTGTCCAAAAACACCACCTGAATCGCTTTCTTCAGCGCTCTCTTCGCGCGGAATATCTTACGGATGAGTTCCTTGCCTCCCGTGTCGTTCGGGTGCGCCTTGCCCGCGAAAACGATCTGAAACTTCCCCGCGCTGCGCACAATTTCGCGCAGGCGGTCGAGGTCCGACAAAATCAGGTCGGCGCGTTTGTAGCCGGTCGCCCGCCTCGCAAATCCGATGGTGAAAACATCGGGATCGAGACGCAAGCCGGTCTTCTTCTGCACTTCCTCAAACAGCGCGTGCTTGGCCAGCAGATGTGCCGACCAGACTTCTTCAGGCGGCAGGCCCAGCGCATTGCGCAAGCTGAAATTGTCTTCACGCCAGCTGGGAATGTAGCGGTCAAAAACATCCTGCAGCGCCGCACAGGTCCACGTACCTGCATGCACGCCGTTGGTGATGGCCTCAATGTGTTCGCCCGGAAACATGCGGCGAGACACCTCGCCGTGCAGCTTGGCCACGCCATTCACATAGGTGCTCATGCTCAGTGCAAGGTGCGTCATGTTGACCGAAGCGCCGCTCCTGGCTGCACGCTGTAAATCCGGGAAGTCCGTTTCGGCCTGCAAAACACTGCGCAGTAGCTCGGCAGACGACGCGTCTTTCAAATCCAGAAATTCCTGGCGCTCCGGAAATGCCCGCGTCAAAAATTCCATCGGAAACCGGTCGTGACCCGCCGGAACGGGTGTGTGCGTCGTGAAGACGCACTTGCTGCGCACCTTTTCAATGTCTTCGCCGCGAATCGACAGGCGCCCCGCTTTTTCCGCCTCTTCGCCCAAAAGCTCGAGCGTCAGCAAGGCCGCGTGCCCTTCGTTCATGTGGTAACGCGTGAGGTCAGAAAAGCCCAGCTCTCGCAACATTCTGACGCCGCCGATGCCGAGCAAAACCTCCTGGCATAGCCGGTAATAGGAATCGCCTCCATAAAGGCTCCCGGTCAGGTTGCGGTCGCGCTCTTCATTCGAAGGCAGATCGGCGTCGAGAAAATAGACGGGAACTTCGAATCCGCGCACGCCCTTCACGTCAAAGCGCCAGGCGCGCAGCTCCACGCGCCGATTCTCCAAAGGCACCTCGACGCGAGCCTTTTCCTCGGTCAAAAAGTCTTCGACCTTCCACTCCGACGTTTCTTCGGTCTGCCATCCGTCATCGGCCAGCACCTGCGTGAAATAACCTTTGCGGTAAAGCAGGCAGACGGCGACCATGGGAAGCCGCAAATCGGCGGCGGCACGGATCGTATCTCCGGAAAGTACGCCAAGGCCGCCTGAATAGCTCGGCATGGCGTTTTCTAGCGCAATCTCCATAGAGAAGTAGGCAACCAGACGTTTTGTCGGTGTCAACTCTTGTCCTCTTCGAGGGCGTCGCTCCGCTGCATACGAAGCGTTTCCTACCAAATGCGTCGCTTCAGACCACTTTTTTCGGCCCAGATCGAACCTCTATTTTGCGGTTTTCGCGGCGCGCAGGCAAGGAACGAATACGGGGAACGTTCGTAGTAAATCGATTGCCGAGAGCCTTGGCCCGCTAACGCCATTTCAGTCGGAAACCCGCTCCAGTTTGACCGATGTCGCGTCGTAGTCACCAGTAAGCGGAAGCTCGAGACCACGGTGCATCAGATAGGCTCCGCTCAGTCTTGAAGGAAGCGGCGAGTTCGACCGGGACTTTCCGTCAAAGATCGCGACCGAGTAGGTCGCCTGTTCATCGAGCCCGCGCAGCGCGAGCGCCGGCAGCATCCGTCCGAACTGCTGCGAATGCAGGAACGCAAAGACCACGGAGCGGGACTTGTCGGGTGAAACATACTGCGATGCCTTGAAGTTTCCATCCGAAGGGTCGGTGAGCCGGTAAAGATCGCCGTTCTGGACCGTCTCGCGGATGGATTTATAGTAGCCAATCATCTGCCTGGCCAGTCCAAAATTCTCTGGCGGCCACTTGTTCAGATTCGAACCGATCGCCAGCGATCCTTGCATCGCAACCAAGAAGCGAAATGGCAGCGGCGCGCTGCGCCCGTTGAAGTTCGGAACGTCGGTCACCCACGCCATCATGATGTGCGGCGTATAGGCGTAGGTAAAACCTTGCTCGATCGTCAGCCGGTCGAAAGCCTCGGTATTGTCGGAGGGCCAGACCTGCTCAACCCGGCGCAGAATTCCCAAGTCAACGCGACCACCGCCGCCCGAGCACGATTCGATTTCGAGCGTGGGGTGCTTCGCACGCAGTCGGTCCAGGATGTCGTAAAGATTCTGCGTGAACTTCACCCAGATCTTCTTTTGCTGATCCGCTGGTAGTTCCGGCCAGCCCGGTTCGCTGAAGTTGCGGTTGTAATCCCACTTGAGAAACGCGATGTCATTCTTGGTGACCAGGTCGTCAAGCCAGTGAAAAACGTATTCGCGAACATCTTCGCGCGCCAGATTGAGCAGCAATTGGTTGCGCGCTTCCGTGCGCGGTCGCCCCGCAAAATGCATCGCCCAATCCGGATGCTTGCGATACAGGTCACTATCTGGATTCACCATCTCCGGCTCGACCCATATACCGAAGTCCATCCCCAGCTCATGAACCCGCCGGATGAGCGGTCCGAGCCCGTTCGGAAATTTCTTGGGATTCACATACCAGTCACCCAAGCCGGCGTGGTCGGTATTGCGCTGGCCGAACCATCCGTCATCCATCACGAAGCGCTCGACGCCGAGGCCGGCCGCCTTTTCCGCAAGCGCAATCTGGCCGGCTTCGTCGACGGCAAATTCCGTCGCCTCCCAGGAGTTATAGAGCACCGGCCGCGTGCGCTTGCCGCTCCCCCGGGGAAGGATTTCCGCACGCACGAAGCGGTGCAGGATACGCGAAGCCTCTCCGATTCCTCCGCCGGTATAGCCCAAATAAAATGGCGGGGTCTGCAATTTTTCTCCGGGCGCTAACGAGTAGGCGAAATCAAACGGATTGAAACCGCCGGTCACGCGCACTTGCTGGTGCGGGGTTCCTTCCACACTGATGCGCCAACTCCCGCTCCAGCCGAGCGCGCCAAACCACACATTGCCGTGTTCCGGATCGCTGTCGCCGTCTCGATCGAGCGCAAACCAGGGGTTTGTCTGGTGACTGGTGCTGCCGCGCCGGCTCTCTAAGACCTTCACCCCGGTATGGACAGGCTCCTGGTTGAGCTGCCATTCGCCCGCCCAGCGACCGCTCAAATAGCGCAACCGGTAGCCGTCGCCGCGCGGGACGTAAACTGCTCCCGACTGTGCATTCTCGACGACGACCGGGCTCCCGGTACGATTTTCAACCACCGCTTCGCGGCGGATGAGGCCGGTTCCGGGATATACCGTGTAACCCAGATGAACCAACAACTCGCGCTCGATGTCCTTCAGCGTGACCGTAAGGGTTTCGCCCTCCATCTGATGCGCAACGTAGTGCAGGACCAGGTCGCGATTGCCGTCGGGAAAACTGACCTTCAGACTCGGTTCAACGTAGAGACCGGCTCCCCAACCGGGGTATTCCTGAGGCGTGGTTGTGGTGCCTAGGTCAAACGAAGCCCACTCGTCGGAGCCGTGCGCCGCGAGAAAATCCTCGTCGCGCGCAACATGGCCGCCCCAATAAATGTGTTGCAGTGCGTTCTGTTCGTTGATGCCGAATACATAGGACGCGCTACCCGCATCCAGAACGAAGATCTTCGATTTTTCAAGGAAGCGGATCGGACGAAAGGTTTGAGCCGAAGCGACGTGGGTTGCGGAGACGAAAACCAAGACGAGATAGGCAACGCTCGAGCGGAAAGGCATCACCATACTCCAACTGTAAACGTTTACAGCGTCTTACCCTATGCAATTCCCTCTCTGTTTGCAAGCGTCAGGCACACGATGCGATGCCGTCTCTGGCAGATTTTCACCAGACGGCGCGCGTTGCAGCTTCAAGCCCCAGTCGAACAACAGAAAAAGGGCTGCGGGGCAACTCGTGCAGCGCGTCTCGCTAAGAAAATTCGTTCACAAACGGCGCACGAGTGAGTGCGGGATTTTCTCGTGGTGCAAAGAAGCATAAGATGGGAAAGGCTATAAGGAGCTCCTCGCATGGCTTCACCCTCCGCAGCACGCCCCCCGATCAAGAAACAAAGTAAACAGACGCTGTCTGCGGACGAGCTTCGCAAGGTCCATGCTTACTGGCGCGCGGCAAACTTCCTTTCCGTGGGGCAGATCTATCTCTACGCCAACCCGTTGCTGCGCGAGCCGCTCAGCCTCGAACACGTCAAACCTCGTCTGCTCGGCCACTGGGGAACGACGCCCGGGCTCAATTTCATTTACGTTCATCTGAACCGCCTGATTCAGAAGCACGACCTCAACGTACTCTATGTCGCGGGGCCAGGACACGGCGGGCCCGCACTGGTCGCGAATACTTACCTTGAAGGAACCTATAGCGAGGTCTATCGCCAGGTTCCGCAAACCGAAGCCGGCTTGCAGCGCCTGTTCAAACAGTTTTCCTTTCCGGGCGGCATTCCGAGCCACGTGGCGCCGGAAACGCCGGGCTCCATTCATGAAGGCGGCGAACTAGGCTACGCCCTGGCTAACGCTTACGGCGCGGCGTTCGACAATCCGGACTTGCTCGTGGCTTGCGTCGTCGGCGACGGGGAGGCGGAAACCGGTCCCCTGGCCGCGAGCTGGCATTCCAACAAATTCCTGAACCCCGCGCGCGACGGTGCCGTGCTCCCCATTCTGCACCTGAACGGCTACAAGATCGCAAACCCGACCCTACTCGGCAGAATGAGCGACGAAAAACTGACGCAACTCTTTACGGGCTATGGCTACAAGCCGCACTTCATTGAAGGCCATGAACCCGACCAGATGCATCAGCGCATGGCGGAACTGTTGGAAACGGTTTACTCGGAAATTCGCGCCATCCAGAATGCGGCCAGGGCGCAAGGGAAATCGGAACTGCCCGCCTGGCCGATGATTGTGATGCGCACGCCCAAGGGCTGGACGGGCCCGAAGATCGTCGACGGAAAGCCGGTCGAAGACACCTGGCGCGCGCACCAGGTGCCGGTGGCGGATTTCCAGAAGAATCCCGAGCATCTGAAGATCCTCGAAGACTGGATGCGGAGTTACAAACCGCAGGAGCTCTTTGACCAAAAAGGCCGATTGGTTACGGAACTTGCCGAACTCGCTCCCAAAGGCGATCGCCGCATGGGCGCCAACCCGCACGCGAACGGCGGATCGTTGCTGAAAGATCTCACCCTGCCAGACTTTCGTGACTATGCCGTCAAGGTCCTAAAGCCGGGCGCGGAATTCGCCGAGTCCACGCGCGTTTTGGGCAAGATGTTGCGCGACATCATGAAAATGAACGCGCAGTCCATGAACTTCCGGGTGTTTGGTCCCGACGAAACCGCTTCCAACCGCCTGGAAGCGCTCTATGAAGCCACCAGCAAGGTTTTCATGGAACCGACGCTGCCGACCGACGAAGGTCTTTCAAAAGACGGGCGCGTGATGGAAGTGCTCAGCGAGCACATGTGTCAGGGCTGGCTTGAGGGCTACCTGCTGACCGGCAGGCACGGCCTTTTCTCTTGCTACGAAGCCTTTATCCATATCGTGGATTCCATGTTCAACCAACACGCAAAATGGCTGAAGGTCACGCGGCATCTTCCGTGGCGGAGGCCCATCGCCTCGCTGAATTATCTGCTTACCTCGCACGTATGGCGGCAGGATCACAACGGCTTTTCGCACCAGGATCCGGGCTTTATCGATCATGTCGTCAACAAGAAAGCGGACATCGTGCGCGTCTATCTTCCGCCGGATGGAAATTCGTTGCTTTCCGTCGCGGACCACTGCTTGCGCAGCCACAACTACGTGAACGTGATTGTTGCCGGCAAGCAGCCCGCACTGCAGTGGCTGGATATGAAATCCGCAATCGAACATTGCACCGCCGGCCTCGGCATTTGGCAGTGGGCCTCTACGGACAATGGTGTCGAACCGGACGTGGTAATGGCTTGTGCCGGGGACATTCCCACGCTCGAAACGCTGGCCGCGGTGGCGTTGCTGCGCGAGCACTTCCCAGACATCAAAGTCCGCGTTGTGAACGTGGTTGACCTCATGACCTTGCAGACTTCTTCCGAGCATCCGCACGGTTTGCCGGATCGTGAGTTTGACTCCATCTTCACCACCGACAAGCCGGTGATTTTCGCCTACCACGGATATCCGACGCTCGTTCATCGCCTGACCTACAAACGCAAGAACCACGCGAACTTCCACGTGCACGGTTATCGCGAGGAAGGCACGACCACCACGCCGTTTGATATGACGGTATTGAATGAACTCGACCGTTTCCATCTGGCGGGCGACGCGGCAGACCGCGCCGTGCGACTGCAGGCGCGAAGCGCGCATTTCAAGCAGCACCTGCGTAGCCGTCTGGTCGATCATGCGCAATATGTGCGCGAGAGCGGCGATGACTTGCCGGAAATCCGCGACTGGACTTGGCCGTACTGAGGCCTTAGAAGAATCCCGCATGAACATTCTCGTTCTCAACTCCGGCTCCAGCAGCCTGAAATCCTGCCTCTATGCATTCGCCGACGCGCTGTCCGATTCCCCGCCTGCTCCGCTGTGGAAAGGAAAAATCGAGTGGCAGGGCACGCGCGCCAAGCTTTCGTTGCGGTCCGGCGCCGGCGCGGAGCAAACGGAGGAAGTAGAGAGCCCGGGCCGCGCGGAAGCGACGCGGCGCCTGCTGGACGCGCTCGGTTCGGGAAGCGCGGGAAAAGCAAAGAACAAGCCGGAGATCGCAGCGGCGGGACACCGCATCGTCAACGGCGGCGCGGACTACGTCCTGCCGGTTCAGATCAACGCCGCAGTGAAAGCCGCCATTGCCAAGACAGCGGTATTCGCGCCCCTGCACAACCGCGTGGAACTTGAAGGAATCCGGCTGGTCCAAGAGGTATTCGGCGCCCTCCCGCAGATCGCGGTGTTTGACACCGCCTTCCATCGCGGGATGCCGGATTCGGCCGCAATCTACCCGGGGCCGTATGAATGGGCGGAGCAAGGCATCCGGCGCTACGGGTTTCACGGCATCAACCACCAGTACTGCGCGGAGCGGACAGCCCAACTGCTCGGGAAACCAGCGGGCGAACTGCGGATGGTTTCATGCCATTTGGGAAACGGGTGCTCGCTCGCGGCGATAAAGGACGGGCATAGCGTGGACACTACGATGGGATTCACGCCGCTCGAGGGCCTGGTGATGGGGACCCGTTCCGGTTCGGTTGATCCGGGTATCCTGACATTTCTTATGCGAGAGCAGGAATTGAGCGGCGAGCAGTTGGATGACTTGCTGAACAAGAAATCGGGGCTGCTCGGAATCTCCGGCGTTTCCGCGGACATGCGCGAAGTGGTCTCAGCCATGAGGCGGGGACATGCGCGGGCAAAACTTGCGTTCGATATCTTTGTGCATCGCCTGTGCGCAGGAATCGGCGCGATGACCGCGGCGTTGGGCGGACTGGAAGCGCTGGTGTTCACGGCGGGGATCGGCGAAAACTCGCCCGAGGTGCGAGCGGCGGCGTGCGCCAGCTTGAAATTTCTCGGGGTCGAACTCGACGAGGCAAAAAACGCGCGCTCGCGCGGCGATTCTGAGATCTCTACGAAAGAATCGGGCGTACGCGTGCTGGTGGTCGAGGCACAGGAAGACTGGGCCATCGCGAAAGAGTGCTGGAGCTTATTGCGCCGGACCTGATCTGAACCGCGGCATGGAAGCGAATCTGTCAACCGGCGGGATAAGAGGGGCGACGACCTGCCCCGTCTCGCCGGCCCTTACATGATTTTCACCGGACCGAGATCCTCCTTCATGGTCTGAAAAGAGGAAGTGCTTTTCTTTGCGCCGTCCCAGTGGCCCTCCGGGTACTCGCGCATGAGCTGAACGGTGAGGAAGCTGCCGCGGATGAGGCTCGAATCGTGGTTCGACCAAAGCTTGCTGGTGGTGCGGTTCCCGTAGCGGTTGATGATGATGCGGGAAAAATTGGGAGCTTCGCGCGGATCGTAGCCGTGCTCGATGACATTCTGCAGTGCCAGCCGGTCGGCCTGATTCTCAAGTTCCCGCTGGTGTCCGTTGACCGCCGATGCGATTCCGATTTGCGCCATGAACATGCCGGCGTTGCCGATGAAAGCGCTCGCCGCGAGCCCGGCAATCGTTAAGCCGACGCGTGAGCCGCGGGTTTCTTCGACTTCGCGGCGATAATGCACCTGCAAGACGTGCGCCATTTCATGGCTCAGAATGAAAGCCAGTTGCGCTTCGTTTTCGATTGCGCCGAGCAGGCCGGTATTGATTAGAAGAGTCCCGTCGGGAAGTGATGCGGCGTTGATTTCAGGATCCTCCACGACGAAGAAACGAAATTCGATCGGGCGGCGCGTGCCCTTGGCGCCTTCCGGAATCAGCGAGTCGCCAAGGTGCGCAACGTACTCCTCGACGGTGCGTTCGCTGAGCAGCTTCATACGCCCCTGCAGCTTCTTGCCTTCACGAAATTCCAGTACCTCGATGCCTGTCTGCGGGTCTTTGGCGCGAACGATGTCGAGGTTGTGCGGCATCTTGTAGTCGTCGGCCGGCGCCGGTGGGCCAAGTTCGATTTCTTCGGCGGCGATGCGACCGTCACTTACCGCCGAGCCGGAATATTTGACGTGATAGCCAGCCAACAACGTAGCCGCGCCAGAATCCTTCGCCGGCAGGCCGGTGCTGGCCTTGGCCACATTCCATGTGCGCCTGGTGCGGCCATCGAGCGAAAGCCAATAGCCGTCGACCTTGAGCGAGCTCGTTTCACCCGAGGCGATTTTCGATGCATCTTGCGGCTCTTCTTGAAGATAGGCATTGCCGTGGATTTTCTTTTCATTCAGGCGGAGGTCGACCGTCAATCTTTCCGGGAAGAACCGGTGACGATCGACCCATTGCCCTTCCGCTTCGATCAGCATGCCGGGTGCGAGATCTGCAAGCCCGAGAGGATGCTCGCCCGAATCGTCTTTGCCGATGATCTTGCTGGCCGCAGTCAGCTCCAGGCGGTCATCGAGAATCATCAGGGTGTTGGCATCGGCGCGCGCCGTCAAATAGCCCGAGAGCTTCATTTTGCTGACGGCTGCGTTCGCATGGGAACTGGCAACTAGCAGCGAGCAGGCGAGCGCCAGGTAGATCCGAGCGCCCCGGACAAATACGTTAGAAGCCAAGGCCCTGCCAAGCTTCGGGCAAGCTACCCTCGGCGCTGGTAAAGGTAGACTGGACATGGAGTTCGCTCCCATGTCAGGAAGGTTTCGCTGCTGTGGGGGCGGCCGATTTTTCCCCTTCACTGAGCGCCTTCTTCATCTCCTTGACCATCTCGTGTGCGGCGCCCTTGGCCATGACCTTTTCGTTCCAGCGCGGATCGACTTTGACGTGGACCTGAATGGTGCAAAGGTTCTGCTTATCGCTGCGGCGGATGACGTCGGCGTCCATTTTGAGGCTCTTGAAACCGGCGCCGAAACCGATCAACGCGCTTTTCACCACGCTGCCCTTCTTGTATTCGGTGATGGTGCCGCTGATCACCAGGGACTTCGCGGCGTCAGAATCGTCCACAGCTTCGCCTTCACCGATGACCTCGCTGACCAGCTTGGACTTGGTGAGTTCGTTGCGTAGCTCGGCGTAGAAATAGTCCGCGAAGGCAGGACTGAGCTCGACCCCCTCGGCGGTCGAGAAGTGCTTGGCCTCGGCGCTCTTGTAAACCGTTGCTTGATCTTTGGGCCGAGCCGAAGCTGCAGCCGCGCAAAGCCCGGCCAAGGCCAGGACCATCATGAGTCGACGCATGTTTCTCTTCCTCCTGAAGCGAAAGGTGATTCTTGCCGCGTTTTGCGGCCGTGCACGAAAGCTAGTTTGGCGCCGCTGCGGGAGCAGCGGTCGTCGCGGGCAGGTCCGCGCCGTGGAGTTGCGCGACGGCGTCCTTCAGCTGCGTGCCGCGAACAAAATTGCGGGTAGCATCGCGCAGCGCCGCTTCGATGTTTTCCTGGACGTTTTTCTGAATGTTCTTCTTGCGTACGGCTCCATTGGCGATGGAGGTGCCGATGGCCTTCACTTCCAGAGACTCGCCGGTCTTCGGATTTTTGACCATTCCCGAAAATTCGACCTTGCCGAAGAAGTCGAGTGCGGAGCCGGAAGCCAGGCCAAAATGGAACACGTACAGGCGAATGACCAGATCGGCGGAAGCCAGATCGGGCGCGAGCAGATTGGCGGCCTTGAGCGAGCTCTCGAGCGAATCTTTGACGATCGCGGCAGGCTGTCTGTCAAGGAAGATGCCCCCGCGCTCCTTGAGAACGAGCAGGGGTTGCGGGTTGCCGGAGCGATCGGTTACATCGGAAATCCAGAATTTGGGGGGGTGCTCGAATTTCTGTACGGGAACGGGCTCGCCGAGCTCGAGGGTAATGGTGTTCTCTGGCTTGGGTTTTGGTTCGTCGGTAGCGGTCGAGCTCAGGGGAAAAATCAGAGAAGCCGCTGCGGCGAATCGCAGCGAGCGGTTAAGGAGAGATGGTGGTGCCATAAAGTCTCCGAGCTGGGGAGAACCCCTCTAAACCTAGATCTTTTTTGGTTCGTTGGCCTATCGTGCGATGGAACCCCTGCGAGGCGCAATAGACCGTCAGGGATGATGTGCTCATGTCATGCATAGTCGCTACAAAACCGTGTCGAGGGGCGAAACCAGGCTTGGGCGATCGGGAGGCCGCCCGCTCCGGGGCTCAGTCGTCAGATTTGGGCATGGGGACGTAGACACGGACGGCCAAAATGTGGGCCTTGGCTTCGGCCAGTTTGCGGTTATAAAAGCCAACAGTAGAGTTAGGTCGGAAATAGTAGGCATCGTCGGCCTTGGCGGCATAGAGACCCTGGACGCCATCGGCGCCGCTGCCCGCGGCCATCTGTCCTTCGCCATCGAGCACAAGATAGATCTCTTCCGCGATTTCGTGATGATGGGGAAAGTTGGTTCCGCCAGGAGCAAAATCCATCAGGAAAAAATCCACGATATTGTAGGCGGCGTTGATGCGGTCGCGTGTGCGGTTGTGCGGACCGATCATGAGTTGGTAGAGCACGGAGGAGGGATGGCCGCCGACAGTTTGCTGTTTGAGCTCAGCGAGATTGGCGATTTCGAGTTCGGGCGGCTTCGCGATCGCAACCTGCGTTGGGATCTTGACGGTGGCGAGAACGATGCGCAGAGGCTGCGTCGAGTGGTTGGAGACGGAATGGGCGACGCCGGGGGCCAGATAGGTAAAGTCGTTTGCGACAAGAGGGTGGGTCTGCCCGGCAAAGTGGAGCGTACCGCTTCCTGAGCGTACCAGGTAGACCTCTTCCTGCCGCGGGTAGGAGACGGTCTGGCATTCGCCGCCGGGCGCGATCGTGAGTTGGCCGAAGCGGGCGACGCTGATTGGGTAGCGGGACTCGGCGTCTCCCTCGCCAAAAAGGGGCGAGTAGCGGCAGGAGCTGGTAGTGAGATCGATCTTCTGTTCGCGGGCAGCTGCGAGGTCGCGGTGAAGCCAGGTTGGCTCGACGGTACGCTCCTGGGCTGAGAGTGCGCTCGAAATGACAAGCAAAGCGGGAAGGGCGAATCGCATTCGATACCTCGCCAATTGAATGCAGTGCGTTGCGAACTATAGCAGGCGGCGGCCTTTGCGCAACTGCCGAGACGGCGCCGCTTCACTCGTAGCGTAAGCAGGCGATGGGATCTAGTTTGGCGGCGAGGTTGGCGGGATAGTAGCCAAAGAACAAGCCGACGCCGACCGAGATGACGAAACCAATCGTGACCCACCAGTAGGAAAGCGTTGCGGGAATCCCAGGGACCAGCGTGCGGACCATAGTGGAAATTCCCGCACCGACGAGAATACCGATGGTACCCCCTACCAGCGTCAAGACCACCGCTTCAAACAGGAACTGCAGCCGCACATCGGCCTTGCGGGCGCCAATGGCTTTGCGCACGCCAATTTCCTGAGTGCGTTCGGTGACCGAGATCAGCATGATATTCATCACCCCGACGCCGCCCACCAGCAAGCCGATCGAACTGATGACCGAGGTAAGAATTACCAGGGCTCCCGTGAGCTGGTTCCACAAGTTGCTGAGGAAGTCGGGTGAGCTGAGTTCAAAGTCGTTTTCTTTCTCGGCGGAGATTTTGCGGATGCGGCGCATGGCCTGGATGACCTCGGCTTGCGCAGCTTCCACGTTGACGTCCTTGGGGACGGTGAAGAGCATGATCAGTTCCTTGGCCTCGGGATAGTGCTTTTTGAAGTTGCTGAGCGGGATGATGGCGAAGATATCCACTCCCGGACCGAGAAACAGCCCTTGATCATGGCTGAAAACGCCGATGACTTCGTAAACCGAGCCGTTCAAGCGCACCACCTGGCCGAGCGCATCGCGATCGGGGAACAGCGAATCAGCGATGGCCGCGCCGAGTACGACAACGGGACGGGCATGCTCCTGGTCAAAAGGGCTGATGAAGCGGCCGCGCTCGATATTGAAGAGCGGAAGCGCGGTGGTGTACTCGGGCTCGGCCCCGCGGATGATCACTTTTTCGACGGTTTTGTCCCCGCTGGTGATGCGGTTGGTGTCACCGAAGAAAAAGCCTCGGGTGCCGACGGTCGTGACGTTTTCGACGTGGGGAGCGGCCGAACGGATGTATTCGGCGTATTCGTAGCCGATGTAGCGGCGTACGCGGATCTTTTC
>Ga0126370_10000544_pt1 | contig 15750 bp, 13 predicted proteins | sample PanSoiMetaPlot_3_FD_92586 | JGI IMG/M metagenome (GOLD analysis project Ga0126370, IMG submission 92586) | Tropical forest soil microbial communities from Panama - MetaG Plot_3 | ecosystem: Environmental > Terrestrial > Soil > Tropical forest > Bulk soil | place: Panama | collected 2016-02-17 | reverse complement strand
GCCGCCTTTCAGACGCTGCTCGGCCTCGGAACCGGTCTAGAATCAACCGAGTACGAGCAGATCCGCGGAGCACGGGATCTCAACCACAATATGTTGGGGTTTGCTGAGTCAACCAGATAAGCAGGAGTTAGCTAGCTGTTGGCAAGAGAGGCGTAGATATGAACAATGATTCGAGAACCCCGTACTTATCCCGCGTTGGGTTCCAAGGTTTCCCCGAGTTGAAGCAGGCTGAGCCTGAGCTGATACTGTGGATGCTTTTCTGCGTTCGAAAGGGACTCTACAGGAGGAACTGCTAAAGTGCGGCTTATCTCGTGCCTGTGCAGGCAGGCGGCGTTCGGTTTCAGAGCTTTGCGTTCCGCTGTTCATTTTACGGCTGCGGTAGTGTTTAGGTCGTGGAGACACATACCGGAGAACGAGGCACCCGGTCAGGCGACGCCGGATGCTACGAGGTTCCCGTGTGCCGGTGGCTCCTTTTTTTGGGGCTGGTTTTGATGGTCAAGCTTTTCGACACACGTAGTCGTGGATGCGGACGTCGTGCATCTTAACAATGGCGATCGCATCACGGGTGTCATGCAGCGGTTTGATCGTGGACTTTCGGAGATTTCTGCTGGCGGGCAGGAACAATCGAGATCGAATCGGGCGCCATTGCGACTATCACCAGCGCACTGCAATTTCCGATCGAATTTTCCTCCGGCCAGCGTTTCCGTGGAACTGTCGACCGCTGCTCGGCCGGTCTAGCGCGTGCAGACCAAGTCCGGGCCGGTTGCTGGAATGACGAATATCGCCCGCATGCATCCCATGGAAAGGATTTCTGGTCACGGACCAGCGGCGAGGTCGACTCAGATTCAGCCTAACCTCTCCTCCGGATGTCCCCACAAACTACGCGTTCGATGGTGACGGGCGGCATCGCCGTGAGAACTGGATGACAGATGTTTACCTGAATTTAGTTGCTCGATAGAAACAATGGAAGAACAGCCTACCGTCAACTTTTTGAACTTCGATGCGCGCCGCTTGCCGGCACGGCGCTGGCTCGCCATGGATTGTTTCAGGCTCAGGACGACAAATTCATAAACCTGAATCGCAAAATCGTTGCCGGCGGAGCCGTGGGGAATAACGACATTCGATCCACACAGACGACCCAGCGCTGTTTGGCGGCTTGAACTATGACTGCGAGAACTACTGCAATCCCAAGTCGACTAACCATCCGTCGACAGGTCTGGGCGGCGTCAAGTTGCTGGTCGGCGCCTGAGAGTTGAAAAGGTGCACTTTCCAAGGTGACAATTGTGCAACCCCATTTAAGGCTGACCGTGCCGAGAGTACTTCCATCCCAGAGCACCCATAGGAGGAACACTCGTCCATACTGCACTCTTCTTATCCTATGGCTGATCACAGCTGTCGCGCTCGGCCAATCTATCACCAACCAGGAAGGTAACCTACATCATAGGAGTACCTCCGAGACTGAAACGCACACTGAGAAAGGTCGAGATCCCTTAGGTAGAAGCACTCCCCACGGATCCGTGTTCGGCTTTTTGCAGGCCGCGCAGAGTGGTAAGTACCAAGAAGCCGCTAAATACCTCCAGCTCTCGAACAGCGAACGAGCTATACACGGTGAACAGCTTGCCGAACAACTTCACGAGCTCATGAGTATTGCTTTTGTCGGACGCGTTGGTGCGATTAGTGATCATCCTGAGGGTTCAGTGCAGGAGGGAGTTCCGCAAGATCATGAACGGATCGGCGTCTTGCGGCTCGATGACAGCGCAACCGACGTCGATCTTGTGCACGTCTCCGACCCCTCAGTAGGCGGGATTTGGCTCTTCTCCTCTCAGCTTCTGGCCAAAGTTCCGGACTTATCCGATCGCATTGAAATCAGCGAAATGGAATCTAAACTCCCTCATTTTCTGGAAACCAGGCGGGTGCTCAGCACACCCTTATGGCGCCTGATCGCATTCGTGCTGCTAATCCCGATATCTTTCGGATTGTCTTGGGGAATCGTCTATCTATTCTGCGCCGGCCAACGCATCTGGCTGCGCTGGCGGCACCACACCTTCCTGGAAGATGTCCATAATTCATTGGCTGCGCCGGCAGCGATCATTTTGACCGTGGTCCTTCATCAGGTCGCTGTCTATTTCCTGCACATACCACTCCTGATTCGGGTCTACTACCAGCGTTCCGCCGGCATCGTTCTGGTCGCTGCCATAGCCTGGCTGGTGCTCCGGTTAATTAGCCGTTGGGGTGAACGGGCGCGCGTCAAAACCCTCACGACTTCCGGTTACCGCAGCGGTTCGATCCTTCTGCTCGGACAAAGGATCCTGAAAGTTTTGGTGGGAATTGTCGCCCTGTTGATCATGATCAACATTCTTGGTTTTGACATGACGGCAGCGATAGCTGGACTGGGCATTGGTAGTGTCGCGGTCGCTTTTGCCGCGCAAAAGACGCTGGAAAACCTGCTGGGAGGCATATCGATCATCGGCGATGAAGTCATCCGCGTGGGAGAGGTTTGTCGCATCGGGGACCGGATTGGAACAATTGAAGACATCAGCCTCCGATCAACTCGCATCCGCACCTTGGACCGCACCGAGCTTTCCGTTCCCAACGGACAATTGGCAAACATGAATGTCGAAAACCTGAGTCGTCGAGACGCGAGCTTGTTTCAAGCAAACATTGGATTGCGACACGAAACGTCACTCGACCAGCTGCGTTCGCTTCTCAAGCAGATCCCCTCTTTACTCCGCCACCATCCCAAAGTGGATTCGGAGTTTGTCCGGGTTCGATTTGTCGGATTCGGCGAGAGCAGCCTCGACATCGAGATCAACTGCCGCATCTTAACTGGCAACTTGCAAGAGTTCCTCGCCATTCGTGAAGACCTGCTATTGCAGATTATCGACTTTCTTGCCGGAGCTGGCGTCGCGCTTGCGCTCCCGTCCCGCACGGTTTACCTGACGCAAGATCAATGTTCTGATGCGCAGCAAACGGCAACGGCAAACACCGCGTCGCCGCACCATCGTGGTCGAATCTGACGGTGCCAACGTAATTATTACATTTTTGATAAGTGCGATCGACGACAATCGTGCTAAGCCGCCCGCCGTCGCCATCCGTCGCCTCGGTCAAGGTCGGTGTTATAGGCCGAGAGCCGGATATGCTCAATTCCTTTGAAGATGAGCCGGATGCCGAGGAAAGTTCCGATAAGATAAATGGACATATTCGGCAGACCGCGCCAAATGAGAAAACCAAGAACTAAAGATAGGATTCCACCTGTCAACAGCCAGCCGGTAGCAACCGCTCGGCGCAGGCGTATCGCCAAAACTATTTCCAGGACTCCATCCACGATGAGCAAGGCCGCAATGATCATGGTCACGGTAAACGCCCCGGTGACCGGTCTGCGCAGCAGCATCACGCCCGCCACGATGTAGAGGGCCGCGAGCAGCAGCTTAGTAAACAGTCCACGCTCCTCATGCCGCTGTAGTGCGTACACGATTTGTTCGACTCCCGCGAAGATCAGCAGCCACCCGGTCATAAACACCACCGCCATCGTTGCCACGAATGGAGCACCGATAGCCAGTATCCCAAGAATAACGAGCAGCACGCCTAGCCCGAACGACCAGGTCTTACCCGTTCTAGCGGCAGAGTTTGCTGTTCTCACAATGCCCTTCTCTTTGCGTAATCCTGCAAGCCTGCTCCCAGTCTCCTGCTTAGCTGCTAACCACGTTTTCGGCATGCCGATCTTCGTAGTGTTGTCGGCCAACAGCTGAAAATTGAATCCTCCTAAGTCCCAGCCGAGAAAAGGCGGTGCCATTGTCACCCGTCTCACTCGGAAATCCTTTTTCTGCTCCGCCCGAGCTTCCACTTAGCGCACGTGCACTGTACAAAGTCAACTGGCAGGGAGACAATCCGAAAATGTAACAGGGGGCGAGACCGGGCAGTTACGATGCGTCGGTTTGACGATCGCAGCTTATTTTCCTCTCGTGGCAGCATGGGTAACAGGCGCTCTCCCCACTCTTTCTGGAAAGTGAGAAGGTCAGCAATTTAATCGCTGCACCTGACGGGCGCGATTGTTCGTCAGCCATCCTGCTTACTTCTGGAACGGAGGTGTAGGTACACTCGATTTCCGCAAGGACAACTTATCCATTGTTTAATGACGTCCTTCGCTGTCTAACGATCGTCTTCATGACTAGAAGCATTAGCTGTAGATTGTTGATTACTTGTTCTCGCAATAGTAAATGCCGTTAATTGTGAACCAAACACTCGCGAGCACATTGCAGGCAAATCCAATGGCTGGTAACGCCTTAGGTACCCCAAACAAGGCTTCACCGTGGACCGCATGGTACCCGGAATCGGCTGGCAGGAGTGCAGGCGCCCCGCTGGACCTTATTAGCGCGGATGTTAGGCTTGATGGTCGCGTGTACTCCCGGGTGACATCGTCCGGGGAGCGGCCAGAGACAGCCACAGCTGAACCTGGCCTCGCACTGGGGTCTATCGTGCGAAAGGATTCGCGAACAGGTTTCCTCGCCAGGGCTGGAACATTGCTAACCGGTAGCGAGCGGACTTACGTCCGGGGTCAGGTGAGTGTCCCTGCTGGATCTCTGCTTGGATTCAGTCGACGGCATCGCGTGCCTCTGCCATGGCAACACAAAGTACGCGGGCGCAGAACGCTCACTGATCCTCGAAACCAATATACCGTCGTCCTACTTCGTCACCGATGATCCGGGAATGAAGGCCAAACTTACTCAGCTGCGCTGCAGCCTTGCGGGGAGGCCCGGGAACTCACAGCTGTCAAGGCAAACGGTTGGCCAGCATAGCCTGTAGCTCAACCTATCACCAAGAGCAGGCCGTGACACAGTCATAAATTATGTACGTTGAAGGTTGGTCCACACATACTTTTCTGTTCCGACATACTTACCGTCCGAGTAGCACGACAGACAAATTGATGACTCAGGAATCAGCCGTCTTGCCACTCACCCCACCGTACTTTTACGAGTTGTTTTGGCTCATTTCGACGTTCAGGCTTGAACGACGGGGTTACATGGAGGGTGGATTATGCGAAAACTCACTAACCTGCTCCTGCTATTAGTATTAGTAATTTCATTAGGGAGCATGCTCAGTAGTAAGCTAATGGTCGCACAGCAGCATTACGAACAGCAAAACACCCCTCCTACGCAGCAAAATCCGCCAGCTTCCCCGCAAGGACACGCCTCCAGCGATGTGGCTGTGCATAGTGTTACCGGTTGCCTGGTCCAGAGCGACCGCGGGTATGTGCTCATGACTGAAAACGATGCCTACCCGATCGATACCGATAAGGACCTTTCTCAATTCATCAACAAACAGCTACAGATCACCGGTATTTGGGAGTACCACAACGCTACCTCCCACTCGTCGTCAAGCGGAAATCCATCACCCGCACAGAATGAGGCTGAACAGGGGTCGAGCCCGGCGCAATCCGGCGAGCAGCAGCAAGCTTCCTCCGACCAGGGGAACTCGAATCCAAGTATCGCAAAAGAACTTCGCCTTCGGATGATTGCAGAGGTGATTGGGGATTGCAATCAAATACCGCAATGACCCCTGGGGTTGCTTGGTCGGAGTTGGCGTACTTGGGATTGCGGGTGGTAACGTAATTTGCTGCTCTGTCCTTCCCCTCTGACCTGTTCGGTCCAATCTAGTTAGCAGCACGTTCGAGGCTTGTTTGCGCACATCCCCCCGTAATTCTCCCGATAAGGTCGCGCGAGTTTTTTCGGATTGGTAAGCGTCGAAGGCCTCGACATACTCATTCATGGCGTGAGGCACGCCTGGCGGAGGTCTCCCATGAAAGCGGTTCTAAAAAAAGCATTGTTTGTTTTCGTGCTGGCGGGCATGGCAATCGCGCAACAGACGACCACGGAAACGCCCACCGGTCAACCTTCCTCAACGACAGAAGTCCGCAATGGGGAAGTTGTCTATGTCTCCGGTAATGCGTTAGTTGTGAAGATGGAGGACGGTTCGGTGCGAGATTTCACTGTTCCCGAGTCGGTCAAGTTCACTGTCGACGGAAAAGAAATGACCGTGCACGATCTCAAGCCGGGAATGAAACTGACGCAGACCATAACCACTACCACCACGCCCAAAATGGTCACAACCGTCAGAACGATTACCGGCAGGGTTTGGCACGTGAGCCCGCCGAAGTCAGTAATTCTCCGCCTGCCCACGGGCGAGAACCAGAAGTACACGGTGCCGGAGGGCACAAAGTTCAATATCAATGGTCAAGAAAGAACGATCTTCGACTTGCACCGGGGAATGAATGTCTCGGCCACTGTAACTACGGAAGAACCCACCACGGAAGTAAGCCGCACTTCTTCGGTGACCGGTCAAATGCCACCACCTCCGCCGACGCCGCCGGCAACCGGACCGATTCTCATAGTTCAGACTATCGCTCCTCCGGCACCGGCAGCGGCCCAACAGCCGCCGAGTGCTACCAAACAACAGCCGAAGAGTCTCCCACAAACAGCCAGTTGGTTGCCATTGCTCGCTTTGATTGGCGTGCTGCTGCTCCTGTCTGGGAGTGGGATGCGGCATCGCATCAGGTATTAAAACCAAAGTCAGCGGTGCGTCCGCATTCCGGACCCGGGCGGAGACGAATTGGCTTGTTTATGTACGACACGGCAATTCGCTCTCCGCACAAGCAGAGAAGTATCTGCACTGAAGCAAACAGCGAGGTGTCTACTTCATTTACCTGAATGCAGTAGGGTCGGTCCAGACGGGAATGAAGTATGGCTGAGAGGGCGAGACCACAAAGGGTAAAACCGATCGTCAGGCAGGGAAGTCGACCCGAAAAACCGCTCGACCATGTTCAACGGGTAGGAACTGAGGTTCCCCATTCGACCCGGGGTGCAACAGACGCCAAAGGTCAGCTATTTATCCATAGCAAAGCACTCGAGTCTTATCCTGAGGCCGCCTCAGCCGCAGCCAGTTTCACGCGTGTTGGCGGCAGTATCCCAATTGTCGCCGACCATACGACATGATGAAGACTTCGGGAGTCATGATGGGTTAGGGTCTCGACAGCGATCGACTTCATGCCGCCGATGGGCATTCCAGCCTCGGGATGTTCGTCGCAGCATTGACGGTGATGGTCTATCGATGAACTGGCCCGATGAAGTGAGTAGAACCAGCGGACCGCTGAAGTCTCAAGGTTTGCGACCGGCTGTGCACTGCGAGCGGCCGCCGGAATTGGGGAAAAACACATGTCAGCCACCAACCGTCTGGAGCACGACCTTCTCGGCGACCGCGAGGTGCCAGCGCACGTGTACTACGGCGTGCACACGTTGCGCGCCATAGAGAACTTCGCCATCAGTGGCACGACGATATCGACCGACCCGGACCTGGTGAATGCCCTCGCGTGCGTGAAGGAGGCGGCCGCGCTTGCCAACCACGATCTGGGTCTGCTCGAGGCGAAACGCACGCGCGCGATCGTAGCGGCTTGCGAGGAGATTCGTGGAGGCGCCCTCCACGATCAGTTTGTGGTTGATGTAATCCAGGGTGGCGCAGGCACATCGATCAACATGAATGCGAACGAGGTGATCGCGAACCGTGCGCTTGAACTTACGGGCCATGCTCTTGGCGACTACAACAGCCTCCACCCCAACGAGCATGTGAACATGAGCCAGAGTACCAACGATGCGGTTCCAACAGCGCTCAAAGTTGCGGCCTGGTTTGGAATTCATCGCCTCATCGGTGCTATGGACCTGCTGCGTGTCGCATTCGAAGCAAAGTCAACTGAGTTCAAGGACATCCTCAAAATTGGACGCACCCAGCTTCAAGACGCGGTACCGATGACCCTGGGCCAGGAGTTCTCGACGTACGCAGTGATGCTGGCCGAAGATGCGCAGCGCCTGCGCGAGGCCACTCGCCTGCTGTGCGAAATCAACATGGGTGCCACCGCCGTCGGCACCGGCATCAACGCACATCCTGCATACGCGGGCAAGGTACGCCGGCACCTCGCGCGCATCACCGGGATACCTTTCGTCACCGCGCCGAATCTGGTCGAGGCAACCCAGGACGCGGGCGCATTCGTGCAACTGTCGGGCATACTCAAGCGCGTCGCGGTTAAGCTCTCGAAGGTATGCAACGACCTCCGGCTGCTGTCGTCTGGTCCCCGCGCGGGACTCGCAGAGATCAACTTACCCCCGATGCAGGCCGGGTCGAGCATCATGCCTGGCAAGGTGAATCCTGTGATCCCAGAGGTGGTGAATCAGATCGCCTTCGAGGTAATCGGCAATGACGTCACCATAAGCTTCGCCGCCGAGGCGGGACAACTGCAGCTCAATGCATTTTTACCGATCATCGGGCACAGCCTCTTTAAAAGCATGACCCACTTGCGAAACGGCTGCCTTGCGCTCACCGAGCGTTGTGTGCGCGGCATTACCGCCAACCGCGATCGGCTTAAGGACTACGTGAATAATTCGGTGGGCATCGTCACCGCGCTTAATCCGTACATCGGCTACGCGAAATCGACCGAAGTCGCACAGGAAGCTTTACTCACGGGACGCGGCGTGGCCGAACTTGTTTTGGAGAAACAGCTCCTCACGGAGGAACAGTTACGGCAGATTTTGAGACCCGAGACGCTTACGCGACCTATGGAATGGAACACCTCAAAACCTTCGAAGCGGAAAGTGGCTTAAGACCTCGCAAATCTCGGACTCTTGGCTCTACAGAGCGCTGGCTTGGGCTGGTCGGAATATCCGTCGTCTCCAACTAGCAGCTGCATCGGCTCGCTCGTCACGCCCGATACGAGTTCGCGATCATGAGCGTTTCGAAGCTGTTCAGGTTCGCCCGGTCTATCGGTCTGAGAACGCAGGAGGCACGCGCGAACGCGCAGTGAACAGCACTGGGGCCTCCATCAATTTCGCTGGCAGCCATCGAACTTAACACAGACCGAAGATCCAATCCCGTGGTGGACGCCGCCACCATTGCGACCGCCATTCTTGAACCAGGCGCGACCACCGACGCTAAATAGCAGTTCATTCATCAAAATTTGTCTGGTTCGCCGGAGGGCTGCCTCTTCATAGCGGGATTTATATATCGGCATGAGAGACTAACGATCGCAAACAAAACATCGTGCCTGTTGCGTACGGCCAGGATTGGGTCGGATCCATTCGCGACCACGGAGCTGTATAGCAAGCAGTACTCGCTGACCCCCAAGGCACTGGGAGGTTTGCTCCGCGGCTTGACAGGCTTTGTCGGCAGCATAAACGACCGGGTCGTCGACAAGGTCCTGGCCGAGCAGTGGGAACGAATCTGTTCGCGTCGAAACCACAGAAGCAATCTGCGAGGCAATGAATCCTTGCTTCGCCTCTCGGCTGACCCTCCCTACTCCGCAATCCGCAGTCGTTAGTTCGCACTGTGATTCCTGCCGTATCAGAACACAGCACCTTTAAGTAATAAGTGGGAGGATAAAGGAGATCTGCCGCCCCATTCGTTAAGCCGTGAGGTGCCCGACCGCGCCTGACAGACCGTGCTCGCCTTTACTTTGGTCCTCCGAGCGGTAGTTCCTGGCGGATGCTGCCGAAAAGCGGGATTGGGTCTCAGGGATGACCTTCTGGCGACGATTACGCGACTGCAGCGGGATGGAATTTGGGATTTGATCCACGCATTCCTGGATTGGTTTTCGCTTGATGGTCAGATCGACTGGCCGGATGCGGTTGTCGACAGCTCTTCGGTCAGGCTCTACCTTTGCTTGATGCCCTTCCGCTGGTCCAATTCGCGTCGTGGTCGGCCGCGCTGTCGTTCGGATAGTGTGCTGGGGAACCGGCCTACAATGCCGAGCGCATTCGCCCTGCCCTGCGTGGGCGCAAAATCCTGGCTCGGGTGGCAATACGCAATATGAAACATGGTAGCGGCCCGGCGATGGCGCTGGGTGGGAATGTACCATCGCATGGCTGAATCAGTTTCGCCGCCTCCGCGTGCCCTAGGAGAAGAGGCCAGATATGCCCGCATTTCTGAACCTCGCGTGCACTCTGATTTGTTGGAAATTCCTACAAGCTCAGCTCCGGAGGCTCCCCCATTAACCCACGATGTACCCAGAACAAATTTTGGCTTCCCATAAGAATTAGGAAGAACTATAGGTTACTGCTCTGGCTTGTGACGGAACGTGCGCCCGATTCATCTGCCGGACAGCAAGGAAGCAGAGCGGAGGTTGCCGGCGGGCTGAGCGGGTCTCTCCCTCACCTCTACCCTTCTACGACGTGCAAGTTCCCCAGAATCCGCATAGTGCTGTACATGCGCACTACCTCCTGTGACCCTTCGCTGTCCAGTCTCCAAGTTGAGTTAAGGTCGCTTTCGAAAGGGAGCAGGATCAGCTTGGTTGTGCCCTCTTTGGCGCCACAGCGGCGCAAAGTGTTGCTGGCCCCCTTCTGTCCTTCTGTTGCGAATGCCAAGCAGATGTGGCGTTATCCGCAGGTCGGCCAGGGCGATTCCTGTGGCGGGATTCTTACACCTGCTGGTGGATTGCTTTTCTTGGGGATGATGCCGGCTCGCTGGAGGCGCTGGAAGCCTCGACTGGCCGACCTTTCTGGCATTTCAATACCGGCCAAGGCATTCGCGCCTCTCCGATGACTTACGCAATTGATGAGGTCAGTACGTAACCGTCGCAGCCGCAGCGACGTCCTCACGTTCGGCTTCCTCATTGAGCCGATCTGAAGAACAACCCCGGCTCAGGGCTCGTACCAGAACACAGCCCCTCGGTTGATCGCGGGCAGAACAAAGGTCATGCTGTCGCCTTTGCGTGCGCCCGGGAGAGCTTGCGTTGATCCGAGAAAAGGGAGGAAGAAGCCTTGGCCGTCCGATTTTGATGCAACGCTAACTTCCACATCGCTTTGCGGCGTGGGCATAAGATTGGAGCCTCCGGGCAGACCAGCAAAGTTGGCGAAGTAAACATTGATGTGTCCATCGGACGTCTTCGCGATGGACGTGGCAACGTCCGGCCCTGCTTTGATCTTCACCGCGCCGGAACCTTGCAGGCTGGCAAGGAAGGCTTGCTCGGAATCCGGCGAGGCGTGCTCGAAATCTTTCTCGAGCGCTACAGAGTAAGCGGTGCCCGGACAATTCGGGAAGTGAATTACATTCGCCGTATTGCCCACACTCGTTTCCGTGTCGGTTCCTGTGATCACGAGTTTGTTTCCGTGTTCGACAAATAGTTGCAGCGATTTCTTCTCGTCCTCTCCTAATACTCGCACCTGCGGCATAATCAAGGTCTGTCCACGAAACTCGGCCAGAATCCGCGGCGTCACGATTTGAAATTCCAGGTGCTTTTGCATCAGGAGAATTAAAACGCCGCGATAGGAATTGATGAATTCCTTAGCATAAAAATTCCGAGTCCCAGGAGAGAAGTAAACACCAATCGGATCAATCGGAGAGCGTGGGAGGTAAAACGTCTTTTCATGCTCCGCGATCCAATCGAAAATTATCTTTCGAGTCGCTAGATCGTTCGACCCTGCCATGGAGTGTCCCGGCGCGTCCCAGAAATTCGCGCCGGCCATGATCTCCGACATTGCCAGGTTCATCATGGCCGAGCGGGCATCCGCTTTCTTGTCACCATCCCACGAGTAATTCAGAATCCATGTTGCCTTGCCCTGGGCGAAGGTGCGGAACGAGTGCATCCCCACCTGATATTGGAACCAGTCGAGCGGCGTTCGCGCCGAGGCCATGTGATGGCCGTGGCCAAATGAATATTCGTGAGCAATGGCGTCCACCACCGGGTACAGGCTATAGACGTCCGCCCCGACCCGTACCGCCTCTTCTTCAATCCCCGGATAAATCTCTGGAATTGTCTTGATCTTGAGATTCACTGATTTTGCCGTCTGGTCGATTTCATCCATGAAATCCGTGAACGTTTGGAGTCGAAATTCCACCCATCTGCGGAATGCCGGGTCGGAAAAATCTCCCAGCTTCAGATCGTGCTTGGCGTCCAGGCCAGTCTGCTGTTTGAACGCCGCCACGGTGTAGTCATCGAAGCTGGCCCACGTGTCCTCCCAGCCTTTAAAGTGGGTCATCCAATACGGAATGTCCACGTAGATTCCGTCGATTCCAGTGGCCGCGATCTGCCGCACGCGTTCCATATAAATCTTTCGCCACTCGGGAGCATACGGGCTCACCCATACGTCCTCATCTCCTGATTTGATCCAGAAAGCTGTGCCGCCTCCGAACATTGCAGGCTCGCCCGTGATCTTCCGCTGTAGCCAGTCCGGATGTTCCTTCGCCATCGTGTGCGGCGTCTCCCGGGCGTTCGCTGTAATGCACTCAGTCCCCGCGATGTAAACAAAAGCATAATTGTTTGCCCGGTGCGCTTCTTCGGCGACATCGTGAATGGCCTTTAGTTTCGCTTCGGGATGGACAAAGCTCTCGTAGCGGCCGGGAATGTCGTTGTCCACTTCGATGCCGAACACGTTACTGGCTTGAGCTTTGCGGACAATTTCTACCGCGTCGCCGCCTTTGAGCCCATAGGCGCCTATGCGGACGTAATTCGTCCAATCCTGGCTGCCCCAATCGTGCTTCTCAGAATTGGGAGCAGCGACCAGGGCCAAAGCGAACAGCAATAGAAAAGAGAAAACAGCGAGAAGGTTTGTTCGTTTCATGGAAGATCCGGGGAGCTTTCGTGCGGGGCCGAATTTGGATTAATAAGCCGTTGCAGGCACTCCTCTGGCGGCGCAGTGTTAGGTGCCATCATGTTCAGCTTCTCAGTGACCGCCCACCATGAAGGAGGAGCCTGATCTCGCGCAAGCGAGATCAGGCGTGTGCACAGTCCTACTCAAAACTGAAAACGTGCTCCGAACTGCATTCTGCGAAAGTTGTTAGTAGTGGACGTTATAGTACCGAAACTGCCGTCCTCCGAACCAACATCGGGAAAGGCGAAACGCTGGTGGTTCGCCGCATTGAACACCTCTGCACGTATCTGGAGCTGCTTCTCCTCTCGAATCTTGAACTCCTTGGAAAGCGAGAAATCCACGTTGCGGATTCCGTCACCCCGCAAGTTGGAGAAGAGCCGCGGAGCATCACCCGGAATGTTGTCGCCAGGAAAGGAAAAGCAATTTTGGTTCAAGTAGGGTAGTCCGGACTGTGCCGCCTGCTGCCAGCTCAATCCTGTCCGGAGTTGGGAGCATGTGACGTTCGGTCGCTGGTTGCCATCGGCGAGCAGACCGGTGCTATCGAAAACGGCTATCGGCTGCCCTGATTGGAAAGTGAGGAAGCTGTAAACCGACCAACCCCCTAAGAGACCATCGAGAAAACGGTTCATCTCTCCTCCGATCCAGCGTCCGCGCCCGAAGGGAAGGTCCACAATAATGGCCGTCGTCAAACGCTGAGGAGTATCGTTGGCGCCGATGCCGTACTCGGCCTTTAAGTTGTCAAGCAACTGCGGATTGTCGTACTGGAGGTTGCCGATCCAGGCGTTGCGACCAGCCGCGGAATCGTCCGTCGCCTTGGAAAAAGTATAGTTACCCTCAAAACTGATGTAGTGGCTCGCCCTCTTCTGGAAACGAATCTGCAGCGAGTTGTACCAGGAGTTGGCATTTAGAGTCGGTAAGCCCTCGAATGAACCATCAAACTGCGGGAAAGGCCGGAGCAGATTCAGCAAGGGGATGGTTGGATCCAAGTAGATAGAGTCCGCCACATCGGCGGCCTGGAAGGTTGGCGTGGACGGGCAATACGATGCCGGTGAAGCTACGGTCGTGAAAAAGCACTGGAATGGATTTGGGACCAGTTGGCTCAGATAGCCGGAAGGATTGCCTCCGCTGAGGGCAACCGCTTGGGCGCGCATTGCGCTGGAGATGAAATTGCGGTTGCGCGGGGTCACGCCACCGACCCCCCCCGCTCCGGCCCAGGGCAGGTGCGTGCTGCGATTGGCGGAATAATCGATCCCGATCACGATCTGTCCGGGCAGCAAATGCTGTATGCCAAGGTTCCACTGGTAGATGTCGGCATTATTGACCGTCCCTGTGTCCAAATCGCTGCCGTTGCTGTAACCCCACTGCGCCAGCTTGCCATACTTGGTTCCCTGGGGCAGCGTCAGCCCCGCGGGAAAGGGGTTGCTCAAGGTCGCATATTGGGTCACATAATTGTCCTTGGTGAACAACATGTTGGCATACCGTGAAAACGATGGACCCGCGTATTGAAAATTGGTGGCCACGTTCATGCCGGAGAACACTCCGGCTCCGCCGCGCAGCACCGTGTTGGACGCCAGTTGATAGGCGAAGCCTAGCCGGGGAGCAAAGTTGTTGCGATCCACGGGCGCATTCCTGTGCCCCGAGGTGGGGAAAATCGTCGTGCCGAGGATCTCACCGATAGTGCCAAACTGCGGGAAACCGGCAACCCTCAACGCCGGAATGTTGATTCCCGTGTCAGCCTTAAAGTCGCTGAACTGCAGCCGGTTGTAGCGTTCGCTGTAGGGCGTGCTCCACTCATAGCGCAACCCCAAGTTGACGGTCAGCTTAGGAATGACTTTCCAGTCGTCCTGCACATAGAAGGCAGTTTCTTTCGACTTGTCGGCCACCGCCGGCACGATATGGATCGCGGCGTCGTGAGCAAAGCCGGTCAGGATAGTTGCGAACGGGTTCCCTTGCGGAGTGTCACTCTGCCCGAGTCCCTGGCCCGGCTGCTGGGTGGTGACGTCGCGCGAGAAATTGAAAAGACCGGTGGGATTGTCAGGCTGAAAGAAGTTGTTCAGGAACACGCGCTGCTCTCCGCCGAACTTGACTGAATGGCGTCCTCTCACCCACTGCAACGCCGAAGAATAGCTGTACAAGGTGTGGGCGAAATGAGTATCGACACAGCACTGAGTGTAGAGCGAGGCGAAACCGTCGTCCACACTGATGGTGGGAATGCGGGTAAGCCCATTGGCGGCCAGTATTGACGGCAACCCGACATCGCTGAGGGTGGGATAGTTGTTGCTGATTCCGGGGGCAAACACGCGATCGACACTGAAGCGGTTAGTCCAAAGCTTGGTAGGAGTAATTGTCCAGTCGTACTCCAAGCCGCCGTTCTGGACAGTTGTTGGGTAAATAACGCCATCGTCGTTGCCTAGGACGGTTGGTGTGGTGAATATGTCGTGATGACGACTGTAACGTCCCTCAATCTTGTGCTTCTCAGTTATCTGGTGATCCAATTTCACGTCGAACTGCCAGCCGGGGTCAGTGCTTATGATCACCTGCCGGAAGTTGGGAACGGGGAAAACTGCGCCGGCCACATTCGGGTGCGGATAGAGATTAAGCAGAGCCTGCCCGATTTTGTCAATCTTGTTAGCGGGTATCTTGTTAAGCACCCCGTGATCTGAAAACTGGGGCCGGGTACACGCCAGATCGCTTGGATTTTGCAGTACACACTGAGTGGGATCAAAGATGCCTCCCGGACTCGCTGCCAGACTCTGGGAAAAGTCGCCGGCGCGCTCCAAATCGGTGGGAACGACTCCCTTGATGTTAACCGGATCGTTCTGGCGGAACTTTTCCATGTCAACAAAGAAGAACGTTCGGTTCTTCCGGATCGGACCGCCCAGCGAGAAGCCGTACTGATCGCGCAGGTGATCGGGCTTCGGGCCGGTATTGAAGTAGTCACGGGCATCAAATGCCGAGCGCTGGCCGTACCACCAGCCGCTGCCGTGAAACTGGTTCGAGCCCTGCTTCAGCACCATGTTCACGATCGTTCCGCCGTTGTTACCGAACTCGGCGGAAAAGCTGTTGTTTTGCACCTTGAACTCCTGCACGATCTCGACCGACGGCTGGTAGTAGACATTGGAGT
>Ga0126370_10000542_pt1 | contig 15752 bp, 15 predicted proteins | sample PanSoiMetaPlot_3_FD_92586 | JGI IMG/M metagenome (GOLD analysis project Ga0126370, IMG submission 92586) | Tropical forest soil microbial communities from Panama - MetaG Plot_3 | ecosystem: Environmental > Terrestrial > Soil > Tropical forest > Bulk soil | place: Panama | collected 2016-02-17 | reverse complement strand
TCAGTATTGGGTGAACGTCGTAGCGTTTCCGCTGAACATTGGCGGGCGACCTCTCAATAGCTGGCCGGCGTTCATCCCCGTCACCTTTGAGATGACCGTGCTGGGCGCTTCCATTTTCGCCGTATTCGGTATGCTGGCGCTGAACCGTCTGCCCCAGCCCCATCATCCCGTCTTTAACGTAAAGCGCTTTGTTCATGCCACTTCCGACCGCTTTTATCTTTGCATCGAAGCGCGCGACCCGAAATTCCATATTGCCGAGACTGCCCGGTTCCTTCAGGGGCTGCAGCCGCACCACGTCAGCGAGGTGCCCTATGATTAGCTCCTCGCGCGTTCTCTTTGCGGCCTGCGCCGTGGCCGGCTTTCTTGTTGCCGGTGGATGCCGCTATCTCAAGCAGGACATGGCCAATCAACCGAAGAATCTTCCGCTTTCTCCCTCCGATTTCTTTGAGGACGGCCGCTCGGAGCGCCCGTTGTTGGACAACACTGTGGCGCGCGGCTCGCTTGCGGACGATGGCCTCTTCGTCCCCAAAGATTCAAATGCATTTCCACTGCCGGTGAATCAGGAGCTTCTCCAGCGCGGACGGCAACGCTTTAAGATTTTCTGCACGCCCTGCCATGGCTTGCAGGGCGACGGCAACGGGATGATCGCCATGCGCGGCATGAAACATCCGCCCAGCTTTCACCAGGACCGTCTCCGCCAGGCGCCCAACGGCTACTTCTTCGACAACATCACCAACGGTTTTGGCGCCATGTACGGCTATTCTGCGCAGATTCCCCCTCGCGATCGCTGGGCCATCATTGCCTATGTTCGAGTTTTGCAATTGAGCCGCAACGCCAAGGTGGCCGATCTGCCCGCGGAGTTACGCGAGAAACTGAAGCAGTCGGGAAGCGCCAAGGATTCCTCAGGAGGCCATAACTGATGGCCGTGCAAGAGTACCCAGCACCGGAAGCCGTGAGCCGCCTGCAAACGCGTGCGTTTGGTGTGGGCGCCATCGCCATGCTGCTGGCGATCCTTGGCGGCTTGCGTTCGCCGGCTGTGTTTTATCAGTCCTATCTAATGAGCTTCCTCCTGGTGCTTGGCATTACGCTTGGCTCCCTCGGCCTGGTCATGCTGCAACACCTGACTTCCGGCCAATGGGGCATTATTATTCGCCGCCCCCTCGAATCCGCTACGCGCACGCTCCCTTTGCTTGCCATCGCCTTCCTCCCCATCGCCATTTTTGGCATGCCCTACCTTTATGCCGGGCATGGCGATGACAAGGGCTGGCTGAATGCCCCGGCGTCAGGCGAAGGTGCTCTTTCCGCTCTTCAAAAGAGTTATTTGACGCATAGCGGCTACCTGATTCGCGCGGTCCTCTATTTTGCCGTTTGGCTCCTGCTGATGTTCATCTTTAACGCTTGGTCGAAGCAGCAGGACGCCAATCGGGCCGACCGCGCGCTTCGGCAACGATTCAAGGTGCTCGCCGGTCCAGGAATCATTCTCTACGTCTTTGCCATGAGCTTCGCCGCAATCGACTGGGCCATGTCCCTCTCTCCCCATTGGGCGTCCACTATCTACGGATTTATCTTTGTCGGCGGGCAGCTCATCTCCTCCATGGCGTTCATGATTGCGGTGGTGGTGCTGCTTGCTCGTTCCGAGCCTTTTTCCGGCATCCTTCAACCGCGTCATCTGCATGATTTAGGCAAACTGCTTCTCGCGTTTGTGATGCTTTGGGCCTATTTCGATTTCTCCCAACTGCTCATCATCTGGTCCGGCAACCAGCCCGAAGAAATCAGCTTTTATCGCACGCGGCTGTATGGGGAATGGGGTGTTGTGGCCGTGATCGTTGTCATCTTCCATTTCTTCGTTCCCTTTTTCCTGCTGCTTTCCCAGGACTTGAAGCGTAGAGCTCAGATTCTTTCCAAAATTGCCCTTTGGCTCATCCTGATGCGGCTCGTGGATCTTTTCTGGATGACGCGGCCGGAATTCACTTCGAGCGCTGTACCCTCGTGGCTCGACCTGGTATTGCCAATCGCTCTGGGCGGGTTGTGGCTCGGCTTCTTCGCTTTTAACCTGAAGCAGTGTCCTTTACTCCCTCTTGGCGATCCCAAATTAGAGGAGGCCATCGAGCAGCACCATGAGCACTGAGCCTCACAAAGCCGGCCAAGCGCCGGTCGACGCACCCCACCACTCCGACGTCTCCTTCGAGGAACGCGACATCAAGGTGGGCGCCATCTATTGGTATCTCTTGGTGCTCGCCCTGGCGACTGCCGCCGCACTGGTGATTTGCGTTTTCATTCTGCATTTCACCTCCAACCTCGCCGCCTCTTCCGACCTTGCGCCGCCTCCTTCTCGTGAGGCGCTTGCAAAAGATTATCCGCCGGAACCCCGACTCCAGGGCGTTCCCGGGCATGTGAATGACCCGCAGAAGGATTTGCGGGAAAAATTGAAGGCCGACACGGATGCCAATGAAGAACTGCAGTGGATCGACAAAAATGCCGGCATCGCCCAGATTCCCGTCGAAGACGCCATGAAGATCATCGCCGAGAAAGGATTGCCGGGAGTTCCAGCTCCTTCTGCGGAAAAGAAGAAGTAAAGAAATGAGAATGATTCGGTGCATTTTCGGAATCGGTGCTCTGCTGGCAGCCTCCTCCGTGCTGCAGGCTCAGACTGCACCCGCCAACGTTGGCCCTTCCGCCGCAACCTTGCCTCCCACTTTGCAAAATGTTGGTTTTGAACCGCCGCTCAACGGGCAGTTGCCGCTCGATGTTCATTTTCGCGATGAAACCAACCGGGATGTTCCTCTTCGCGAGTTCTTCGGCCAGAAGCCGGTGGTCCTCGCTTTCGTCTATTACGGCTGCCCGATGCTGTGCGACGAGGTTCAAAGAGGCGTCGTCGGCAGTCTGCGCATGCTCTCCTTCAACCCGGGCCGCGACTACGAAGTGGTTTTCATCAGCTTCGATCCGCAGGACAAGACGGCCATGGCGGCAGAAAAAAAGAAGGCGGCCGTCGATCGCTTCAATCGCCCGGAAACAGTCTCGGGCTGGCATTTCCTGACCGGCTCGGAAGAATCCATTGAAGCCGTGACGCGCGCCGCGAATTTCCGGTTCCGCTATGACGCCAGGGCCAAACTATTCGCTCATGCCAGCGGCGTGATGCTCTTGACCCCGGACGGCCGCATCTCCCGTTACTTCTATGGTGTCGAGTATCCTGGCCGCGACATGCGCTTGGGTCTTATGGACGCCTCCGCCGGCAAGATTGGCTCGCCCATAGACCACGTGCTGCTGTTCTGTTTCCAATATGATCCTTCCACGGCGCGCTACAGCGCTTCCATTCTCAGGATCATTCGTCTCGGAGGCCTCCTGACGGTCCTGGTGCTGGCTGGAGGAATTTGGTTTTCCCGGCGTCGCGAACTTCACGCCAGCCACTCGAATCTGCAAGGAGCGCACTAGAACCGTGCAAGCGCAACTTCCATTGTATCCTCCGGAGGCGTCCAACTTCGCGCCTCAAGTTGACAACTTGATGCTTTATCTCACGGCTATCTGCGTTTTCTTCGCTGGCCTGATTACTGTCGCTATCGTCTATTTCTTCTTCAAATACCACCGCAAGCATCCGAATGAGGTGGGGGTGCCCATCCACGGGGATATGCGGCTCGAAGCCACTTGGATCATCATTCCTGCGATTCTGTCGCTCACCATGTTTGGCTGGGGCGCCGCTGTTTACGTCGATTTTCGCCACTCGCCCGCGGACACCCTGGATATCTACGTCGTCGGCAAACAATGGATGTGGAAAATACAGCAGCCCAACGGCGTCAAGGAGATCAACGAGTTGCACGTCCCTGTCGGACGCGATGTGCGACTGACCCTGGCAAGCGAAGACGTGGTCCACGATTTCTTTGTCCCTGCATTCCGCGTAAAAATGGACGTCGTCCCCGGCAACAACCGCTACAACACCATGTGGTTCCGCCCCACCAAGCCGGGCCGCTACCACTTCTTCTGCTCACAGTATTGCGGCACAAATCACGCCTTGATGGGCGGGTGGGTCATCGTTATGGAACCCACCGATTATGCCGCGTGGCTCTCGGGTTCTGGGAGCGCCGGAGCCGATCCCGTCACCGTCGGCGAGAAGCTCTTTACGGAAAAAGCGTGCGCCACTTGCCACGTAGCCAATGGTACCGGCCGCGCCCCGTCTCTCAATGGAATGTATGGCGCACAAGTGCTTCTGGCGGACGGCACGACCGTTACTGCCGACGATGCCTATATCCGCGAATCCATTGTTGCGCCGAACGCAAGAATTGTGGCTGGTTACCAGCCGCTCATGCCTACGTTCCAGGGACAACTCACGGAGGAGCAAATTATCGCCCTAACCGCTTACATTAAGGCCTTAAAATCGCAGCCCGTTCCCGCCAACGGCTCCGGAGTCGCCCCGGGGAGCGGCGCTGCAGCTGCTCCGGCCACGGAGAAAAGGTAACTCATGAGCACGACACCGCCAATTCCCGAGCACCAATTGCCGGAATCACATTATCTAAATGTCGGTTACGGCGCAGGCATCAAATCGTGGGTGCTCACCACAGACCACAAGCGTATCGCCTTGCTTTACCTTGCTTCCGTCACCGTTTTCTTCTTCATCGGCGGCGTCTTCGCCACCATGATCCGAATCCACCTGCTGACCCCCGAAGGCGCGCTGGTCACTCCGGAAACCTACAACAAGCTCTTCACCATGCATGGCGTGGCAATGATTTTCTTTTTCCTCATCCCTTCGATCCCCGCCGTTCTCGGGAATTTCCTGATTCCCATCATGATCGGCGCAAAGGACCTGGCCTTCCCGAAAATCAATCTCCTGAGCTGGTACATCTACGTGATCGGTGGCTGTTTTGTCCTATATTCGTTCAGCACCGGCGGCCTGGACACGGGCTGGACTTTCTACACGCCACTCAGCAGCATTTACTCGAACTCCGCGGTCACGCCCGCAGTCATCGGCATTTTTATCAACGGCTTCTCTTCGATTCTTACCGGCCTCAACTTTATCGTCACCATTCACACGATGCGCGCTCCTGGCATGACTTGGTTCCGCCTGCCGCTTTTCGCCTGGGCGCATTACGCCACCAGCCTGGTCATGATTCTCGGCACGCCTGTAGTCGCCATCACGCTCTTGCTAGCCGGCCTTGAGCGCATGTTCCACCTCGGCTTTTTCAATCCCGCCATGGGCGGCGACCCCATCCTCTTCCAGCACCTCTTCTGGTTTTATTCGCACCCTGCCGTTTACATCATGATTCTTCCCGCGATGGGCGTAGTCAGCGAAATCATTCCCACGTTCGCGCGCAAGCCTATCTTTGGCTACTCCTTCATCGCCGCTTCCAGTATCGCCATCGCCGTCATCGGGTTTCTGGTTTGGGCGCACCATTTGTTCGTCACGGGCATGTCCGCTTACTCCGCGCTTGCGTTTTCCTTCCTCAGTTATCTTGTTGCCATTCCTTCGGCGGTCAAAGTGTTCAATTGGACCGCCACTCTCTACAAAGGCTCGATTTCCTGGGACGCCCCCATGCTCTACGCTCTCGGCTTCATTGGCTTGTTCACCATCGGCGGCCTCACCGGTCTTTTCCTGGCTTGCCTAGGCATTGATATGCATGTCCACGACACCTATTTCGTCATCGCCCATTTTCATTACATCATGGTCGGCGGCGCTGTCATGGGTTACGTCGGCGGTTTGCATTTCTGGTGGCCGAAGATTACTGGCAGGCTCTATTCAGGACCTCTTGCGAAGTTTGCGGCCATCGTTCTCTTCATCGGCTTCAACCTGACGTTCTTTCCCCAATTTATCTTGGGCTACCTCGGGATGCCGCGCCGGTATCACAGCTATCCGCCGGAGTTTCAAGTCCTCAACGTGCTGTCCACAGCGGGCGCGTCCATTCTGGCGGTAGGCTACCTGTTGCCGATGTTTTACCTGATTTGGTCCATGCGCTACGGCAAAATTGCCGGTCCGAACCCGTGGCCCGCTACCGGTCTTGAATGGAAGACGGATTCGCCGCCGCCCACGGAGAATTTTCACGTTACACCGGTGGTGGACTGGGACCCTTACGACTACCGGAACCGACCGGATTTGGGCCTGGTCGCGGGCGGAACGCCGTTGGCCCCGGCTCACGGCGACGATTAGCTTTTGCTTCAGTTTGTAGGGGCGGCTTTTACGCCGTCCGCTGAGATTTTGAGAGGAGCGCCGCGTGCATCGCACCGGAGAACTGTACGGCCAATTTCAGACCCTGGAGCAGCAGAAGGAGTCCTCCACGCTGGGCATGTGGATCTTTCTGGTCACCGAAGTGTTGTTCTTCGGCGGCATGTTTTTGACCTACACCATCAACCGCCACGAATACTTCACCGCCTTCGGCGTTGGCAGCAATACCTTGGACATCAAGCTGGGCACCATCAACACCGCTGTGCTCATCATGAGCAGCTTGACCATGGCCATGGCCGTGTGGTCCGCCCAGGTCGGCAAGAAACCGTGGGTTACTCGCTTCTTGGTTCTCACTCTCGTGTTGGGAAGCGTCTTCCTTGGCATCAAGGTCGTCGAATATAAGCAGAAATTCGATCACCACCTCATCCCTGGTCGCAGTTTCGACGTCTGGTACCTGGTCAACAACACGAAGCCCGAAACCGAGGCGGAAAAAAACCAATTGGAGGCTGAGCGGGAGGAGTTGCACAAAGCCACTCTGACCGACCCGGACATTCAGTCCCACGCCCAGCTCTATTTTTCGCTCTACTTCGCCATGACCGGCCTGCACGCTTTGCACATGATCGTCGGCGCGGGCCTGCTCATCTGGCTCATCCGGGTATCGTTGCGCGGCCGCTTCACACCGGAGTACAACACGCCGGTCGAAAACATAGGGTTGTATTGGCACTTCGTCGACATTGTGTGGATTTATCTGTTCCCGTTGTTATATCTGATTGACCGGCATCGCTGACAGGGAGAGCATCGCGTGGGTGAACATTCCGAACACATCGTTTCGCCGAAAGTCTATGGAGCAATTTTCTCCGCGCTGCTTGTTGGCACAGGTTTGACGGTTTGGGCCGCGTTTCGAAATTTTGGCCCGTTCAATATCGTTATCGCCCTCGGAATTGCCTCGATCAAGGCCACGCTCGTCGTTCTCTATTTTATGCACGCCCGTTATAGCCCCAAGCGCACGCAACTCGTCATCGTTTGCGCCATCTTCTGGCTCGCTATAATGCTTGCTTTGACTCTCGCCGATTACCAGACGCGCAATCCGCGCATGAGCCAGCTCGCCTCACCTGCAGCGATCTACCGCGCCTGATTCCTCCTGTCTCTGAATATTTTCTTTGTTCTGGGATTCTTGACGCGCCGCACACCCGCGGTGACCATCATGCTTTCGTCGTTATCACTTTTTTGCTTCCGGGAGTTGCTTGGGCATGGCTTAGTGAGACTCAGGGAAGGATAAAGTTTGCTCACTCATCTGTTAAAGTGTCGGAGGGGGTATTGGTTTCTGAGGAAGTATCGGGGAGAAGCGAACCGGCCCAGCCCTCAATCCCCTAAAGGGATCCTCGGCTCGCCTCCCCCACGGCCCATAGAATTGCAACCTCCGCGCCATACTTAATTCCTTTGTTTTCAACACACTCCAAGCTATTTCCGCGTAAAAAAGCTCTAGTCCCCCGAAAAATTACCTGCCCCGGAAGTTTCCTTCCCGCCGCTTGTAGGGTAAACGCCCGAGGGGTAAACTTTTTCCCTGCTTCTCCCGGGAGGTGTGGCATGCCCCGCGTCGTTCGCTGCGGATTGATTCAAGTGCATTGTGAGTGGTCTCCGGAAAAATATTCGCTTCCCGACATAAAAAAGAAAATGATTGCCAAGCACGAAGGCCTCATTGCCGTCGCGGCTAAGAGAAAAATACAAATTCTTGGCCTACAGGAATTATTTTACGGCCCTTACTTTTGCGCGGAGCAGGAAACCCGCTGGTATGAACTCACCGAGCGGATCCCCGACGGCTCCACCATCACCTTGATGCAGAAACTGGCGAAAAAATACCAGATGGTTCTGATTGTCCCTGTCTACGAAGTGGAAATGACCGGCGTTTATTACAACACGGCCGCCGTGATTGACGCCGATGGACGTTATTTGGGCAAATATCGCAAGCACCACATTCCCCATTGCCATCCCGGTTTCTGGGAAAAATTCTACTTCACGCCGGGTAACGCCGGTTATCCCGTTTTCGATACGCGTTACGCCCGCGTCGGCGTGTACATTTGTTACGACCGGCATTTCCCGGAAGGCGCGCGCTGCCTCGGCCTCAACGGCGCGGAAATCGTTTACAACCCTTCCGCCACCGTCGCGGGCCTCTCGGAATATCTTTGGGAGCTTGAGCAGCCCTCGCACGCCGTCGCCAATCAGTATTTCGTCGCGGCCATCAACCGCGTCGGCACCGAACATCCCTGGAAGATTGGCGAATTCTACGGCAAGAGCTACTTCTGCAATCCGCGCGGAAAAATTGTGGCTCAGGCCAGCCGCGATAAGGACGAACTTCTCTCCGCTGACCTGGATCTAGGCGAAATCCAAAAGGTGCGCGACACCTGGCAGTTCTTCCGCGACCGCCGCCCCGAAACCTATGGCGAAATTACGCGCACTCGCGCGGTGGAATCGACCGGTTCCAGCGAAGCCGCCGATTGATATGCTTCGCGTAATGCCGAAAGAACTTGTCATCCTGAGCCCATCCGACGAGGATGGGCGGAGGATCTCAACGTCGGCCCTTTCTAGGAATCATCACTGCGTTGGACCTGCCAAATGACCAGCAGCCACGGCCTTCGCGCCGAAACCATCGAATCCAGCTCTCTTTACAACAAGGACCTCGCCCCGGTTGCATCCGAGCGCCGCCGCTGGCGCACCTACAATTACGCCGCGCTTTGGATCTCCATGAGCGTCAACATTCCCACCTACATGCTCGCGAGCGGCATGATTGCGGGAGGCATGAACTGGAGCCAGGCGCTCTTTACCGTTTTTCTCGGCAACGTGCTGGTGCTGATTCCTATGCTCCTCAACGCCCATGCCGGCGCACAGTACGGTATTCCCTTCCCTGTTTTTGCAAGAGCTTCGTTCGGGGTTCTGGGCGCCAACATCCCCGCGATTCTTCGCGCCCTCGTTGCTTGCGGCTGGTTCGGCATCCAGACCTGGATTGGCGGCGAAGCGATCAACGCCATGATCGTCGCCCTCGCGCCGGGCTGGGCGAAATTCCAGTCTGGGGCGGCGGTTTGCTTCGCGCTCTTCTGGCTTCTCAACGTTTGCGTGATTCTTCGCGGTATCGAAACCATCCGCTTCCTGCAAGGCATCTCCGCGCCATTTTTGCTTCTGATCGGACTCGCGCTTCTCCTTTGGGCACGCAGCAAAGCCGGCGGCTTCGGCCCCATGCTTTCAACGCCTTCAAAATTCCAGTCCTTCCGCGAATTCTTCCGCTTTTTCGTTCCCTCGCTTACTGGAGTCGTAGGCTTTTGGGCTACCGTTTCCCTGAACATCCCCGACTTCACCCGCTACGCCCGCAGCCAGCGCGATCAGATGGTTGGCCAGGCCCTCGGTCTCCCCGCTACCATGACGTTTTATTCTTTCATCGGCATTGCCGTCACTTCGGCCACGATGATCATTTTCGGTGAAGCTATCTGGGACCCCGTCAAAGTCCTCGCACGCCTTGGCAATCCCTGGGCCGTAGTTCTCGCCATGATCGCCTTGCTCATGGCCACGCTCAACGTCAACGTCGCCGCGAACGTTGTTTCTCCCGCGAACGATTTCTCAAATCTTTCACCGCGCCGTATCAGTTTTCGTACTGGCGGTCTGATCACCGCCGTTGTCGGCCTCCTCATGCAGCCCTGGAAGCTCCTCGCCAGCTATGGCAGCTACATTTTTACCTGGCTCGTCGGCTATTCCGGTTTTCTCGGCCCCATTGCCGGCGTCCTCATCTGCGATTATTTCGTGGTGCGGAAGAAACTTCTTGTCACCGAGGATCTTTACCGCCGCAATGGCCAATACGAATACTCTCGCGGCTTCCACCGGGCCGGCATCGTTGCTTTAACCGCGGGCGCAGGCGTTGCCTTCATCGGTCTGGTCGTTCCCCCCTTGCGCGTCTTATACGATTACGCCTGGTTCGTCGGCTTCCTCGTGAGTTTTGTCGTCTATTTCGCGCTAATGCCCAAGCCCGCGCCCGCCGTTGAGGCCGCGGACTAGAGGAGGTTCTGGTAGCACAGGCACTCTTGCCTCTGCTCCGAGGTATCCCAAGGTCGCTTGCAACTCAACCCAGGCCGATGATAACAAGCAAGTTTTAAAGATTTGTCATCCTGAGACCGCGCCTTTTGCGGTCGAAGGATCTCAACCTCCAGCGTTTGCACAACAAAATGTATAGGTGAGGGAGCACATTCCATGGACTTCGGCATTACCATCAAGCCTGACATCTCGATCAACCGCATCCTGATCCTCACGGAACAGGCCGAAGCTTCCGGCTTCACTTATGGCTGGATCTTCGACTCCCACGTCCTCTGGAAAGACCCGTTCCCCCTCCTCACCTTGATGGCCGCCAACACGAAACACATGCATCTCGGCACTTGCGTCACCAATCCTGCCGTCCGGGACGTCACCGTTTCCGCCAGCCTCTTCGCCACGCTCAATATTGCCTCCCACGGCCGCATGGAGTTGGGCATTGGCCGAGGCGACAGTTCCCGTCGCGTCCTTGGGAAAAAGCCCACCACGCTCGAAACCCTCGAGGAGTTCGTCCGCGTCTTCCGCAACCTGAACGCCGGCAAAACGGTTGACCTCGACGGCGTACCGACAAAATTTCCCTGGGCTAGCGGCGAGATTCCCCGCGTTTGGGTCGCCGGCTATGGCCCGAAAGCCCTGCGCACCGCCGGCCGCATCGGCGATGGCGTCATTCTTCAATTCGCCGACCCTGATCTCATCGAGTGGTGCCTCGGCTTCGTCCGCGAAGGCGCCCAGGAAACCGGCCGCGACTTCGCCCAAATCGAAGTGATGGCCGCCGCTCCCGTCTGGGCTTCCGACGACCTGAAAACCGCGCGCGAACACGTCCGCTGGTTTCCCGCGCTCGTCTCCAACCACGTGATGGACCTCATCTCCAAATACAAGCCGGAAGAACTGCCTCCCGCGCTCACCTCCTATGTGAAGGACCGCGGCAAGTACGACTATCACCACCACTGCGAAGTCGGCAGCGACAACGCCGATTTCGTCACCGACGAAGTTGTGGACCGCTTCTGCGTGCTTGGTTCCCCCGACGAGCACCGCAAAAAACTCGACCGCCTCCGCCAAGCTGGCGTCACCCAATTCAACATCTACCTAATGTCCGGCGACGAAGAATCCACCCTCGACGTCTACAAGCACAAGATTCTTCCCCATTACCGCCGTTGACATTACGCCGCCGCCCCAACGCCCGGGTGTCATCCTGAGGCCGGTTTTTTGCGGCCGAAGGATCTCAACTTTCACTCAGGCCCAAGCTGATCTTTTGGCATCCAGGTCTAAACGGAGGCCGTCCGCTTTGGCCATTCTTTAGGAGGTGTGAGCCCTGCCTAGTTAGGGCGCTGCCGCTCACTTTTTATGTGCATAGAAGTAATAATCCGCCGTGTATGGGCTCTTGAACTCCCTGCCGCTTGCTGAGACATTGCATGTATCGCGTGGCGGCAAGCCGCCGTCGGTGTGGATGCGCTGAATATGCGTTACGCGCGTCGAGATCCCTTGTCCCGTGTGGCTCGTTGCCTCCAGCAGCAGCCAGGGAATCGCGTCCGGCTTCGGACTGTCTTGTTGGGCCACCTTTTTCGCGACGACTTCACTTCCATCAATATGTTTCCAGCTGGGCCCGGCAAAGTGATGAATGATCCTTTTCCCGCTCGAATCGGTAAGGTCCGCCTCCGGCCCGGTGAGGGCCCAGGCGAACGGAGCGTTCGGACCCGATTGGCACGCATAGATTTGCACGCCTGTGGCGTGCCCTACCAGAATCACTTCTTCTCCTGCCGGCGCTTTCAGACTGTCCGGTACATTCGGCCGGGCTATGCCGCATCCATCCATCCCCAACGCGATTCCCGCTGTGAGGAATGCCACAAGACATTTGTTCATTTTCGTTACCTCCAACGCCTCCGCCATCCAGCGCCTTTGTTTGCCACTCTTACGAAAACAGCCGGGGGGTACCTACTTTCTTCCCATTCTGGAACCCGCCATCGTATAGTTCTCCCCCTGAGGAATCCCCATGCGCTTTGAGACAGTGATTCGCAACGCCACGGTAGTTACTGCCACGGACACTTACCGCGCCGACGTCGGCATCAGCGGCGACCGCGTCAGTGCCATTGCCGCGCAGCTCCCTGCCGAAAATGCCGTCCGCGTCATTGACGCCACCGGCCTGCAGCTCATCCCCGGCGGCATCGACGTCCACACGCACCTCGACATGCCCTTTGGCGGCACCACCAGCGCAGACGACTTCGAGACCGGCACCATCGCCGCGGCTTTTGGCGGCACGACCACGCTCATTGACTTCGCCATCCAGTACAAAGGCCAGTCGCTGCGCCAGGCTTTCGACACCTGGATGAAGAAAGCGCACGACAAGGCGGTCACCGACTATGCCTTCCACTGCATCATCACCGACCTCGGCTCCGCGCAGCTGGAAGAAATGGGCCAGCTCATTCGCGACGGCGTCACCAGCTTCAAGCTCTTCATGGCTTATCCGGGCGTTTTCATGCTCGACGACGCCACCATCTTCAAAGCCATGAGCCAGGCAGCACAGCATAGCGGGCTCATCTGCATGCACGCGGAAAATGGCGGCGCCATTGACGTGATCGTGCAGCGCGCCCTCGCCGAAGGCAAACGCGCCCCAAAATATCACGCGCTCACCCGCCCGACCACCGCTGAAGCGGAAGCCACTTCCCGGGCTATCGCGCTCGCGGAAATGGCCGGCGCGCCTGTCTACATCGTGCATCTCTCCTGCAACGACGCCCTCGAAAAAGTCCGCGAAGCGCGCGACCGCGGCTTGCCCGCTTACGCGGAAACGTGCCCGCAGTATTTGTATCTGTCTCTTGAAAACATGGACGCGCCCGGCTTCGAGGGCGCGAAATACGTCTTCACGCCCCCTCTGCGCGAAAAATGGCACCAGGAGAAGCTCTGGCAGGGCCTCGCCAAAGACACCTTGCAGGTCGTCTCCACCGACCATTGCCCCTTTTGCTTCAAGGAGCAGAAGGAGTTGGGCAAGGACGACTTCACCAAAATTCCCAACGGCGGCCCCGGCATCGAGCACCGGCTGAGCCTCGTCTACACCGGCGGCGTTCACGGCAAGCATTTTTCGCCGAACCGCTTCGTTCAGCTTGTCTCGACGGCACCGGCAAAACTGTTTGGCCTCTATCCGCGCAAAGGAACCATCGCTGTCGGTTCGGACGCCGATCTCGTCCTCTTCGATCCCAATCACGAAGAAGTCATCAGCGCCAAAACGCATCACATGCGCGTCGACTATTCCATGTTCGAGGGCATCAAGATCAAAGGCGCGCCCAAAACGGTCTTCTCGCGCGGCCGCGCTGTCATCGACTCCGGCAAATTCGTCGGCCGCCCCGGTTCCGGCCAATTCCTCCGCCGCCAAACCTATTCGGGTCTGTAGGGGGGCGATACTCGGGGCTTTCAGATGAGTTCCTATCAAAGCGAGTGGGATAGATACAAGGCGCGCCGAATAAGGATGGCATTATCAATGTTCGCTGAGTTTTTGGCATTCATCCCGATCGTAGGACTAGCGGCATGTGCTGAGAAAAAAGCGCTCGGGACCTCATATCTAGGTCTGCCAGTGGCAAACCTTTGCGCCATACTTTATGTCTACACGATCTTTCTCTTACGCAGATTCCCATGCCCACGATGCGGCAAGAACTTTTTGGGGAAGCTCGGTGGTCCTCAGGTTTTCCTTGACCGAAAGTGCGCCTATTGCGGCCTGAAAAAATATGCCGACAGCTAGGTATACTGAAAGATTGGCGTGGGACCAAAATTCATGACTGCGCGAATGCCATCTCTGGTCATTGTCGGACGGCCCAATGTGGGCAAGTCCACGCTGTTCAATCGCTTGACGGGCACGCGGCGCTCCATCGTCACCAACGAGCCTGGCATCACGCGTGACCGCATCTACGGCAAAGCCGAATGGCGCGGGAAAACTTTGGAAGTGGTAGACACGGGCGGAATCATTCCCGACGAAAAGGAGCTCATCCCCCAGGAAATCTTTCGACAGGCGCAGGTCGCCATCAAAAAGGCAGCGCTGCTGGTTCTTGTTGTGGATAGCCAAGCCGGTCTCACACCCCTCGATGAAGAGCTGGCCCGCCTCCTGCGCGGCACGGGAAAACCGTTTGTCCTTGCAGTCAACAAAGTGGATTCGCCTTCGCAGGAAGCGAACGCTGCGCCGTTTCATTCGCTCGGCGTTCCCGTTTTTCCGATCACGGCAGAACATGGGACTGGCGTCGACGATCTCCTAGACTATGCCCTGGAGGGGTCGCAGGCTAACGTCCCGGACGAGCTAGGCGCGGCGAGCCGCGCCACTACAGAGAATGAGTCCCCGGACGACACGGCACCTGAAGCCACACCAATCGAGGTCGCCATCATTGGCCGGCCCAACGTGGGCAAATCCACGTTGCTGAACCGGCTTGTGGACGAGGAACGCTCCATCGTTTCGCCGATCCCCGGCACCACCATGGACAATGTGGACACGGAATTGGTACGCGGCGGCCGCGACTATCGCTTTGTGGACACTGCTGGAATCCGCCGCAAGGGTAAGACCACGCTTGTGGCGGAAAAACTGAGCGTGGTGATGGCTCGCCGCGGCCTCGAGCGCTGCGATGTGGCGCTGCTCGTCATTGACGGTGAGCAAGGAGTCACGCAAGGCGACGCGACGATCGCCGGGTACGCAGAAGAGTCCGGCCGCTCGGTGATTCTCGTCGTCAACAAATGGGATCTCGCTCTCGTTGCCGCGCGCGAAGCGGCGTTACGGGATGCGGCCACAGCCAAAGGAAAATCGAAACGAACCGGAGACGAAAACCGCAGTCCTGCCAACATTGATTCTGGCAAGATAATGTTCGACTACGAAAAAATGATTCGCGCGAAGCTGAAATTCCTAAGTTACGCGCCCATTGTCTTTCTTTCGGCGAAAACCGGAGAACGCGCTGAAAAGCTTTTTCCGCTCATCAACCAATGTGCTGACGCTCGCCGACGCCGCATTCCCACGCCTGCGCTGAACGACTGGCTCAAACAGGAGGTCGATTTGCAACGCGGCAGCACGCCAAAGTCGCGTCCCGTGCGCATTTACTACGTCACGCAGGCCAAGACAGGCCCCCCCACGTTTCTCCTTTTCACCAATCAGAAAATGCCACTGCACTTCAGCTACGAGCGCTTCCTCGAAAACCAGCTTCGCGCGAAATTCGATTTCACCGGCACGCCCGTGCGCTTCGTCCAGCGCCTCCGCAAACGCGAAAAGCGCCCCCGCGCCGCCTCTCGAGGTGCCGAATGACTATCGACCCTCCCTCTACAGGAATGGCCCGCAAACTGCTACGATAGCGGCGTCCCCCTTCTGGCAGGGCAGGAGCATGGCAGGCAACGTCACCGCCACAAAAACCGCCACCGAAGAGCGCCTCTACACCATTGGCGAGGTCAGCCGCCTCGCCGACCTAAAACCGTTTGTGCTGCGCTACTGGGAGTCGGAGATTCCTATGCTTCAACCGACCAAGGATGACGCCGGCCGCCGCGTCTATCGCCAGCAGGACGTGGACATGGTCTTCCG
>Ga0126370_10000540_pt1 | contig 15769 bp, 17 predicted proteins | sample PanSoiMetaPlot_3_FD_92586 | JGI IMG/M metagenome (GOLD analysis project Ga0126370, IMG submission 92586) | Tropical forest soil microbial communities from Panama - MetaG Plot_3 | ecosystem: Environmental > Terrestrial > Soil > Tropical forest > Bulk soil | place: Panama | collected 2016-02-17 | reverse complement strand
TCGGTCGGCGACCAGATTGCCCAGATCCTCAAGGTCCCGGAGGTGGATTGCGCGGTGGATTGCGTTGGTTTCGAAGCTCGCGGCCACGGCCGGGACGCAAGAAAAGAAGCTCCCGCTACCGTACTGAATTCGCTGATGACCATTTGCCGCGCGGGCGGCTCCCTCGGTATCCCCGGGCTATATGTAACGGAGGATCCGGGAGCAGTGGACAAGGCTGCCCAGCATGGAAATCTCAGTATCCGCATCGGCTTGGGATGGGCAAAATCGCACGTTTTCACGACGGGCCAGTGTCCGGTACTGAAGTACAACCGGCAGTTGATGATGGCTATCCTGCACGACAAAATCAAAATCGCCAAGGCGGTAAACGTGACCGTCATCAAGTTGGATGAGGCAGTTCAAGGTTACAAGGACTTCGACAAAGGGGCGGCGAAGAAGTTTGTGTTCGATCCGCATGGTATGGTCGCGGCCGCATAACTGCCCCTCGCAGAGCCCACGCCGATTTTTCGTATGGGTGTGGGGCGCTTTCCCCGCTTCCTTGTTTCCCTGGGTTTTTTTTTGCGCAAGTAGGCTGAAGTTATTGAAAAAATTAACTGACACGAAAGGAATCCATCATGACTCTGGAAGACGCGCGCCGGGTGATCGCGGCGGCAGAAAAAAAATCCAAGGAAATCGGTCAGCCCATGAACATCGCGGTGGCTGACGAAGGCGGCAACCTAGTGTCGCATGTTCGAATGGATGGCGCGTGGCTGGGCAGCATTGACATCTCCATCAAAAAAGCCTACACCTCACGGGCTTTTGACATTGCCACCAAGGATCTCGCCACCCACTCCCAGTCGGGTGGACAGTTCTTCGGCATCCATGCCTCCAATAATGGCAAGATCATGATCTTCGCGGGGGGGATCCCGCTGAAGCGTGGCGGCAAAGTTGTCGGCGCAATCGGTGTGAGCGGCGGTTCCGGTGATCAGGACCACGCCGTTGCCGAAGCCGGCGCAGCCGCGTTCTAAAGTGTTTTCGTGGATTTCTAGGGAGATCGATTCGCTTCGAATCCGGTCTGGGTCCCTCCTTGGAGGAACTGCCGTACAAACAATCGTGGATCCCCCGAATAAGCTCCCGGTCCGAGGAGAGCGAGCGCGGCGGAATTCAAAATTCAAAAGGAGAGAAGCGAAAACCAGGACATCGAGGCGAGCACTCGCACCCATGTCAGTTACCACCCAACCAGGGGATACCGCGTTTACACGGATGTGGTGAAGTCGCCGGCGAGAGTGCCGCCGTTTTCGAGAGCGTTGCTCCTCCGTCCTGGTTTGAAACGAAAACGGTCGACCCGACGCGAGACGCGAGAGTAGAATCCCACGGGGGTATTTGTTTCAGAAGGTGAGATTCGAAATCCGCACCGCGCCATTTTCATGCTCAAAACAGCCTCATGCTGCTTGATCGAGTCTTACGCTGTTAGAACCAGTTGATGGCGTATCATCGCCATTTCACTCGAAACCCCTCGGAGAGGATTTTCACTCCCGCCAATTCTCGTCTATCCTGCATAGCTTCGCTGCTCGTGCTCAATGAACATTTGAGAACTGTACTTCGTATCAGTCTCGGGAGGCCAAATGCAAATCCTGGACGACGTCCGTTACGCCATGAGGCAGTTCGCTCATGCACCGGGTTTCACAGTCACGGCCGTGTTGACGCTGGCCTTGGGCATAGGCGCGACGACCGCGATTTTTACGCTGGTGCACGCTGTTCTGCTGCGATCTTTACCGGTCGCGAGGCCGAGCGAACTCTATCGCGTCGGAGATATCGAAAACTGCTGTGTCAATGGCGGCCTACAGGATGACTGGTCGTTGTTTTCTTACGACAAGTACAGAACCTTTCGAGATAACACACAGGGATTCAGCGATCTCGCAGCTTTCCAGGCAGGGCGCGGTCTGATCGGAGCTCGGCGGGCGGGAAGTAATCAACCCGCCCAATCCTTCCTGACGCAATATGTGTCGGGAAACTACTTCACCATGTTTGGCATTGGTGCCTACGCCGGGCGAGTGTTTACGCAAGCCGACGATCGCTCGGGAGCAGAGCCGGTAGTCGTGATGAGCTATCGAACGTGGCAGGAAAAGTACGGCAAAGATCATTCGGTGGTCGGATCGAGCTTCGTTTTCAACGGGCATCCCTTTACCGTCATCGGCGTGGCGGCCCCCGGATTTTACGGCGACCGGATGGAAAGCACTCCGGCGTTCTGGTTTCCGCTCAACACCGAACCACTGATTGATGGGTCCAGCAACCTTCTGCAATTTCCGCAACAGGATTGGCTCGATCTAATTGGGCGCATTGTTCCCGGGGCCGATCCAAAGAAAATGGAGGCGCAATTGCAGGTCGAGCTTAAGCAATGGCTGCTGAGTCCCGTTAGCAAGCTGGAAGCACCAGAGCGGGCGCTTGTGTCCAAACAGACGCTGCATTTGTCACCGGGCGGGGCGGGCGTGCAGATGATGCGTGATGAATATCAGTCGGGATTGCACCTGCTGATGTGGGTGACAGCTTTCGTCCTGCTCATCGCCTGCGCGAATGTCGCAAACCTGATGCTGGTGCGGGCGGCAAGCCGCCGCCAGCATAGCGCTGTACGAACTGCATTGGGGGCAACTCGGTCCCGGCAGATCATGCAGGTGCTGACAGAGAGTGCGTTTTTGGCGTTGGTCGGTGGAGTCGTTGGCGTGGGGCTCGCCTTCTGGTGTACGAGGCTCATTCTGAGCCTGGCATTTCACGATCAGCATGTGGCGATCAGCGCCACGCCGTCCCTGCCGGTGCTGGCGTTTACTTTCGGGGTCTCACTGCTAACCGGAATTCTCTTTGGAGTCGCGCCTGCGTGGTTGATGGCGCATACGGATCCTGCCGACGCTCTGCGGGGAGCGTATCGTTCGACCCAGCATTCTGGAGGCTGGACGCGGACTTCGCTCGTCGTGGCCCAGGCAGCGTTGTCGCTGGTTCTGCTCTGCGCGGCGGGTTTGCTCACGCAAAGCTTGCGCAACATGCAGCATCAGAACTTTGGATTCCAAACAGCCAACCGCTACATTCTGCATTGCGATCCCGAGATGGCGGGATTCAAAGTCGACCAGTTACCGGCGTTCTACCGGCAACTCCACGATGACCTGACAGCGATTCCCGGCGTGAATCAGGTCAGCTTTGCCCTTTACACCCCAATGGAGGGCAATAACTGGGGAGAGACCGTTTACATCGAAGGACAGCCTCTGCCTCCGCCGGATTCGGACCAGAACAATACATCGTGGGTGCGGGTCAGTGACGAATACTTTGAAAGCATCGGCACGAGGATTTTGAAGGGGCGGAGAATCACCGAGCAAGACACTGCCACCGCAAATCGGGTCGCCGTCGTCAATCAGACCTTCGCCAAACATTTCTTCAAAGATGGACAGGCTATCGGCAAACATTTTGGGGACCTCGATCCAAAGTACGCTGCGAGTTTCGAAATTGTTGGAGTGACCGAGGACACGGAGTATTGGGAGCCTACGACTAAGATCCGGCCGACTTTCTTCCTGCCCGCAGCGCAGTGGCAGCAGCATATGGCTAACGAGGACCCGCGTTTTCAGGCGTTCGAGGACCGCTCACACTTCCTAAACTCAGCGGTCATTGTCACGCGTGGAACGGTTCCTGGGCTGGAGCAGCAAGTGCGTCAGGCTCTGTTTCGGCTGAGTCCGGATCTGGCGTTGATTGACTTCAAGAGTTTTGCCCAGCAGGTGGGTGAGAATTTTTCCCAGAACGGTATGCTTGCGAAATTGACCTCGCTGTTCGGAGTTCTTGCTCTTGCGCTGGCGTCGGTGGGCCTCTACGGGGTCACGGCATACTCTGTCGAACGGCGTACGAGCGAAATCGGAATCCGGATGGCGTTAGGTGCTCACCGGCTGAACGTCTTATAGCTCGTGCTCAGAGGCGCATTTCTGCAGATTGCGGCAGGACTGGTGATCGGCCTCCCAGCGACGATACTCGCGGGATATGCGATGACCACCCAGTTGTTCGGAGTGAAACCTTACGCGCCCAATATTTTGCTGATCACCTCTGTGGTATTAGCGGCGGCGGCCCTGGTCGCCACGCTGGTGCCCGCCCGAAAAGCCGCAATGTTGGAGCCGATTCGCGCGCTGCGCACAGAGTAGCAACGTAACGAATGCATGATCAGTGGAAGCTCAGAAGTTGAACTTCAATGCAACCTGCATCAAGCGAGGATTGTTAAGCGTTTGCGTAATCTGCCCAAAGTTCGCCGAATCGGTGAACCTGCGGGGAAAAGCGACCTGCAGTGCCCGATACTCCTGCGGGCGGGTCGACGAAGCTGCTCGTATTGAAGAATTCCTGAACCGTTGGCTGACTTTGTTTGCCTTCGCACAGTTGGTACCGGACGTTGCCGTTAAAGCCATGGGCCGTCCGGGAGTTGTTGACGCCGGTCACCGGGCCAACGGCAACACCCGACCCCCACGTGACCTATCACACTCATCTGCTAACCACCAATTAAGGTGAGCTTTATGGATTATGATTTGGGGTGCTTCGATCTGGAGACTCGGGTACTCGCACCGCTCGACAATCCGTTCAGCCCACAAGTGTTACCCATGTCTTAGGTACGTGTGTCACCCATGTGTCCGGGCCGGACCCCTTAGAATCATGGTGAGCGCGGCAGGATTCGAACCTGCGACCCATGCCTTAGAAGGATAGCTATCCTGACGCCAACCACGAACTTGCACATCCAGCTTACTCCATTCGCGACCTAAGAGATTCAAGTAGATACGCGCAGACAATTGTCTGGGTGCCCGGAGTGTGTCCGGAATCCTTCCACTCATTCTCAGACTCCATCCACCCGAGCTGCGATCCGCAGTTGCTAAGCGGATTGCCATGCCGAAACCAATCCAGTGTTGGTTCATATGCCAGCAGATAGGTATCGGTCCGCTTTTGCAGGACATTGATCTCGCTCGTCGACTGCTCGAATCAATTCCTCGATAAGCTCGCGGAATTGGTGGAGGACTATCACCAGATCACAGGTTTCTTCAGCTATACGCAGAGGTTGTGTCTGATCACCACTAAATCTGCAGTTTGGGTTTGTGTGCCCACGCAGTCGACGAGTGTGATGATGCGGTATTGAAGCTGGATGAACATGGTTTAGACATGGATGCCGACTTTCTACCTCCCGAATTGCCCATGTCTCGGACAGTTCACCGAGGAGCTCGCTAACGGGAAACTGCTAGCAAGCGGTTCTCAAGTTCACCATCCCGATAACCACACAGGCAACAAACGTCCAGACCTGCCAAGCGTTCTTTAGAACCGTCCTAAAATCTGGAGGTACAAAGCTTTTCTACCAAATGTTATATGTCTTGCACATTGTCTGTTGATCTAGACCTGCCGGTCGCTAATACGAATAGAGAACATGACTGATCCTCCCTTTTAGTGCCTACGGTGAGGGATTCGAGCAGAGTAGAGTCATTACCGAGTTCCGGGCTAAGGGGACCTCAGCCATGTTCTCGCCCATAACCTTCGCGGGGATCGACCCTTCTCAATTCACCTCCGGCACCTAAAGCTTAACCGCTCGGCAACTTGCCGGCTAATATATGTGAAGCGATAAGACAAGCAACTGACCCCTGATAAAAAGCCCACGCCAGCTTCAGTTTCAAGAAACTCGACCGAAGGTACTGACAACCACACAATGTCCGGTATGGAACATAGGAGTGTTCTTTGTGCACTGCACCCAGCTAGTCAAAATGAAACGCCGCTCCGAACTGAAGTTCTGTTCGATTAGACCATTGTTCGTGCAGGACAGAGATGATGCGATGTAAAAAAGTCATTTCCTGCTTCAAAGCAGTCACGGTCGGTGCCGTCAAATGAACGCAATGAGCATAAGGGCCGCCGTTCACTTCCGACCCCATTCCTATCTCCAGCACAACGGCGGCTCGTCCTTTACTTGGATAAAGCGGCAAGGTTTCAAACATCATTCTGAAAGGAGGCGCATAATGACACGAATCCTAGTAGCGGACGATAGCGACGTGATGCGACATGGCATGCGGTTCCTGCTCCGCCAACATGAAGGTTGGGAAGTGTGCGGCGAAGCAGTAGACGGTAAGGATGCGGTAGTAAAGGCACATCAGCTTGCCCCTGATGTAGTCGTACTCGATTTTGCAATGCCTGTTATGAATGGTATTGAAGCGGCACGGCAGATTCGTAGAGAGCGACCGAACACCGCCATTGTTCTGTGTTCGATGTGTCTCGACAGCCAACTTGCGACCGTTGCACACGATGCGGGGATCACATCGGTACTGTCGAAGAGCAACCTAGGTCAGGTAATCGAAGGCGTCGAAGCCGGGTTACGTGGTCAGCCGTTTACTGAAATTACAAATCTAATGCGGCTGATGAGCAGATGAGCCTTGGAGGATGGGATGAATCGGCTCAGGGCACTGTATCGAGTTCCGTGTGCTCGTATTCAGGTTTATGTACCCCCCCGCCACCGTGAGGAATGGCTAAATACTGAGCAAGGAGAGCCGTTGTAATTGGTCCCCAGTGCCTCCTCCAGCATGCGGCAAGCTTTGTACGCTCGGGCAGCCAAGGATGATCCCCGACATGCTGACCTCCATTTTGTGCAGCATGGCAGCAAGTTGCGCCGTCCATCGCCGCACAGCGAAGGCCACCCCCGAGTGCAGAATCTGGTGGAGGAGCGGCGCAACCTGGTGGATGAACGATTCGCAGCGTGAGGTCGACTGGTTTAACTTTTGGCTGAAAGGTCTTGCTCCATCCCCGCCTTGGCCGCTGCAATGTCTTGGTTGTTTTCTAGCTTCACCAAAGCAAACAGCCTCCTCCCCTGCTTGCCAGTAACCAATCGCGTTCTGCGCCGCGAAGAGAGCGAAAACCAGAGCCTCCTCTATTGTCGTTGATGGGGAATTCTGATTGTCGCTCCTCACCAGATAGCAGGTCTTGTGCGACTTTTTACGCTAAGAGGAGCAAAACCGGGCTCCTTACCGTAAAATTTCGCACGCTTGCTGCCGGCACTCCAGCTTGGGCGAAGGACGAACGCGAAAGACAACCAGTGGAGAAGCAGGCGCCGAACAGGCGATTGCCCTTGACACACGCCATAGAGTTGGCTGCTGAGATCGATAGCTTTGCGAACGCATCGAGACCGTAAGTCACCAAAGACCCGGCAAGAGCCTGTAACGTGTTCGGCGTGTATAGTCGACATAGCCGGAAAGTTCAGCGCGCAACAGGCCGTCCTCCAGTCCCGTTCGGACGACCAGCAACGCGATCGCCAACGCAGCCGGCGTCAAGGCCCACCAGGAGGCGAGCGCGAGCGGAATTGCAATGAAGATTGCTATCGCCGCACTATAGCCGGGATGGCGGACGAACCTGTACGGCCCAGACGTGACCACCTGCTGCGCGCGCTCCTTCTGGATGCGGACGCCCGGCTCGAAGAATGGATTGACGGCCTGCGCCCAGGTCGTGACCGCGACGCCGCCGACAAGCAGGACATAGCCGATCAGAACGAACCATAGCGGTACATCCGACCATCCCATCCGGCCGGCGTCGAGCGTCGCGAGAGGGATTTCAACGATTATCGCCGGGAGCAGGACCGCGAGCGGCATCAGGTCCCATTTCTCGGTGCCCGGTTGGAAGCGGCTACGGGCGCGGTAAATAATTGGATTCTCGCGCGCCAGCAGCAGCGCAGAGAGACTGAAGAGCGCGACAAGGACCGCGATGAAGATCCAGCCGGGAATCCAATCGATCCTGCCTACCGGCAAGAAGACCAACGCCACAAGGGTCAGCGGGGAGCCTATAGCGTAGAGGATCGCCCTGGTGCGCGACATCGGCTTTGGATCGACAGCGGAAGTCATCGACCTTTCAACCTCCCCGCAACGCTATGCGCTGGGTCGGTTGCGGAAGAACCACCCGAAATACAGACAGAGAAGAAAGAGCGCAAAATGGATCGTGCCACGCACGGCGCTGAGCTCAGGCGACTGGATGGCACTGGTCCACATGAGCGGTATCGGGATCTTCGCTAGGTAAAAGTAGAATTGCATCCCGCTGCTGACGAAAAACGCCCCGGCAAGGAATTTGCGGTACTCGCGGTATCGCACCGCGACGTAGAGCGTCGGCATTCCGACAACGATGATCGCGGCAACGAGATAGGGAAGCATGGCCTCCTCCTTGGAGTCGCGCTTGCCGACAGCCTAGCATATGGGCGGATTTCAGAGTTTTTGAGGAATGCTCAAGCGGTGCCAGTTACAGTCCGAAAGAATGCGCTCCTCGGTTTGACAAATTGGGAGCGAAAGATGTTTGGGAAACACAGACGATGGAGTCTTTGCAAACACTTCCAGATGCCTTCTCAGGCGCTCCATTGCCCACTCCGAATACGCCAGTGATTCGTTGTTGGCGCTCACGCGTGACAACATCCGCCTCTCCCACCTGGACACGAAGGTCTCAACAATTTCCGTGTTGCGAACCGGATGAGTCTTCGGACGATTCACGATCTGCAATTCCCGTGGCAATCGTTTTCTCGCGGGGTGCGACGGACTAGTGTCGGAGCTCCTGCCTGCACGATGAACTTGAATGGTTGACGAAAACGGGGTCACTCCATTAGAAAGCCCGCAGGCCGCGACGCTCAATTCTGCCCGATTTCTTGGCGTGAGGCCTTCGAAGGTACAGATCCCCACTCTCCATATCCGCAATACGGACACTATCCAAGCGGTGATCATCAGAGGGAAGCTCCTGACCAAACCCACACTCAAGCGAATCAGCGCCAGGTACCGACGTCCGAACGTCAGCGCAATTGCTTGCCTGAAGTTGTTCCAGTGCCTACCCCTACCTAAACTTCCTGTGGACAGTCCATAGGAAGGTTTGCTATTGTCCTTTGCACAGTCCAAAGGAGCTTGGAACCATGGGTACAAGAAAATCGGAAGTGTTGCAGGGGACGTTGGACCTGATGATTTTGAAAACGCTCCATGCGATGGGGCCGCTGCATGGGTTCGGAATCGCGCGGCGGATCGAGCAGGTAAGCCGAGACATTCTCCAGCTCAATGAGGGCACGGTCTATACGTCACTGCTTCGCATGCAACAGCAGGGATGGATTGCGGCCCAGTGGGGGACCTCAGAGAACAACCGCAAGGCCAAATTCTATTCCATCACGAAGCGCGGGGAGACGCAGCTCAAGCTTGAGACAGAAAACTGGCAACGGATTTCGGACGTGATTGGCCGCGTACTGCGGCTAGAACCAGAGGGGTGACCATGAGCTCAAGACTGGAGTTTCGCCTGCGCGGGTTCGCGGCTAAGCTATTTGGGTTTTTCAGTGAAAGGCAGCACGACGATGAGCTCGACGCCGAGATCAACGAACACCTGGAGATGTTGACTGATAGGTTCGTGGCCCAGGGTATGACGCGGGAAGAGGCGTCGCGAACAGCGCACCTGCAGTTTGGGAACTCGACGTTGTTACACGAAGAACGCAGAGAATTGCAGACCCTGACTTCTGTCGAGGCGTTGTGGCTCGACCTGCGGTATGCGGTGCGCACAATTTGGAGAAGCCGGAGATTTGCGGGGATTGCGATCGCGACGCTGGCACTGGGAATTGGCTCAGCTACTGCGATTTTCAGCGTGGTCGACAACGTGCTGCTGGCGCCTTTTCCATATAAGGACCCGGGGCGCATTGTGTTTCCGCGGGTCCACGGCGCGCAGCAAGGCGAGGATGCCGGACGGCAGGGATATACAGTCAACGAAGTTTTAGAAATCGCCGAAAGCAATCACGTTTTTGACGCGGTAATAGCCACCGAAGAGGACTTGGTTCTTTACAAACGTAGGGAAGGCACGGAGCAGCTCTACGGAGCGCACGTAACCCCGGGCGCGTTTGAATTTTTCGGAATGCCCGTACTCCATGGTCGTCTGCTACAACCGAGTGATTACGAGCCGGGGGCCCCACCGGTGTTCGTCATGCGCTACAAGACATGGAAGGAGAAGTTCAACGGTGATTTGTCGCTTCTGAATAAGACTTTCATATTAAATGGCACCGCGCGAACGCTAGTCGGAGTAATGCCACCGCGCTTTGGATGGTACGACGCGGAAGTATACATTCCCGAGAAATTGACCCATTGGCCTGGAGCAGGCCCGGAGGGCTTTCCGGGTTGGTTCTTAGTAGGACGGCTGAAATCTGGCGTGTCGAGCCAGCAGGCCGAAGCAGACCTAACCGTCATTGCCAAGCGGCTTGCGACAATCTACCCCAAGGGTTACCCGCCAGAGTTCACGATATTAGTTAAACACGTCGGTGACACGGTGATCGGCCGCTTTGCCGAAACGTTGTATACAGTGTTGGCGGCGGTTGGATTGTTGCTGCTGATCTCGTGCAGCAACGTCGCGAACTTGATGCTGGCGCGGGCGACGACGCGAGAGAAGGAATTCGCGTTGCGTGCAGCCATGGGAGCCGGACGCGCCAGGCTCATCCGCCTGTTAATGTTTGAGAGCCTAGTTCTGGCGCTGGGCGGGGCTGCACTCGGGGTCCTAATCGCGTGGGGTGGTCTGAAGTCGTTGGTTGTGGTGATGCCGCAGGACCTTATTCCTGCGGAGACGGTGATTCAGCTGAACGGGCCGGCTCTGGCGTCCGCTCTTTGTATGGCGATCCTTACGCCGATGATTTTTGGCCTGGCACCGGCGTTGCAATCGTCGCGGCAGGACTGCAACGACGCCCTGCGCGACAGCGGCAAGGGAGTGAGCAGCGGGTTCCGTCGCAGGTGGTTTCGTGACACGGTGGTCGTTGGTGAAGTTGCCCTGTCGTTGACTCTTTTAATCGGCGCCGGCCTGCTGATGAGGAGTTTCGTGGCCTTGCGCGAGCTAAATCTGGGGTTGCGAGCAGACCACGTCCTTCAGACGATGCTGATCTTGCCGGAGCAACGCTATAAAACGGCGGAGCAAGTGACGCGATTTTTCCGGCCCGTGCTCGCGCAAGTGAAGGCGCTGCCTGGAGTTGTTGATGCCGCGGAGTCGAGCTCGCTTCCACCTTACGGTGGGGACGAGAGCAAGATGGAGATCGTCGGCAAAACGCACACGGAAGATTGGCGAACGTTATTTCAGCAGGTCAGTCAGGAATACTTCCGCACGTTGCGAATTGAAGTCAGAAGAGGACGCACGTTCAGCGAGGCCGAGGTCAATGATGCGCGGAAAGTCGCCGTGGTGAACGAGATGTTCGTGAGCAAATACTCGCCTAAGGAAAATCCAATCGGCCAGCACGTGAGGCTAGCGAACCTTGAAGGTGTACCAGATCCGTCCCTCGAAATCATTGGCGTGGTCGGAGATGTGACAAATCGCGGGCTGCAGGCGCCGATCGAACCGGAATTGTGGATTCCGTACTCGCTAACCTCAATGCCACCGCAGGTCCTCGTCGTGCGAACGGCGCAGGATCCGGGGACGATGTTGGACGTGGTCCGAAAACAAGTCTGGGCCACGGATTCGGGAGTGGCTTTGGCTTACTCGAGCACTCTAGAGGATTTCATCGGTGGGCGGATGTACGCGGGACCGCGGTTTGGCGTCGTGGTGATGTCGATTTTTGGATGTATTGGACTGCTGCTAGTGACCGTAGGCGTTTACAGCGTGCTGGCGTACTCTACCGCGCGGAAGACGCACGAGATCGGAATCCGCATGGCGCTGGGTGCAAAACGCGCGGACTTGCTGCGACTGGTGGTCGGAGCCGGGTTACGCTTGGTCGTGGGGGGCATAGCGATCGGACTCGCGATCAGCCTCATGCTTGCACGAGTCATTGGGACCGAGCTGGTGGGCATTAAGTCGTGGGATCCAATAACGCTTACGGGAACCACGTTGTTGCTCATCCTGACTGCCACAGCTGCGTCCTTGATTCCGGCACGCAGGGCTGCGCGTGTTGATCCGGTAATTGCGCTTCGGTATGAATAGCTGCGGTGTAATTGCTTCACGAAGGCTTCAACGTCGCCGACTGTGGTAGAAATTGTGGTCAATGGGCAATTCGGAAATCAATTCGCATCGAGCTCGGCGGCTCCGAACTGCGGTTCCCACAAGTCGTTTGTGACATAGTGCCTTCCTACACCTCGACACAAAAAGCTCGCACGACCGTGCTCCGTATGCTAGCGCGCAGGTGTGACACCTATGCCGCATTCGGCATTGAGACACTGGACTAAATTGCTGGGCGATAAGGTTGACATCTAGATCACTTGTCGCTAGACGATGTTGGAGACGCATCATACGCTGCCGTACCGGAACTCGTCAGGATTCATCGCAGCGGTGGCGCGGTTTATTGGAATCTCTATGCGATGGTGGCGATTATTGAACTGGCTCGTAGCGAATCGCAGAATCTAGAAGTCCCGGACTGGTTGCGGGAGGATTATTTCCGCTCGATTCAGGAGTTGGCCCAAATGGGCACTGAAGACATTTCTCTGCCGAGGAATCGGAGACCAAACGAGCCATCCTCAGCATTATTGCCATTGCAAGAGGTCTTCGGACTCACGGAATTCCTTGTAGAGTATTCCGAGGACGAGCTATTAGAAATGGAGCCGTGATGAGTGTAACCGCTGTTTGCAAAAACAACGACAGGGCGGCTTATAATCTGCCGTTTCGATGTTTGGATGGCGATATGGAAGAGCTGAAGGACCTTCTAAACCTGCTATTTGGATTCGCCGCGTAGCGTTATGCGTGTAACTCTACCTGAGGCTGAGCTTGTTTTTCTTTGGGCGTGGCTGGACAGTCCGGCCTCCCCGAGGCTGGAGATTCAAATGCTCTTTCACGGGAACACCAAGGGACGACAAGGACCAAATCTAGAACGGCTGGTTTTAAGTGTAATCTGTTCGCAAATTATGACAGGAGTAGAATCATCGCGATGGAACAAGCTGCGGCTCTCTTTCCTCTTGCTAAGCACTCGATTCGCCCAGCAAGAATAAGGAGACAACAACCACAGCCTCGCAAGAAATCGCAGTCGAAGTTGGGCCAAGCATCACTCCACCTCGTGCGGTCTTCACTCCAGATCCCGACTACCCGAATCGCTTCACAAGCACAAGGTCTTTGGAACCTGCGTGCTGGGAATAACGGTGGACAAAGAAGGACCTGGTGCGAGACGTTCACGTAACCCGCTCGTCGGATAAGCGACTCGATCAAAACGCCTTTTGATGAGGTGAAGCAGTGGAAATTCAAACCTGCTATGAGGAATGGCAAACCCGTAGCGGTCTTAACCTCAGTGCAAGTTGATTGTCGCCTCTATTAGCCGGTTAATGAGCGCAATCGTTGTTGTCGCCAATCATACGGACTCATGTCCGTTTCTCCTCTAGATTCTGACACTTTAGCGCAACTCGGTGACACCAACGACGAGTCCCTAGTACCAGAATCTCGCAGACTGATACCCGCCGCACCATGAAGATCATCAACAGGTCTAGCGTCCCAGCGTTCTTGAGCGAGCCACCGCTCCGTTTTCTATGCCGCGCAATGCTCAGGGCTGGTTTTGATCATGGGGGCAAAAGGGCTACATCTTCTGCTCGGACATCCCGGCTTTCCGCGAGATTGGCTATTCGGAGTGTACCTACTTCGACTTAAGATAGTCTCCGGTGGAAGGCCTGTTGTTGGCGGCTACAAAGGTATGTGAGCATGCCCGCCGGCAGCATGGGACAAGAGCGCTCGAGTTCTCTCCTGAAGCAATCGGTGAGCTGTATTCTGATTTATACTGCAAACTTGTAGGGCCTAGCAGGCAAGAGAGAACCGCAGAATGTCGTTAGAATCGCTTCGACGTGATTGGGAAGAACTGGCCACGATCGACGCGAAGTGGTCTGTACTGACGAATCCTGAGAAGAGAAACTTCTGGGAAGATTCGGAGTTTTTCGCAACCGGCGAACACGAAGTGGGGCAGTTGATCCTGACGCTTCAGGGCCTCGGCTATCCAAAACTCTTCAAGAATGCTCTCGACTTCGGGTGTGGAGTTGGCCGATTGACACTGCCGCTATCCCACAGATTCGAGAATACCTGGGGAATTGATATTTCGGCCCCGATGCTTGAGCAGGCGAAAGTTAACGTCCCGCGTGCGCGCTTTTTGTTGAACGATAAAAACCGTATAGCGTTTGCGGACGGCACCTTCGACCTTGTATACACGGCATTGGTTCTCCAGCATCTGCCGCATCCGCGCCTTGTATCCGGCTACATCGCCGAATTTCTCAGAATAATCGGCACGCGAGGAATAGCCGTGTTCCACGTTCCGACTCATGTTGAGCTGATACACCGCATCCAACCTCGTCGGCGACTCTATACTCTATTGCGGGCGTGTGGGATCGAACCTACTAGGCTCGTAAGCCTGAGTCTCACACCCATGCATGTCACCGGTCTACCGGAGAAGCGAATTCTGGAGATCGTCCGCGGCTCGAGTTGCCGGATTATTCACGTTGATAATGAGTCGCATCCCGTGCGAGGAACGATTTCCAAGACCTTTTATGTTGTGGGAGGGTGTTAAGCTGGCTATTTACGCCATTCTGCAACCTAAATCAACTGCCTCGACTCAGGAACAATGGGGTTCAATTATGGAACATCCCTTCTATAACAACGTCGGCGTTGTCAAGTCAGAAAATAACAGCACTTCTCCCGACGCGCCGCGAAAGCTGTCAAGGGCGCCCGAAGTTGGGCGTTCATCGAAGACCCTTGACAAGTTTCGCCGCGCTCACACAATGGAAACGGGAACGAAGCGAAACGTAGTTCAGATGAGCTTCGTTCCTTATCAGGATTCTTTTGTCGGCGTCTGATCAAGACTCGTCTCCTGGAATCCTAGGTGGAACAGCTAACTCCACCAGCCATCTATTCGATCGTGAACTACACCATGATTCATGTTTTCGAACTCCCTTGCTTTTTAAAAAAGGGAGGCAGGGTGCTCAGTCAATTAGCTCGATAGGCTTACGCCTAGCAAGGGATGTTCCGATCGGCACCCTCGCGGAACCACTGCCCGCTTCGCCTCGATCACGGCTCGGTCCTCGATGGCCGGCATAGCTTAACAAGGAAACACGAATGAGGAAGCAAAGCGGAGACCTCACCTGAGTATTCCTTTCGAAGCAAAGCACGCCCCGCGCGGCTAATGACTTATCCTGAAAGCAGCAGAGGCGCAAACATGGCGATTCGTCACGCAAGTTGGCGCGTATTTCTGCCAGCCATTCTTCTGTTTACCCTGGCGATTGTGCCCCCGCTGGCCTCCCTATCGCTTTGGCTCTGTGGCGTAATCAGAGATGAAACTGATCTTAATTTCGAGATTCGCTGGCGCTTTCTCGTGAATCTGCCTTGCATCATGTTGGGATTTCCGGCACTTCAAGGCGGGTTATTCGCCTTCTTCTTTCCTAAGAACTCCGCAGATTCACAGCTTTTAAAATCGCCACAACTCATTAAGAGGCGTGACGCGGGTTTTGAGATGGGATGAGAAGGTCGATCCCCGATCACGGATCGCGTTAAGCTACCGGTGATCAAAGCACTCGCAGTGCAATCCCGAAGGAAAAGGAGATCGACCCTTGAAGAAGAATAGCAAGTCTCTCATGAAGAAGGAACAGAAAGCGAAGCGGGCGAAAGCTCAGCGCCCAGTGCAGCGAGAACCCAAGGAAGTACTGGCCGAGCTGGTGGAGAAACTGAGAGGGAAGCTGGAGGTGAAGGCGACGTCGGCGAGCCCGGCAGAAGCGGGTCCGCGAGCTGAGCTGGGTCCCAATCTGGACCGGCTGACGGTGGGAGTGGATTTGGGAGACCAATGGAGCCACTACTGCATTTTGGGTTTGCAAGGGGAGACGCTAAGCGAAGG
>Ga0126370_10000539_pt1 | contig 15784 bp, 10 predicted proteins | sample PanSoiMetaPlot_3_FD_92586 | JGI IMG/M metagenome (GOLD analysis project Ga0126370, IMG submission 92586) | Tropical forest soil microbial communities from Panama - MetaG Plot_3 | ecosystem: Environmental > Terrestrial > Soil > Tropical forest > Bulk soil | place: Panama | collected 2016-02-17 | reverse complement strand
GCATTGCCACACTGAATGGAGCAATCTACATGGGCAAGAACGCAAGCATCGGATCGATTGCGCCGGGCAAGGCCGCCGATTTGGTGGTGTTGGGCGGCAACCCGGCGGAGAAGATTGAAAACATGGAGAAGGTTGAGCTGGTCTTTAAAGATGGTCTGGGTTTCGATCCTGCGAAGCTAATTCAATCCGCCACCGAGTTGGTTGGCTTGCGGTGAGCACCCCCAGGCGCGCGATTGGAGTCCGGTCTCCCTGTGATGAAGCTCGTCCTTCACTCCAGGTGCATATGTCACGGTCGACATTCCAGTGACTGGGACCTTGTCACCGACCCGAACTTTTGCTTTCTTTCGGCCTCGTCTGGTGCGACGTTTCCGAGATAACTCCCGTGGAGGGCCTTGATCGCTTGTTGCAGATGCATCAAGGTGATTGCGGACGGCACGGTAGGGAAGAACAGCGTGCGACCTCAGGAGAAGACCACGTGCGCGACGATTCAGGACTTGAAGATACCACGTCAAAAAGTCTCGGCACCCGAATACATCATTGTTATTGCCTCGTGATCGTATCGGGTGCCGAACTCTTAGTCCTTAACGATTCGTCACGCCGTCTGTCGAAAGAGCATAGCCTCTACTCTTGCGGCAGCCTCGTCTTGCATGTGTGGAAGGACGTGAGCATAAGTGTCCAACGTGAAGGCCGTGCTCGCAGGCGCCACCGGCGTGCTCCGCATGCCTAGTTACCCGGCATCAAGGGCAGTTACATTCCTTTAGGATTAATGATTGAATTTCTCCTGAGAACCAAGTGAGATAGGCGGCGGCATCCTGCAAATACACCATTCTTGGCAGTGGCCAAAGCGCCGAGACTCCCACATGAAATTGGTAAGCCGCGCACACACGGTGCCACGCACCCTCGGAAGTGAATTGAAAATCGCGAAAAAGACCGGCATCCCCCCGCCCGGGATAGGCGAGGGGAACATTCAGAGAGCGAGGCTGTAGAATTAGGTTGTTTCTCGCGAGTCAGCAGAATGTGTACAGTATGAAATTCAAGAACATCGTTTTCGAAGCCGGTGCGGCACTCAAGCGCAACAACGTTCGTAGCGCGCTTACGATTCTCGGCATTGCGGTGGGAGTGGGTGCGTTTATTTGCGTCATAGCCATTGGGAATGCGGGCACCAGCAGCATCGAGAGACAACTGCAGAACCTGGGAGACAATTTCATCTGGGTGGAAGCAGGTAGCCGTTCGAGGAACGGTGTGCGTTATGGGGCAAGGGGCGACCGCACCCTGATCTTGCAAGATGCTACCGCAATTCGAGATCAGATCCCGTTAATTAAGAGCATGTCGCCCAACGTCGACGGACACTTGCAAGTCGTCTATCAGGGAGAGAACTGGTCAACGCAGTTTCGTGGTGTGACGCCGGAATTCCTGCAAATACGGCGCTGGAACCTAAGGTTAGGTGAATTTTTTACTGGCGCCGACGTGGACGCAGCCACACCCGTATGCGTACTCGGTCAGACAGTCGTAGACAACCTTTTTGGGAACGAGGATCCACTCGGGAAGAATATCCGGGTACAAAGCATGCCATGTACCGTCGTGGGTGTTCTACAGGCAAAAGGTTTTTCGGCAACCGGCCAAGATCAGGATGATTTCATCGTTATGCCTTTTACCACCGCGCAGAAGCGGATCTCAGGGACTTTTTGGCTGGATGACATTTTCTGTTCGGCGGTGTCTCGAGAGGCCATGCCCGAAGCCACGCGACAAATTGTCGGGCTGTTGCGGGAGCGTCACCATCTGAATCCGGCCGAGGACGACGACTTCAATATCCGAAGGCCAGAGGATGTAGTTCAGGCGCAGCTTGCGACCAGCCGCATCATGACCGTGCTTCTGGCCAGTATCGCTTCTTTATCGCTGCTGGTTGGGGGGATCGGCATTATGAACATCATGCTTGTGTCGGTGACCCAACGCACTCGGGAAATTGGGCTGAGACTGGCCGTGGGAGCGACCGAATGGGATGTGCAGTTGCAGTTTATGAGCGAAGCGGTTGCGCTGGGGTTGCTGGGTGGCGTTCTCGGACTGCTGTCGGGCTTTCTTTCTTCCGGGTTGGTGGCAAACTTGTTCCAAATGCCAACTAAGCTGTCCATCAACGTCTTTCTCATCGCCAGCCTCTTTTCCATCGGGATCGGGGTTCTGTTTGGATATTATCCGGCGCGAAAAGCTTCACAGCTCGACCCGATTCAGGGTTTGCGCTATGAGTAGCGTTCTGCTGGTGTGACTATTCATAGCGCAAGGCTTCGATAGGATCGAGTTGTGCCGCTCGGCGCGCCGGGTAGAAGCCGAAGAAGACGCCCATTGTCATCGAGAATAGGACGGTGAGCGCGATAACTATGGGTGAGATCAGGACAGGCCATCCCAGGGTTTGCGTAATCAGGTAGGAAGACCCCAGGCCGCAAACGATACCAAGAATCCCACCCGTAAGGCTGAGCACAACAGATTCCATCAGGAACTGCTGCTGAACATCGCCCTCGGTGGCGCCGATCGCGATCCGGACTCCGATTTCGCGGGTTCGCTCTTTGACGGAAACCAGCATGATGTTCATAATGCCGATGCCGCCGACCAGAAGGGAAACGCTGGCAATCGATGCCAGCAGCAACGTCATGACACGCCCGGACTCATCGGCTACGTCGGCTAAATCGGCAAGGTTTCGCACAAAAAAGTCGTCATCCTTGCCGGAGAAAATGCGATGGCGGTCGCGGAGGAGTGCAGTTATTTGCTGCTGCGCCACGAAGCTGCCCTGCCGCGAGACAGCCGACACCATAATCCAACGCAACCACGGCTGGCCAGTGATTTTCTTCTGCAATGTCGTGATTGGCGTGAAAATTACGTCATCCTGATCTTCGCCCATGGTGGCTGATGTCCCTTTTGGTGCTAGCAGGCCAACGACCCGAAACGGGAGATTATTGATGCGGAGAACCTGCCCGACTGGATCGGTGGCGCCAAACAGGTTCTTGCGCACGGTTTCGCCGATCACCGCAACATCGGCCGCCATCTCCACATCCTTCTGCGTGAAGGCAGAGCCTTCGGAAAAAGACCAGCTGCGAATTTCGAAGTACTGCGGTTCGGTGCCGTTCACGCGGGTGGCCCAGTTGTCGTTTCCGAAGACCACCTGTGCGCTGGCGGTGGAACCGGGAGCTGCGCTTTTCACCGCCCGGCACTCACGGAGAATCGCCGCCATATCGCCATAGATGAGAGTCTTCGTCGAGCCCCAGCCCAGCTGCATGCCGCCGCGAAACACGGTTCCCGAGCCGACAAACAATAGATTGGAGCCCATTGCCTGGATTTCTTTTTGCATCGCCTCCCGCGCACCCTGGCCAACTGCCAGCATCGCGATCACGGCGCCAACGCCGATGACGATACCCAACATAGTCAGTACCGAACGCATTTTGTTGCGCGCCAAGGCGCGCATCGCGATGCGGACGGTTGCGAGCAGGTCCATGGCGGTCAATCCTCCAACCGCGGCAACGTTTTGAGGACCTCCGAGGCCCGGGGGCGATTGTGGATGCATTCGTCCCGGCGAATCCTACCATCACGAAATTGAATGCCACGCTTCGCGAACTGCGCGATCTCCAGTTCGTGGGTTACCAGAACGATGGTCAAGCCGTCGTCATTGAGTTTCTGAAGGATGTCCATGATCTCGACCGAGGTGCGGCTATCGAGGTTTCCCGTGGGCTCATCGGCGAGCAAGATGGATGGACGGTTTACGAGGGCACGCGCAATGGCTACACGCTGCTGCTGCCCTCCTGAAAGCTGGGAAGGGAAGTGTTCCGTGCGATCTGTGAGCCCGACCAAGGCCAGGGCTTCACGGGAGCGGCGTTCGCCCTCAGCCTTGCTGACGCGTGCATACAGGGTGGGCAGTTCGACGTTTTCCAGCGCGGTTGTTCGCGGAAGCAAATTGAATCCTTGAAAGACAAATCCAATTTTGCGGTTGCGAATCGCAGATAGTTGTTTTCTGCTGAGGCTGGATGACTCAATCCCTTCCAGAAGATAGCGACCGCTGCTGGGTTTGTCGAGACAGCCGAGGATGTTCATGAAAGTGGACTTGCCGCTGCCGCTGGCACCCATCACGCTGACGAATGCTCCGCGCTCGATCTCGAGGTCAACACCACGCAGCGCATGCACGCGTGTTTCGCCCAAGCAGTAGTATTTGTGGATATCCTCTACTTGGATAACAGTTGCGGCATCTCTGCCGGGCGAGAAGTTCGTTTCTGCTTGTGAGCTTGTGACCATGGCTGGCAGATCGCGGCCGCCTGTTAACGGCGAGGCGCTCCCATTCCGGGTCCAGAGACTTTGCTGGCAGACATGGCACCGGTGATGAGCGGGTCGCCTGGTTTCAGTTCGCCGTTTAGAACGCCTTGGACTTCGGTGACCGTGTGATCGGTGATTCCGGTGCGGACTCGTACCGGCTCGAGGGTGTTATCGGGGAGGAGCTTCCAAATTACGGCAATGTCTAAAGGCGGGGTCTTTACCTCTCCCGAATTACTCCCGCCGCCCTCGCGACCAGAGGAACGAGGACGGCCCGGACCGTCGCCAGCGTCACCTCCGGAAGCCCGGGTGCCACCTTCCCCTAACCCGTGGCTTTGGTAAATCGCGCGGATTTGGTCCGCGGTTAGGTCAGGCTTGTACCGCAGGGCCCCATTGGCGACGCGGAGCACGTTGCTTCTGGACGCCACGGGGATGGTGATGTAAGCCGTCATCCCAGGAAAGAGCTTGAGCTCAGGGTTATCAAAATCGATGACGGTGTTGTAGGTGACGACATTCTGAACAGTGGTAGCATTCATCCGAATTTGAGAGACGCGCCCGCTGAATGTATCGCGCGGGAAAGCATCCACCTTGAAGGTGACCGGCTGCCCATTCTTAATCATGCCCACGTCAGATTCGTCGGTGCTGGCATAAACCTGCATTTTGGTGAGGTCCTGGGCGATCGTGAATAGGGTCGGCGCCTGCAAGGAAGCGGCTACTGTCTGTCCTACGTCCACGTTGCGGGCAATTACGGTTCCGTCAATTGGTGCATGGATGGTGGTGTAATCAAAATTAGTCTGCGCGACGGCAACCGCTGCCTGTTTTTGCTGAAGCTGTGCGGCAGCCTGGGTGACCTGAGCATCGGCGGCCGAGACGGCCGCCACTGCGGAATCGTAGTTGGCTTTAGCCAGGTCAAGTTGCTGCTGACTCATAACCGCCTGCTTAGCTAAGCCGACTGTACGCTGGTAGTCGGCCTTGGTTTGAATTTCGCTAGCTTTGGCTTTTTCCACACCAGCTCTGGCGGAGGCGAGGTTGGCTTCCGCATTGGCCAGGTCCGCTTTCGCCTGCAGCATGGCTCCCTTGAAGAGAGCAGGATCAATCTGAGCGACTATCTGCCCTCGTTTAACCCTGGAATTGAAATCAACAAAGAGTTTGGAAATGGTTCCCGAGACTTGTGAACCTACTTGGACGGTAATCACGGCATTGATCGTACCAGTCGCTTCGACTACGGCGTGAATATCCCCGCGCTCCACAGGAGCAACGAAGTACTGTATTTTGTCCGGACCCCTGAACTGAAAAGCGGCAAAGACCGTGATAACCACGCTCGTTCCCGCTATAACCAGCCAATGGCGTTTCAGCAGCTGCACAGGGTTTCCTCGACTTGGTCGATGCGTTGAAGACAGAGCGCACAAGCTCGCTTGTCAAACTGGACACAACGTACCGAAATCTATCGTACATGGAAATGCTTAAAATAACCTGAAAGGCAGGACAAATGGCCTAACCGTCAGGTGCGCATCGCGCGCACATCGGGGAGGGCAGACTGCCGTTGGCGATTTCTGTCCCGGTTATATCAGCTCCTTCTCACGGCTACAGCTGCCGCCACCTGGCTCGCCACGGCTTCCCCTAAATCGGAGGTTCTTGCCCTGCCGCCGATGTCGGGCGTTCGAACGTCGGGTGTTGCCAGTACCGCAGCAATAGCTCTTTCAATTGCGTCCGCAGCTTCGCTGTCGCCCAGGTGGCGAAGCATCATAGCGCCCGACCAAATCTGGGCCACCGGATTCGCCATTTGCTTACCCGCGATGTCGGGCGCCGATCCATGCACCGGTTCGAACATGGAGGGATACTCTCGTTCGGGATTGAGATTTCCAGAAGGGGCGAGGCCCATTGATCCAACCACACCGGCACCCAGATCCGACAAGATGTCGCCGAACAGATTGGAGGCCACCACGACATCGAACCAATCGGGATGACGAACGAAGTGGGCGGTCAGGATGTCAATGTGATATTGGTCAGTCTTGATGTACGGGTATGCCTTAGCGACTGCAGCAAAGCGTTCGTCCCAGAAGGGCATGGTGAAAACCAGCCCGTTTGATTTGGTCGCGGACGTGACGTGCTTTTTACGCTTTGTCGCCAATTCGAATGCGTAGCGCATCACACGATCGCATCCCATTCTGGTGAAGATGGTTTCCTGAATCACGACTTCGGCACTGGTGTTACGAAACATCCGGCCGCCAGCTTCGGAATACTCTCCCTCATTGTTTTCGCGAACAATGCAGAAGTCGATTTCTCCCGGCGGAAAATCTTTGAGCGGCGTCGCTATGCCGGAAAAAAGCTTGCACGGCCTGAGATTCACGTATTGCTGAAAAGTTCGACGGATCGGGATCAGCAGTCCCCACAAAGAAACATGATCGGGAACCGCGGGGCTGCCGATCGCGCCCAGGTAGATTGCGTCGAAAGGCCTTAGTTGCTCAAGACCGTCGGTGGGCATCATCTGGCCGGTCTTGATGAATCGATCACAGCTCCAGTCGAAATGCTGCCAGGAAAAACCGATGTCGAAGAGGCGTCCTGCCGTCTCCAGGACGCGCACGCCTTCGGGAACTACTTCGCGTCCGATCCCATCGCCCTCGATTACAGCAATTTTGTAGCGTTTCAAAGCTGCCTCACATGTGCAAGTTGGTCGTTGTTGGCTACTTCGTGAAAAGCGCTGTCAGCCTCCGCATATCCGGTTCCGATTCCAGACTGCCGACGGTTTCCACGATTTGCTTGGCCTTGTCGGTCGGCCAGCCAGCGAAGTCGGCACAGCCATAGAACTTTTCAGCAACTTCTTCATAACTCATGGGATTTACCGGGCTGCCTTTGCCGAAATCAGCTCGGCCGTTGATCATTCGGCCATTTTTCAGATGGATTTTGATGATAGTCGTCATCTTGTCAAATCCTGCTGCTTCGGCTTCGGGATCGACATAAAAACGAACGCGTCCAATCATGGCCTGCACATCGGGCCGGTTGACGACCGCATCGGTAAATTGGGTCAAGCCGGCTTTGCCATCGAGGAGCAGAATCGCCATACAAAATTCCATGCTGAATTTGGCCTGCAACGCATCCTTAGGCCGATGATGGATCAAGGCATTGGGCAGGTTGTGATTCGTTCCAACCTCGACCTGATCAACATCCGCAGTCTTGATGTGCTCAGTACGAATCAGGCGTAACATTTCCGTCATGCCAGGGTGCGTAAGGGAACCGGAGGGAAAGGGCTTAATCGAGACACCGGGAGTGGCAAAGGTCCACGGCTTCCCCAGCTTGTCCGTGATGGCAACCGGATCATAGTTGCCGCCGAAGGCGTGAAAGAAACCGCGGGGAGCCTCCAGAATGGCCTCAGCACCGGTCCAACCGAGACCGGCGAGGTCGGCGGAAAAGACACCTATCTCAGCGGCATGGCCGGCATGGAATGACTTCATCATGGTTCCGAAATTCTCCCGCAAGCCGCTGGCCTGGCTGGCAGCGATCGCAAACGCTCGTTCTACATTGCCGGCGTCAAGGCCGCGCAATTTTGCGCATGCGGCTGCGCCGCCGAAAACTCCGCAAGTACCGGTCGAGTGGAAACCGTCTTCGTAATGCCGGGGAGAGATTGCCTCGGCAATTTTAGTTTCTACTTCGACGCCCAGGTGATACGCCAGCATGAGATCTTTGCCGTTCTTGCGATTGGTCTCCGCAAGTGCAAACGCGGCAGGTAGAACGGAAACCGTGGGGTGAGTTAGCAACCCGTAAACTCGGTCCTTGGCAACGGCGAGTTGCGTGTCATCAAAATCTTCGACGTGGATGGCAACGCCATTAACGAATGCAGCGAACCTTGGGGGCAGCTTGGTCGATGCGCCGATTACGGTCGAGCTGCCCCCGCTGAACCCGAGCGAATTTGTGTATGTCTGCAAGATGTCGGCTGTCTGGAGTTTCGAACCGGCCAGCGCCAGGCCGATGCCATCCAAGAGCGATTTCTTCCCGAGTTCGATAACGTCCGGGGAAATATCGGCAAATTGCGTTTGCACCACAAACTCCGCCACGTACTGGGTCAGGCCGGCGGCCTTTGGAAAGGGAACCGAACAGGATGAAGGGGCTACAGAGCCGCTTGATCCCGCCGCCGATTTCGCGAGAACACCAAATCCGGCACCGACGCTCATCGAGGTTCGCAAAAAATCGCGTCTTCTCATTAGACCCCTGGAAATGCTCAGTGAAAATCGTTCTTAACGACCTGTCCACCCTTCATGACGAAGCCGACTCGCTCCAATTTCGTCACATCTTCGAGAGGATCCCCCGAGACTGCCACCACATCCGCAAACTTGCCGGGCTCGAGGGAACCGACTCGATCCTCCCAGCCCATCAGTTTGGCTGCTTCGGTGGTAGCAGCGTGCAACGCTTGCGCAGGCGTCATGCCAAACTGGACCATGTACTCAAATTCTTTGGTCTGTGAACCGTGTGGGAACGGACCAACGCCTGATCCGAAAGCGATTTTCATTCCCGCTTTTACCGCACGCCGGAAGCTGGGCTCGGATACTTCCGCTACACTGTGACCAGCATATTTCTTTTGATCGCGTTCCTTATCCAGCTGGTAGTGATAGAGAGTCGGCACCAGGTAGATATCCTTGGTAATCATAGCCTTGATCTCGGCATCGGTTAAGTCGACGCCGTGCTCAATGGATTCAACGCCACTGTTGATGCAGTTGTCCAGGCCCTCTCCGCCAAAAGCATGGCATGAAACCTTGCGGCCTTTTTTGTGGGCCTCATCCACAATCGCTTCCACTTCTTCGCGCGTCAAAGTGGGAGGATTCACCATCTTGCCGTCGGGAGTAAAGCTGAAGTCGTAGGTGGAGTAAACTTTGATGAGATCGGCGCCGTGCGCTACCTGATCACGAACAGCTTCGCGAGCGGCCCAGGGGGAGTCGGCCACGGCGAGAGCCATGGGGATGGGCACCTCGGGAGAATAACCTTTCAGAATGAATCCGCCGGTGGCTTGGATTCCACGGGTTGCGACTTGCATTCGCGGACCGCTCACGATGCCGCGAGCGATGGCATTGCGCAAGTCCACATCGCTGTACATCGCTCCCACGGTTTTGAGGTCACGCAGTGTGGTGAAACCCGCCATCAGGTCTTTCTGGGCATTGGCCAGTGCAGTGAGAGTGCGGTATTGCCATGAGTCGCGTAGGACCTGGAGTTCAAGGTCGGGGCCGTTTTCGAAGACGTGAGTGTGGGCGTCAATGAGACCCGGCAACACCGTAGCCCGACTGAGATCGATCAGCTTGGCTCCGGACGGAATCGTCACCTGCCCGGAGGCACCAACCTGGGTGATTTTGTCGTCTCGAATGACGATGACTTGATCGGTCAGCAGCGTGTCCGATTTGCCATTAAACATGCGCCCCGCACGAATTACCGCCCAATGCTCACTGTTTACCGTGTTCTGCGCTGAGGCAATGCTGAGAGCGAGGAACAGCCATCCGATTAGGCAGTACTTCCTATTCATGCCGGGCTAGCTATGGTCTCTGTCATAGATGAAGACGGAATGAATGGGAAATAAAACTTCGTTCAGACTCGAGTCGCGTAGCGGGGTGGAGTTGGCATGGACGAACCGCTACGCTTGAGTATTGGATATGCTGGCCCAGGAGGGAGCGCCGCCCGCGGTCGAGTATTCCTGGCCTCGAGCCAGTGGTAGTTCCACACGAAATCTGCTTCCTTCACCCTCCTGGCTGGAAACCTCGATCTCGGCGCCGTGGGCACTGCAGATGGCTTTCACGATAGCAAGTCCGAGACCAGATCCCCAATCTCGAGAGCGTGCTTGATCGGCGCGATAGAAACGTTCGAAAACATGGGGAATCGCAGCGGGTGGTATCCCCAAACCATTATCGAATACTTCGAGGAATGCGTTGCCCTGGTTTGAGCCGACGACCACCCCCACCTCGCCACCTTTGGGGGTGTACTTAATGGCATTGTCGATGAGATTCACCACAACCTGCTTAAGTTTCGACTGATCCCCAATCACGCAAACGGCCGGATCGATACTACAGCGTAAGGTGAGAGATTTTTCTTCTGCCAGGAGTCTCATCTGTTCAGCGGTAGAGGCGGCCAGCTCTCCCAAGTTCAGCTGTATTTTCTCCATCTTCACCTCACCGGCATCGAGCCGGGAGATGGCCATTAGATTTTCGACGATCCTCGACAACCGCTGCGTCTCTTCTAAGGCGCTTCCAATCTGGTCCACGATTGCGGCCGGTAATTTACCATGCTGCGCTATTTCCTCTAATTCAAGTTGCAGAATGGTTAGTGGAGTCCGTAACTCGTGGGAAGCATCAGCAGAAAATCGATTGATGTGCTGAAAGGCATCTTCCAGCCGGGCAATCATCCGATTGAGAGAGATGGAAAGGCGTTCCAATTCGTCTCCCGTTTTTATAACTGGTAGCCGTTCACTAAGGTTGGTTGAAGTTATGCCTTCCGCTCTCGAAGTGATCTCAGCGACCGGCCGGAGTGAACGACGCATGAGCCAGTAACCACCGAATCCCGCCAGGGAGACCAGAAACGGCAGATAAAGCGCTACCAAGCGCAGCAGGCCGTTCAGCACGGTCTCGATTTCAGCATATGAGAGGCCATTCTCGACGATATAGCGAGTGCCGTCTGGAGTAGTGAACGAGAGGCCCTTAATCAAGAGCGTCTTACCCCCGGGTAGCCGGACTTTTCGGGAAAATTCAGTTCCGTATCCACGCTTCAACCAAGGAACCTGCGCAGGGTCAAAGCTACCATCCTTCGGTCGGCCAGAAAGATACACGATATCGCCATCCTCTCGCGTGACACGGATGAAATTGCCGTTCGCCTCCGGAGCATAGGCTTCTTCGATTTCCTCGTCGATCCAGTGAGCTCGCTTGAAGCGCAGTTCGACAAGCAACTCGGTGCCTATGGACCGCGACTGTTCGGCTAGAGTTCGCGTGGCATCTCGGACGAGGTATTGTTCTAAGCCGAGGTAAACGGATACGGCGAACAGCAGAAGTGCGCCGGCAAGCAGTCCTGCGTACCAGGCCGTGAGCCGGAAGCGAATGGAATGAAAGTTCATGGTTGGGCTCCGCTGCTGATGGTGTAACCCATCCCGCGAACGGTTCGGATTAATTTTCGTTCGTGGGTTTCGTCCACTTTGTTTCTCAAATGACGGACATAAACATCCACGATGTTAGTGATTCCGTCGAAGCTTTGATCCCACACATGCTCGATGATCATAGTACGCGAAAGCACTCGTCCCGCGTTTGACATCAGGTATTCGAGCAAAGAGTATTCTTTGGAAGTAAGTTCAATTCTTTTGCCGGCGCGACGTACCTGTTGGGAGAGGCGATCAAGTTCCAGATCGTCGACGCGCACTACACTGGTTCGAGTGACTGGACCGCGACGCAAGAGCGCCTTCACGCGCGCGAGCAGTTCGGCGAATGCAAAGGGCTTGGTGAGGTAATCATCCGCGCCTGCATCGAAATTACCAACCTTGTCAGCTACGGCGTCACGAGCGGTGAGGATTAAAACCGGAACAGTTGAGTTACTGCGGCGAATGCGCCGGAGCAGTTCTGTTCCGTTCATGCCAGGCAACATGAGATCGAGAATCACAAGATCGTAGTGGTAGGTGGTCGCAAGCTCGAATCCGGTGTTGCCATCGTTGGCAACGTCGACAGCAAAGCGCTCCGCGGTGAGTCCTCGAGCCACAAAGTTCGAAACTTTTGTCTCGTCTTCCACCAGCAGAATCCGCATAATTAGCCCCTTCCCACGTGTGCGCGTGGAGTATGGATCCGATCTGAAACATAAATCAAGCTGATTCTGGCGAAGCCCGCGCTCTGCCTCACATATCTGCCAGAACCACCGTCGACGCGACAACTCCAAGTTGGCGGCCCGATGCGCACATTAGGGATTCGCCTTACAGCCTACTCCCTCATTGACTATCCTGGCATCAATGGATGGCGTTTCTTTGTTTCTGAATGAGAATTCATTTCCCCTTAATTGCATGTTAATGTTTACGGAACATTGTCCGTTCTGCCTTTCGAACAATTTCTGTGCGGGGGCGGCATCGAGGCTTCATACGCCCGTTTGTGCTCCTATTGATGCTGGATCGATGCATTTTTAGTTTTTCGTTGTCCTTCAGCTCGTGGCTTTGAAAAAGAGGTGCTCCATGTCTACCGCTGCATCGTTAAGAAAAGCTGCTGGCATTTTGATCGGTGTGATTTTTGTTGCCGGGCTTATGGCTCCTCCTCGCGCCAACGGCCAAGTCGCAGGCGGAACTATCTCCGGTACCGTCTCCGACAGCACGGCCCGAGTCATCTCCGGTGCGGAGGTCTTGATTAAAAATGTGGCCACGGGAGTGACCCGCAATGCCACCACCAATACTGACGGCTTGTACACTGCCCCCAACCTGCTCCCGGGGACCTACGAACTGACCTACAGGGCGGCTGGTTTCAAAACCGAGATTAGGACTGGCATTGCCCTAACCGTGGGAGCCACCGAGGTCATTGACCTCACGATGCAGATCGGGACCGCGCTCGAGAAAATCGAAGTTAATACCGAGGCTCCGGCTGTGCAGACGACCAGCTCAGATATCAGCGCAGTGGTGAATGCAACAACCGTGAGAGAGCTGCCGTTGAATGGTCGAAGTTGGACGGATCTGGCTCAATTGCAGCCAGGTGTGGCTACTATAGAGACGCAGCCTACATTCGCAGCAGGCACCGACCGCGGGAACCGCGGATTCGGGCAACAGCTGAGTATTTCGGGAGCACGGCCACAGCAGAACAATTACCGCCTGGATGGGGTGAGCCTCAACGATTACGCAAACGGAGCCCCTGGGAGCGTGATGGGTGGCAACCTGGGCGTGGATGCAATCCAGGAATTTTCCGTCTTGACCAGCAATTACTCGGCTGAATATGGCAAGACGTCGGGCGGCGTAGTTAACGCAATCACCCGTTCGGGCACCAATGACATTCACGGCAGTGTCTATGAGTTTCTTCGCAACAGCAGGCTTGACGCCAGGAACTTTTTTGATGTGGGTTCGATTCCGCCCTTCAAGCGCAACCAGTTTGGTGGAGCGGTGGGCGGTCCTATTGTCAAGAATCACACTTTCTTCTTCGCCGATTACGAAGGTGTCCGTCAGTCCAAGGGCATCACGTCTTTGACAACCGTGCCTTCCCTGGCGGCGCGCAGCGGCTTAATGTGTTCCAATCCTGCGGGTGCCGATCCGAGTAGTCCTTGCACAACAAACCAGTTGCCCGTTGGCCCGAACACGGATGCAAATGGAATCGATTTGCACGCCAAGCAGTACTTGCCCTTCTATGCCCTTCCAAACGGTCCGGTCATCGGAAATGGCGATATAGCGGAATATTCCTTTGCCGGTCAGCAGATCATCAACGAAAATTTCCTGACTACACGCATTGATCACAAGCTGTCCGAAAACGACAGCCTGTTTGGCACGTATGTATTCGATAGAACGCCGTATTCTTCCCCCGATGGTTTGAACAACGTTCTTTTCGACACTTTAACTGCGAGACAGATCCTGTCCATTGAGGAGAGCCACACGTTCAAGCCGAACTTCGCCAACTCCATCCGGGTGGGCGGAAATCATGAAGCGGTAAAAAATAATGAGAGCTTGAAAGCCATCAACCCTTTGGCTGCTGACCCATCTCTGGCATCTTTCCCGGGCAGGCATGCGGCGCAGGTGCTGGTGGGTGGGTTGACGGACTTCACCGGGGGAATTGGGGGAAGCCCGACCTACTACTATCACTGGAACTCCTTCCAGTTGTACGATGATGCGTTTTATACTGCGGGAACCCATTCCATACGTTTCGGCGGCGCTTTCGAGCGAATGCTGCTCAATGTTCTGGCGGATACCGATCCTAACGGTATTTGGCGTTTCTCCGATGTTCAGGGTTTCTTGACCAACAGCCCTACGAAGTTTCAGGGTGGACTGGCCAGCACCCTATCACCGCGTAACCTTCGCCAGAGTGTCTTCGGCGCCTACATTCAGGACGACTGGCGTTGGCGTACCAACCTCACGTTGAATCTCGGCCTACGCTACGAGATGTCCAGTGTGCCGACCGAGACGCGCGGCAAGCTGGCCAACCTTCCCTGGCTGGCCTCACCTTCAGCCCATCTCGGCGACCCATTTTTCGCCAATCCCACTACGAAGAACTTTGAGCCGCGCGTGGGATTTGCCTGGGATCCCCTTCGCAATGGGAAAACCGCCTTGCGCGGAGGGGCTGGTCTTTTTGATGTGCTACCCCTCCTTTACCAGTTCATTCTCTTAACGAACCAAGCCTATCCTTTTTTCAGCTACGTCAACTTCAACAGCCCCGGCCAGGGATCGTTCTATTCAGGGATTCCTGCCAATCCGCCACTAGCCTCTTTGCGCTCAACGTTCATTGAACCCCATCCCAAGCGTAACTACGTGATGCAATGGAATCTAAATCTGCAGCAGCAGATTACGCCTAGCCTGACGGGCATGATCGCGTATGTAGGATCGCGAGGCATACATCAGCCATTCCGAGTCGACGAAGCCAACCTGGTCGTCCCTACCAAGACCCCGTACGGCTATCTGTGGCCACAGGTGGATGCACTTGGAAACCTCTACTCCTCCCAATGCAATCTGACGGATCCGACACTAACCGATCCCCCGCAGTGTGCCCCTCCAAACACGATCAACCCCAATTTTGGCTCCATACGCTCGATGTTCTATGAAGGCCATTCCTACTACAACGCCCTGGAGCTGCAGTTGGCGAAGCGGATGAGCCATGGCATCCAGATGCAGGGGACCTACACCTGGGCCAAGAGCATCGATACTAGTTCGGCCACAGTTGCCGGAGATAGCTTCGGCAATTCCATCTCCAGCTTGCCCTGGTTCGATCTGCGGCTGAATCGCGGCCTTTCTGATTTCAACGTAGGACGCACACTGGTTGTGAATGGCACATGGGATGCGCCGACTCCTAAATCATTTGCCGCGCCTGCGCGCTGGGCGCTGGGCGGTTGGGAACTGGGGCTGATTTTCACCGCGAGTGATGGCGTGCCGGTGACTCCGACTTTCGGAACTGGATCCGATCCGCTTAACTCGCTCAGCAGCGACGACTGGGATGTGCCCAACCGCTTGACCAGTGCTGGCTGCAATTCGCTGACGAATCCCGGGAACCCCAACAATTACATCAAGACGAACTGCTTTGCCGTTCCAACCGCGCCCAACCTCGCCTGGTGGAAGGCGAACTGCGATCCAGCGCCGGTGAGTCTCGGCGGGCCCCTTCCGCCGGGCGATCTGCGATGCTTTAACCTTCGGGGCAATGCCGGCCGCAACATCATCACTGGGCCTGGTGTCACCGAACTGGACTTCTCAATCTTCAAGAACAACTACATTCCAAGGATCTCGGAGCGGTTTAACATTCAATTCCGCGCTGAGCTTTTCAATATATTGAATCATTCCAATTTCGCTCCTCCCGCTATGCCTAACAACACGGATATGTTT
>Ga0126370_10000538_pt1 | contig 15794 bp, 11 predicted proteins | sample PanSoiMetaPlot_3_FD_92586 | JGI IMG/M metagenome (GOLD analysis project Ga0126370, IMG submission 92586) | Tropical forest soil microbial communities from Panama - MetaG Plot_3 | ecosystem: Environmental > Terrestrial > Soil > Tropical forest > Bulk soil | place: Panama | collected 2016-02-17 | reverse complement strand
GCAAGTGGGACCGCATAGAGCTCGAAGCTAAGGAAGCAGGGTGGGACATATTCCATGCCATCGATATCTCACGAAGTGATCTCCTTGATGATATTCGTGATCTACGCAATTACCTTACTCTGGTTGAACATGAGGTGAAATATGGACGACGAGAGAGCGATAGTGACACAAGTATTACCCCAGATAGCCAGGAATCTCCAGGAGCTTCTCCCGAGGAATTGGGAGTGGGCGATAATGGCGATTCCCAAGACGCTAGAGCTAGAACGCATAGTGCTGTTCGGGTCGAGTCAAGCTATCGAGGATTTGATAAAGCCTGAGGTCCAAGATGAAGTCGGCGTTTCGGAATCTACCGAATTATCAAAGCGCGGCCGCGATAATCGTGGACTGCGAAACAAGTGACCCGAACTTACAAAAGCGTGGTGCTGGCTGGGCAACTAGGGATGGGTTCCTGTTAGGGGTGGCGGTTGGAATCCTGGGTGTACCAGCCAGCACCCGATACTTTGCGCTGCGGCATGAAGTTGGCGCGAATGAAGACTATGACCAGGTTATGAGACTGGTCAAAGATATCGGGCGATTGCCCGTACCGAAGATCGGCTTCAACATCGGGTACGATATCGGCTGGTTGCACGTGGACCCTCTCGCCGAGTTTCGCGGACCGTATGTAGACGTCATGCATGCCGCAGCGCTTATCGATGAACGCAGGCCAAGCTACAGCTTGGAGAACGTTGGTCGGTGGTTGGTTGGACGCGGTAAGGCAGAGCATGAGCTCGAGCAGTTTGCGAAGGCCCATGGCTTAGATGCCAAAAAAGATTTGGCCAAGATGCCTGCCGAGCTCGTGGGCGAGTATGCCTGTGCCGATGTCCGGCTAACCGCCGACTGCTATAGCAAGCTGATACCTCAAATAAAGGAGCAGAACCTGACCGAGATATACAAGCTGGAGAACGAGCTCATCTGGGTCTTCTACCAGATGCGCAAGGAGGGTATACGCATAGATGAAGAGAAACTAAACAGTCTAATCAACGAGTATCAGGAGATAGAGAAGTCCTGCATCAGTGCTATTAAATTAAAGTGGGGCGTGGACGTAGCAACGTGGGCCGCGCGCTCGGTAGAGAAGCTCTGCGATAAGCTGGGCATCAACTTCCCACGCACGCCCAAGGGCAACCCTTCCTTCACGGGAGATTGGTTAGAGGAGCACGAACATGAAGCACTCCGACTCGTCGCCCAAGCCCGAAGATACTCCAAGGCATCTAGTACATTTCTCGAGGGGCTTAAGACGTTTGTGTCGCGAGGGAAAATCCATGCTGAGTTCCATCAGCTCAAGTCAGATGATGGAGGTACAGTCACTGGAAGGATTAGTGTCTCACACCCAGGGTTGCAGCAGATGCCATCCAGAGACCCGCAGATGGCTAAGGCAATACGTGGCCTCTTTATCGCAGGACACCCCAAGCGAAAAATAGGCTCGGCTGATTATAGCCAACAGGAGCCTAGGCTACAGCTGCACTATGCCCACATGCTCAAGCTCAAGGGAGCCGAGGAAGCAGTACGCTTGTTCCAAGGTGACCCGCGAACGGACTACCACCAGATGACCGCCGATATAACAGGCATCCCCCGCAAGGATGCAAAGATCATTAACCTAGGGCTAGCCTATGGGATGGGCGTGAAGAAGTTGGCTGCTTCGCTGGGCATTGCCTTCGAGGCAGCTCAGGAGAAACTCAATGCATATTACCAACGGCTCCCGTGGCTTAAAGAACTTCAAATTAATTGTTCAATCAAGGCTGCGGAGCGAGGCTGGATTCGAACCCTGCTGGGACGTCGTTGTAGATATAATCAGTGGGAGCCAGTCAACAAGGACTTATTTCAAACAGGCCAATATCCGATACAGCTGGAAGAAGCACAGGTCCAGTGGCCAGGAGTTCCTCTTAAGCGTGCGTTCACCTATCGTGGAATGAATGGGCTCATCCAAGGTAGTGCTGGCGACCAGACCAAGAAGGCTATGCGTGACTTGTACTATGAGCACAAGGCGCTGCCCCTGTTACAGATGCATGATGAATTGTTGTTCGAAGTGAGCAACTTAAACGAACTCAACCGCCATGCGGTGGTCATGAAAGAAACGGTTAAGCTTGCTGTCCCAGTTGTAGTGGACACCGTGGTAGGCAAAAACTGGGGAGATTGCACATGATTATCACAACTGGAGAGTTAGCCACGGCACTTAAGTGCAGCTACTCAACCATATTGCGCTTGGCATTTAACAGGCAGATACCCAACTTTAGGTTGGGTCCAAACGGTGAATACAGATTTAACTCGGTGGATATAGTAAAGTGGATAGAAGCAGGTGGCTGCGATGAACGACCAGGAACTAGAACGTCTGCGCGAGATACTAGCCACGGCCCTAGAGAGCGAACCACTGCTCGACGCATGGGAAAAGGGCTTCATTAATGATATCAACCAGAGGTTAACAGCATGGGGCAACGAGATGCGCGTAAGCCCAAAGATGTGGTCTATTCTGCATCGTATCTTAGAAAAATGCAGCTGACCAAGTTCACCAATATGCCTCACCAGAATGAGGCACTAGCGAGGTCCAAGGATTACTTGGGCTTCGCTTGGTTCCTAGAAACGGGACTAGGCAAGACCAAGCTGGCGCTGGACAACGCCCTGTACCTTTGGTACCTGCAGAAGATACAGGGCCTGCTGGTAGTGGCACCTAAAGGAGCATACAGAACCTGGACCGATATAGAGATACCCAAGCTAATGCCTGATATGCCTTACCTCTTGGCCTACTGGTCTGCTGGAGCTAGTGGCGAGGAGCTTAAGAAAATGGAGAGGCTCTTCTCCAGTGGTTCCATATTCAAAATCTTCGTGGTCAACATCGAAGCCTTCAGCACCCGCTACGGTTGGAAGATGGCCGAGCGCTTCATGACTTCCTACAAGGTAATGTGGGTCATCGACGAGTCCACCTGCATAAAGAATCCCAAGGCCCAGCGCACCAAGAAGATTCTGGAGCTCAAAGATAAGGCAGAGTACAAGCGCATCATGTCAGGCTACCCTGTCATCAAGTTACCGCAGGGTCTGTTCAGTCAATTTAACTTCCTTCAAGACAACCCGTTGGGTTTCAAATCCTACTATGCCTTCAAAAACTGCTTTCAAATCCACCGAGAAATACTTGTTCAGAACCGGCGTATCCAGATTGTGGTTGGTGTACAGAACGAGGAGCTACTTAATCATCGCTTACAGAAATCCTCACTACGTTATAAGAAAGAGGATTGCCTTAAGGACTTGCCTCCCAAGATATACGAGCAACGAATTATTGAATTGACGCCCGAGCAAAAGAAAATGTATGAAGACCTCCGGCGCAATGCCTTTCTCATGCTCGAGAGGGAGCCAATAGTAACAGCTCCCATGGTCATCACGCAGCGCATCAAGCTGCACCAGATAGTTTGTGGATTTCTTATTCCCGATAAGGCGCTCAATTCCCCAACACTTGAGTTGCCCAATAACCGCTTGAGCGCACTGCTCGAGCTCCTGGAGGAACATGATGGAAAGGTCATCGTCTGGGCAGGATACGCACATCTCATACGCCAAATATACTCTGCGCTTACAAAGGCATACGGGTCCAACTCCTCCGCCATGTACTATGGCCCCACAGGTAATAATGACAGGCCACGTATCCAAAAGGAATTTCAGGACAGTAAGCATCCCCTCCGATTCTTCGTCGGGAATCCTGCTAGTGGCAAGTTCGCACTTACGCTTACCGCTGCACGTTTGGTTGTCTATTATGCGAATAGAGAAGACCTGGAAGCTAGATACCAGTCTGAGGATAGGTGTCATAGAAAGGGTCAACTCAATTCTGTTACATACATTGACCTTATTGCTCCTAAGACCGTGGACGAAACAATCTACAAGAATTTAATGGACGGAAAGACTATTGCAGATAGGATACTGGATGGTCAATCCTGGAGGGAGCTACTATGAAAACATGGGCAGATGGAACAACCAAGGTTAACTATAACAGAAGAGAGTTTGTTTATGGAGTCAGCTACTTTAAGTTTGCGGGCTTAGCTAAAAAGAAACACCTGACTCCCAAAGAATTGGCTAGCGTATTCAAAGGTTCGTTTGAAACCAACACACGCGGGAGCCGTTCGGTCTGGGCCAATGAATCAATGGAGCAATACTTTGACAGAGTCTTGCGTGGTAAACCTAACTGGGAAGTAGCCATTCCTTACACGTCAGTGATTAGATTCTTCATAATGAACACTCAACTACTACGTGATGACGGTAAGATTTCTTTCTGTCCTTGTGGATGCGGTTCCTATGCTGGCGGTGGCAACTGGCTTGCATGGGATACTTGCCGAAATCCAATAGAAAAAGGCTTCGCTGCACGCCGAAAGTAACGTGGTCCCGATAAGGCCCATTCCGAACGACGTTATGAGCTTTTGAAAGAGGCTACTGAGGGCGTTTCCGGCTAAAAGAACGCTATCAAATGGGGTCTAAAGGACGGAGCCTAGGCTTTTAAGGCCATATCCAACGAAGATAGTCTAGGCTCCGACCCTCTAGCAAACGAATCCGAACCCGAAGATATTCTTTACAGTAAGTGGCACCGACCCGCGATTATCCAGCGAGAGCTGCAGCCCTGGATACATCATCGTTCCACTAGTGTGCAAGAGCATTTCCCAATTCGGCCAACCAGGAATCGGTTGGTCAGACTGAAAAGCATTATCACATATGTCCAATCGGTGGACGTGGACCAACACTGCCCCGTTGCCCTCGATAGTAGCTGGTGACAGACTACCGGCGTCGTGCGCCACTCCAAGGTACGGATACATTGGCTTGCTGGGGCCATTGGAATAGTACGTTCCAATGTATGCACTAAAGCTTCCCCTGTTAGAACTGTTATTAACTACCAGGAATTTGAAGGCACTATAAAACTTCAACCGACCCACGCCTTTCGGTGGGGGCTGAAGAATGATGGGCTTCGTGCCATCGCTGGTCCCAGAGGGAGTGACTCCACCCTTGGTGTGATTGTCTGGCACTTTATAACCCACCGGCCACTTACCACTAGCGATGGGGAGCCACGTGCTTGCTCCTGCGGCGACGGTGCGGCCCGCATAGCCAGCGGGGTCCAAGTAGAGCTGGTTCCAAACCCAAGGTTCGGATCCACCGGTATCCGTGGCCGTGCCTCCACCACCGGTCCCTGTGGAATAGTCTGTGGTACCAGTCAAAGTGAGCCCTGACATCTGTACCGTATCTCCAGCCAGCGTGGCACCGGAGATAGTTATGGGGTTAGCAGTTTGAGGCTCTACCTGCTCGGCAGCCTGGATAGTTACCTCTTGCTGACTCTCGTCTTCCTTAGCCATCTTACTTCTCCTTAAGGATTATAATTACGTGGTACAAATGTGGGTGTAGCCGTAGGTGTAGGGAAATTGTTATACCTGTTCTGACATTTCTCTGCTAACTTTACAAATGCATCCAGTGGCTCCTTGTCCCATACCGTATACACTGTGCATCCTGTCATGTCTACGTATTGAGCGCATCCCCATATCAGCAAGCCCCCAAGTGCCAATAAGATTACGAGCTTCACTTCTTCTTAGCTAGCTCCTTCTTTAATGCATCAACCTGTTTCTGCAAATTCACGATAGTCTGCGAAGTAGCCGTTACCTCTGCATCACAACCTACCTGCTTTATCATCTGCTGTACCTGCGCTGCGTCGGTGGGGATCGCTGCGGGCGTGGACTGCGCATATGCTACGGATGCACAGAGAAGCACACATATTGGAACCATATAGACCCGCATACTGGTCCTCCTGCATAATTCACGCAGCCTACTTGAATAGACGTGGCAGTTTGAGCGTTAGTATAGAACAGCCCCGACGCTCCAGCGCCACCGTTCATAACACATCCGGAGCTAACTCCTGTAGGAAATGATTGACCGAAAGTAATTGTAACTGGCCATGTGCCATTGGCTAGAATGTACCCCATTGAATCTGATGACCCGCCCATCAACGTGCCATTCGTAATGGTGGGCGCAGCTATATAGTCACCAGCATAGAGTTGGCCAATCGACACGCCATTAGCGGTAACCCGCATTTGGCGCGAGTTATTAATCACGCTATCGATAGGCCCACCAGCCGTGCTGAATACAAGACCATTTGTAGCATTAGTGAGTAGTGTCTCACTATCTGCAGGAAAGCCAGACCAGCCTGCCCAACCCGTGCCAGAGACACTTACGGTGCCATAATGCGTGCTATTAGATAGATAAAGTTGTAGATCAGCTGCAGTGCCAGTACTATTATTAGAAAATTGTAGGGTGAGTGTGTTATTGGCATTTGAAATGCCGGTGATAATCTGATTAGAACTTGCCGAAGGCGCTGTTAAAATGCCTATTGGATAATTAAATTGTGTGCCGTTCTGAGCGCCACCCATGATGGCTTGAAAACTGCCGCCACTCCCAGCGGCAGGAGCCCAAAATTTAATTGGTGCATTGCCAGAACCTAGTTCGAACAGGCCTAAGCCAGCATTGCTATTAGTTTCTATTACCGCAGTATTTGCTGGCACATTGGGATTGCCCGTATAGCCGGTCCCCGTCATTTGGAGACCAAGATTAACGGTACCATTGCTAGCATTTATAACCGCACCAGCATTAGTGGTAGCAGCACTATTATTTGTCAGTAAGATTTGTGACCCTGTGGCTGTATTGGCGGTAATGTCCAGCGGATCAGAGCCTGGAGCCTGACCAATACCCACATTGGCATTCCACACCGGCACGCTGGAGGCATTGGATTGAAAAGTTTGGTATGCTGCCGAGGGTGTAGGCGATATAGTGCCAGCAGGGCCAGTTGCACCAGTAGGTCCAGCCGCTCCCGCAGTGCCGGTCGGTCCAGTAGCACCTGTGGCTCCGGTTGGGCCTGCCACGCCCTGCGTCCCTGTGGGTCCAGCTGGTCCTGTAGCTCCCGTGGGTCCGGCTGCACCCGCTGGGCCAGTTGCTCCTATCGTGCCGGTTGGTCCAGGAACTCCAGTAGCGCCAATTGGCCCAGCCGTACCGGTGGGACCGGTTGGTCCTGTTGCGCCCGTAGGGCCTGCTGCCCCCGCTGGTCCAGTAGCTCCTATCGTGCCTGTTGGCCCTGGAACGCCTGTCGCTCCTATAGGCCCCACTGGCCCTGCAGGTCCAGGAATGCCCGCCGAGCCTACTGGTCCAGGAACGGGCACCACCACGCCGCTCGGTGGAACTACAATTCCACCGGAAGGGTTCATGGCTTGGCCCATAAGGATGAAGCCACAGCCCATTAAGAATATGAAGACTAGTAGTCTTCTTACCACCAGCATACTTGCACCTGAGCCGTGCCGCCAGTAGATATGCAAGCCAGGTCCAAATTTGCCGGTATCGGTGGACTAGGAAGCCAAGCTCCGCCGTGTGCCGTAAGCAGCGTACCACCAGACACGGTTACTGCGTTGTTAGTTCCTAAGCTACAATATGCCTCTGCTCCACCCACCGCTGAGACATTTTGAATTAACAAGTATTTCAAAGGCACAGGCCATCCTGGCCAGACCTGCGTGGAGGAAGCACCTATGTTGAAGGTTTGGCAGCTAGGCACCTCGGTGGGTGTGGGAGAGGGAGTAGGCGTGGCTGAAGGCGTTGGCGTGGGAGAGAAGCTGGGCGTGAATGTAGGCGTGGGCGTTGGGGTAATAGTAGGGAACTGCGCCCATGCCGGTGATGTCAATAGCAACAGCAATAGCGCCCAGTATTTCATTACATGCCTACCACTGCACACTGACCACTAAAGGATACAGCAATTGCTGGAACTGCAATATTGGCACCATTAGTTGAAGTCATTCCCGCAGGACAAGTACCTATCAAGGTGGGCGTAGCCAAAAAGGTGTAGGGGTAAGTTAAGGTTTGGGCTCCGCCAGTCCAGTTGGCAAAAGTAAACACTGCCATTTTATTGTGAAGGCTGTGTATTCCTTGAGACCAAGTAAGGTTGCCCGTAGTGCCTGCGATCTGAATACCGTTATTGGCTTCGTAGCCAGCGTTATCAACATGAGATACGCCAGCATTATCTTGCCAACTGAAACTATTGGCATACTGTTCAGTTGCAGCGATATTAGGTGAACTAGTGCCTCCAGATAGGATAGGGCTGATGTAAGCCTTGGGCACATTAAAGAATCTGCTCTGGTGACCGCCGGTAGCTACTATGTACATGCCAGTTGTGGGACCAATATTACTGCTGACATCTATATAAGATCCGTCTACAACGCTGAAACTCAACATCGGAACATTAGTAGGTCCGGACAGGCCCATCAAGGCGTTACGAATTGTCATATTGGTAACGCCATTACCGGCCAGATTGGCAAAGGCATAATTGGTGGACGCAGTATCCACTGCCTCCATGCGAGCGCCGTCTACCAATATATTTAGTAACGACCCGCCATTAGCAGGTGTGGTGCTGGTAGTGCCTAGGGCTGTGCCACCACCCGAGCACTCACCGAAATAAGTGCCGTACATGAAGATATCGTGGATAGCAATGAAGTATTGCCAGCCACCCGTAGGCGGAGCCAATGGCTGAGTATCAAATAAAACACCAGTGCTGCCATTCTGAACGCCAATTACACTGTTGATCATGTAAATGGCGCTCATGCTGGTGCCGTAGCCTACAAATCCAGGCGTACCGGTGGGTGCCGTGATAGGGATTAGCGTCTGAAAAGAGGAATGAATACCAGGCGAGTTAGTGGCTGAGAACACCACGCCAGCTACCGCGCCATTGAAGCGTGAGCCTGTAGTATGGGCCAGCTCGCCACCAAAATTATACCAGCCATAGGCACCATTATTAGCAACAATTACATTGGTTAGCTGGTACCCATAACCCACCGCAGCGCCAGTAGTGCGGGCAGAGAGCAGACCAACCTTGGGAACATTGGAGGCACTGGTGCCATCTATCATTAGGTCATGGATAAGATAGGCATCCGAACCTGACGCATCTACGCAATTGCCTCCGTTATCTTGGCAAAGAATGTGCGTGTTCCAGGTTGAGTCACCATATAAACAAAATGGTCGAGCTGTGCTGGAAGTAAAGTTAAGGTCAGAGTTTACCTTGTAAACACCCGCTGGCAAATACACACAAGGATTTGCATTCAAAGACCTTGCTTGAGCTGCCGCAGCATTGATAGCTGGGGCATCGTCAGTAACACCGTCGCCCTTAGCACCAAAAGTCTTAACATTCAGCACGCCATTAACGTTCATGCCATTAATGACATCTGAACCATTGGTAGCTAAACCTTGCAACGTAAGCGGCTTACCAAATATATTAGTTGTATTATTTTGCCCAGAACCTAGAACCACACCATCAGTAATTTGAAGCGAGCTAGCCACTATGTTACAAGTGCCTACCGCAGCAGCCCTAAAGGCAGGACTAAGCATGGCTAGCCCTCCGGTCATCAGGACAATCAACAATACCCAATTGCGTCGCTTCATTTTTGAGCCTCCGGCGTGGGAGCAGGAGTAGGAAACGGCTTCATAGGCTCAGCAGACTTGATAAGCGTTGGAGGCATGGGTGGTGGCACTCGAGTGGTGGGTTGAGGAGAAGCCTGAGCCATGCAACACAGGGCCAACAGTATGATTAGCTTTTTCACATACACTCCTCTGATTGATATGTACCTGATGAAGTGGTGGCAGGATACATTTGGCCACCTGGACCAGCGTAGCTGTTGAGAACACTCAAATATGTAAAGGTAACAAAGGAATTTTGCGGCGAATTATTTTGAATATTGTATGTAGTAGACCCAGCCGGATATTGAGGATTAGTGCTAGTTCCACTGCCTATTACCGCTGCGGAGTGACAAGTCTCTGTTACGGTAAAGGGCGCTCCTGACGCATAAACAGTAGACTTGGCTACAGATAGAGAAGAACCGGTTCCACCAGCAGCAACTGTACCACCTTGATTACATGAAACTGCAGCCAAATTAAACAGCGTAGTAGTTGCATTGCCTGAATAGCTTGAAGCTATTGCCAATAGTCCTGCTGTCTGCGATCCCCATCCTGGGGCAAGATTAAACATTTCTCCAGAACCGCTGGGAGTTAAGCCATAAGTGCCTATACAGCTAGCGACCATATGACTGATTACACGATCATCCAAATATACTTGTTTTAAATCTGCTCCAAAGGGCAAATGGTCAGTATACTGGCCTGGAATACCTCCAAGTCTTTGAACAGATACGTGAGACGTAGCATCCACATTAAAGCGCGTACAATAAGTAGGACCAGTATTGTTCATACACTCTGGCAGTTCGGTCAGTTTACCAAAGAAATAAGAACCATTCTTAAGCAAATATAAGCTGCCTGTTGAATCAGGAGCCATATTGCCATTGATATCAAAATTAGCACCCGTAGCCTGTGCGTTATTGTCTATCACAATGCCATTCTGATTTCCAAACAAACCCACGTGAATATTCATGGCACCGTGCATAAAGGAGTCAGAGCCACCGTTCACATGCATATAGATTGTAGAGTTGGGATAGGTGTGCGTGCTAGCTACTGCGGCCACATTGCCATAGCCACATTCAGAGAATGAAGTTTTATCAAAATTATAGCGCTCGGTCCATTGACCACCCACCGAAGCATCTGCCACATTCTCCATAGTGATGCAGGAATCGGTAAAGTTGCGGAACAGCACGTTTTCAGTTCTACTGTAGATAGTACCGCCAATATGCAATCCCGTAGTGTGACAAGCAGGATTAGTGGAGGCGGTATTATTGCAGGAACTGCCACCGTCCAAAGTGAGGTCACGTATCTGACAGCCTCGAGCATTCTGATGCGAAGGTTGGCCACTAGGCTGTGGAGTTACCATCTGATTGATCGCATCACCATTGCCCATATACGTCAAAACTGTACCAGAGAAATTATAATCTGATGATTGACCAGCGCCTACAATATTGATAACAGTATCGGAAGCAATTGGACATTGGATAGTCGTACTGAAAGGATAATTACCTTTAGGAATATAGACCGTACCGCCCTGAGCACCCAGCTTGGCAATTGCCGAATTAATCCTGGCTCCTACATCTCCGGTGCCGTAGGCATTGACATTCTGTACACCATTAATGCTCACAGCATTAATGACATCGGTACCATTACCCGTAGCACCAGTCATCTGGACTATTCCTGGACCCTGTATTATATCCGTCACGGTAGGTCCACAGTTGCCACAAACAGGGCAAGTGCCTCCACTGCCGCCTCCAGTACCACTAGCGCAGGCCCAAACGCCATTTATCTTCATGGCAATAGCGCCCGAACCACCCGATGTACAAGGAGCCGTCTGCTGACAGTCCTTGCAATAAGTTATAGTGCCATTATTCTGGGCTACTATCGAAGTCAAGTCAGCAAAGCAAACTCCCCCGCTACCACTGCAGCCTGGAGTGTTGAAAGAGCCCGCTGTATAGGACAAGGCATTATATGCCTGCGCTCTAGCCAACGAGGGCAACGCAATTATAAGCACAAAGAGTAAGGTTACTAACTTTCTCATAATTAGAAACTCACTGGAGCAAACTGCCTCCACCCATTAGTAGTCATAACCCACCCGAACCAAGTTCCAGGAACAATCGGATATTGGATAAACCAAGTACCCTGCGGCACTTCGGTGGATGGGGGCTGGGGCAAGAAGCCAAGGAAGTAGCTGGAGATTTCCTGTATCATGAGGGTAAGCTTGTCAAAGCTATGCTCTTCCTGATCCGCTGGGAAAGGGTTGTTGTCAATCCAGGTGTTCATCTGCGTGCGCTGGGTATAGCGGGTAATGTTGAGCAGGTTGCCAGCTGGGGGAGCAGTGGGCGAGCTGAGAATCAAGTTTACCGTCACGCCATCAGGGTAGCAGCCAAACTGGTCCTGGGTGCCGGTGAGCGTGTAATCAGTATCTAGCTTCAAGGGCGTGGAAGTGCTGCCTATTCCAGAAGCGGTATTGGCCCAGCTCACCACTAGGTCCGAGAACTCCCACAGATAATAGGGATAGTGATACTGAAACTGACTAGCGCCTACCACATATTGGATAGTGTATATTTGTCCTTCAACCATACTACTGCCCTAATAGCACTTGGTTGCGCTCATCGTAATGGTCTTGCAACGACTGCTGAAGTTCTGGGTATTCTCCAGGCTGCTGTATATCGTACTTGGCTTGGTTAAGAAATAGCGTGTGCGCCTGCTCTAGCATCTTGCGCTGCACGTCTACGTGCGCTTGCTGATAGTAGGGCTGATTAATCATATTTTCCATGTATTCATGCTGGTTCATATTATCCACGAGAGACTCATGACCAGCCAACACTATGAAGCGGTCCCTTATCTTGGCTGCTCTAACAGGGTCCGCATCAAATGGCATCCCTATCATTGGATCGTTGGGATCTGAAAACATGCTAGTTGGTGGTTTTTTACCTACGAATGTGTCAGGCCAGCGAGGAATGTTGGCACCGGTACGCACGATTTCATTATCCACCGCATCAGGTTTATAGGTGCTGTAACTGAAAGGATTAATAGAGCCTAGCGCCACTGCCCACCGGTTGGTGGGTAAGTCATTGGCCTCTTGTCCTGGAGGCACCGGTAATTGATAACCAAACATGTCACGTGCCACGGGCACACCAGCACGGTAATGTGGCGATTGCTCAGCTATCTTGTCAAAAAAGTCCTGAGCTTCTGTCATATATGGCGATTCTATCTCTGCTGCAGCCTTCACGGGATAAGGTATCATGGCGGTTAGGGGAGTTGCAAGAAAGCGCTGCATATTTCCTGGCTCACCGTGCTGGGATAGTTCATCTAATCCATTGAAGAAACTACCAGCAGCATACATCCCAGGTGCATTGTGCGCGGTAGCGGCCAAGCCAGAAATGACCGCCTTGACAAACCTCCCTCGCTGGCCTTCCGGTATTTCATGATATCTTTCAGCCGCGGTTGCAGCTGGTCCAATCATGGCATAAATTGGACCTAGGTGCCTGTAAGAGAGATAGTGCCACTTGCCATCGCTGCCGTGATAGCCCACCGAGTAGGGTTGCCAGCCATCAGCCTTTAGGCGTTGGAGTGCAGCCTTATTCACAGGACCTGCGCCTGTAATATTGCCCTTATTAGCATAGTGCCAAACTAAAGCGCCCTGCACAGCACCCACCGCTAGGTGAGCCAGTGCTTGGTCACGAGCCACACCACCGTGTGCTATGCCTTGCCAAAACTGTGGACTAGCTGGGGCATACATGCTATTGTATATACCTGAATCCAGCATATTGAGCGGCGTGCGCACAAACATAGCATACATCTTGCCAATAGGTAATTCAGGCATGTATTGCGTCTTGGGTATTGTCATTGCCTTGGCCACGGTTTGTATTGCTTTGGAAACAACCGTGTCATTAGTGAAGGTTTCTTTAACCGTGTCACTTAGCGCGGCACGTTGTATCGAGCCTTCATTGACATAATTCTCGGCTAATATTTCTGCGTACTTCCAAGCTGCTCCGCCAGTCATGCCTTGGTCCTGAGCATCCTGTAATGCCCTCATCATTGAATCATTGCGCAAATTGGCACGATAACTAACAGTCTTGGCCAGCTGGTCGGCGGACATAACCGCACGCGAGCCAGCATTATAGGTGCTGGATATCATATTTGCAGCTTTGCCTGGAACTGTGTTTTCAAACTCATCTGTGATAGTGTTTTCTTCCGGTTGCGGCCCTAAACTACGCAAGAATTCTGGCTCTCCAGATTTATAACTCTTTACCGCATAGCCCATGGCATCGCGGAACGCACCTAGGTAGGCGTGCATAGAGGTAACATATAACCTAGCTGCATTACCTGGACCAATTTCATGCACATTACCCACGGCTCTGACAGCCTGATTATAAGGTATCCATATCAAGTCGCTCAGTGCCTTCTCTATAGGCACCTTGGGATTGAGCATCTGAGCATTGACGCCAGCTTTATATATGTCAAGATTATTGATATAGTCTGAGAAATAGCGATTAACTCTATCAGGCAATTCTTTTGAATCCAAGACAGAAGCGGCTCTTAGTAATCCAGGCAATTCAGTAATGGACCTAGCCAGCGCATTAGTCTGATCCGCATACGTGCCACGGAAAGGAAAATCACTCTTAACCGCATTTATGCTGAGCATCTTGCCCCATTCACCAGCCGCTAGATGCTCAATATCTGTCATGCGCTGCAGGTCAGTCACGCCCATGGCATGCATATAGTCCACAGCCAACTTGTGAAAATTATTACCACTTATCTTGCGGGCCTCAGCCAGCCTTGCGCTATCTTCATCTGTCAGTTCTTGAGTCGCGTCGCGCTTGTTTAGCCAATTCATCGTTTCGGAATTATCTTTCAGGTTCAAGTCCTTGGCTATATTGACTTGGCGCTGATGAATTATCTGGTCCGCCAGCTTGGCTCCGATGGCTGGCTCTTTAACTCCAAGAGGAGCCTCTTTACCCATCCCCGCTTCTGCGAGGATGTCCGCTTCTTTCTCGAGGTACTTGTCACGGATTTCATCTTTCGTCGCATCGCGGCCTTGCTCCTTAAGCTGGTCCTTGGTTTCATCAATAAGCTTCTCTTTGTCTACAAACTTGGGCTCCTTGCCCTCGGTCATATTGGCAACCTTGCCGTCATCGTCCAAGGTTTTAATACCAAAGGGCTTCTTCATCAGGTTGAAGAGCTTTTGCATATAGGACTGCGTTACACGCTGCGCTTCCTGCTGAGCTGGCTCAGGATTAGTGATCTTGTCTGCCAACCGTTCAGCCATGGTGGGAGCTTTCGGTGGGAGCACTTCACCTTCCTGCTTACCTATCCACCGAGTACGGCCAACGTCCTTTGCTCCAGGTTCAGTCCCAATACCTTTGGCTGGAGCCTGCCTAGGATATTCATAGCCCCGTTCTTCGCCAGCCTTGGCAACCTGCTGCTCATACTCAGGTGTAAGCATCTCAGGCACTTCGCCCTTGGGCGCAGCAGCGCCAGCTTCTTCTGGCACTACGGCGGTCTGGGGCAGCTCCACTGGAGCAGCTGGCTTGGCACCACCTTCGGCAACATCCGCTGCAACCTGACCAGCGCCAGCCGTGGCGAGCTCGCCGGTGGATGCCGACTCCCATACTCCCATCCCACCGCCCAGCGCCATAGTTGCTAGCACACCACCCAATAGCCGCACACCTAGGTCAGCATTGGCCCCCATGTTGGGCCAGATGCGATGAGCCATATCGGACATCCAATCTTCGCCCATGTGGCCAAACTTCAATAAGCCCCAAGCCTGCGCGGTGCGCACAGTAAGCAAGGGCCAAGTGAGATTGGACATGCCACCAGTGCCCAGCATCAAGCCAGTTTGACCAGTCAAAACAGCCGTGTCGCCAGCTAGCTTGGTAACCGTGGCTGCTGTTTCATAGCGTGCAGCTTTCTTTTCTTCTTCCCCAGAAACTTGTGCAGCTTGCTGCTGACCAGTTAAAAGCTCTTGCCTCAGCTGCTGGTAGTCTGCACTTAAGCCCTCAGGGGTCATGTGCATTTTTGCTAGTGCTATCTTTTGCTGGTCAGGAGGCAATTGGCGAATAGCACCTATTATCTGGGCCTGCTTATCTATGTCATTTCGGCGCTTTTGATAATCGCTATCTGGATCTAAATATTGATTTTCTTGCGCAGAAGGACCAAATACATCGAACTTGGATTGCTCCGGCACTCCGGTCTGATGCGTTGGCTCGTCAACCGGCGCTATAGTTGCTGGAGACCGTACAGCAGGAGTAACACCTGCCTGCGGACTCTGTGGTGCACCAGTAGCTGCTGGAGATGGCTTGGGCGCTGGCGTAGCCTTGCCT
>Ga0126370_10000536_pt1 | contig 15816 bp, 10 predicted proteins | sample PanSoiMetaPlot_3_FD_92586 | JGI IMG/M metagenome (GOLD analysis project Ga0126370, IMG submission 92586) | Tropical forest soil microbial communities from Panama - MetaG Plot_3 | ecosystem: Environmental > Terrestrial > Soil > Tropical forest > Bulk soil | place: Panama | collected 2016-02-17 | reverse complement strand
GCTCCACGCTTCTTTCAGACCTCGCCTCACAGCTCGGCCCTTGCGCTTCGCTATCACTTCACCTCCATCTGGTTGTGAAGAGGACTTGCACCTCCAAGCTGTCGATCATGCTCGGCACACCAACAAAACCGGGGACGACCTGTTTGGCCATCCCCGGAGTAAGTTTGTTTCTGTACTGAAAGCGTTCTTAGAAGACGATCTTCGCGCCCAGAATCATGCGGCGGCGACCCAAACCGTTTAAGGTAGGGTTCGTATAACCCCCGTTGCCGTCGGAATTTACACCGCCCTGAGCACTTGAGTTAAAAACGTTGTTGCCGAAGGAGCCGTTGTTGGCCAGGTTTCCGTTGTCGATAACGGGGTCGGGAACGCCAAGGAACATGTGGTTAAACAGGTTGTAAACCTGCGCCTCGAGTCTGAAGGAGAGTCTTTCAGTCAACTTGGTCGTTTTGAACACGCTGAAGTTCACTGTGCTGACATTTTGACCGCGAACTCCAGGATTCCGGCCGACATTTCCGTACGGCGTCCCAAAGAAAGCAGCTGCCGTGTCATCATTGTAGATCCAACGAGCCGCGCTTATTGGAGCGCCCGTGTAGAAGTCCGCGAGTCCACAGTTCGGTGCAGCTGCGTTCGTGCATTGACCCACGGTGTCGACAGGGGCTGAGAGACTCCCGCTGAATGGGCGGCAGGTGGAGAAGCCGAAATACGTGTTGTCAAAGCTGTTCTGACACGAGCTGTTTGCTCCTGGGAAGGTAATTGGTGTCCAGAGCTGTCCGGTGGAGTATCTCCACGTCGTATTCAGCTGGTAGCCACCCAGAACTTTCCCTAGGAAACCCTGTTGATTTTTGCGAAATGGAAACTCGTAGATCAGATACAGAGAAGCCGTCTTCGGGAAATCAATGCCGCTCAGCCCCTTTTCGCCCCTTGAAATGTCAAACGGGTTCTGGGCGCCGGCGACAGAATTCCCGCCTGCCGCAGTAGAAAAGATTTCGCTGGAACTGTCTAAAGTCTTGCTCCATGTGAAGGAGCCGGCCCCCGTCAGTCCGTGCCAGCTTTGCACGCGCAATTCACTTTGCAATCCGTTGTACCGGGACCACGCCGTATTTTCGCGATTACGAACATTGGTGAAGTTGCAATCGGCACGGCCACTGGCAAATCCAGGAGCCCCTGAAGTCGCGCACGCCGTCACGCCTGAAGGAATGAATGAGCTGAAACCATTTGCGATTAGCCCATTAAGTGCGGGATTCGCATTGACAGTCTGGAAGTTGCCCACGACGTGGTTGCCCACATAGCGGACCTCGAAGACCATTTTGCTCGCGAGCTGGCGTTGGATCCCTAGCGACCATTCTTGTGTCATGGGCTCGTGGAAATCCGTAGCCACACGGGTGTTATTCCGTGTGCCGGGATTCACGCCACGCGGAATGTCACTGAGATGCGCACCGCGAACATCGCTTCCCAGGAACCCGGAGGAGACTAGGCAGGGCGCCGTGCAGGCTGCGCCAACTATGGTTCCGGCATTCACCACTGGAGCTGACGTCGCTACGTTGAGGAACATGTTGTAGTAGGCCGGGTCATAGGTAATGCGATAACCGCCACGAATGACTGTCTTCTCCGCGGTCATTCCAAATAGACGAGGCTTCCATGCAAACCCAACGGTGGGGCCGAAATACTTGTAGTTATTGGGGATCTCCGGTACGGTCGTCACGTTTGTTGGAGCTGCAGGATCCCAAAATGGGCTGGAACCGGCTTGGTTCGCTACTGAGAGTTGATGCAGAAGATTGATGGCCTGGCTGGAGAACTCCCAGCGTAGGCCGAGATTAACGGTCAAATTGTCCTTAACGCGCCAATCATCCCCTGCGTAGGCTGCGACGTCATACTCTTTGAAGCTGAACTTCGGAGGCCCGTCAGTCAAGCTCAACTGCGCCGCGGTGTCGGCCAGAAATCGAGAAAAGCTACAAGTTGTGGAATTCACCACTGGCAGAAGAACACCGAATTGCGTTGCGCACGAGCCGCCGGTGTTCGATCCGCTGAACAAATAGGTTCCGTTGATTTGAGGCAAGAAAGTATTTGGTGAACGTTGTTTGTAAAACTCCCCACCGGCTTTGAATGTGTGGTGCCCGTGTATGAGAGAGAGATTGTCCTGCACTTGAGAATTATTGATGGTGCGGCCTTGCGGCAGGTTATTCTGCATCCCAAAAGTGAGATTACTTCCCTGCAGCGAGATACCGGTGGGACAGGAATTAATGGCCGCCCGCGTGCATCCCGAGAACGAGCCGCCCTCGAACCCGAAACCAGCACGAGAAAAGCTGTAGCGCGCCTGATTCACGATCGTATTGCTGAAGGTGTGTACCCAGTCGAGAGCAATTTGCTGATCTCGCGCAGGGATGTCAACCCATGCACCTGCCGCAAACCGGCCAGTTGCCCCAGTCAAGATGTTCTGCTGGAAAATATAACGGGAGCTCACACGATCCCTGCCAGAGAGCTGCACGTCGACCCTTCCTGTGAACTCGCGGTCGTTAAACAGCGATGGCACACTGCGCGTTATTGGCGCAAATTCAATCGGAGCAGAGCCGACTCCGTCCGAAACGACAATCGTACTGGGCGTGCCTGAAACCTGAGGGCTGCCAGCTTTCACTGAGTACGGTCCAATGGCGTTCAGCGCAGCCAGGGCGCGATTGCCCGGGAAGGCTGCGGCCAACTGAGTTAAACCATTTGGTGTCGGTGTGAGAGTGGTTGTCGTGGAGGGTGAACCGGCTTGCCGGATGCGGTCAAAATAAGGAGTAAAGAAGAACCAAGCTTTGTTTTGCTTGATCGGACCGCCCAACGAACCGCCGAATTTGTTTTCAACGTACTGGGGAACTGGAAGAACAGGATTGCATCCTGGGGCAGGGTTAACCGGAGCACAGAACCCGAAAACCGGATTCTTCTCTTCGTTGGCGTGCGAATCCGCAAACGATCCCTCGTAATACTCAAAGGCACTGCCATGGAAAGTGTTGCCGCCACTCTTGGTGACATAATTTACTACAGTGCCGGATGCACGTCCGTACTCCACGCCAAAGTCATTCGTTATTACCGTTACTTCTTCAAGCGCATCCTGATTCCCCAGGAAGATAGATGGGCCCGCTATAGAGTTGTCATTGTTCGACTGTCCGTCAATTTGAAAATTGTTTGAGCGGCCACGCAGCCCATTCGATGAAAAAGACGCTCCATTGCTGTTACTGAACGAATTGTCTCCCGAATCGGCAACCCCGGGAACAAATAAAGTCAGTGCATCAAAGCTACCACTCAACGGCAAGTCAGCTAGCGCTTGCGTGCCAAAGCTGGCGGTCACCTGCGAGGTGCTAGTTTCAATTAGGGGAGTTCCGCTGGCCTCTACTTGAACCACTTCAACTTGAGCGCCGAGCTCCATTTTGACTACACCGACGCTGGTCTCCTTCGCTACGCTGACCTCCACATTACCGACCTGTGCCGTTCGAAAGCTTTTCGATTCGACCCTTATCCTGTAATTGCCAGGGGGAAGTTTGGGAAAGGCAAAATAGCCCGCCTCGTTGGTGACCATGCTGGTTTCTTGGCCGGTTCCTGTGCTCACAGCAGTCACTTTTGCACCAGGCACTAAAGCGCCAGAAGCGTCTGCAACCGTGCCCGAGATCGATCCAGTCGCAATACCTTGGGCGCTGGCCATTTGGGCCAGAAACAGACTAACGACTAATCCGAAGGTAAAAACAGAGGACAGCATGAAAGAGAGATTCTTTAGGAAAGATTTCATGTCAGAAACCCCCATCAACATTTGCGATCATGAATGATTGCGAGATAGCCGACACACTCGCAGCCCGGTTACACGCATGCAATGTCTATTCCATATTTGATGTTGAGTTGGCTTATGAAAAATTGAGCTAACTTCTTTATTTCCGTGGCAGTACCGGTACGGTTTCTTTGAAGTTTAGATGCTGTTTATACCGTAATATGGAGGCTTGTCCCATATCGCGTAGCAATTTATGCGGAACCAAAACGGCGCTTATACTTGTTTCAGATGTACATCACAACGAGTTTAGTAGAATCGCATTAGAGAGACTTGAAGCGCGCACAAACCGAACCGCTAGGCCCCGCATGATCTTAAAGGAAAAACTCCAGAAGTGCTGCGAGCCCTTGTGAAAATTCCGCTTGGCGCGTGATCAAGCTTACGATTAGGAACCCTTCCTGCGGAAAGTCATAGAAACTTCCAGGATGCAAGTAAACGCCTTTTTCTTTTAACAAGACCAGGGCAAGGTCTTCGCCTGAGCGCGTTGCGGGAACTCGGAGGACCGCGTACCAGCCACCTTCGAACTCGAGGCGGCTGCCGACTTTTTGCAAGGCGAGAAGACGGTCCAGTTCAGCCAAATTGTGTCGGACGCGGTCTATCAATTGCTCCTGAAAGGCACCGCCTTGCGAGAGAAATGCAGGAAGCGCCAGTTGTACCGGCGCGTTTATCGAAAGGAATGTGTCGGCGATGACTTCGAGTCGAGCGTTCGCTTCGTTCTTTTGCGCTTGCGGGCCGCTGACCACCAGCCATGCCGCCTTCATCTGGGGCAACCCGCAAATCTTCGATATGCCGCTCAGGGTGAAGGTCAACGCGTCGGAATTCCCGGCAAAGCTCGGCGGTCGCTTCGCACCGAGAAAAAAATCCCCAAAAACCTCGTCGACGACGAGCGTTAAACCATGCTCCGTGCAAGTCGCGTTCAGTCTTTCCATTTCAGCGCGTTTCGTGAAATGCCCCGTTGGATTGTTGGGATGTACAAGGACGAGTGCGCGCGTATGCGGGGTGATGGCGCGCTCCAGCGCGTGAAAATCGATCTGCCAACCATGATCGTAAATAAGCGGATACCGCACCAGGCGGATGTCCTGAAGGTCGGCGAGAAAATCAAAAAGCGGATAGCTCGGCGCTGGAATCGCAATCTCGTCTCTGGGATTACACAGCAGCCGGAATACATACGAATAAGCCTCGCTCGTGCTGGTGGTCAAGAAGATGTCGTTAACATCCACGCCGACGCCACGCTCACGGTAGTAGTTCTCCACGCCCTTGCGAGCCGAATCGAGACCTCGTGGCTCCGGCTGGTACTCGAGCGCAGCAGGGTTTTGCAGGGCCCCGAGGACTGCGGGCTCGTCGTACTTAAAACCGCATTCCGTTGGATTTGAAACCGTTAAATCCGCAAGCGGCTTCCCTGCCGCGCGATGCTGCGCGAGCGCCTCGCTTAGACGGTTCGGTGCCAGATTCCATTTTGTGCGATCCGCAAACATAGTTACTCGAAATAGGCCCTAAGGCTTGTGGTGGCAGCCAAGCCTACGGTGGCAGGCATTATATCTGCTCCGCCAGACCAGCCGCATTGCCACCTGCTCGCGTATACTGAAGAGCGCTTGGACAATGTCATGAGCACACATCCACAACCCAACCCTGCCGTTGAGCAAATCCCACAATTCGATCTCTCGGCGCAATATGCAGCTATTGGCGCGGAGATTCGAACTGCCGTAGAGCACGTGCTGTTCACGCAACAATTCGTTCTCGGGCGCGAAGGCACGGCCCTCGAGGAAGAAATCGCCACACTCTGCGGAGTTGCTTACGCCGTCGGCGTTGCTTCTGGAACAGACGCGTTGATTCTGGCTTTGCGCGCATGCGGCGTCCGTTCCGGGGATGAAGTACTGCTGCCCACGTCCACGTTTGTGGCAACCGGCAGCGCGGTCAGCGCGCTTGGTGCCACGCCAGTTTTTGCTGACATCCGCCCTGAAACCTACAATCTGGATCCCTGCGAATTGGAACGCCGCATCACGCCGCGCACTCGGGCGGTTATCGCCGTGCATCTGTACGGCTTGGCCGCGGACATGGATCCGATCGTGGCGTTCGCGAAGTCGCACAAACTCCCGCTCATTGAAGATTGCGCCCAGGCCATTGGCGCGGCTTACAAAGGCCGAGGTGTTGGCTCTTTCGGCGACGCAGCATGCCTCAGCTTCTACCCGACAAAAAACCTTGGCGCGTACGGTGACGCGGGGATGGCGGTTACGAACTCTCATGAGCTCGCTGAGCGCCTTCGCACTCTGCGCAATCACGGACAAACCGCCAAATACTTGAGCAGCGAGCCGGGTTGGAACAGCCGCCTGGACGAAATTCAGGCGGCGATCTTACGCGTCAAGCTCCGTCATCTTGCAGAGTGGCAGCGCGCGCGGCGCTCGAATGCCGCGGAGTACACGCGCCTCTTTCAGCAGGTCCCGGGAGTCATGCCGCCGCACGAACCGGAAGGCTGCGAGCACGTCTACCACCAATACACGATTCGCTGCGAACGGCGCGAAGCCCTTCAACAGCATTTGGCTGCTCGCAAAATCGGCAGCACCGTTTATTATCCATATCCTTTACATGTGCAACCGTTATATGCGCACCTGGGCCACAAAGCAGGAGACTTCCCGCATGCGGAGCGTGCAGCACAGGAAGTTCTCTCTCTGCCGATGTATCCGGAGTTGCGGAGAGATCAAATCGCGCGCGTTGTGGAAGCCGTTACGGAGTTTGTAAGGTGCTAGCGATTGCGAGCTGATTCGCAATCATTTTCCCAAATACAAAAGCACGAACAGAAAAATCCACAAGCCATCCATGAAGTGCCAATAATACGAAGTGATTTCCGCGGCCAGCGACCTCGATATCTGCGCCTTTTCAAAATTGCGCAGTAAGACAAACAGCAACGCTGCCACGCCTCCCAGCAAATGCACGCCGTGAGCCCCCGTAAAAATATAGAAGAAACTGCCCGCCTGATTGCTCGCGATGTAGACGCCTTGAGCCGCAAGCTGGCGCCAGGCAACAAGCTGACCGGCGACAAAGAGGAACCCCATCACCGTAGTCACCAGCCACAGCTTGCGAAAGCCGCGGTCGTCGCCAAGAATAAGCCGCTTCCGGGCTCGCTCCAGCAGGAAGCTGCTTCCAATCAGAACCGCGGTGTTGACCCACAGAATCTTCGGCAGATGCAAGGCGACCCACACGTGGCTGCTGTGATGTAAGACCAGAAAAGCGCTGGCCAGCGCCATGAAAAACATGAGGATGGAAACCATCGCGATGGCGATTGCCGTGGAAAATCGCCTTGGCGATGCAGGCTGCCGGCCCCGATAGCTGTCGAAATCGCTGTTGTCGCCGTCATCGCCGCCATCCGGCGGTCTCTCCCCGCCTCCACCACCCCCGCGGGAGTCTTCGATGATGATTTCGATGTCCGGAGGTGCGATGGTGCCCGGCATGCTAATCCTTTACTTGCTTCCCTTCTCTAGTTTGCCTTGGCCACGCGATCCGGGGCAATGTGCTGAGGAATAAAATCTTCGGCGATGCCGGGTACATTAAACTCATACGCCCCGCGATAGACAGGCGGCCCACCATCGCCAAAATTGTCTCGCGGTGAGAGTGAATCTACACTCCATTCGAGCGTGGTGGCGCGCCACGGGTTGCCTTCCTTTACCAGCTCCCCGCGCAAAAGGCTCCACACAAAATTAACCAGGAAAATTCCCTGGGCAAGAACAGTGATGAGGATTCCAGCAGTGATGAACGAGCGCATGGGACCGATCCACGTCGCTATGGAAGATAGATCCGCGCCCACGTTTCTTGCAGATTGCGAGATGAGGCCCAGCCAATGCATTGGCATGAACACGCAATAAACGCCCGCAAACGTTAGCCAGAAGTGTGTCTTCCCCAAGGATTCGTTCAAACGCCGTCCAAACAATTTAGGGAACCAAAAGAACAGCGCCGCGAGCACAGCGAACGTGGCTGCCACTCCCATCACCAAATGAAAATGCCCGGTCACGAAGTCTTCGCTCACAGCCCCCGAATTCAGCTCATGGCGCGCTAGAAAGACTCCTGAAAGGCCGCCAGACAGAAAAAGCGAAACGAACCCGAGCGCAAACAGCAAAGAGGTATTGAGTTGTAACCGCGCCTCCCACAGCGTGCCAAACCAGCTGCCCAGAAGAATTACCGCGGGTACTCCAAGCGCCGACGCAAGAACAGAAAACACTAGCGGAGAAAATGGGTTCAATCCGCTGGAAAACATGTGCTGGCCCCAGACGCAAAATCCAGCCAGACCCACGGCGCAAAGAGCCAGAACGACGAGCCGTTCCTTCCAAACAGGCTTGCGGGAAAACGTTGCAATGAGATGGGAAACGAAGCCGAAACATGGAAGCATCGCAATATAGACTTCCGCTTGCGCAAAAAACCAGAACAGCCTTTGCCAGAGCGCAGCCAAGGGATCCGCCGCAACGTTCGCCGGCTGAGATGCAAGAAAAGCTGCGGCGGAAAAGAAATGAGTGCCCAAAAAGTGATCCGAAAGCAGGCCTGCACAAGACGCCAGCAAAATGCTGAAAATGAGCATTCCCAGGATGGCGTTCACCAGCCAGGCCCACACCGTCAGAGGCAGCCGCGAAAGGGTCATTCCCTTGGCGCGCAAATCAATCGCCGTCACAGAAAAATTAATCGCGCTGCAAAGAGCCGCCGCAAGGAAAATGCAAATGCTGATAATCCAAATCGTGATTCCGTTTTGTGGCACAGCCCAAAACGCGGCGATCATACCCAAAAGCGAAACGGCGCTCACCCAGAACGAACAACAATTCAGAACGGGAAACGCCATTTCGCGCGCGCCAATTTGCAGCGGAAGAAGATAATTTCCGAATCCCAACTGCGGCGCCGCAGTAAGGACGAAGAAAACCATCAGCGAACCGTGGAGCAGCGGCAAAGTGGCGTAGCGCTCCGGCGTATCCCCCAGTGCCGAAAAAAACGGGATGTGGACGCCCGGCCAGACCAAGTGAATGCGCATCACCAGGGACATAGCCATCCCCAGAAAAACGCTAATCAGCGCAAGCCACAGGTATTGAAGCCCGATCGTCTTGTGATCGGTACTAAAGAGGCGACCCAAAACGAAGCCCCCTCGCGGTGTCTCTGGCTGGTCTGCGTCGCCGTCGCAAGTAACCATGCGTGTCCAGGAAAATCAAAACCCACCCCTGAGCAAAATCGCAGCTCCGAGGCAGACAAATAGAATACATCGTGCGGCAAAAGACAAGGGCAGCGCTTTAAAAGGAAATTGTCGGCTATTGGCCCCTGGGCCGGAACGTCCTGTCGTGACAAAGTGGCACTCTCGAAGCAGAGCGTTCAAATTCGTGGTAAAACACATTTATGACGGAGCGCACATCATGCTGACCTATTCGACGTGGTTCATTCCCTTCTTCCATTTCCACCCCATCTTCTGGCTGGTCTCGCTTTTCCTGTATTTTCTACCGGCGTTTCTGGCGCGCAACAAAGCCAACTTCACATCTATTCTTATCTTGAATATTTTTGCTGGCTGGACCTTCGTCGGCTGGATTATCGCGTTGATCTGGGCGGTCTCGTCGGATATGCAACGGCCCGTCGCAGCGCCGCCACAGCCTTCGCAACCTCCCGTTGCCGAAAACTTTTTCTGCACGGCTTGCGGACGGCCCTGCCCGGCCGGTGCGCGTTTTTGCAGTTCCTGCGGCGCCGCCCAGCCTGCGGCGCAACATTGACGTCGAGTGGAAACTACGGCGTTGCTAGCCGGGGCATGAGGAAGTGGAAGAAGTCGTCGGGGTTGGACTTCAGGCAAACCTGAGCATTTGGCGCCCGGAGGCTTGAAGCATTCTCCGCCTTTGGAAGCTCGACCGGTCGAGTCAATCCTTGCTCATCCACACGGATTTCCATTGGTTCGACCGGGCAAAGCTCCGGCTTAATCATGAAAGTAATGGTCATGGGATCGAAAAGCGTAGGCGTCTCCTGCCCCCATTCGTGATAGAGCAAAGTGAGCGCGTCGGTGAGCGGCGTGCCCTGCCGAAACAAGGAATTCCGGTTCGCTGCGTCCATTTTCAATTGCGTCGAATCGAGCGGCATTACGAATAGGGGCACGCCCGCGGCAAACAGTTTTTTTGCGGACGGAATGTCATTCTTGATGTTCCACTCCGCCTCGGGGCCGCGCGGAGTTCCGGAACCAACGTCGCCATATCCGCGGTAGATCGAGCCGCCCATCAGCACGACTCGTTTCAGCTTGCGAAAGGTGGCAGCATCTTTGTCGATTGTCGCGCCCACATTCACCAGCGGGCCGATAGCTACCAGGGTAATTTCGCCCGGGTGCTTCCGAATCTCATCCAGTAAGAACGTGACTGCATCAGGATGAGAGGCTTTCGCGCGATGCTCGCCCTCCGCATACTTGAGCTGTGTGAAGGTCGTTTTTGGCGCCGTAGGCACGCCCGCGGCGACCGGAATATCCGAGCGACCCACCTCTCCTAACAGGCGATCGAGAAGTTTGGCCCGCATTTCCGTATCGCCAAAAGTTGTCGTGATGCCGAGAATCTGTAGCTCAGGGCTGCGCAAGGCAAGAGCCACCGCGAAAGCATCGTCAATGTCGTCGCCAATGTCCGTGTCTATGATGATTTTTTCTGTCGGGGTGACCGGAAGTCTCGCGTTGGCGGAGTTTTGAGCGAAACCAAGGGGAGAAGCTACGAACGCCGTACAAGCCAGGACAAAAATGAAGATCGCGAGCGCTTTGCCCATAATCTGTACTTCTGTAAGTTTGGTGCGGTAGAGAGGACTCGAACCTCCACGGTATTGCTACCGCCAGCCCCTCAAGCTGGTGCGTCTGCCAGTTCCGCCACTACCGCACTTGGGTGATAAACCATTCTAGCCGTGGAACCTGAACCTCGCAACCGTCCTCCTCTCGCTACGGCTTCTTGGTTGGCGCGGGAGCTGGGGGTGTAGTCGCAGGAGCCTGTTGTCCGGCCGCGGGTTTCCCGGACTGTGGCTGCGCAGGCTGACCCGACTGAGGCTGCGTTGACGCCGGCTGAGAAGCCGCGGGTGCTTGAGTCGCAGGAGACTGTGAGGCCGGTTGCTGGCCAGCAGGCAGCGCATCGTGCGTCGGCGTGTTCGATTGCGGGACAGCGGGGGTCGTAGCCGGAGCCGGCTTCGGCGCGGGCTTGGAAACGTTTTGGAGGACGGAACCGCCGCCTTCTTTGACACCTTCGTCCGTGCGCAGAGTCAAAGCAAAAGCGCAAAGCATGAACATCACCGCGCACCAGGTCGTGGCCTTAGACAGAACGTTCGCGGCGCCGCGGGGACCGAACGCTGTTTGGCTGCCAGCTCCTCCAAAGGCACCAGCAAGGTCAGCGGCCTTACCGCTCTGCAGAAGCACGACGATGACGAGGACAAGGCAGTTCAGAATAAAAAACGGTTTGAGGATATACGCGCCCCAGGAGACGCGAAACCCGAAGCCAATAATCGCGGCGCCGATCCCCAGCGCGATGGCCCATTTCATCCAAGTTGGCATTTCTAGCTCCTCAACTCTGGCAAGAATCGCTCTTTAGATTTTCTTAGAATACCATGCCCCCGCGCAAGTCCGTTCCGCCTGTATTTCGACGGTTAGCAGGGTTTCCTCTACGTAAAATTCACAATCGAGGCGAAGGACTTCGGATCGAGGCTCGCTCCGCCAACCAGCGCCCCGTCCAGCTCTTCCTGCGCCATTAGTCCATTGATGTTGTCCGGTTTGACGCTGCCGCCATAGAGAATGCGCAGCTCTGAAGCCACATGGATGGAAAACTTTTCCGCCGCGCAGCGACGAAGCAGCGCATGAGCGTCCGCCGCAATTTCCGGCGTTGCGGTGCGCCCGGTACCAATCGCCCACACCGGCTCGTAAGCAAGCAGGATGCGCGAAAACTCTTCGGGAGTCAGCGCACCGGGACCGCCAGCGAACTGCCGCTTAAGGACTTGCTCGGTAAGACCGTTGTCGCGCTCTTCTTGTGTTTCCCCGAGGCAAACAATGGGCGTCAGGCCACTCGCAAGCGCCATAAGACTCTTCTTGGCAACGTTGTCATCCGTCTCGCGGAAAAGCTGGCGGCGCTCCGAGTGGCCGATAATGACGTACCGGCATCCGGCCTCGGCAAGCATGGGGGCCGAGACTTCGCCAGTGAACGCGCCTTCTTTGCTCCAGGAAACATTTTGGCCGGAGATGGCGATATTGGTGTTCTTCGCGACTTCGACAGCCGCCGAGATAGCTGTAAAGGGCGGTGCAATGACAATGTCGCAGTGCTTGGAGTTTGCAACGAGCGGCGCAAACGCCGAGAAAAACGCACGCGTCTCCGCGAGCGTCTTGTACATTTTCCAGTTGCCGGCAATCACGCGTCGGCGGGACATAGCTGTCTCCCAAATGTTGTTCGAGGCAACCTGGCAAATCGAAGAAAGATTCCTCTCTTTGCGAGCCGACCCATTCGCAGGAGCGAATGGAAAACAAAACTCATCGGCTTGCTCCGCTCGTACTGACGGGGCGTTGAGATGACGCAGTGGCGGTTCATTTGTTGGTCAGGGCTTCGACGCCGGGGAGTTTGCGTCCGCCGAGAAATTCGAGGGAGGCACCGCCCCCGGTGGAGATGTGCGAGATTTTATCGGCTACGCCGGATTGATGGACGGCGGCAACGGAATCCCCGCCGCCAATGATGGACGTTGCGCCAGCGGTAGTGGCCGCGGCGACCGCTTTGGCGATTTCGAGTGTGCCCTTGGCGAAAGCAGGCATCTCGAAAACACCCATGGGCCCGTTCCAAACAATTGTTTTCGCCCCAGCGATTTTCTGTTTATAGGTTTCGATGGTCTTCGGGCCGATGTCGAGGCCCATCCAGCCGTCAGGAGTGTCGTGCACAGAAGCGGTTTTCGTGGCGGTGTCGGCTTTGAATTCGGCGCCGACGACGTGATCCACAGGAAGGAGCAGCGCGAATTTCTTTTGTTGCGCTTCGTTGCGAAGACGCTTCGCGAGATCGAGTTTGTCGTCCTCCACGAGCGATTTGCCAATCGGATGCCCGTCCGCTTTGAGGAACGTGTAGGCCATGCCTCCGCCAATCAGCATGGCGTCGGCAATCTTCATCAGGTTTTCGACGACTTCGATTTTATCGCTGACTTTGGCCCCGCCAAGGATGGCGACGAATGGTCGCGCGGGATTTGTGACGGCTTTGCCAAGATAGGCCAGCTCTTTCTCCATAAGCAGGCCGGCGGCGGATTGCTGAACGAATTTCGTGATGCCTACGACGGAAGCGTGGGCGCGGTGCGCGGAGCCAAAAGCATCGCAAACGAAGAGTCCGTCGCAAAGAGCGGCGAGTTGCTTGGAGAAGGTCTCCTCGTTCTTTTCTTCTTCCGGATGAAAGCGGACATTTTCCAGAACGAGGACTTCGCCGTCACGCAGCGCTTTGCTCTGGCCTTCCGCGCCGGGGCCAACGCAATCGAGCGCGAACGCCACGGGCCTGCCGAGAAGCTCTTCGAGTTTCTTGGCGGCGGGACGCAGAGAGTACCTTGGATCGGGCCCGCCCTTGGGACGGCCAAGATGCGAAGCAAGGACGAGACGCGCGCCTTTCTGGATTGCGAGGCGTAGCGTGGGCAGCGTTTCGCGGATGCGCGTGTCGTCGGTGACTACGGCGTCCTTGAGGGGGACGTTGAAATCCACACGAATAAAGACGCGTTTGCCTTTCACATCGAGGTCGTTGATGGTGAGCTTGGACATGGGAATCAGTTTCAGTTTTCAGTTGTAAGTTTTAAGTCGTAAGTAAAGAAAAGCAAGAGACGTTTTATAAATTTGCTTTGCGAAGCCCCTCAAAGTGAGTGTCAAGACGTAGTGGCTGAGATCCTTCGTGCCGACCGAGTCGGCCCTCAGGATGACAAACCTTCAAACTAAAACTTCGAGGCCAAGAGTTTAATCAGGTCGCGGCAGCGGCAGGAGTAGCCCCACTCGTTGTCGTACCAGGCCAAAACCTTGACGCAGCGGTCGCCGACCACCTTGGTGTATTCGGCGTCGACGATCGAGGAATTCGAGTTGCCTTTGAAGTCGGCGGAAACCAGTTCCTCTTCCGTGTAGCCGAGAATGCCTTTCATTGGTCCGCTTGAGGCGGCTTTCAACGCGGCGTTGACGGAATCCTTCGTAGCAGGTTTGTCAACGAACACAGTCAGGTCCACGACGCTGACATTGGGAGTCGGGACACGCATGGCGTAGCCGTCGAGCTTCCCTTTTAGTTCAGGGATAACAAGATGCAACGCCTTGGCAGCGCCCGTGGAGCTGGGAATCATGTTCAGCGCGGCAGCGCGGGCGCGGCGAAGGTCCTTGTGTGGGAGATCGAGTAACTTTTGATCGTTGGTGTAGGAGTGAATCGTGGTCATGGTGCCACTGTTGATGCCGAAAGTGTCTTGAATCACTTTGGCAACCGGCGCAAGACAGTTGGTGGTGCAGGAAGCGTTGGAGATGACGTTGTGTTTCGCCGGGTCGTAGGTCTTATCGTTCACGCCAAGGACAAAGGTAGCGTCAGGACCGTCCGCAGGCGCGGAGATAATGACTTTCTTCACTGGTGCGCGGAGGTGCTTTTTCGCGTCGGGACCTTTGGTGAAAAGGCCTGTAGATTCCACTACGATTTCCGCTCCCACAGAAGCCCAATCCAGTTCGGCCGGGTCCTTTGTGCGGAATACCTTGAAGCTCTTCCCTTCAACCGAGATGCTGTCCTCCGTGTGGGTCACCTTGTGCGGCAAATTGCCGAGAATGGAATCGTATTTCAGCAGGTGCGCCAGGGTCTTTGAGTCCGTGATGTCGTTTACGGCGACAAACTGGATGTCCTTGTCGTCGATTGCGGTGCGCATGATGTTGCGTCCGATGCGGCCGAAGCCGTTGATGCCGACCTTGATGGGCATTACTTTCCTCCGAAGATGAGTCGTTGACCGCGGCGCGGCAACTTGAAAAATCCTGTGAGAGCAGGAGGGGCCCCTCCCCCCTCTTTTTTGTAAGTGCACATTCTAAAGGAGTTAGCGTTTCTGTAAGTGCTTTAGAATCAACAGTTACAAGGCATCGCACAAGTGTTGCTTCTAAAGGGGTTATAGAGCGCTAGGCCACAAAGAATCAAGGTGGTCATCAGACCATACACTGTGCCGGGGGCCCGAGAGCAGAATAAGTCCCAAGAAAGGAGGCGGCAACCAAACCGCTATCAGTCTTTAGCCCTGCTCACTAAGTAGTATTTTAGCCCCTTATGGAGTTTCGTCAAGAGCGACTTCACAATCGAGTAGTGGGTCAGTTTTGGTTTTGACCTATTGTGTCACGAAACAAAAAAACTGATCCCCTAATCGCAATCAATAGAGGACGGCTATTCCGGAGCCTCGCGCTGGCGAAGCAACGCGATGGTCTTAGGGTTAGGAGCGTGATGGGAAAGGCCAGGGAATCGCGTGGCGTAGCCAAGGGGCGTGCATGCGATCGCTTCATCGGGACGCTCGTAGTAGCCCGGAAGTTTTGCGCGAACTGAAAGATCCGCGCTGCGATCCAACATAAGTTGCACCACGGGCAGCCCACCGTCGTAAAACTGGCTGACGGCGTGGAAGATTGGGGTTTGGCCGCCTACACCGAACTCATCCATTGCTGCGCGGACGTTGACGTCGGCCCCGCGATCCAGAAGAAGCGAGACGGCTTCGACGTTGCCATATTCCGCGGCCACATGGAGCAACGTCGCGCCGCGAAGAGTAAGACGGCGCGTGGCGGTGACTCCGAAGTCGAGATCGGGGAATCGCTTCTGCAACAGGGCAGGGCTGGCATCGAGTTGCTCGGCCAAGCGATCAAGGCGGCCTCGGAGCAAGTCTAAAACGGGCGGCACGTTGTGCATGGTGACGCAGCGGGCATCGAGAAGAATGTCGATGCACGAGCCGAGCTCGGAAGAGCGACTGTAGGTACCTATCACATAGTCGAGGGCCGTGCCCGGATACTTGCTCCGCAACTGCGGGCAATTTGGATTGGCTCCGTGGTCCAAGAGCCATTTGATGGAGGCGGG
>Ga0126370_10000535_pt1 | contig 15836 bp, 11 predicted proteins | sample PanSoiMetaPlot_3_FD_92586 | JGI IMG/M metagenome (GOLD analysis project Ga0126370, IMG submission 92586) | Tropical forest soil microbial communities from Panama - MetaG Plot_3 | ecosystem: Environmental > Terrestrial > Soil > Tropical forest > Bulk soil | place: Panama | collected 2016-02-17 | reverse complement strand
GATCCGCGATTTGCATGAAACCCCGTCTCTGAGAAAGGTACCCATCGAGACTCTGGTCTTTCAGGTGATCCAGGATGGAGGTCCGATTTTGTATCACAACGACACCGAGGAGCAGGAGCGATCTTTTGAATCCACCTGCAGCAAGTTCCGCAGATTCCTGCAAGGGCGTCCGAGCTTGGCACCCGCCAAGAGGCGGTGGAAATGACGAAAGAGGAAATCCCCAAAACCAAGAACGGGGATTCCCCTCTTTCTTGGAAAGCGCAAACTCCGCGCTTCCCACATTCCCAGCGCACGACTACTACTGCTGCACTCGCTTCACCGCCCAAGCAAAGCAACAAAACCACGATTGCGCTACTCGCTACCTTCCTGACTTACCCACAGATTCCTCAGAGGAGGCCACAATCTATCCTTTGGGAGCCTTGAGTTGTGCCGGGCAACCCGATTCCGGAAGTGCAGATGGAGTCGGTGAGATCTTGTAGAGCACCGCATTCTGTGCGCCGCTTATCCGTTTCGGACAGGCCGGTCAGCGGATGCGAATTTGGGGTGGCGCTTCTGACGTACTCGAGGGAATGTTGCTATCAGAACGCCTATAAGAAGTTGGTAATCTCGGTGGATACTATTGAACAATCCTTCTCTGTTCGCGTCAACGGATACGACGTGGAAGTTCTTTGACCCGCTCGACGTAGTGCCCAAATGATCGCGAGTCTGGCTGACGCTCAGGTAGCTGTTCATTGTGATCGTCCTCTCAATAGCATTAAGGCGCTTAAGGTTGGCTTCTTCCAGCACAATTGACTCTGATGAGCACTTTCCGACGCTAGCGAAACTCGATGGCAGCAGCCTCGGCCCTCCAGCGTTCCAAACATCCATTCAACCGACTCAACTAAATCAGCGTTCATGAAGAAACTTGACCCATATAGCAGGATAGGTCAAATCATTCTGGACACCGGAATTTTTGTTTCCTCGCTAGCTCTGGCTTATGTTATACGGTTCGACGGCAATCTGGATAACGCCTCTCGCACACAATTCCTCTTTTACTTACCCTGGATCGTTGGAGCTCGGCTGCTACTCACGTGGAAGGGTGGGGTGTACAGCTTTGTTTCGGAGTATTTCTCGCTATCAGATGTTATCGCAACCGGGAAAGTTCACGCATTACTAACCGCGGTGCTGCTGGCACTGCGCTTCTTCTATCCATTTGAGCGCTTCGCTCGCTGGCTACAGCTCCCACTCAGCATCATCATGCTCGAGTTTCTGCTTGCTTTTGCCGGTTTAATGTCGGTTCGCACGCTTCTGAGAACAAGGCATGAGGCGGCAGGAAATGGGCAACCAACCAAGGAAAAGGGACGACAACGTGTACTTCTCTATGGTGCGGGATCAGCGGGTATTTCGTTTTGGAAGCAGCTGAACCGGGATCATAACGTCGAAGTCGTCGGTTTTGTTGATGATGATCGAGCCAAGGCGGGTAGAAGCATTTCGGGATTGAAGGTCTTAGGTAATGGTGAGGCCCTCGGCCAAATAGTTGAGCGGCATCGGGTGCAGGAACTGATCATAACGATTGCTAATTGCAGCCGCACGCTACTAAGCAGGATTCTCGCCAAATGTCGGGAACTCCAGATTCCCGCAAAAGTCGTTCCTAGTGTGGGGGAAATCATGGAGGGCTCCGCCACACTCACCCAGGTGCGGGACGTCGGGATCGAGCTAGTGCTCGGACGAGACGGAGTTCGGTTGCAAGATGTCAAGGAACCAGTGCGCGAAGCTTATGCGGGAAAACGAATTCTGGTGACCGGAGCGGGCGGATCGATTGGCAGCGAGCTGGTGCGGCAGTTACTTCTGTGCCGACCGCAAGCGATCGCGATTTTGGATAAGGATGAAAACTCCATCTATGAACTTGAGCAAGAGTTACGTTCGACTTCTCCTGATAGTTCTCTCGAATCCAGCGTTTGCGACATCCGGATCCGCGAGAGATTGATGCCGTTGTTGCTGAGCTTCCGTCCGGAAGCAGTCTTCCACGCGGCTGCACACAAACATGTACCCTTGATGGAAAAGCATCCTTGCGAGGCTGTACTCAACAATATCTACGGGACTCAAGTCCTGCTCGAGGCATGCTGTCAGGTCGGCGTCGAACGGTTCCTGTTCATTTCTACAGACAAAGCGGTTAATCCGACAAGCATCATGGGCGCGACAAAGCGCGTAGGCGAAATGCTGGTACAGCATTTCGCCAATGGCCCCACGCTGCGGCGGCTCATCTGTGTTCGTTTTGGCAATGTCATCGCAAGTCGCGGCAGCATCATACCCTTGTTCCACAAGCAAATCGCCAGTGGGGGCCCGATCACGGTCACTCATCCAGACATGGTTCGCTACTTTATGAGCATTCCCGAGGCTGTCCAGCTTGTACTGCACGCCGGAAGCCTAGGAAAACAGGGTGAGATTTTTGTGCTGGAGCTGGGAACACCGCGGAAAATCATGGAGGTTGCCCGTGAAATCACCCGGCTTTCCGGGTTCGAGCCGGACAAAGACATCAAAATCATTATCACCGGGTTGAGGCCTGGCGAGAAGTTGACCGAAGAGTTGGTTGGATCCACAGAGCAGGTGTGCCCAACCGGCGTGGACAAGCTGCTCATGATCATACCTAGGCCGCTCCAGAACGGCGTTCTAAACGATGTCGCGAACCTGGTGGCCTGCGCGAGAGCCAACGACGTGAACGGCATCTATCGCCTTCTGTCGTCAATGGAGATCGGTTTCCAACCGAAGTGCAAGCAATGCATGAACGAGATCGCTATTGACACGCTCCTCTGCGAACTCTGCGCGTCGCAGAAAGTGCGAAGTGTGCAAGTTGGGATGGAGTTCCCCAGGTCGGCCGCAATGCCGTGCCGAGCGCTGACCTGAATGCCAGTGATCAAAGCTTATGGAAACGCAAACCCTAAACAAGAGCAACATATTTTCCTCTCTGAGCCTGCCGAGCACACGCAAACGCGTGAGACTACCGGCCGCGTTGAATCAAAACTCTCACCGGATCCTTGATTGTTGCGCGGTATTTCCGATCTCGTACCTTGCATTTTTCAAGCCGGCTTCGCTATCCCCGGAGTATTCGTCATGAAGACAACGGTTGTAACTGTGATCAGTTCTGTCCTGTTAAGCATCGTGCAAGCACCACAGCTTACAGCTCAGAGTGACGCAGGGGAATTGTTCTTGAGAGCACAGGAGAATAAGCCAAGGGCAGCCGGGAGCCCATCAGAAAAGACGTCGGCGAATAACGAGGTGGACAAAGTTCGGGATCCGGAGTTGAGAGTCGCCAGTGGTGACTTGCTGGAAATCAGACTTTTTGAAACAGATTTTTCTTGTGGACCCGAGAAAACCGGGTGTGAAGTTCGTGTTAGCGGCTCCGGCGACGTAGTGCTACCTCTGATTGGCTCGGCGAGAGTTGCGGGGCTAACCGTCGCCCAAGCCGAACAGGTGATTGCTGCACGTTTATCGGAGGGAGGATTCTTCAACAACCCACAGGTCACAGTACTTCAGAAAGAATATGCGAGTCAGGGCATTTCGGTCCTCGGAGAAGTGCAAAAGGCCGGCACCTATCCCCTGTTTGGTTCTCACACGCTGTTGCAGGCGATCTCGGCAGCGGGAGGTATAACACAAAAAGCAGGGAATGATGTCACCATTATTCGCAGCGACAGACCGAACCAGCCTGCACATGCCGATCTTAGTTCACTAACCGGCGGCACCCCACTAATGTCAGGTGACACGGTCGTCGTCTCGAAAGCGGGAATTGTTTACGTAGTCGGCGATGTACGACAGCCTAGCGGAATCGCCATGGAACGTTCTGGTCTAACCATTCTCAAAGCAATCGCGATGGCTCAAGGCACGAACCCCACCGCTTCCTTGAAGGATGCCAAGTTGATCCACAGCACACCGCAAGGAAGGCAGGAGATACGCATCTCGATACGCAAAATACTCTCCAACAAGGCGCCCGATTTAGAACTGCAGCCTGAGGACATTCTATTTATCCCCAATAGCTTGGCTAAATCTGCGACACGACGTAGCTTGGAGGCCATTCTCCAGACGGCTACGGGTATTGCGGTTTATGCTCGGTATTGATTGGCGTACGGGGTGTAAGCCCTAGAGGCTACTCTGTTGACGAATTCCGCCCCGGGCACAGCGAATCATCCACATATCGTGACGGTACTAGCGCGGCTGATCGGTTCCAAATCGGTTTCTAGTAACGCGACTAAGCACGCCAGTCAGAAGCTGACGCGCTCGCCTACCCGCAGTGGCAGTGTTACTTTTACTTTGGAGCGCTGGCTTTTGCTGAAACTGCAGATTTAGTTCTAACAATCTCTATTCCCACGAAGATTGCTTTTCTCATGCTCCGGTGTCTGTCAATGGGCACTAAAGTGCTGTCGGTGTCCGGAAGCGCCTCCTGCCTTCAGTCTTCTGCAGCCCTTGGTGCCGAATCACATTCGCTGAGAGTACAAGCACCGTTCAGTCGAACATATGAGGCTTGGCCGAACGGGTAGCTTAATCGCGGAATAACAACGGGATTCGTAATACTAAAGGCGTTCGTTCATGCACAAGGCACTAGTGACCGGCGGTGCCGGATTTATCGGTAGCCATCTGGTGGACAAGCTGATCGCAGAAGACTGGCATGTTACCGTGCTCGACAATTTCGATCCGTTCTACGACTCGGCGATTAAGCTGGACAACATCGCTGCCCATCGCAATAACGGCAACTTCTGCCTTGTGGAGGCCGACCTGCGTGATCGTCAGGCTATACACCAGCAGCTAACAGGTCAGTATGATGTAATTGTCCACCTGGCTGCGAAAGCGGGTGTGCGACCCTCAATCCTTGACCCGATCACTTATCAGGACGTCAATGTCGGCGGCACGCAGAACCTTCTTGAGTTGGCGAAAGAATGGGGAGTAAAAAAGGTCGTCTTCGCGTCGAGCAGCAGCGTCTACGGTGTCAATCCCCGAGTACCGTGGAGCGAGGAAGATCGTGTGCTGCTGCCCATCAGCCCTTATGCCAGCACAAAGGTCAGCGGCGAGCTGCTGGGCCACGTATACTCGTATCTCTACGGCATCCGCTTCATTGCACTTCGTTTGTTCACGGTCTATGGGCCTCGGCAGCGGCCCGATCTCGCTATTCACAAGTTCGCTCGCATGCTAATGACCGGAGTCGCCCTGCCGGTGTTTGGGAACGGCAGCATGAGCCGCGATTACACTTTCGTTGATGACATCATTTGCGGAATCCGAGCCGCAATGGCGTACGAGGATTCGCAGTATGAAGTCGTAAATCTCGGCAGCATGCATCCCGTGAGTCTACTGGACATGATAGTCGCGCTCGCCAGAGCGATCGGCGTCGAACCACGAATCGAATTTACGCCAGAGCAACCTGGTGATGTTCCCCTGACCTTTGCGTCCATTCGAAAAGCTAGGCGCTTGCTAGGTTACGAACCCTCGGCTCAGTTCGGGAACGGTATTGATCGCTTCGTTTCATGGCTAGTGCCGCGCGCCCAATTTTGGGAGACCTCAGCGGCCACTCGGTCAGGAAGTGCCCGCGACAACCGTTATACGAGTCTTCAGTTACGGTAGAAACTGCTCATCGGTTACCGGAAGGAGAACTCTTTGCCAAATGAATCCGAATTATTTTTGCCTTTAAGATTGTACGCTTCTGACCTAGGCCGTACTTCACTGTAGACCGAAAAGCTGGCAGGCAAACTCTTCTATGGTCAGCGTTAAACCGTCTTCTGAGTTAAGTTTTTCCGGCGAATTTCGAATCAATGCGCTCACAAACCGTCCGTACTCGCGAGAGTTGCCATAGCTATCTTAAGTACCTTCTGCGCTTGTGGATAAGGCTACTCAATAGGGGGACCGGACATCCTCAGCTGGGGCATTGAGATGTCAATTGTGCAAGTCCGTGGTCGTAGGAAGGCATCCTTACTGTTGAGGAACTCTAATGAACGGCTTCAATGAACTTGCCATTAACGGAGGGGTACCGACGCGGGCCAGCCCCTTTCCCGTTTGGCCTCAGTTTGAAACAGGGGAGATTGAGGCGGCCGCCACTGTACTTCGTTCCGGTCGAGTCAATTACTGGACAGGCGAGCAGGGTCGCTCGTTTGAAGCCGAGTTTGCCACACTCATGCATTGCAAACATGCAGTCGTGGTTGCCAACGGCAGCGTTGGTTTGGAACTGGCTCTATATGCATTAGGTATCGGACCTGGTGATGAGGTTATCGTTACAAGTCGCAGTTTCATCGCTTCCGCGGCCTGCATACTTTTACGCGGAGCGACCCCGGTCTTTGCTGACGTCGATCGAGAGACCCAGAACATAACTGCTGAGAGCATCGGCCCCGTACTATCCTCTCGTACCAGGGCGATCATAGCAGTACACCTAGCCGGCTGGCCATGCGATATGGATTCAATCACCGAGATTGCCCGAGAGCGCGGCATTGCGGTGGTTGAAGACTGCGCCCAGGCCCATGGGGCGAAATACAAAGGTCGCCCTGTCGGGTCTCTCGGAGACATTGCCTCATTTTCGTTCTGTCAAGACAAGATCATGTCCACCGGTGGTGAAGGAGGGATGGTCGTTACTAACAACAGCGACCTGTGGGAGAAAGTGTGGAGTTTTAAGGACCATGGCAAAAACCATCGGCTTATGAAAGAGCTGCACTGTTCCGGAGCATTTCGTTGGGTACACGATTCAGTTGGGACGAATTTTCGATTGACAGAAATGCAGTCTGCTATCGGAAGAGTGCTCCTGCAAAAGCTGATTCACGCAGTTGAGGCTCGACGTCGCAATGCCGGCATGTTAACAAGTGAATTCTCCGCGATCTGCGGTCTTCGTGTAACAAACACTCCCCCGGAAATCTATCATTCGTACTACAAGTACTACGTTTTCGTGCGTCCCGAGTGTTTGGCGCCCGCTTGGAGCCGCGATCGTATTATGGAATCAATTCGCGCCGAAGGAGTACCCTGCTTCACTGGCGGCTGTAGCGAAATTTATCTCGAGACGGCGTTCTCTTCACACGGTTCACGCAGGGCGCGGTTGCCCGTGGCAAAAGAGCTCGGAGAGACAAGTTTGATGTTCTTAGTCCATCCGACACTTACAAGCGAAGACATAGCCGATACCTGTTCAGCAGTTCGGAAGGTAATGACGCAGGCCCTTAATGGAGCAAACACAACGGGTGCGGTTAGTTCCCACGCTGTTAGTCGCTGAGGCTCTTACGGTCTGGATGTGTCACTCCATACGGGGCAATGCTAACAAATGGAAGCGTGTCACGAACTCGGCGTTCGAAAAGAGGGAAAAGTTCGAGGGACGAGGATATTGTCGGAAAGTCAAATCGGAGCCTGCGAGTTATTAAAGAGTGCATGAGAGGGATAGGGATATGGAACACACAGCAGGAGGGCCGCTAAATGAATGTGTCCCGCAGCTGGTAACCGCTCAAGCCGCTGCGACACCAGATGCGATAGCGGTGACGCATGGAAAACTGTCGCTAACGTACAAAGAACTTGATCAGCGTGCCGAGCAGTTGGCACAAGGCTTGCGCTCGCTCGGCGTTGGTCCCGATGTTACAGTTGGGCTCTACCTAAATCGTTCTCTGGCAATGGTTGCGGGAGCTCTGGCGATCCTCAAAGCGGGCGGCGCTTATCTTCCCTTGGACCCAACCTATCCGAAAGAACGCTTGATGTTCTTGCTGAAGGACGCGGAGGCTCGAATTCTGGTTACCGGACATTCAATGGTCGATGGGCTAGCTGCACAGTCTGAGCACGTTGTTACTCTCGATCCCGAAGGCCGATTGCTCGCTCATGCTCAATACGCCTTTGAGCCGCTCGCCGTCGAAGTGAAGCCGCAGAATCTCGCATACGTCATCTACACCTCTGGCTCAACCGGCCAGCCGAAGGGTGTTGAGCTCACACACGAGGGCCTAAACAACCTCGTAGTGTGGCATCGGCATGCATTCAGTGTTAGCCCGAGGGATCGGGCAAGCCAGCTAGCGGCTTTATCTTTTGATGCTGCTGTTTGGGAAATTTGGCCTTACCTGACCTCAGGAGCGAGCGTCCACCTGGCGGATGGCCTTCCTATAGACGATCCTGTAGCAGTTCGTGACTGGTTGGTTTCGCGAGCGATCACAATCTGCTTTCTTCCGACTCCTCTGGCCGAGCTCGTCATGAGATTGGAGTGGCCCAGGAAGGGCGCCCTGCGTGTGATGCTCACTGGGGCTGATACACTACATCACTACCCGCCGCGAAAACTCCCCTTCCAGTTGGTGAACAACTATGGGCCAACGGAATGCACAGTCGTGGCCACTTCAGGAACCGTCTCCCCAGAAGAGCATCTGGATAGACTGCCACCGATTGGCCGCCCGATCGACAATATCCAGATCTATATCCTGGATGAGAAGATGCAGCAGGCTCCGATTGGTGAAATTGGTGAAATTTATGTTGGGGGCAGAGGACTTGCCAGGGGATATCGCAATCGACCCGAGTTAACCTCAGAGAAATTCATTCCCAATCCCTTCACCACTGAATCACGCGCACGCTTATACAAGACAGGCGATCTGGCCCGTTACTTGCCAGACGGCGAGATCGCGTTTTTGGGCCGGGTTGACGAGCAGATCAAAGCTCGAGGCTTCCGCATCGAGCCGGCAGAAATTGTGAAAGTCCTGGACGAACACCCCGCAGTGCAGGCTAGCTTCGTCGTTGCTCGCGAGATTGAACCGGGTGATAAGCGTCTGGTCGCATATCTCGTCCTCGCTGGGGAGGCCCAACCTAGCTACACGGAGATGCGCAATTTCCTGGCAGCCCGCCTACCAGAATATATGCTTCCAGGGATATTTGTAAGGCTGACGGCGTTGCCTCTCAACCCGAGCGGCAAAGTGGATCGCACGAGCCTCCCGGACCCGGTCGCGGAGAATACGCTACGTGATCATGCCTTGGTGAAACCTAAAACAGCGCTTGAAGAACGCGTCGCCAACATTGTTGCAGGACTGCTCGGCGTACAACAGGTGAGTGTGGAAGACAATTTCTTTTTACTTGGTGGCCATTCGCTGCTTGGTGCCCAACTGCTCGCCAGACTAAGCAATGAGTTCCATATCGAGCTCAGCCTTCACAGCTTGTTTGATGCTCCGACAGTCGAAAGGCTTTCACAACAAATCGAAGCGCTCTTTGTGGCTAAGCTGGAAGCCATGAGTGAAGAAGAGGCTCAGAACTTGATTGGCGTGACTTCGGCGGATCGGAGCGACAGGCGATGAATACCGCGGCTGTCAAATCCGCACCACCCCTGAGCCTGTACCACCTTCTTGATGCTGAGGTGCTCGCCAATCCGTATCCACTTTTTCATCGCCTACGCAGCGAGGATCCCGTGCACTGGGATCCTTTCCTTCATGCATGGGTGGTCACTCGCTACAAGGACGTGGTGACGGTACTTCACCACTATTCCGCGGAGCGAACTCCGACTCCGGAACAGCTGAGCAGGATGGGTCTATCGTTACTCAACCCAATCGCTCAGGTCATGGTGAAGCAGATGCTTTTTCTTGACGCGCCGGCACATACCCGATTGCGCAGCCTTGCGGCATATGCTTTTACACCAGCGCGAGTCGAGGTTCTGCGCGGGCACATTCGCGATATCACCAATCGTTTGCTGGACAAGGTAGAGGCCCAGGGCCGCATGGACGTTATTGCGGATCTTGCTGAGCCCCTGCCCTGCATCGTTACCGCTGAAATGTTGGGCGTGCCGGTCAATGACCACCAGCAGTTGAAGGCTTGGTCGCAAGACTTCGCAGAGATGCTAGGCAATTTCCAGCATAATCCCGACCGGGTGCCTCGCGTTCTAAAAAGCGTCTCAGAAATGACTGCGTATTTCCGCTCAGCCATGCGTGAGCAGCGCCTCCGTCCTCGCGGTGGTCTTGTCAGCTCACTAATGAGTGCAGAAATCCAAGGGGACCGACTGACCGAAGAAGAAGTGATCGCGAACTGCATTGTCACCATGGTAGGGGGTCAAGAGACCACCACAAACCTTATCGGCAACGGTGTACTTTCCCTACTGCGTAACCCTGACCAGCTCGAAAAGCTCCGTAACGATTTGTCTCTGATTCCTTCAGCTGTCGAAGAAATGCTGCGTTACGAAAGTCCCAGTCAGCATACAGCGCGTCTAGCTCCGGAAGACACGATACTTGGTGGAAGGCGGATTGAAAAGCGCCAGGCTGTAATCGGCGTGATGGCAGCCGGCAACCGTGACCCGGAGAGGTTTCCTGATCCCGACCGCTTAGACATCACGCGCACTGATAATCGACACCTTGCCTTCGGTTGGGCAGCGCATTTCTGCTTTGGCGCAGCTCTGGCTCGAATCGAAGGTCAAACCACCTTCGAGCTCATGCTGCGGCGATTGCATAACTGGACTCTTGAACCCGGTCCATTAGTCTGGAGATCGAATCTTGGCTTGCGTGGCTTGACCGCACTGCCTATCCGCTTCAATCCGCCGGAAAGCGCTGCCTGTTCGGCACCAGCTGCCTGATCACGAACAGTCCGAGGGCCTCATAGCTCTTCAATTATGCCTCTTTCCGAAGCTAAGCGTACGCTACTGAATCGATATCTGCGTGGAGGGTTTCCGCCGGCAGGAGTAGCCGGGCGAGTAATCACTCCTCGACCTCCCGGTGCACCTGCTCCGGTTTCCTTATCGCAGGAACAGCTTCTGCTTCGCGAGAGGAATACGCCGCGTATCCCTCGCCTATACAACGAATGCATTACGGTTCGACTGAGAGGAGCAATCGAGGTCGCCGTTTTGGAGCGAAGCTTGGGCGAAATAATTCGGCGGCACGAGATATGGCGAACCAGCTATGAATATAGCAATGGGCAGATTATCCAAAACGTGCACCCCCTCCCTGAGCAGATCTGTTTGCAAGCCATCGATTTTCGACACTTGCCTCCAGACCGGCAGGAGAGCGAACTTCAACGAGTGATCGGGGAAGTGGTTTGCCAACGGTTTGATTTCGAGAGGGGCCCATTATTGCGTTTCAGACTGATCAGGACGGGGGATCTCGAAAATCGGCTATTCTTGATCGCGCATTTGAGCATCGTCGACGGTGTATCAGCATACCAAGTCTTTCCGTTCGAATTAGCAACATTATACCGGGCCTATTCTTCGAGCCAGGATTCGCCGCTTCCAGTTTTGGCCGCACAGTTTGCCGACTATGCGTATTGGCAGCGACATTGGCTACGAGGAGAAGAACTCCTTCGGAGAGTCGACTACTGGCGGAAGCAGCTCCTGGGCGCTGTGCCACTCGCCTGGCCAACTGACCGTCCCCGACCGAGCGAACAGACGTTCCGCGGGAACATCCGCGCCTTCGGCTTGCCAAAGGATCTCAGCAGTGCGGTGAAAGCCCTCACTCAACACGAGCGAGTTACTCTCTTCGTAATATTGTTATCCGCGTTTGCCGTGCTGCTGCATTGCTACACTCGGCAAGAAGACATCATTGTTGGCACACCATTGCTCTCCGGGCGAAAGCACTCAGGGTTCGAGAAGCTGCTGGGCTACTTCCTCAATCCGGTTGCTCTTCGGTTTGACCTAACCGGCAACCCGACTTTTCGCGGGCTGTTGGAGCAGGCCCAAAAACTGACGCTGGAGGCTATGGCGAATGACGATGTGCCGCTCGAGCTCTTGGAGAAGGAATTGAAGTTGGGGCGAGATCTCAGCCGTTATCCTTTCTTGACGGTCGCGATTTCGCTTCAGCCTCCTATGCCACCAATGGATTTCGATTGGAAGGTCACCACGATGGACATCGAAAATGGTGGCGCTCCCTGGGATTTATATATTGCCTTCATCGACGATCCGAGTGGGCTGATGGGTCGCGTTCAATATAATCCAGACCTGTTCGCAAGCGTGACGATTACTCGGATGCTGGAGGACTTCCGGCAATTACTAAAAAGCGCCTGTGGAAACCCGCTGAAGCGTCTCTCGGATCTCAACCTCCCACGCGGATAGTATTGCTTTTCGCGACGACGGCCGAAAACTTGCCGCAGGTGTTCCCAATCGAAATCAGGAGAGAGCCATGAGTCATTTTGCCGCATCCCAATTCGCCGAACCAATGACTTTGCCGGAGAAACAAAGGCCGCAGCCTCCTGCCTTAGACTCGCGGCAAACTCCACTGTTGGAAGCCGAGTGCACCTTTTACAACCAGTACAAGTGGTGCTTGAATCCGTTTCTTACGATTCGCGACGTAATCCGTCACCTAGGAAAGGAATTAGATCGTCTCGTCGACTGTGATGCCTGCTGGCAGTTTGACGAGATTTGCAAAAATATCTTGTTGTTAAGTTGCAGCATCCTCGACTCTGCAGACGACTACCTGCTTGGTCGAACATACGATTTTTCGAAGATAACGACAGGGGTACCGCCGCTCGGTCCTATTGTGTCAGGCGTTGAACGGCTTTTCAATCGTGCCGGCCAGTCTCCTTTCAAGAACTCTAGCCTGGCTCGGTGGAGGGACCAGTGGCAGCTCGCGCTCGTTCACTCCCTAAAACTGCTACTCCGAGATCCAGCGCTGGACAAACAGAATCGTGCGGACATTCATACCCGCTTAGGTTCATTATTGAACACTAGAACTTTGGATCCATTACTTCAAAGGCGAATTCGCATTCCAGGTGCATTTCGCTCACAAGACCTGACGCATTTCGATATTCTTGCGCTGGGACAAGAATTTATCTCACGCTTCCCAGAGCGTCACTCATCTATAGTGATCATGGGACTTCGTACTGCAGGGTCCTACTTTGCTCCTTTACTGCGCAGCTACCTCGAAACACACAATTACAGTGACGTAAATTCATTTACGATACGGCCCAAGATCGGAGTAAGCCAGAAAGAAATGATAGCTCTGGCTACGTGCGCAGCGAAACGAAGTACGCTTGTAATCATCGACGAGCCCGTGGGCAAAGGTGACACTCTTCTAGAGGCAGTACGACTCGCACAACGCTTTTCGGTCGACCGGCAGAAGATCGTCGTTCTTTTTCCCGTTCATCCGAGCGCTCGCCAGTATAAGAACAGGAGTAGTTACCGATTACTGTCTGATATATCCATCATTAGCGTCGAGCCTGAGAAATGGCATAAGTATCACCATTTGGATAGGGCCACCGAGGAGTTTGTGAGAGAATACTTCCGGGCTCTCGGTCTGTCAGTGCGCACTGTGAGCAGCCGTGGCTGGTTGGCAGATCGGTTTAATGCACGTTTGGAGGCTGTTTCGGATATTAAAGGACACACTCGTCTTAAACGCGTCTATGAAGTAAAGCTGTGCAGCGAGTCTTGTTCTGAGGAGACTCGTTATGTTCTGGCCAAGAGCGTGGGTTGGGGTTGGCTGAGTTATCACGCATTTCTGGCTGGCGAACGACTGGCACAATTTATACCGCCAATTCTAGGGTTGCGGAACGGCATTCTCTATACCGAATGGCAGGACAACAATGGCATTGCCATGTCCGAGATCGAGCGAGGCCAAGGGATTGACCGGGCAGCATCGTATATTGCCGCGCGCGTTCGAACCTTGCGGCTGGAGGGTGATCCGGCGCCCGAATTGATTTTCGAGAGCGGGAATAGAGGACTATGGAGCCTCGTCCTCAACCTCTGCCAAGCGTATGGCGCTCGACCGGTACAATATTTGAGGCGTGGCCGCATGCGTTATGAGTTGTCGCGGGCGGTGTGTCCATGTCCAACGCTGATTGACGGGAAAATGCGCCCTTTGGAGTGGATTCGAGGAAACACCTCGCTACTGAAGTCCGATTTCGAACAACACGCACTCGGCAAGATTGAAATCAATATGACTGATCCTGCCTACGACTTGGCGGACGCGACGCTGACTTGGGGGTTGTCGTTCGAGGAAGAGCAGAAACTGGTAGCACGCTATATCGAGGAATCGGGCGATGTGAATGTCGCTCATCGACTTCTGGTGAATAAGCTGATAGCCGGAATTCGCGCACGCAATGCCGCAATTAGTAACTTGCAAGATCCTCATTTGATACAACGCAGCGAGGAATTCAACTGCGATTACATTGCGGCCTGGAATTTCTTAGTCTTGCACACCATGCGCTATTGCGCCAAGCTGTGCTCCAAACGGGAAAGTACGGGTTGGCACGGGCCGTTGCTGGTCATGGATGTTGATGGAGTAATGGACAAACAAGTCCTTGGTTTCCCATCAATCACCTGGGCCGGGATCCGAGCCGTATCGCTGCTGCAAGGCCATGATCTTGCCGTCGTCTTGAATACCGCACGGAGCATCCCAGAAATGAAGGAATACTGTCAGCATTATGGGTTCTTAGGAGGTGCCGCTGAATATGGTGCCTTCGTGTGGGACGCGGCCACTAACCAGGAAAAAATTCTGGTTAGCCAAGAATCCCTCGACGAGCTGCGGCTGTTAGCCGAGAAGCTGCGTGAAATTCCAGGGGTCTTCCTCAACGAAGATTATGCATTCTCCATTCGTGCCTACACATTTGAAGACGAGACCACACGAGCTCTTCCCACGCTGCTGGTCCAAAATCTGATCTCACAGCTTAAACTCAAGCGCCTCAGCTTTCACCAAACATTCCCTGATACGGCAGTGGTAGCCAAGGAGACCGACAAGGGGAGAGGACTGCTTGCACTCCTGGAACTGGTAGGGCAATCATCTCTTCCCACACTAGCAATCGGTGACTCCGAAGCTGACCTGCCGATGTTCGCAGTAGCGAAGCGAAGCTTCGCGCCGGGACATATCTCATGCCGCAGCCAGGCAAGGGCGATTGGCTGCCACGTCGACGATAAACCATTCCAGTCCGGGCTGCTCAACATCGTCCGCCGTATTATTCATCCAGATAAGGATAGTTGTGAGCGCTGCCGCGCTGCAGAACCTCCAGCGAGCGCCACTCAGAACCTCGTGCTCCGAGTCCTACAACACGCCGACGAAGGTCAAATGAAACGCTTTTTACGAACCACGTGCGACCCGATGGTAATGAGAAGCTTCTTGGCGAACTGATAGATGGCTTTCCAGGATTCGTAATCCGCGAAACCAACACGTGGTCGGGTGATAACACCGATGAAGTCTGTTATTGATCAATGGTCCGATGTGAAGCACTGCCTTCTGCAACGATATCTGAACGGCGAACTTCGAGAGCATGCGGCGGAACTTCCCCGGACCGGTTGCCGTCCACCCGGAGACGCCACACTGGCGGCAAGGGCGCGACAGTTTGCAAAACTACGTGCGCTTTCTCTAGAGGATTACCCTCATGTCAGTGCGCTCGAATCGCAGTATGGTCTGGGGCTAAAAACCTACGAACAGTGGAGTCATATCTGGATCAACAACCCAGCCTACCAGGAAGTACGAGAGAACTGGCCTATTGGGTGGGTGCTAGAGAATGAAAACAAGCAAATCGTTGGAGCACACGAGAACGTTCCCCTTCTGTATGAATTCAAGACAAAAAGAATCATTGCCGCCGCGGGTCGGGGGCTGGTAGTCGATTCACGCTATCGGGGCTACGCACTTTGGCTATTGATGGCCCTTTTCGAGCAAAAGAATGCTGAAATGTGTTTCGACACTACGGCAAACTATGAAACTGCTCAAGATGACGAGGCAGTCGGCGCGCTTCGCGTACCCGTCGGGGCCTGGGACCGGAACGTATTCTGGATCACGAATTATCATGGATCGCTGTCGATTTGGCTCAAAAGACAGATGCCTAAGGAAATATGGCGTCTGGTCGAACCTTTATGCTATGCCCTTACCCCAGCCCTTCTTTTGAAGGACACGCGCGCGAGGACAGCGCTTCGAAGGCTCTCAAGCAGACTAGCGGTTGAATCCTGCACTGCCTTTGACGACCGTTTTGATAATTTTTGG
>Ga0126370_10000534_pt1 | contig 15837 bp, 14 predicted proteins | sample PanSoiMetaPlot_3_FD_92586 | JGI IMG/M metagenome (GOLD analysis project Ga0126370, IMG submission 92586) | Tropical forest soil microbial communities from Panama - MetaG Plot_3 | ecosystem: Environmental > Terrestrial > Soil > Tropical forest > Bulk soil | place: Panama | collected 2016-02-17 | reverse complement strand
TGCTGGCTTTCACACTGCTTACCTCGGGAATTGTTTTTGGCCCTGTGCTTCATTTAGCAGTCAGAAATGATCCCTGGACCTTTCTCTGCACGCCGTTTCTGATTTGGGCTGCGTTTCGTTTTACGCCGCGCGATGCATCGGCAATCATCTGCCTGGTGTGCGCAATTGCGGTAGTAGGAACCATGCACGGTTACGGTCCGTTTGCACGGCCATCGGCGAACGATTCGCTGCTCCTGCTGCAATCGTTCCTTTCCATCCAAGCGCTGATGACGCTGGTGTTTGCGGCAGAAGTTTCCGAACGGCGGCGACAGGAAGAACACACAAAACAGCTTGCGGTGCGCGACCCTCTGACGGGCTTGGCAAACTACCGCTTGCTGGTGCAGCGCGTGGAAGAACAGATCAAGCGCTATGGCCGCACGAACAAGCCGTTCGCGGTTCTGTTGATGGATCTGGACGGTCTGAAAAGAATCAACGACGAGTATGGGCACCTGGTGGGCAGCCTGGCCATTTGCCGGCTGGCGGAAGTGCTGCATTTGAGCTGCCGGGACACGGATACGGCAGCGCGCTACGGCGGAGACGAGTTTGCCCTAGTGTTGACGGAAACCTCCGCGGAATCAGCGGCGCTGGTGGCGCAGCGCGTCGGTCAGCGTTTGTCTCTGGACGCGGAGGAGCCGCGGCTTTCCGTGAGCATCGGAATTGCCGAGTTTCCCCGTGACGGCGCCACTATCGAGCATTTGTTAAGCGCCGCGGATCAGTCCCTCTACAACGACAAGAGGCGGGCCGGGACGTCGCAACCTTCGCGAAAAGTCACCATCACCAAGTGAAGACAGCCTTCTGCGTTCGTTCCCCAATGGGCTAGCCCCCGGCGGCTTTGCGAGCCTGCGCGTCGTCGTAGCTTTCGCCGTAAATGGATGGGACTTTTGCGCCCATGCAGCGCAAGTAGGAGGAAAGCTGGCCGCGATGATGCGCCGTGTGAACCATGCTCAGAAGCACGAAGGAGACGGCCGGGCGTTGGAATATGCCGCGAAAATCGATCATTTTGACAAGCTGCTCGCCGGTGAGCTTTGTCAGTGCCTCGAAGTTCTTTGCGAAGCGCTGCTCGTACCAGGCCGCAACTTCCTGTGGAGCTTTCACGTTTTCGGGGAGCGCGGCAGCATTCACGTCGAACACACCGTTAATGACTGTTTCCAGGAAACGGTTGTCAGCTACCGCGATGTGCCGCACAAGTTCGATGGCGCTCTTGGAAATCGGGTCAGGGCGATGATCGCATTTGTCAGGTGGCACGGCGTTCAGGACCTTCTTTGTGATGCGGCTTTCGTTTTTTAGCGGGCCTAGGTAAACGTTTTGCAGCAAGAACAGGGCTTGTTCGGCGGTCATCTCGCTCATTAACAATCCTCCTTTGGTACGGGCATTCCCGGGACTCCATTGACGTCAAATTGTGAGACCAGTTTCCTTGCCGCTTTGATGCGCCAGGTTTATTTCCGTTTCATGGGATAGGGCGGTTGAAAACACACCATTCGGGTCAAAGAGTGTGGAAAAGGAAATGCCAGGTGGTATCAACGGCGGCATGCACCACCGCCGAGGCAAAGATGGATCCCGTTCTGCGCCACGTCCATCCGTAGAAGACGCCCGCGATGGTGGCCAGCACCACGTAGCGCCAGTTGGGAAAACCGAGATTGGTGATGTGCGAAAAGCCAAAGAGCACCGAAGCGGTCCACCAACCGGCCACTTCGCTTTTGGACGCGCGCGAGAGGAGGTTTTGTAGCAAGCCCCGAAAAAGAAACTCCTCGGGCCACGCGGTGAAGAAGAGAATGCCCAGTCCAGTCAGTGGCAGCGAATACCATTCCGACCAACGCGGTTCCCATTGAATGAAATGCATGCCGGTTCCCAGAGGGATGGCGATAAGAGCGAATGCGAAGAAGCTTGCCAGAATGAAGAAGCCCCAGTTTCGTCCCCAGCCGATGGAATAGCCGATACCGTCAATGCGCCGGAGAAGCGCGAAGGCGCCCAGCGCCACGTTAACGCAAAGGAGAACGGTCATGGGGTAGGCGAGTTGGCCGTCGGGAAACGGCCAGAGCCAATGCGACATTGAGAAACCCCAGAGCTGAGGTAGCGGTTTCACCGCGACCCAAATGCCAACCACAATAAAGAAGTCTTGCCAGACGCCGGCGGGCTTTCGCTCCGCAGATGCAGCGATAGCGAGTGGAATAAAAATCAGCGCGGCGGCAGTTGCAGCACGGCCGAAACTAAAACTGTTTGTCCCCAGCGCATAAATCAGGTAGACAAGGAATAATGCAGCGCCAAGCAAGTAGCCGGCGCCAGCGCCGAAGCGTGCCGTAACCGCGGTTTCCACACCGCGAGCGGCAAACAGCAGCATAAGCAGGAACAAAAGGGTGAAGGCGGTCAGTGTGGCTGCAAATTCATGGCCGCTATAGCCTTTCCACACGGCGTAGAAAACGCCTATGAGCGTCAGGATGGCCCACAGGCCAAGCATCGAGAAAAGGCCGAGTTGGCGTGTGGCGGGCAAGTGAGAATTGTAACGTAGAGATGGCAGAGCAAACTAACTCGACCGAGCAGAATCCACAGCGCGCAGCAAATATTGCGCCGCTGGTGGGGAAGCCGTCCAAGATGAGCCGGCTGGCGTACATCGATTGGATGCGCGGACTAGCATGCGTGCTGATGTTCCAGACACATTGCTACGATTCCTGGCTGAGCTCCGCTGCGAGAAAGTCGTCTTCGCTGATTAACTGGTCACAGCTTGGCGGAACGCTGCCGGCGCCGCTTTTTATTTTTCTGGCAGGAGTTTCTTTCGCGCTGGTGACGGAACGTTTGCGCGAAAAGGGCGTCGCACGAAACGCCATCGCCAAACAGACCATTCTGCGCGGCGCGGAAATCTTCGGCATGGGCCTGCTGTTTCGCGTGCAGGAATTCGCGCTGGGTTATCCGTGGTCGCCCTGGACCGACCTTCTGCGCGTGGACGTGCTGAACATCCTCGGTCTTTCGATGATGCTCATGGGCGTTCTTTGCTGGGCGACCGGGGACAGCTCGGTGGCGATTGCGCGCATTCGCACGCTTGTCGCGGGATTACTTGCAGCGTGCGCAGTTGCCATGGCCACGCCGCCGCTTTGGACCACGCACCGGCCAAAGTTTCTTCCCTGGCCGCTCGAGTCGTACATCAACGGAGTGCACATTTTCGACAAGCCGCAACCTTGGCTGTTTCCAGTGTTTCCCTGGTCCGCGTTTGCGTTTGCAGGCCTTGCCGTGGGTCTCTATTTGTTCTCGGATTTCGCCAAACGCAAGGAAGCGTTAGCCTTCACGCTATTAGGTGTCACGGGAGTTCTAACTTGCTGGCTCTCAACCATTTTTGATTCATCGCGTTTTCGAATTTACGCGGTTTACGACTATTGGCACAGCAATCCCGACTTTTTCCTGATGCGCTGCGGCATCCTGCTCATCATTCTTTCCGGAATCTATGCCTGGTGCCGCTGGGGATTCGCGCAGAGGGGTTTCAGTCCGGTCATCCAGCTTGGAAACACTTCGCTGCTCGTTTATTGGGTGCACATCGAATTCGTCTATGGAAGGTTTTCGATTTTGCCGAAAGGGCAATGTAGCGCATTAAAGGCGACCATGGGCCTGCTTACAATTTTCCTTGCGATGGTTCTGCTTTCGGTGGCGCGTACCACCTGGAAAAAGCGCAAGCCTAAGGGCGTGAGGCCGGGTCTGCCGGCAACTGCTGTGACTGCGGAATCTTGATAATCACTTCGCCCGGCTTCGCGAGGCCGAGTTCGTCGCGGGCAATCTTTTCAATCTTGCGAGGATCGCTCTTCAAGTCTTTGACGTCGTCTTCCAGTCGTACGTTTTCTTTGTTGAGCTGCTCGATGTCGGCTTTCACTTTCTTGATTTCCTGCTGCGTGCGTCGCATCGCCAGATAACCGTGTGTTCCGAAAATGTCGTGGACCACCAGGGCCAGGAGCAGAAGGCCGAGCAGTGTAGCGCCATATTGGCGCAGAAAGGCCTTTACCCCTTCGCTCGCCTCAGGTTTTTTCAGTTTTGGAGAACCCATTTCGTCGCTTCACCCGTCAACTTTGCCGAGGCCGCGGCGCTTTCTGCTTCTACATAGAGCCGCAGTAGCGGCTCCGTGCCTGACAAGCGCAACAGCATCCACGATCCGTCTTCAAAAACGAATTTTGCGCCATCGGTGCGGTCTGTGGAAACGACTTTTCGGCCCAACAGTGTCGAACTGTCCACCGCTACCTTGCGCACGGCATTTGCCTTTTGTTCGTCGCTCAAGTGCAGATTCTCGCGCACCGGCCAGAATTCCTGCCCGAGTTTCTTGTACAACGTGCGAATCTGCTCGCCGATGGATGCTCCGCGCGCCGCGATCATTTCCGCCACCAGCAGGCACGCGAGGATGCCGTCCTTCTCAGGGATGTGCCCGCGAATCGTCAGCCCGGCGCTTTCTTCTCCGCCCAGCGCAATTTTGTCTGCGCGGATCAGCTGGCCGATGTACTTGAAGCCCACGGGCGTCTGATGAACGCTCTGGCCGTGCGACTTTGCCACCGCGTCAATCATCTGTGTCGTCGCCACGCTGCGCGCCGCGGCCATTTTCCATTGGCGCGTTTCCACCAGGTAGTCATACACGAGCGCAAGAATCAGATTTGGCTGGATCCATGTGCCGTCGCGGTCCACGATGCCGAAGCGATCTGCGTCGCCATCGGTGGCCAAACCTGCCCTCGCCTTTGAGTCCGTCACCGTTTTGCCCAGCGGCGCGAGATTTTCCTCGGAGACGTCCGGGCCAGTGCCATCGAAAAGGCAATCGCGCTCCGTTCGAATCGCCTCCACGGCCACGCCATGCTCCTTCAAAGTGCGGTCGAGATAGCCGGCTCCACACCCGTGGAGCGCATCTACAGCAAACTTCACATTCGCTTTTCTTAAGGTGTCGAAGCGCACGAGTTCTTCGAGCCGCTTCAAATAGTTCTCTCGCAAATTCACGCTTTCGCTCGGCTTTACCTTCGTGGCGCTATGCGGAAGCGCGGGCACGCCTCCTTTGGCCGCAATTTGCGCCGCGCGGGTTTCGATGTCTCTTGTAATTTCCGGGAGCGCCGGCCCGGCGTCCGATGAAGAGAATTTCAGCCCGTGGTATTGCGCTGGATTGTGGCTGGCGGTGAAGTTGACCGCCCCATCCAGTTTGCTCCGCATGATTTCATACGCCACAGCAGGGGTCGGCGTAAACGTCTCGCACAGCAGCGCGCGTATGCCGTGATGCTCCAGGATATCCACTGCGAGCTGCGAAAACTCTTCAGAATAAAACCTTGTGTCGTAGCCCACCAGGATCGAAGGCTGCGCGGACTTTGTCTTCACATGCTCCGCGATCGCCGTCAGCGCCAGCCGCACGTTCGCGAACGTGAAATCTTCGGCAATCACGCCGCGCCAACCCGAAGTGCCAAATTTGATGGGAGAAGTAGTGCTCAATCCAGCGCTTGTGCTCATAGCGCGTTATTTTAGCCTCTCGCGCCATGCCTCGAAAGCCATTATTATGAAGCCTCAACATTCAGGCGAGAATCCCGGAGGGAATTCGGCGGAAATGCCTCGCGCAAAAGCCAGAAATTTGCGATTCGCCCTTGTCACTTGTCCGTCCTTGGTGCTAGCGCGGAAGATTGCCCGCTCCGTCGTGCAGAAGCGCCTCGCCGCCTGCGTCAACGTCGTTGGCACCGCGATCGAGTCCTTTTACACATGGAAAGGGAAGCTGGAATCCGCGCATGAGCATCTCCTACTCATCAAAACCACCTCGGCCCGCCTGCCGCAATTGGAAAGGGAAGTGAAGCGCCTGCACTCCTACGACGTCCCCGAATTCATCGCCCTGCCCATCACCGAAGGCTCAGCCGATTACCTTTCCTGGCTTTGCGAGAGTACAGCCGAGTAGGGAAAACACCCTAAAGGGGCAACCGCCAAGCCTTAAGTCGAATCGAAGCACCGTGTCGAGCGGCGGTTCACAGGATGCTATTCTCAGTAAGATTCTCGTAAATTGGAATTACCGATGTGGTTTCATCCCTGGCACTTTGTAATCCTAACCTTACTTCTAGGCTGGCCTTTTCGGGTTCCTTGTGTCTCCGCACAACAAACCGTCCCAGAACTCACCGAGGTTCTGGGTCGAGTAGTAAACAGCGTTACTGGGGAGCCAGTCGCTGGTGCACTGGTACAAATCTACGGGCCTGCGAGAAAAGTGCAGTTCACTACGGCTGATGGGAGTTTTGCCTTCACCGATCTTCCATCGGGGAGTTATTCGCCGATTGCCAGGAAGCTAGGGTTCTTCAATGACCAGGAGCTTTCGATACCGATGCAGCCGCAGCTGATTCAAACAGCTCAAAGCGAACCAATCATTCTTAAGTTGACTCCCGAAGCAATCCTCTACGGCGAGGTCAAGGATGAGGATGGCCAGCCGCTTGAGGGAGTGGTCGTAAGAGCGCAGCAGTGGCAGGTCCAGAATGGGGAGAAGCGGCTCGTGACTCTTAGGGACGCAGTAACTAACGACGAGGGAAACTTCCGGCTCGCGGAACTACGCCAAGGCCGTTACATTCTGTCTTTTCCATCAACCAACGGGGGCGGTTGGTCCACTACTTTCCAACTAAGTTCGAAAAAGCAAGAAGACCAAGGCTACGGCGCACAATTCTATCCCGGAGTCCCCGACCTGAAATCCGCCGCGGTTATCGACATTCGTGCGGGAGCTCGCGTGCATATCGCACAGACTTTGAGCCGGGACCGCCTGTTTGAGGTCGCCGGAGTTGTACACGGCGCAGACTCGGAAAGGGGTTTTAACGTCATGCTGATGAACTCCGCCGGTGACTCTGTGCAGAAGAGAGTCAACATCAATCCGAAAACTGGTCAATTTCAAATTCAGGGAGTTCCTACAGGCGTCTACATGCTCCGAGTGACTGCGAATATGCGCCCCAGGCTGAGACGCACGGCGAGCGGGCTGCGAGGGCCTGATGACGAGGAACCGCCGCCTTTGATTGGCACGCTCCCTTTGCAAGTGCGTGAGGACCTTTCCGGCCTTGTTGTGGTGCTAGCAACTGGACCTTCGATCGGTGTCCAGATCCGCGACGAAACTTCCGGCAACAACGGAGCCAGCAACGCGCATCAGGTCTTCCTTCAAATGACTGCCCACGAATTCGCCGGCTTCTCGACAGCGATCATGCTACCTCCCGCGCCTGGCGACCGAAGAGCGGCTACTCGATTCGAGAGCTTGGCCCCCGACACCTATACCGTGGATGCGCGGCCGAATGGCGCCTGGTACGTCTCCTCATTACGCTGCGGCACCGAAGATCTCTTGCGCGATGACTTGACGATCTCCTCAGGCGGGGCGCTGCCGCCCATCGAAGTCACTTTGCGCGATGATGGCGCGCAGCTGACCGCAAAGGTCATGGAAAAAGGGCAGCCCGCCGTTGCAGGCATCTTGCTTTTTTCACGGGAGTATCCACGACGGTCGCAGTTCTTTGGATCGGCCTCTTCAATCTCCAGGAATAATCTCGCGCCTGGCACTTACTACCTGATTGCGATGAGAGGCGCTGAGAATCTGGAATTCCGCAACGCTGCCGTGATGGAACGGTATCTGGGCCGCGCAACCGAAGTGAGCTTGGGACCGCGAGCGAATGTCACCGTCGAGGCAGAAGTACAGCAGGAAGAGCAGCCGCAATGATGCCGATTTTTTTGATTTCAGCGCTCTTGTCTTTGTTTGCTCAGGCGAATGCACAAGTTGCACACCAATATCGCATTAGCGGTGTCGTCGTGGATTCCGTTACTAACGTCCCAGTACCGCGCGCCCAAGTTTCGATTTCTCTTGGCAACGACGCGGCCACCGCTACCGCGGGAGACGACGGGCGATTTGTGTTGGCAGGACTCCAGGCCGGAAAGTACACGCTCAGCGCCGCTGCCCCAGGCTACGTTCGGGAAGCCTACAACCAGCATGGTGCGTTCTCCATCGGTATTGCCGTTGGCGACGGTCAGGACTCCGAACATTTGATCTTTCGCCTGGATCCTCAGGCAATCATTTATGGAAGGGTGATGGACGACCGCGGAGAGCCAGTCCGGAGCGCCCAGGTGCAACTGTTTGCGTCCGAGCGTGTAGGAGGACGGCGCGCTAAGTTTGTCCATTCACAGATGCAGACGAACGATTTGGGTGAGTACCGCTTCGCACACCTCCTCCCCGGCAAGTATTACGTGGTTGTTGAAGCCCGGCCCTGGTACGCGGAGACGCAACTGTTCATGCAGACGCGGCAAAACAGTGGCTTCGGAGGAAACCGTCGCCGTTCTGTTTTTGTGTCAGGGGCTGGCGCGGATTCGGATCCTGTCTTGGACGTGGTTTATCCCACTACGTTTTATCCAGGCGTTACAGATGAACGTTCCAGTGAAGAATTGACTCTCGGCGCAGGGGACCAGATGCAGGCCAACATCACTTTGCAGGCTGTCCCGGCCGCTCATCTGCTCTTGACGGGTCTCCCTCAGGGAGAGGGAAACACGCTCAGCGTGGGGACAGCTCAAAAGATTTTCGGCACGTTCAGCTCTAGCATGGGCACCGCCTTCGGGCAGATTTCTCCGGGTGAATATGAGGTGGCAGGCTTGCCGCCTGGCAAAGTCACGCTGGTTGTCAACACCAATAGAGGTAACGAATGGACGTCGCGAACTATAGAGGCCGACACGAGTCTTGGCGGAACGATTGATGCATCCGCGCTGCAAACAGCAGCAAAAGTGTCGGGGCAAGTCTTTCTGCGAGCAGGAACAACGGAGGTGGGGCCAGGACAGATAATTCTCGTCAACGCTACCGCAGGGGCTCCACCTGGAGCTAACGCAACAATACAAGGGGATGGCACCTTCCATTTCCCTGAAGTTCAACCAGGAACCTACAGAATCCAAGTTAACTTGCGTTCCGGAGGCTATTTTGTTCAGAGGATTTCCGCCGAGAACGCAAACGTATCAGGGCGCGAGGTTACTATCGGTGCTGCAAGCGAGGTCAACTTGACGGTTTCCATGGGGCAGGGCTTAAGCCAAGTGACTGGCATTGTTCACCAGAATGACAAGCCAAAAGCCGGCGTTATGGTTCTCCTCCTGCCTGAATCTGGTCTGGAGATCGAGGAAGATTCCCGGATGGATGAGAGCGACAGCGACGGTACTTTCCGTCTGGCGGGGATTCTGCCGGGAGACTACACACTTCTGGCAATTAACGATGGCTGGGATCTAGATTGGGCCAAGCCTGGAGCGCTAAAAGCATACTTGCCGGCTGGACAAAGGTTGACCATCGGGCCGAATCAATCCATGAAAGTGACTGCCCAGGCGCAAGATAACGCGGCAACAAGGCACAAAGAACAATAGAATTTAGGGGAACCGCACAGGTCTTGCTCGACGCAAATCACACGTACAGCAGCGCTTGATCCAAATCCGCAATAATGTCTTCCACGTCCTCGATGCCCACCGACAGCCGTACCAATCCTTCCGTGATCCCCACGCGCTCGCGCACCTCTTTCGGCATGGACGCATGCGTCATCAGAGCCGGAAGCGAAACCAGAGTTTCCACTCCGCCAAGGCTCTCCGCCAGCGAACACAGCTGCAAATGGTTCAGGAACCGCCGCGCTGCATCCACGGAGCCCAGGTCAAACGAAAGCATCGCTCCGGGGCCTTTTTGCTGTCGACGCGCCACTTCGTGCTGCGGATGGATCGGCAGCCCCGGGTAAAAAACCTTTCGCACTTTGGGATGCGCATCGAGATGCCGCGCGACGGTAATGCCATTCGCGTTGTGTTGCAGCATGCGCACTGCCAGAGTCTTGATTCCGCGCGAAACCAAAAAGCAATCCATGGGCGCCAGCCCACTCCCTGCCGAGCGCTGAATGAAGTAAATCTTCTCCGCATCTTCCGGCCGCGTCAGCACCACGGCGCCGCCGGTGGCGTCGCTGTGGCCGTTCAAATACTTCGTCATCGAATGCACCACGATGTGCGCGCCCAGTTCAATCGGCCGCTGCAAATACGGGCTCAGAAACGTGTTATCCACGGCGACCGTAATGTTCCGTTCTCCGGCAAGCTTGCAGACCGCCGCAATATCCGTCACGTTCATTGTCGGATTCGTGGGTGTCTCCACATAAATCATCTTGGTATTCGGACGCAGCGCCATGCGCACTGCTTCCGCCATGGAAGTGTCCACGAAGCTGAATTCCAGTCCAAAGTGCACCAATAACTGCGTGGAAAGCCGAAACACTCCGCCGTACACGGCCTCTGACACCACCACGTGGTCACCGGGACGCAGCAAACGGAAAACCGCGTCAATGCCCGCCATTCCCGAAGTGAAAACGTAAGCGCTGTGCCCTCCCTCCAGCTTCGCTACCGTTCGTTCAAGCGCCTTGCGGTTCGGATGATTCGTTCGCGCGTAGTCGTAGCCCTTATTTTTTCCTAACTCCTCATTGACGTACGTCGAAGTTTGATAAATCGGCGCGACGATCGCGCCCGTGGCGGGATCCGGCTCTTGGCCCACATGAATGGCATTGGTGGCAAAACCCATAACGCTCTCCTTGCTCTTTCTCACACTTATGAAGCAGGCAGCCTGAGAGGTTGGCTGCGCGACCCGCGGGCACTTCCTCGGTTCAACTGTCCCGGTATTTCATTCGGAGCAGGTTCCTGAAAACTTACAGGAGCCGCACAAATCCGTCAAATAGGCTAACACGGAAGTTTCCAACGCCACGCTGCAGTACCGTGCGGCGGACCGATGGCTGAGCAGCAATTCTCGTTCCCGAGGCATCCAATTTTCTTGGGACTGAGGCTTGACCTCGGCCCTTCCTTCCGTACAGGATGGTGTTCACTCAAATGACGAACTTCTCTCGAATCGTTCTCGTTGGCTCCTGTCTCGCAGCCGCGCTCTTTCTGACTGTCCACGTTTCGGCTCAGAAAACCCCTCCCTCTTCCTCCGAACCGAAGCAGGGCGAAACCCGCCCGGATCCGCAGTCGCGCATTACTATCGAAGTCACCGGCGGCGAAAATGAAACACCCGTTGAAAACGCCAGTGTGTACTTCAAATACGTCGAAGAGCACAAAATCAAAAAAAATAAAACCATGGAAATGAATGTCAAGACGAATCGCGAAGGCGTCGCGCACGTTCCCGATGCGCCTCTTGGCCGTGTGCTGATCCAAGTTCTCGCGGAAGGCTGGAAGAGTTATGGCCGGTGGTTCGACATCACCGATCCGAAGCAAACCATCAAGATTAAGCTCGAGCGTCCTCCAAAGTGGTACTGAGCGGGTATTTCTGGCTAAAGATATCGCGTTGATTGATCCACTCCTGGTTTTACTTTCCGTAAATTCAATCGTGGAGAGAAAAACTTGCCCTTCAGCGATGTGCTTCTGCAAATGGGAAGGAAGTTGGGAGACTCTGCGGCAGATCTTATTTCAACGTGGAACATCTGTGAAACATTTTCGTGAAACATTCTGTGAAACATTTGCTGAATGCTTCGTGAAACGTTCCGTGGAACATTTTATTCCCCCTTCTTGCCCTGAATTCCAATTCTGAAACACTCGTAGACCAGAGAACCAACGCTGTTGCACTCTTCACTGGGTGAGAAAACACGACGATGCACACAAATTGTGCAATGCGCTCAAGAATGTTGAACTGTCGGAACTTACCCATCGCCGCAACCACGATTTCCACATACTTATCAACACTTGTGTTGAAAACTTTACAGTACAGAAACAATGTTTCGGATTTTCGGCACGCCGCTTGCTCCAAACCGCGTCCCGCTCGCTTTGCCCTAGCAAAATCAGGGTGTTACAGTACAATTTTGGCCATTCGCACATGGACGAAACCTTCGAAGGACCATTTTCCTTGCTCCAAATGTTCTGGGGCAGCATCACGGCGCGGCCCTTGCGCAGTTCTCTCAGCGTGATTGCCATTGCCATTCAAGTCATTCTCGTTCTGATGATTGTCGGTCTCACTTCGGGAGTCGTTTCCGAATGGGGAAAACGCGTCGAGGGCGTAGGCGCGGACATCTTCGTGCAGGCGCCAAACTCTTCCATTTTCTTCGCTTTCTCAAGTGCCGTCATGCCTGAGCCCCTCGGCGATCAAATCGCCGCAGTTAACAGCGTAGATGAAGTGGCGCCGACGGTTATCCTCACGGAACCAAAGAGCTTAGTGATGGTTTATGGCATTAATTACGCGCGCTTCAACGCGCTCAGCAAGGGGTTTCTGTTCCGGGATGGCAGCTCGTTCCAAGGTCCCGACGAAGTAATTGCCGACGACATCATCGCTCAGACGCGCCATCTAAAGGTCGGCAGCCAGGTCACGCTTTTGAATCACGTCTTTACGGTGTGCGGCATCGTGGCGCATGGCAAAGGCGCGCGCTTTTTTATTCCCATTCGCACGGCACAGGAAATTGCCGGCGCCGAAAAGCGCGTTTCCTTGTTTTATGTTCGCAGCAAAGGAGACACGGACGCTACCCGGGCGCAGCTCGCCGAATTGTTTCCGCAATACAGCTTTCGCTCTCTTGCCGAATACGTCACCATGATGAATTCCTCTAATTTGCCGCAACTTCGTCCCTTCACCAGAACGATGGTGGCGCTTGGTATCGTCATCAGCTTCCTCGTCGTCCTGCTCAACATGCACACTATGGTGATGGAGCGCACGCGCGAAATCGGTATTTTGAAAGCTCTGGGCTTTTCCCGTTTTGATATCGTCCGAATGCTGCTGACGGAGACTTTGATTCTCACAATCTTTGGCGCCGGCCTTGGCATTGGCCTTACATTTTTGACGCAATTTGTGCTTAAGGCCACAAAACCTGACCTGCCGGTCCTTATCGCTCCTCCGTGGATTTTTGCTGCTATTGTCCTTGCGTTGGCCGGTGCTGCAGCTGGTGCCCTGTATCCGGCCCTGCGCGCCGCCACTTACGATCCCGTCGTTGCGCTAGCGTACGAATGAGGTTTACTTTCACCGGCAGGGTGGCCAGAGAGACCGAATGAGAGTTTCGCCGGGGCGCATGAAATGACCCGCTCTCCCGATAAATACTACAGCGCGCGGATTGTCGAGCGCCGCGATGTTTCCGCGGATTTGTGCGTCCTACGAGTCGATCCCGGCGGGCCGCTCGAATACCGTGCTGGGCAATACGCTACGCTCGGCATCGAGCGCGATGGCCTTCGCACGGAACGCGCCTACTCTATGGTCTCCTCGCCCTACGAAGAGGTGCTCGAGTTTTTTGTCGAGCTGGTGCCGCGTGGCGGATTGACCCCGGGTCTTTTTCAACTGCAGACAGGCGACACGCTGCTCTGCCGCAAAATGGCCAAAGGCCGCTTTACGCTCGATTTGCGCAGCGGACGCACCAACCATCTGCTTATTTCGACGGTGACCGGCATCGCCCCGTTTGTAAGCTACGTTCGCACCATTTATCGCGATTGGAAAAACGGCGGCAGCCCGATGCCCGGTGAGCACAAATTCTTTTGCCTCCAGGGCGCCAGCCAGGCCTTCGAATTCGGTTATCGCGAGGAGCTCGAGCGCTACGCTTCCGAAGTGCCCTGGTTCCGATATATACCGACCGTTAGCCGTCCCTGGGATAACGCAGCGTGGACCGGCGAAACCGGTCGCGTAGACGATCTCTTGCGAAAATATACCGATGAGTGGAGATTACTTCCGGACAAAACGACCGCTTACCTCTGTGGTCATCCCAAAATGATCGAAAACAGCCGCGGCATTCTGCATCGCGCCGGCTGGAAAAAGGACGCCATCTTCGAAGAAGCCTACTTTCAAGTAGCCGCGAAAGAAGCAGGCGCTTCGGTCTGAACTCTTCAGGTTGCCAAACTTACTCCGTGAAGTGGTCACAGCTCTCGTCACTTGTCATTCCGAACCTGCCTACCGCAGGCAGGCGAAGTGACGTACTCCGCCCCATCGAGCGGTTACTGCTCGAGGACTCTTGTCTTGCTCGTTGCGTTTTGAGAACGTGCGGTGTGAAGACCGGGATTGCTTGTTATCACGCGTCCGGAACGCTGTATTCCAGCTGGCCCACAACGTCGTCCACGGTGCTCAAAGGCACCAACACGTGGACTTTCTCATCAGGCGTGTCTACGTCAATTTGCAATTTGCCATCATGCGTACGAATCTGAACGTGCTGCTCGTCGTCTTTGACTTCCACGAAGTCGGCATCCGGAAAATTCCTCAGCTCCTTGAACAACGCGTGCGCCACAGGAAGGGCCTCCTGCGCGTGGCCTGCCGCGACGCAAAGATGGTGCCTGGGAACGAAATGCATCGCCATGGGCACCATGGCTGCCGGAACCCACAGGTGGACGTGCGAGCCTCCCGCGCGGAATTCGTCCACGTCGACACGAATTACGCCTTCGTGAAACGTGTAGGCCCCCACCGCTACCAAAGCGCCAGTCACTCCCAGGGCCGCCTTCGCCAACAGCATCATGTTCGCCTCCGCGCTTCTGTTTCCCTCGAAGAAGGGCCAATTCTAAGTCTCAGGTCTTAAGTCAGGATAATCCCCACAATTTGGCTAACCGACGTGGCCGAAAAATCAAGGCGTTCTGATTCTCTTAGAACCAAGAACTCAGAACTCATGACTTATGACTTTTCAGTCCGCCACGTTCTTCGAATCCAGCCAAACCTTCACGGTGTTTTCACTATCTTTTACTGAGACCAGTTCGACGTCCCCTTGCGAGCCCAACGCATGGAGCGCCGCCACCAAGTCCAACTCATCCTTGCCAGCGGAAAGCAGCGCCTCGACCACTTTCATTGGGACCTTCACTTCCACTTGCGACTTCTTGGAACCGCCCTTATCCACCACGTGGACGATCAAGTGATTGCCTTCTTTGGCCACGCGCACATCGTTGTCATTGCCTTGGACGGTGACGTATTCCCCGTCCTTGGCCGAGCGCACCGCCTCCATCAACGCATGAAGGTCCACGTCATTGATGTCCGAGGAATCGATTTTGACCTTGCCGTTATGCAGCCGGTCGTGATTGACGGCGGGGAGCACCTTCTCTGCAAGTTCCAAGGGCACGTTAACGCGTACTGTATCTCCCTTGCCGTCGGTGCAAATCACGCGGACATGCAGCCAGCGCTCACCCTTCTCGGAAGTTGTTGACGGCGCAGCCTTTGTCTGTGGATTGCTGGTCTGCGCGAACCCCCGCACTGGCGAAAACCACAGTGCCACTGCGGCTATCAAAAGTGCCTTGGCGGCGAGCCCTCGATGGAAGCTGGACATGGTGGATTCCCTCCTAGCCGGCGTTGGCTGCCTTGACGCTTCTCCTCGGTCGTGGAGTGCCATCGACGGGAACCCCGTGGACCGAGCCCCCGCCCTGCTTATCCGGCTGCTGGGTAAAGGTACGAGTCACCCTTCAAAAATGTTTCCTGCTTTTTTTGCACAGGAATCCACAGTTGAGGTTTCAGAATTCTCTTGCTAAGGAAAAAGGCGAGGTCTACTCTCAACCCCAGATTGAGCCGGGAAGCTTTAAAAACTTAACGGCACAATTGAACGAGGGCGCAGCAGCCGCAAGGCCGTTGCGCCCTCAATGTTTTTGGCTTCAACTCAACGCACTGGCCCCACTTAACGTCATGTTTCAACCCGATCATTTGGTACTGGATCGCAGGCGTTCCTTCAACCGCTTCCTTCAGTAGCTTCTAACGCGCTAGCGCAGCGGTTCGTTCCTGCGCTCCCAGCAGCGGCGCCTCGCGGCCGCGTGCGGAAACCTTCTCCACGGTTTCGATCTGTCCGTTCCGAACCAGGAGCGCGCAATCAAAATTGTTCACTGTGGGGCAAACGTGCCGGGGAAGGAGGTAAAGCCCTTCGCCAACTTCTGGCCCCGCTGCCCCCCTGGCAACCG
>Ga0126370_10000532_pt1 | contig 15842 bp, 7 predicted proteins | sample PanSoiMetaPlot_3_FD_92586 | JGI IMG/M metagenome (GOLD analysis project Ga0126370, IMG submission 92586) | Tropical forest soil microbial communities from Panama - MetaG Plot_3 | ecosystem: Environmental > Terrestrial > Soil > Tropical forest > Bulk soil | place: Panama | collected 2016-02-17 | reverse complement strand
AGACGTCCAATCATTGGGCGAGCCGAAGTTGAAATTGAATTGGAATGGGAAGTTTTCACCCAAGTTCGGCGAGTAACCCCGATTTTCAAATCCATTGAAGAAGATGCCAAAGCCGCCACGAGCCACAAACTTTGGCGTCACCTGGTAAGCGAATCCGACACGTGGTGCAAAATTCGCTTTTTGCGAATTTCCCAAGCCCTTTCCGTACTTGTTCGTGATCGCCAGCGTTATACCGTCGGCTGCGAGCAGGTTGGTGAAGCTGCTCGAAAGATTCGCGGGATTGGTCCCGCCGGGCAGGATGTACATTGGCCCGCCAGTGGGTGGACCGCTCGGAACGAAGTTGGCTTGCTTTCCGAAGTGATCGTAGACAAGCCCGAAAAAGTCCCAACGAAGACCGAGGTTGACCGTTAATTTCGGATTCACCTTCCAATCATCGTTGACGTAAGTACCGTAATAATTCTTGCCATTGTCACTCAGCGAGATATTGGAGGCGTAGACGTTCGTGGAGCCTCCCAAATAATCCACGGTCCCACCGTTGTGCGCCAAAACCGGCGTCAACAGGAAGGCAGCGCGGCCAGTGTTGCCCTGGTCGCTGTTCGTTCCAAGACCGCTCGGGATTTCGGTGTAGTCGCCGTTGTAGTCAAATTCTCCGTGAGACCACGGTGGCTGCAGAGTCGAGAATTTTACGTGCTGCCACTCGAAGCCCATCTTGAACGTGTGCTTGCCGTAAATCTTGGTGAGGTCGTCCGTCAACTGGAAGGTCGAGCTGATTTCGTCGGAAGGCAAGAACGCATTGCTGCCGAGCGTGGCCAATCCGTTAATTCCGAAAGCAGGCAGTCCGCCGTTTTCCTTGACTTGGGGAATACCTTGAATCCCATATTGAGCAGGGATGCCCATCTGAGCGGAGACCGGACCAGACCGCGTTGTGCGTAAGTAGTTAAGTCCGGCGCGCGCTACGTTTACTAACGTCGGAGAGAAAACGTGAGTGTATGCCAGTGCACTCTGTTGCGCGTTCGCCGTCTGATTGCCTTGCTGGAATGCGCCGCCGTCAGCTACTCCACCAAAAATACCAGGGATAAACTGCGGATCGTCGACATAGCTGAAGCGATAAAACACCTGGTCTTTCTGGCTAAAATTGACATCGAGGCGTGCATCAAACGAATTGCGGTGCTCGTTGAGTTTGGGGGAGTTCGCGAAGTTCGAGAACAATGAAGAGTTAGTCGGCGAAGGATATAAGTTCAGCAACTTGATCGCATTCGGATCTAGCCGCCCGGCCGGAAGCTGATTCAAGCCGCAGGCCGTAAGAGTAAACACCATAGTGCTCGCCGGACACGTCCCGAAAGGATCGCGAACGTAAACTGATGAACCGGGAGCGATCGGACGAGTGGTCGCGGGATCCAGGATGGTACCAAAAGGCATGGTGCGGCCCAGTTGGTCGGTCAGAGTGCCCGTTTGCCCTGTGATCAGATCCGACATGTCGGTGTAGCCGCTGCTTCGCTCGGCCGCGGTCGGAACCGATCCCTGCTCAACCGTGCCCTGAATTCTTCGCAGCCCTTCGTAATCAGCAAAGAAGAAAATCTTGTTCTTGATGACTGGGCCACCGAATGTCGCGCCAAATTGATTCTGACGAAGTTCGCCTTTGGGGATGCCGTTGGCGTCTTCGAAGTAATCAGCCGCGTCCAGTTTGTCGTTGCGGAAGAATTCCCACCCGGAGCCGTGAAACTCGTTGGAACCGGACTTGATGGTCGCATTGAGCACGGCCGCGCCAGAACGCCCGTATTCGGCGCTGAAGTCCGAGGTTGCGACTTTGAATTCTTGAATGGCATCCACGGGAGGAAGAACAACGTAGTTCGTTCCGTTCAAGAAGTCGACGGTGTCAGAGTTGTTGTCGATACCGTCGAGCATGTAGTTGTTCTGTGCCGGCCGATTTCCGTTTGCCGCAAAAGCACCGGTAGACGCATTGCCTCGGGTATCCGCCTGCGGCGTATTCACGCCGGCGGCCAGCTGTGCAAGAAAGGTGAAGTTCCTGCCATTTAATGGCAGGTTATTCACGCTCCGCTGGTCGACCACCTGCCCGACAGAAGCGTCCTGACTCTGCAGCACCGGAGCTTCCGATGTGACTTCTACCGTTTCGCTGACGGCTCCAGGCTGCAGCTTGAAGTCGACAAGCACTCTCGCGCTGACATTGACGACCACGTGAGTCTTGACTTCGGTCTTAAAACCTTGCACCGCAACTTCCAATCGATAGTTTCCGATTCTGACCGGGCTGAAGTCGTACACACCGTCCGCCCCAGCGTTCACCGACAGAACCGTGCCAGTTCCTTCATTGGTAAGGGTAACCTTGGCATTGTTAACGATGGCACCCGTAGGATCCGTGACGGTCCCCGTGATCGAGCCAGTGTCGACCTGAGCTAGGAGAGGTTCAAAACCGAGAAGGGCAAAAGCGGTAAGAAGCAATAAGCTGCGGACAATCCAAGCAGATGCGTTTCGATTCATGCGCTCTCCTTCGAGCCTCATCGGCTTGCTACACGGCAAGCCGCACATCACCACAACGTTGACCGCCACTACTGATAAATCCCCAAGAGAGGATCAACAAGCGCCCCATGCGCTTGCCCTTGCGACCACAGAACCAAGTAATCGTTTTGTGTAATTAACCGCTTAACCTAAAAATACTAATGGTCGGGAATATCATGGTGCTCATTTCATTGTCAAGATGTTTTTCTTGGTTTACACTCCGCGATGTTTCACTGCGCGCGATTTTCCCCCGTTGCACACATGTTTTTTTCGTCGTACCACTTGAGTAAGCACGAGCCATGAATGTAACGATTCGTGATGTAGCGAAAGCAACCGGTGTCTCAACCGCAACCGTTTCGAATGTCCTGAACAAAACCGGGAAGGTGGGTGCGGCCACACGGCGCGTTGTCCTGAGCACGGTCAAACGTATGGGATATGTTCCCGACGTTCATGCCCGCCATCTTGCGTCGCGCGATCGGCGGACGCTTGGAATCATCATTTCTGACATCGAGAATCCATTTTTTCCGGAAGTGGTGAAAGGCTTCGAGACTCGTGCGCGCCATCTTGGCTATGACGTGATACTGAGCGATACCAACTATGATCCCCGCCGGACGCGCGAAGCCGCTGATCGGATGATGGAACACAAGGTGCGTGGCGTTGCGGTGATGACTTCGGAGATCAGCATCCGGCTGATCCATGAACTCGCGCGCCGGCGAATTGCGGTCACGTTTCTCGATCTGGCGCCGATTCGAAAGTACATGAGCAATCTGCGGATCGACTACTTCTCAGGTGTAAAGCAGATCGTTTCGCATTTGCATGCACAGGGACATCGCCGCATTGCGTTCGTCGCCGGGAAGCCCCGGCTCAAATCAAATGTGCTGCGACTCGAAGCTTATGAACAGTGCATGCGCGACCTAGGTCTCGAACCGGGACCAATCATCGAAGGCGATCTGCGCTTTGAAGGAGGCCTTGCTGCCGGTATCAGTATTGCCAAGTTGCCCGTGCGCCCGACAGCGGTGATCGCCGTGAATGATCTGACTGCTGTGGGGGTGATGAAGGGATTGTTGAGTTCCGGATTCCGCGTCCCGCAGGATATTTCAGTCACGGGATTCGACAATACCCGTTTGGCAGAGTACAGCAATCCATCCATCACGACCGTTGATGTGCATCGCGAGACTCTCGGCCAGATGGCGGCCGACGCGCTGCACGACCTCTCGAGTTCTGAAGAACCACAGGGCCGTGAATATCAAATCGGCGCCGAGCTCGTTTTGGGGCAGTCTTCCGGCCCGGTTTCCGGTTGATTCTCCGTTCGCGGTTGTTACACTGTCTCAGGCTCTATCCACCCGGACCCATCAGGCATGCCGCCCAAAAACCGCGACCTGCAAGCCATTTCACGCCGTATTTTTCTTAAGGGAATGGGCTGGGCGCCAATGCTATTTCTCCCCGCACCTCTGTCTGGGATTGCGTCACGTTCATGGTTTCCGATCACCGGAGGGGTGACTCTGCCACTCGCTTCTGACGAGGTCCGCCTTACTCCGCACTATCCATCCTCATCTCCGTTGGACGACGTTCTCCGCTTCGCGAGCCCGGGAAGCGACGAATACGTTGTCGAAGGATACGTTCTTGAAATCACGAGCCTGTTGACCCGATGGAGCCAGCAGCTGAGGGCTGCGCCTCCGGCAGCCGACACGCTCAAGAAATTCATCCACGTCTCAATTCAATCGACCAGTCTGGTTCCAGTGCACGAAATCGTAGTGCGACCTGGCGATCCCATCGAAGGATTTCGGCGAGAATTCGCATCCAGCACGCAGCCCGGAATCGAGCATTTCCTGGACAGCATGCGTGCTTATGTTTCTTCTCTCCCCAAAATAGAAACCGCAGACTTTGAAATCTCCGAATGTAAGAAGATCTCAGACTCTCCGCTCATTCTCGAAGCAAAGATCCGTTATGAGTTAGTGGGTACGCGAAGCGACCACAAGCGCGAAGAGCGGATCGGCTCATGGCTCACCCGATGGTCGCGCCATGAGTCCGAAGGATGGCGAGCCGTAACCTGGATTGCATCCGCCGAATATGTTAGCCGCGCCACGGGACCGATTTTCATCGACGTCACGTCACACGCACTCGGGCAAACGGCCTCTTACAGAGAGCAACTACTTCACGGAGCCGACTACTGGAGGACGAATCTCGATGGCGCAATCGGCGTCGACGTCTACGGTAACAACGGTGTCGCGGTTGGCGACTTCGACAACGATGGACGCGATGATTTTTATGTTTGTCAGGCGGCGGGTCTCCCAAATCGACTCTATCGAAACCGCGGCGATGGCGCATTTGAAGACGTTACCGAAGCCGCCGGAGTCGGTGTGCTTGATTTCACCGCCTGCGCGCTATTCGCCGACTTCGAGAATCGCGGCCTTCAAGACTTGCTCGTGGTGTGCGCGTCCGGTCCTCTACTCTTTTCAAACCAGGGCAATGGAACGTTTTCACTGAAAAAAGATGCGTTCCGCTTTGCGCGGCCTCCGCAGGGAGCGTTCACTCATGCTGCGATCGCAGACTACGATCGGGACGGCCGTCTCGACGTATATTTCTGTCTTTACAACTACTACCAGGGCCTCGATCAGTATCGATATCCAGTGCCGTATTTTGACGCGCGGAACGGGCCACCGAACTATCTGTTTCACAACGAGGGAAACGGCACATTCGAAGACCACACCGAAGCCGCAGGTCTGAATGTTGAAAACGATCGGTACAGCTTCGCTTGTTCTTGGGGAGACTGTAACGGAGACGGATGGCCTGATCTCTATGTCGTAAATGATTTCGGCAGAAACAATCTCTACCGCAATAACGGCAACGGGACGTTTATCGCCGTTTCCAGTGAGGCCCGAGTAAACGAGGCTGGAGCCGGGATGAGTGCTTGCTGGCTCGACCTCGACAACAGCGGAAAGCAAGATATCTACGCGGCCGGTATGTGGGTCGCCGCTGGAATGCGAGTGTTTCAAGACCCTCAGTTCCATCCAAGTGAACCAGACGATATTCGCGCTCTCTATCATCGGCACATGCAAGGCAATTCGCTTTATCGAAATCACGGCGACGGCAACTTCGAGAATATCGGCCAGCAAGCTGGCGTGGAGATGGGGCGTTGGTCGTGGTCAACCGATTCATGGGACTTCGATAACGATGGCTATTCGGATTTGTATGTGGCGAATGGATACGTCTCGGGTGCGGGAGACAGGGACGTCTCGAGTTTCTTCTGGCGTCAAGTCGTCGCCAAATCACCTTCCGAAGGCAATCCGTCCACGGATTACGAACGAGGTTGGGGCGCTATCAATGAACTCATCCGCTCGGACTCGACCTGGAACGGTCATGAACGAAACGTTTTTTTCGCCAATAATCGCGACGGCACGTTTTCCGATGTCTCGGGTCTAGTTGGATTGGATTTTCGCGAAGACAGCCGGACGTTCGCCCTTTCTGACCTCGACGGCGACGGTCGACTCGAAATCATCTTGAAGAATCGAAACGCTCCGCAAGTCAGAATCTTGCGTCTCGCGATGGATGGAGTCGGCAATTCGGTTGCCTTTCGCTTACGTGGACAAAAGAGCAATCGCGATGCGATCGGAGTTGCTGTTACGGTGCAGGCGGAAAATCTGCTGCAGAAGAAGTACGTTCAAGCGGGTTCTGGATTCTTGTGCCAGCACACCAAGGAACTCTTCTTCGGCGTGGGCAAACATCAAGGACCGATCCAAGCAACCGTGCACTGGCCCAGTGGCCAAACGGAAACTTTTCGCAACCTCCCGGTCAACCATCGCATTGAACTTACAGAGGGCAAGTCGACGTTTCAGGCGAAGCCGTTCGCGACCGCACCGCAAGCGTGGACGTACCCTGGTGACCGTGCTCCTTCGGAGACCCTGCCGTCGTCGGTAGACACGTGGCTGATAGAGCCTGTGAAAGCACCGGACTTCTCCCTGCCTGATTTGGCGGGGAATCTCCGCGATCTGAATTCATTTCGAAGTGGCTTTGTCCTACTCAACTTCTGGACGAGTAATGCAGAATCTCTCGAGCAGTTGCGACTCTTGATCGCTGCGCATTCCAGTCTCAGCTCGAAAGGACTTCATGTCGTCGCGATCAATGTCGACGATCCTTCCGATCCGGGCAGAATTCGAACTTCATTGAGTAATGAGCATCCTCCATTTCCGATTCTGCTGGGTAGTCGTGAGGTCGCTGGAATCTACAACATCGTCTACCGCTATATGTTCGACCGCCATCGGGATCTGCCGCTGCCGACTTCGTTCTTGATCGACAACGCTGGACAAATCATCAAGGTGCACCAAGGCAGCATAAGTCCCGAACAGGTATCGCAGGACTTAGCCGACATTCCTCGCACTCTCGAAGAGCGTCTGCATAAGGCGCTTCCCTTCTCCGGCTCTCTCTTTCAGGACGCCTTCCAGCGAAACTCGTTCACCTATGGCATCGCTTTCTTTCAACATGGATTTCTTGATCAAGCGACAGAGTCCTTCAAGCAAGTGATCGCAAATCGACCCAATGATGCGGAGGCTTATTACAATCTGGGAACGCTATGTCTCCGGCGCAATGATCTGGCGGAGGCGCAACAATATCTCGAACAAGCCGTGAAACTGCGCCCGGAGTATGCAGACGCCTGGAACAACCTCGGGACCATCGCCGCGCAAAAGGGAAACAACACCGAAGCAATTCAGAACTTTCAGCAGACCCTTAAGCTACGCCCCGCCTATTCCACCGCTCTGCTCAACCTCGGTAACGTTTACCGCAAGCAGGGCAACTTCGAGGAATCAGAAAAGCTCCTTAGACGCGCGCTGGAAGCTGAACCCCGGAATGCCGAGATCAGTTACAGTCTCGGAATGCTCTACGCGCGCACGAATCGGCCCGAACAGGCGCTTCACTCTTTGGAAGCAGCTATCCATCTGCGTCCGAACTATCCTGATGCATTGAACAACTTGGGAGTGCTGTTCGTCCAAGAACAGCATTATTCTGACGCGGAACAGAAATTTGAGACTTGCATCGAACAAGCTCCGGACTTCGATCAGGCATATCTGAATCTTGCGCGCCTTTATCTGATTCAGAACCAAAAAGAAAAAGCGCGAAGCGTTTTGCAATCGTTACTCCAAAAACAGCCGAACCACCAAATGGCTCGGCAGATGCTTCAAGTGCTATATTGAGCCCTCGGGAGAGGCAGTGACAGATGTTGGGGTGCGCCTCGATTCAATCCTCTAAGAACATCGGCCGTTTGGGATTCATCCTTCTCGCGCTCTTGGTGTTCACACATCCTTCCGCCGGCAGCCCGGCTCAACAAGGAAAGGAGAAACACGTTCCAGGCAGTCCGCCCGCGGTGCTAGCAGCGCCACTCAAGGAAGCACAAAATCTCATTCAAAAAGGCAACTTTGATCAAGCGATTCAAATACTAGTAGGTCAGACGAAACAAGATTCCTCTAGCGTGGATGCCTTCGACCTACTCGGAATTGCCTACGCAGGCAAGAACGATTACCAGAATGCAATGGAGGCGTTCCAGCAAGCACTGAAACTGGCTCCGAACTCTGCAACAACGCACAACAATCTGGGAAATCTTTACGTAAGCCAGCAAAAGCTCGACCTTGCTGAAAAGGAATTCGACAAAGTATTGCGCGTTGCGCCTTCAAACCGCGACGCAAACTACAACCTTGGTCTACTTCTCTTGGCAAGAGGAGCGCCAACTGCCGCCATTCAGCATTTTCAGCGAGTCCATCCTCTCACCGTTGAAACGCAATTCAACCTGGTGCGCGCTTACCTCCAGGCAGATAAGACGGCGCAGGCCCTGCAAACCGCCCGCGAACTATCGACTGCGCACAAGCAAGACGTCCAATTGCACTTCACGCTTGGGGTGTTGCTGGCGAGTGCAAAACAGCATAAGTCGGGTGTGCTCGAACTCGAGCAGGCCAACCGGTTGCAACCCGAAACTTTCGAGACGCTTTACAACCTCGGCCAGGCGTATTTGAAATTGCGCGACTATGCTCAAGCTGGCCTTGACCTCGACCGCGCGCTAAAGGTGAAACCTGATTCCGCGGAATCCCTCTACCTTCTCGGCCAGGTCTACTTTGAACAGTCGAAACCAGTCGATGCTCTCGATGTCCTGGTCCGCGCGCACAAACTCGCGCCACAGAATACCGACGTGATTTTTCTGATGGCGCGGGTCAGCATGACGCAAAACTATTTCGAAGATGCCATCCCACTATTGGAATCCGGTTTGAAGACTGCTCCCCAGCGGCCCGACCTGCATGCCGCATTGGGGGAAAGCTATTTCATGGCGGGAAAGACCGAAAGCGCGATTGGGGAATTTCAGAAGCTGATCGACCTAGACCCGACTGCCCGCTCTTACGCATTCATGGGCCTCTCTTATCGTCACCTGGGACGTTTTGACGAAGCGTTGAAATATTTCGACTTGGGGCTGAAACAAGATCCGCACAATGTTTCGTGCTTATTCAACGTGGGCTATATCCAGGAGCGTCAGGGTAACTATGCTGCAGCAGAGTCACTATTTCAAAAAGCTCTCGCCGCAAATCCGAATTTCGCTGAAGCGCTTCTCGAGTTGGCGAATCTCCGCCTGAAGGACAAGAAATTCGCCGACGCTGTCGAATTACTACGCCGTTATGTGAAGGTTAGCCGCAATCCCGCCGACGGCTATTACAAGCTTGCTATGGCCGAGCGCGGTCTGCATCAAACCGCCGATGCAGAAAGAGATCTCAACGTCTTCCAGACTCTCTCCAAGAACTCTGTTACCGGCACCTATCCCTACCAGCATCTCTTTGATTACCTCGACAACCGCTCCACACTTTCCGCGCAGCAACGCACCCAACTTGACGTATCGGAACTGACTGAGCAAATCCAGAAGCATCCTGGACAGCCGCAGGATCTGTACTTGCTTGCGGAAGCCTACCTGAAACTCGGCCAACCTGATGCAGCGCGCGAAACCATCGCGCAACTCGATCAGATCAGCGCAACCGACTACCGCACGCAAACTGGCATCGGGGTGCTCCTCGCCCGCTACCGCGTGTACGACGACGCCGTCCGGCACTTCCAGGCTGCGCTGAAGGCGAATCCCAACTCCGACGATGTCCAGTTCGATTTGGCGGACGCTCTTTTCCGCAAAGGCAAGTACTCCGATGCGCTCGCCGCTATTCAGAGCGTTTCAGCGGAGGGACAGAAGGACGACTCGTTTCTAGCGCTGCTCGGTGATATTGAGGCTCATGGGGGCGATGACGCCAAGGCGTCGGAAACTTTTCGAAGAGCGATCAGCCGCAGTCCCGACAACGATCAATACTATCTTTCGTTGACACTCGTGCAACTTCGCGACAAAGACCTCGACGGTGCCGAACAGACGCTCCACAAGGGCCTGGCGCGGGTTCCAGGCTCGGGCAAGTTAGTATGGGGCATGGGACTTATCTCGGTCCTGCGGGGCAATGCAACTCAGGCCGCCGAGCGCTTGGAGCGGGCTGTCGAACTCATGCCTGAGTGGTCAGGCAGTTACTCCATTCTGGGTGTTTTTTACTATCAGATCGGACAGGTGGAAAAGGCTCGCGAGGTGCTCAACCGTTTCAAAGGAAGCAACGCCGGGGGTCTCGACGTTGGCCGCATCGAGCAAGTTCTCTCGAATGCCCCCGCGAATGCTCCAGCCAGTGGTCAACCTATTCCGATGGTCGCCCGCCAACAGGTACTGCAATTGGCACTAATGATTGCGGATCGCACTTTGTGACGGATTGACACAACTTCTCTTGACGTGAATCGAGAAATGAAGAGCTGGAATACGAAACCTGGCCCGGGCTACACTCGAGCTCTCATTGTCGGTGTACTGGCGCTGGGAATCGCAGCTACTGCTGAAATCCAGAATAGAGTCTTCGCCAGTCAAGCCTCGGCAAAAGCAGATTCGACAATTTTTGTTCGATACACCGACGTTCGCGAGAATGCAAAAATTACCTTTCAACAGGACTCCACCCAGACCGACAACAAGTATTACCTCGAGACGATGGGCACTGGTGTCGCCTGGATCGACTACGATCAAGACGGACTCATGGACTTGTACCTCGTCCAGTCTGCGGCAACCGACATCTACAAACCACCTCACCCGTTGCGTAGCGCGCTCTATCACAACAATGGTGATGGGACCTTCACAGACGTCACGGAGAAAGCCGGCGTTGGAGGCGAAGGTCACTACGGACAAGGGGTCGCCGTTAGCGACTTCGATAACGATGGATTTCCTGATTTGTATGTGACGGGCTACGGTCGTGCGATTCTTTATCACAACAACAGTAATGGCACTTTCACAGATGTAACCGCGAAAGCAGGTATCGCGGACGAAGGTGGATGGTCTACCAGCGCGGGTTGGTTTGATTACGACAAAGACGGCTGGCTCGATCTCGTCGTCACCAACTACATCGATTGGACTCCCAAGAACAACATCTGGTGTGGCGAACGACGGCCCGGCTATCGCTCCTACTGCCATCCAGGCAACTACAAGGGTCAGCGCATCAAGCTATATCACAACAATCGCGACGGAACATTTACCGATGTGAGCGACACCTCAGGAGTTGGAAAGCCGGAAGCCAAGGGCATGGGCGTTGTCTTGGCCGATTTCAACAACGATGGCTGGCCAGATATCGCGATCGCGAACGACTCGTGGCCGAACTTCCTGTTCATCAATAAGCACAACGGCACGTTTGAAGATGTTTCGCTAATTTCAGGTTTCGCGGCTAGTGAAGACGGTCGTTACGAAGCGGGTATGGGCATCGATGCGGCAGACGTTGACGGCGATGGATGGCAGGACCTGTATGTCACTCATCTAGACTTCGAGTTGAACCGCCTCTACCGAAACAGCCAGGATGGAACATTCACCGACGAGACATTCCGGTCAGGCATTGGGAACAAAGCAATCCTAATGAGCGGTGTAGCGATGAAATTCCTGGACTACGACAACGATGGGTGGAACGACATTCTGCAGGCGAATGGCTCTATGCTCGACAATGTCGGGCTGTATCACAGCGAGGTGTCGTACAAAGAACCGCTGCTGATGTTTCGCAACCTTGGCAAAGGACAGTTCGAAAAAGTCTCCGAATCGCTGGGGACAGACTTCATGCGCCCGATCGCAGGACGCGGTCTCGCAACCGCTGATTACGATAACGATGGCGACATCGACGTCGTGACAAACAATCGTGGCGACTATCCGTCGCTCCTGCGAAACGATGGAGGCAACTCTAATCACTGGTTGACCATTCAGTTGATCGGCACGAAATCGAATGGCGATGGAACTGGGGCTTCTCTGAAGTTGATCTCAGAAGGATTCGTGCACGTTGAACAAGCGAAGGGCGGCGGAAGTTACATGTCGGCAAGCGATCCGCGAATTCACTTTGGTCTCGGTAAGCAGACCAAAATCGAATCGCTCGAGATTACATGGCCTAGCGGGCAAGTCGATCGACTCTCGAACGTCCCTATCGATCAGATCATCGCTGTGAAAGAGGGCACGGGCATCGTGCCGCGCAAGTTCCCCAAGATCCCATCTTCGAAATGATAAGGTAGATCTGAGGCTAAAAAACCCATTTACGAATTTCGGAATAACACTCAGCACCGAAACGGCTCTCGATAGGCCGTAGGTCTGAATATGAATCGGACATGAATTTTCCACGGCGGAGTTTCCTCGGATCATCCCTGGTTGTCTTCGGCAGCACTCTGCTTGATGCACTCGCCACGCCGTTGTGGCAATGGAAGCGCCAACTATCACTTCAAGCTGCACCTGCGGCGGCTCCGTCATCCCCAGTTCAATTTATTGATGTCGCGCGCGAAGCCGGGCTCAATACTCCGAATGTTTGGGGCGATCCCAACCACAAGCGCTACATTATCGAAGCGAAAGGCAGTGGAATTGCCTTCTTCGATTACGACCACGACGGCTGGCTGGATATCTATCTGACGAACGGCTCGCGACTTGGCGAACCATGGCCAGCTGGTCAGGCGCCCACCTCACACCTATACAAGAATAATCGCGACGGAACCTTCACTGACGTCACGGAAAAATCCGGAATCGCGCGCACAGGATGGCAAACGGGCGTCTGCGTTGGCGATTACGACAACGACGGCTGGGACGATCTTTTCTGCTGTTTCTGGGGTCACAACATCCTGTTCCACAACAATGGCGACGAAACCTTCACAGATGCAACCCGGAAAGCGGGACTCCACAACGAGCAGGTGCGCTGGGGCTCAGGCTGTACGTTTTTGGACTACGACCGGGATGGGCATCTCGATCTTTTTGTCTGCAATTACATCAAGCTCGATCCGGCAGAAACCGTAGCAAGCAATCCGACATCGTGCCAGTGGAAAGGAATCCCGGTGATGTGCGGTCCGCGCGGCCTCACGGGCGACACCAATGTGCTCTACCGCAACAACGGTGACGGAACATTTACCGATGTCTCGCAGAAGGCGGGCATCTTGAAGCCCGGCCCGCGGTACTCGATCACTGCAGTTGCGAGCGACTACGACAACGACGGATGGCCCGATATCTACGTCGCCGTCGATTCCGAACCCAGCATTCTCTTTCGCAACAATCATGACGGTACGTTCACAGATATAGCAGTCATGGCGGGGTGTGCTTATAGCGAAAACGGCCACGAGCAGGCCGGAATGGGTGTCGCGGTTGCGGATTATGACTGTGACGGCTGGTTCGACATTTTCAAAACAAACTTCGCCGACGATACCTGCAACCTGTATCACAACAACGGCGATGGCACCTTCAACGACGTCACGTTCGCATCTGGAATCGGCATCAATAATCAATACGTCGCGTGGGGCTGCAGCTTCGTCGACTATGACAACGACGGCTGGGCCGACCTCATCCAGGTGAACGGCCACGTATACCCTGAGATCGGCGGTCACGAGATCGGGCAGACCTACAAGAATCCGCGCCTGGTTTACAGGAACATGGGCAACGGTCAATTCAAAGATGTCTCATCCACGATGGGTCCAGGGATTACTCAGCACTGTTCCAGTCGTGGCGCCGCTTTCGGCGACTACGACAATGACGGCGACATCGATGCACTGGTGCTGAATCTCGGTGATTTGCCCTCTCTGCTTCGCAATGACGGCGGCAACAAGCAAAATTGGATCAAGATCAAACTAATTGGGACAAAATGTAATCGCACAGCAATCGGGGCCCGCGTACGTGTTGTGATCGGAAGTCACTCTCAGATCGATGAGGTGCGCAGCGGTTCAAGCGTAATGTCGCAGAGCGATCTGCGTCTGCACTTCGGCCTGGGCAAGTCACAACAAGTCGATCTGATAGAAGTAAAATGGCCCACGACCCAGAAGACCGAAACCTTCGCAAAAGTTAAGGCGAATCAGATTTTGACAATCCGCGAAGGCTCTGGAATCGTAGACCCTGGCAAATCGCAACTGAAGTAAGACTGGTTGGTCAAGACAGCTTTATGAAAGCGCTACTCCTATCTGAATATGGTCATCTTCAAGTCACGGACGTTCCGGTACCTACTGTCCGCGCTGACGAGTTGCTGGTTCGCGTAGCCGCCTGCGGAATCTGCGGCAGCGATGTTCACGGCTACGACGGCTCGTCCGGGCGCCGCATCCCACCGATCGTGATGGGCCATGAAGCCGCTGGAGTCGTAGAAAACATTGGCAGAGACGTGACCAACTTTCAACCGGGCGACCGCGTCACGTTTGACTCCACGGTTTACTGCGGCGCGTGTCCTAGTTGCGTGCGCGGAGAGGTGAATCTCTGCGACCGCCGCGAGGTCCTCGGCGTTTCTTGCGGAGACTATCGGCGAGCCGGCGCATTCGCCGAGTTTGTTGCGGTCCCAGCCCGAATCGCTTACCGGCTTCCCGAAAATCTTGCCTTTTATGAGGCCGCCATTCTGGAAGCGGTCTCTGTCGCGCTTCATGCTGTATCGCTGGTCCCGATTCGTCCCGAAAGTACTGCTCTTGTGCTCGGAGCGGGAACGATTGGCCTACTCCTGCAGCAGGCGCTGAAGGTGGCGGGATGCTCTCGCGTCTTTGTGACCGACGTTGACGCAACCCGCCTGAAGCTAAGCGAGGAACTAGGCGCGACTGCGACTCTGAAATCGGGGCCTGACCTTGTCTCCAAGGTGACCGATCTCACGAACGGAATCGGCGTTGATGTCGCCGTGGAAGCCGTAGGCATCACACCAACGATCTCTTCAGCTGTCGATTGCGTGCGCAAGGGCGGCACAGTGCTCCTCGTCGGGAACATCACTCCAGAAGTCGCCATCCCACTGCAAAAGGTCGTCAGCCGGCAAATTCGACTGCAGGGATCTTGCGCGTCCGCCGGGGAATACCCCCAAGCGATCGAACTGATGAGCACTGGGAGAATCAACGTTGGGCCGCTTATCACGGCGCGCGCTCCTCTCGATCAAGGACCACGATGGTTTGAGCGGTTGCACGCGCATGAACCGAATTTGATGAAGATAGTCCTGGAACCGGGCAGTCTCTCTTCATGAACGAACTCTTTGATCTCACGGGGCGGGTTGCGATCGTCACTGGCACCAGCCGCGGTCTTGGTCAATATTTCGCGCGCGCCTTGGCCCACGCCGGCGCTGACCTGGTTCTCACCAGCCGCAAACGCGATTCCCTGTCGGCCTTTGAAAAAGAAGTACAGGAAATCGGCCGGAGAGTCATCTCACTCGAACTTGATGTCCGCGACCAGCAAAGTATTGAGCGAATGGTTTCGGCCGCTCACGATGCATTCGGAAGGATCGACATCCTCGTCAACAATGCGGGATGCAATGTCCGCAAGCCTGCGCTTGATGTGACCTGGGATGATTGGAATCTGATTCTCGACACGAACCTGCGTGGCAGCTTTTTTGTCGCTCAAGCCGTAGCGCGGCGGATGATTCCCCGGAGCTACGGCCGCATCATCAACATCGGATCCGTTACCAGCGTGGCTGGCTATGCGGGCCTCGGCCCATATGGAGCGAGCCGCGGTGGCATTCGCCAGCTAACCATGAGTTTGGCGGACGATTGGGGCCAGCACGGAATCACAGTCAACTGCCTGGCGCCAGGTTGGTTTCGCACCGCTCAGAACAAGATTCTTTATGAAAACAAAGACTGGGTCGACTACCTGACCGAACGGATCCCGCTTAAGCGCCCCGGTCAACCGAATGATCTCGATGGTGCGATTGTTTTTCTCGCCTCTGAGTCCAGCCGCTACGTGACAGGCCAGACCTTGCTAGTAGACGGAGGAATCTCAACCGGCGCAATGAGAGCTCTACCCGCCCAACCCCCACTCCGCAAAGAGGAGCGCAGCTAGTCCGCTT
>Ga0126370_10000530_pt1 | contig 15903 bp, 10 predicted proteins | sample PanSoiMetaPlot_3_FD_92586 | JGI IMG/M metagenome (GOLD analysis project Ga0126370, IMG submission 92586) | Tropical forest soil microbial communities from Panama - MetaG Plot_3 | ecosystem: Environmental > Terrestrial > Soil > Tropical forest > Bulk soil | place: Panama | collected 2016-02-17 | reverse complement strand
CCTGAAAGCACAAGCAAGACAGTTCCCGTGAAGACGAGAAACCGGTTCTTCGCACACCAATCGATTATTCGGGAGATCATCGCTACATTCCCCCTTCGGCCAACAAGCTAAGCTGTTTGGTTCCGATGACCGCCCCGTTCTTTGTACCTGTCACTGTAATTTGCCACTTGCCGCCACTTTCCAACTTCGCTTGGCCGTCATAAACACCGTTCGCTTTTTCGGCGAGCTGCGTTACGAGATTCATCGCCGGCATCCCCATCTCCGGCATGCCTGGCATGTAGCTCCGAACGCTGACTGTTGCGCCCGTCAGCGGGGAACCGTCAGCAGCCTTGAGCTGTACGCGATATAGGTTTGTCCCTTTGCGCGCTGGCGAAGGCTCCGTAGTGAATTCGATTTGAGCTGCGGCTTGAGTTGCTGGTGCATTCATCGCGGCGGCAGCGCCAGCTCCAGGCGGCGGAGGAACGAAAGAGCCAATGGCAGCTTGCAGTTGGCTTTCGGAATCGACCAGAAAATTAGCTGAGGTGACGATGCGTTCGCCGGCCTTCAAACCTTTCTGGACGATATATTTGTCTCCCGCTTGCAGCCCTAGCTGGACTTCACGTGGTTCGAGATAGCCGCCGCCGCGGTCCACGAAAACAATTTGCTTCGTCCCGGATTGCAGCACGCCGTCTATCGGGATCACCAACTGATTTCCGAGCGGCACTTGCAGAGCGACATTCACAAACATTCCTGGCGTGAGCGTGAGATTGGGATTCGAGAAGATAAGGCGCACCCTTGCTGTCCGTGTTGTCATGTCGATGTCGGGGTAGATGAAATCGACTCTGCCGCGAAATACTCTCCCCGGATAAGAGTCCACGGTTAATGAAGCAGGCTCTCCAACCTTTATGCGACCGAGGTCGTTCTGAAAAACCTGTGCGAAAGCCCAGACTGTTGAGAGGTCGGCAATCGTATAGAGCCGGGTCTCCGGCTGGACATTCAGGTTAGGCAGCGCGTTTCGCTCGGTGATGTAGCCGGAAACAGGGGAGTCAATTTCCAGGGCCTCCGCGACCTGACCTCTAGAATCGAGCCGAGCGATCTCCTGGTCCGGCACGTTCCACTGCATAAAACGCTCCTTCGAGGAGGCCAGGAGAGATGTGGCGCCTGCTGCGACTCCTGGAACCGTGCTGTTAGAGAATTCCTTTGCGTTTTGCTTCGCGACCAGATACTCGCGCTCGGCTGCGACGAGTTCAGGGCTATGTATAGTAAAGAGAGGTTGACCCTTACGGACGTATTGATACGTTGCGTCCGCGAAGACCTGCTCTATGTGCCCAGAGAAGCGCGTCTGAACGTAGGAAAGCCTTCGCTCATCGATGGCAACCGTTCCGGTAACGCGGATTTCGTCCCCTACCGGCTTCCGCTGGACTTCACCGAACTTCACTCCAATCGACTGGAGCCGCTCGACGGATAGCTGGACCGGAGCGAGGGCGGTCTCGGCAGGTGCTGGAGCTGCAACAACGGCGCCGCCGCTCTGAACCATTTGAGTTGGCGGACTCGTAGCACTGGCCACAGAATGAGTGCTCGAAGAGTGGCGGAAATACCACCACGTTCCACCAAGCAAGCAAATTAAGGTCAGATTCCCGATGACCGCGAGAAAGAATGCTTTTCGATAGTTCTTCATGACCAATCTCCCAAACTGCGGTTCTCAACGCAGTGGCAATCCCGTTATTCCCTCAATCTGAGAGAATGCGGTTTCGTGTTGTGAGAGCGTCTGCCAGTACTCCTCGTCCAATTTCAAAACGTCGAGGAAAGAATTCAGCAAAGCCTGGAAATCCAGTCGGTTCGATTGATAGGCGGCTAATCCCGCTTGCACTTCCGCGCGGGCCTGTGGAAGCAATCCCTCGCGATAAATCTTGAGGAGTTCTTCTGATTTCTCCGCGTCTAGGTATTGTTGGCGGAGCTCGAATGCGACGTGCTGCGATTGCATTTCGTATTCGCTGCGCGCGCGACTCTGGTCCGCCTGCGCTTGAGCGAGTTCCGGCTGTTGCTTTCGCTTGCGATAGATGGGAACCCGCACTCCAAACGTGAGCATGTAATAAGCGCGAAACTGTGTGGGATCAGTACGCTGCCACATGTACTGAAGATTGAAATCGGGATAGAAATCCTTCTTTGCTAGGTCAACTTGCAATCCCTGCTTTTCGACCATTTTTTGTGCGCCCGCGATTTCGGGGTTGTTGGTTTTCGCGGCCGAAAGAAGTTGGTCGTAAGTGTAAGTCGCTGTAGTTTGCGATAATTCGGCCGTCTCCACATCTGGCGAAGATTGTTGACGATTGAGAAGTTGCTTGAGCTGCGCTTCGGCCCTTCCTCGTTCCAATTCGTTTTCCGTGATCTCTCTGAAAAGTTTCGTTTCTTGAAGCTGGGCTTGGATGATCTCCTGTTGGTTTCCCATTCCACTTCGGTAGCGAGCATTGGCTGCCTGCTCGACCTGTTGGAGCAACTGCCGATCGCCTTCGAGGATCGCTTGTCGCTTCGAGAGGTAGGCCAATTGGAAGTAGGTTGTCTTCAAATCCGTTAGCACAACCCTGCGGACCGATTCATATTGCTGCTGCGAAACGTCGGCATCTTTCTTCGCGACTTCGCCGCGCAGCCAAAGCTTTCCGGGATACGGAATGTCCTGAGAAAAGCCCAGGCCGACGTAAGCAAAGTCGCTGTTTGTATAGCCGGCGAACGGGCGGGGACTGCCGACGCTCAAGTGCTGCAGAACGAACTGCGGGTCGGGCAATGTAGAAACTTGCGAGGAAATCTGCTGCGCCGCCTGCCAACCGTGACGTGCCGCCTGAATCTGCGGATTATTGTGCTCGGCTTCCACCAGCAGGTCGGCGAGCTTCACGGCCTGGCTGGGCGGAGGATTCTCTTGGGCTCGTAAGCCACCGGCCAATGACAGAAGCAAAACACTGCGAAGAACCACCGTAGAGCTGAACTTCATAAGCCGTCCTTTCTAGGTCGGGCCGATAGCCATGCGTTGCCCGGAAAGCCCGTGTCGGACCTTTGCAAGGGTCAGACACGAGCCCACTTGCGCCCTTAATGAGTCGCTAGGACGGTTTCAGATTAGGAATGTGCAGAGAACGGATTGCTGAGGGGGAGGCGAAAGGGCCTGTTCAATTTGAGTCGGTCGCTGCTCCTTGGCTCGGACAAGCTTCCACTCTATTCCCAGAGAAACGATAGAAACCGCCGCGAGAGAAAGCCCAGACATCTTCTGGCGTGTTGCGGGTACGGGGGCATTAGAGAGAGAGCAGCAGGAAGCATTCGGTGCTGCAGCGACCTTAGGGATGCTTTCATCCATATTCATCTGGTCGCAGCGTGATTTTGTCAGTGGCGTGGCGCACTCCGCCATTTTGGAAGAGAAAATGGCACAGGCTGAAAGAGGCACTGGCCCTAATCCGGCCATACTCAACGCCAACGCGAAAATGAGAGAACGTCGCACCACGGCTCAGTTTAACACGCAGCCTTAGATGTCGTGCGTGTACAAGTTTCCTTGGACCGGTTGGCCAAAGACTGTGACATCCATCACCGGCACGCGTGGTGACAATCACCAACGAACTTCGATGGCTTGCAAAGCGTAAAGGAAACCGAGGCAACCGCTTGGTAGCCTAACGGTTTTGCGGACCGCCACGCAGGCAATTCGCGAATTGGGATAAATTGGGATAAAGGCTATGCATGCAGAATAAAATGGAAGTCGTCTCTAACTCCAACGTTGCTTGTGATTTAGTGGCGGAGGAGGAGGGATTCGAACCCCCGAGACCCTTTCGAGTCTAACGGTTTTCAAGACCGCCGGTTTTAACCACTCACCCACTCCTCCGTTTCTAATTCTAACGTATTCCACAAGTCAGGAGCACTTCTGTGACCAGCAATCTTGGAGGTTAGGAGACCGCTGTCCGTGCCCACAAGAACGCGCAAAGTTTCAATAACGCTAAAGTCTTTCACAAAGCTGCCTATGCGGGCGACATCAGAAGCCTTCACATCCCCCGCTTTTCCGGCCATCCGAATTGCGTAGTTTTGCATCCTGGTTAACGCACCCTAGACTTATACATTCCCAATAAATTTCAAGGGAGTGGATAAACGCCTTCAAATACCGCATACTTAGGACACTGCTGCCTGAACGGAGGATGGTCCAGAAGATACCGGTAAGGTAGGGAACTTCCAATTTGCTGGAAGAGCCTTGCCGCCGATTTATTGTTTTTCTCTACTCGGGTCACAACAACAAAGAGGGGAAGTATTCATACATTTCAGACGGGAATTCCTTCCTGGCCCGGTAAAGGCGGCCTTGGTTTTCAATGGAGGCCAGAATGACTGTCCACCTCTTGCGATCGTTCGTGTTAGCCATAGCGCTCGCGCCCCTCATCTATTACATGATTGCGACCTATTGCGGCTGGTCTTACTTTCGTAACGCGCGGAAGTGTACCCGGCACGACGCCGAAAGCAAAACACCTATCAGCATCCTCAAACCTGTTTGCGGTCTGGACCGTGAAGCGTTTGAAAACTTTGCCAGCTTCTGCTCTTTGGATTACCCGGAATACGAGATTCTATTCGGCGTGACGGATGAGAATGACCCTGTGATTCCTGTCGTCGAAGAATTGCAGCGGGCCTTTCCTAAGCGGGCGATCCGGTTGCTCGCCGGAGCGCCTTTGCAAGGCTCAAGTCCAAAGATGAATCTTCTTTGCCGCCTGGTTCGTGAAGCCCGATACGACTTGTTGGTTATCAACGACAGTGATGTGCGCGTGGAACCAGATTATTTGCGAAATGCGGCGGCGCCTTTCCAGGATCCCAACGTTGGCGTGGTCACTGCCCTTTTTCGAAGCATCACGGGAGGAGACTTTGCAAGCGACTTGGATGCGGTCGGTGTGCCGGGCGATTCCTCGGCCAGCGCCCTCGTAGCTGAAAGATTTGGCGGAATGGATTTCGCGCTAGGGTGGACCATGGCCACCACGAAGCAGCGACTCGCGGAAATCGGCGGGTTTGAATCCATGGCCAACCATCATTCCGACGACTTCACGCTCGGGAACAAAATTGCCAGGAACGGCTACCGAATCGCACTGATGCGCAAGCCGATTTGGATGGTTTATCCAAAGGAACGATTAAGCCAATTCTTAAGGCACGAATTACGATGGTCAATCATGCTGAGAAACATTCGGCCCGTGGGCTACCTCGGACTGGTTATGACCTTTGGACTGCCGTGGGCGGTGCTCGCCGCAGCAGCCTCGCATTCCCTTGCCTGGGCGGGTGCCTATCTTTCGGGCTATCTTGTCCTGAGGTTCGCGATGGCGTGGACGATCGGCGTATGGGGGCTTGGTGACCCGGTGGTTCGCAGGAAGATTTGGCTGGTCCCCATGAGAGACGCCGTAAACTTCTTTGTTTGGGTAGCAGGATTCTTTTTTAGCCGAGTACAATGGCGAGGGAAAGAATACCGTGTGAAGGGAAGCTTCTTGATCCCCTCAGCAGTCGGTGGTGAGACAGACGTCAGTCTGGATGACGCAACCCCTGCCACTCTCGTTTCTGCAAGAAGGTAGTGCTTGTCACGCGAAGGCTATCACCATGGAGCCTCGACGTCTGTCCGCTGAAAATCGATTACGGTAAAACGAGAAATGCATCACGCATTCAGCAAGCCACTGGCGCGGATCACATCAACCGCTTCGCTCCGGCTCTGGGCATCCACTTGTTTCAGAATTCGATGAATGTGGTTCCGCACCGTAAACTCGGAGAGATTTAAGCGCGAAGCGATTTCCTTATTTGTCAAACCCTGAGCAACAAGAGAAACCAGTTGCTGCTGGCGCAGAGTGAGTTCAGGCCTTGACACCGGGCCCGCCGCGGGCATTTCCTTGGCCATTTGAGCTACGAAGCGGAACAGGGTGTAACAAAGCTGAGGCGGACAGACGGCTTCTCCACGAAACACAGAACGCACGGTGTTCACCACATCCGAAGCGGATGCATCCTTCAGCAAATAGCCCGTCACGCCGGCGCGGATCGAAGCCAGGAACTGTTCTTCGTCATAGTCCATTCCGATCAAAACCACCTTAAAGCCTAGCTGTCCGATGTATTCGAGCGAGATACTCGATGGAAGCCAGCTCGTTTGATAGGAAGCAATGACCAGGACATCGCAATTCGAACCCAAGACCTGCTGAACATTCAAATCGATCTGCCCGCTTTGTCCGACTACCGTCAGGTCGGACCGCTTGCGAAAAAGGCGAACCAATGCTTCGCGCAACAGGCGATTTTCAATCAGCAAGAATACTCGAACGGTTTCACTGAGGACGCCACTGGCCATGGGGACCTTTACAACGTGACAACAAGATTTACGAGAATCGTGATGAGAAATCTACTATCTTGACGCGAACGTGAGGGACACAAGACAAAAATGAAGATCTTTCGACCCTCAAGCGCGCCAAGCGTAAGCTTCGCTTCCTAGAGCTGTCAAGTCTTATGTACGAAAAATTTGTGTACAAAACAGTTCCGAGCGTCTCTATTTCAACTCCTCAAAGCTCTGTTTGGGCACAAGGATGCGAGGAACGCGAGTGAAAATTGCCTAGTCAATGCATAAAACCCTATTGCCGCTTCGGGCTGCGATACAGTCCTTGGCAAGATAGGGGGGTTCCGCTACCGCGAAATTTAGCAGTGTTTTGGATTTGGGAACTTCGCGGGGTTAGTTAGGGCATCTTTACTTATCCAAGCCACTCAATCACCGGGCCGAAGCACAATTTTGGGCCAAAAAGGATTATGATAATGAGCACAAAATCCAGCAGTCGAGGAAAACCTTGAATATGAACAGACTCAGCCGCATTACGTTTGTGGTTCTTGCGACATCCGTATTCGCCATTGGAATAACGATTTTTCTTAAACCGGGCTTCAGAACCTTGGCTCAGGGACAATCCGGAAATCGTCAGTGGATGGATAAAACGCTGCCGCCGGATCGCCGCGCGGACCTGGTTCTTCAGGAAATGACGCTCGACGAGAAAATTGCGTTGCTTCACGGAAACGGCATGCCCGGCTGGCCACGAGTAGTGCCTAGTGCCAATCCGTCTCTTGGTAATGGCGGGGCCGGTTTTGTTCTCGGTGTGCCGCGGCTAGGCATTCCGATCATCCAGATGAGCGATGCGGCTTACGGCGTGCGCAGCAGCGCGGAGAACGGCCGTTACTCGACGGCGCTGCCCTCCAATGTTGCCTCCGCCGCAAGCTGGGACGCGCAAGCAGCATGTGCTTACGGCACGCTAATCGGACGTGAACTTCGCGCACAGGGCTACAACATGACCCTCGGCGGAGGAGTGAACATCACGCGCGAGCCCCGCAACGGCCGCACCTTTGAATACATGGGTGAGGACCCGATTCTTGCAGGCACGCTTGTAGGCAATCGCATGAAATGCGAGCAGGCTCAGCACGTAATCGGCGACATAAAGCACTACGCATTAAACGATCAAGAGAGCGGGCGCAACGAAGTTAACGTGATCATCAGCAAGCGCGCGATGAGAGAGAGCGACTTGCTGGCTTTTCAGATCGGAATCCAAATCGCTGATCCTGCCGCCGTGATGTGCTCCTACAACGCGGTCAACGGCGATTACGCTTGCGAGAACAAGTACTTGCTCACCGACGTACTTAAGAAAGATTGGAATTTCAAGGGCTTTGTGGTTTCTGACTGGGCTGGCACGCACAGCACGGAAAAAGCTTCCGCCGCAGGACTGGATCACGAAGAGCCGATGGACGATTTCTATGGAGAGAAATTCAAGCAGGCCGTCCAATCGGGAAAGATCTCTACTGCCGAATTGGATGATCACGTCCACCGCATCCTGCGATCGGAATTTGCCAGCGGGATTGTCGATGATCCGGTGAAGAAGAGTGTGGTGGACGTCGAAGGCGGCTTGGAGATTTCGAGGCACATCGCGGAGCAGAGCACGGTGTTATTGAAGAACGATCAAGGGATCCTGCCTTTGGATCGCGCGAAACTGCGTACCATCGCGGTCATCGGACCGAACGCGGACACGGGAATGATCTCCGGCGGCGGATCGGCACAAGTGGATCCTCCCGGGCGTGGCGCTCCTGAATGGAAAGAGCATGTCTGGTTTCCAACTTCTCCGTTGAAAGCGATTGCCGCGAAGGCTCCGGGAGCGACGGTGGAGTTTGATTCTGGCGCCGACCGGGCTTCTGCTGCTGCGCTGGCAAAGAAGTCGGATGTCGCCATCGTCTTTGTCTATCAATGGACCAGCGAGGACTTCGATCTGCCAAGCTTTTCCCTGCCGGAAAATCAGGATGCGCTGATTGAACAGGTGGCCGCGGCCAATTCGCATACCATCGTCGTCCTCGAAACCGGATCAGCAGCCACCATGCCATGGCTCAATCAAGTGGCCGGTGTCTTGGAAGCGTGGTATGCAGGAAGCAAGGGAGCAGTCGCGGTGGCAAATATCCTGTTCGGAGACGTAAATCCCAGCGCTAAGCTGCCTATGACGTTTCCGCGCAGCGAAGCTGATCTGCCGCATCCAAAGTTGCTGACTCCACCGCCGGAAGAGCGCCGGGGAGGCAGAAGAGAGGCTAAGACAACGTTTGAAGTGCACTACGACGAGGGGCTGAAGGTCGGCTACAAATGGTACGACGCCGAAAATAAACCTGTGCTTTTTCCTTTTGGCTATGGACTCTCGTATACGACCTTTAGCTATTCAGGACTGAAAGTAACTGCGGGAAGCGAGATGACCGTCAGCTTTACTGTGAAAAACTCCGGCAGCCGGGCTGGGGCGGAAATTGCAGAGGTTTACACTGCGCTGCCCGCAAGCGCGGGGGAACCGCCCAAGCGCCTGGTCGGCTGGAACAAAGTGCATCTAAACGCCGGGGAGAGCAAAGAAGTGACCATATCAGTGAAACCTCTGTATCTCTCGGTTTACGACGAAGGTTCCGATGGCTGGAAACTCTTGCCGGGCAGCTATACGTTCATGGTGGGCGGTTCGTCGCAGAGCCTGCCGCTCGTGGAGAAGATCGACCTGAAATAGCTCAACTGAAAAGCATAGAAGAGCGCTGGCAGATTTCCTGTATCGCGCATTCATGCGCGGCGAAGCTCTTGCCGGATTATTCGGTAGTTTCGGGGAACATGCACAGCGCGGCGCCGCCCGCGATCCCAGATTCAGCTCCGTAGCGCGCGGGAACGATCGGAATTTCCACGCAACGCTTGTTCATGCACCAAGCGGGTAGGCCTTTGTGGATTTCCTCGAAAAAAGGGGTCAGCAGGGTGGCCACGCCCCCTCCAATAATAATGACGTCGGGTTCGAGCAAATCCACGATGTTGCCGAGCCAGATGGTGACCAATTCGACGGTTTCGAGCAGAATCTCTTTTGCCAGCGAATCGCCGGCTTCATAAGCGCGGCCGACAATTTCGCTTGTAACGGCATCGAGCTTGCCTCCTGCGAACTCGAACATTAGCGATTTGCTTCCGGCTCCCTTGGCAAGTCGCGCTCGCGCCATTCTAGCGATGGAAGTGCCCGAGGCCAGCGCTTCAATGCAGCCTTTCTTTCCGCATCCGCACACAGGGCCGTGGTAGTCGATGACCATATGGCCGGCTTCATCTGCGGCACCGGTACGTCCGTGGTAAATGCGTCCATCAAAAAGAATTCCCGCGCCAATACCCGTGCCGATGCAGCTGTAAAACACATTTTGGTAGCCGCGGCCGGCACCCCAGAGCGTTTCTGCAAGGCCGGCGGACTTGGCGTCATTTTCCAGCTTCACGGAACCGCCGTAACGTCGCGAAATTTCGGCGGCGAGCGGATAGTTCCTCCAGCAGGTCACGTTGGGGGGATTCAGCACGACGCCGGTGCGAGGGTCGAGCGGCCCCGGTGCACAAACCCCGATGCGCTGTGGCGCATTGCCTGTCCCCGGCACAAGCTTCAACAATTCGTCAATCGCACCCGTGACTGCCGCAAGCCCTTCTTCAGCTGTGCCGCGCGAATTCATCGGCACACGCGTGTGCTGGTGAATCTCGCCGTGCGCGTCCACAAATCCCGCGGCCACTTTCGTGCCGCCCACGTCCACACCAATCGCCCAGCCGCCTGCTTCCCTTTGACTCATTGTTACCCGCAGAAAATCAACTTTATGATGTCTTCTCGTAACGTTCGCTATTCGGCTTGGATCCGCTTACGGCAAAGAACAGAATGTAGAGGTAACAAAAGGCCGCAGCAATCAAGGCATAGTGAATTCCCTGCCCCCAACTCGTCTCGCCCTGAATCATTCCAGGATAGTACCGATGGTTGATGAAATCCCCAACCTTTCCAACCAGCCAGGGAATCACTGCACCGCCTACAATTGCCATGTTCAAAATGCCTGAGCCGTCGCCTGTCAGTGGCCCTAATTCTTCGATTCCCATCGTAAAGATGCACGGGAACATGATCGAGTTGAAGAACCCCACGGAGAGAATCGTCCACATGGCGACGTGTCCGCTAGTAAACACCGAAGTAGAGACGAGGAGCCCGGCCATAATCGCGGCGATCGCCAGCAGCTTGCCCGGCTTGATTTTTTGCAGAAGCCCGGACCCGATAAAGCGGCCGAACATGGCTCCCATCCAGTACACGGAGATGTACTTCGCTGCCTCACCCAGCGCTGCCCGGTAGCGCGCGGCAGCGTCCGGAATCGTTGCAGAAGAGAGAAAGCCGCCAATGTTGTCCAAAGCAAGATAATTCGCGATCGAGCTGCCAATCGCGACTTCGGCGCCGACATAAACGAAGATTCCAATGGCGCCGAAAACAAGGTTGGGATGTTTCCACACGGAATCGGCAATCTTCTCGCCGATGTGATGTTCTGCCGCTGCCATTCTTGGTAGCTTGGATAAGCCTATGCCGATAGCCAGCAGCGCCAGAGCCGTCGCGAAGAAATAGACGTAGAGCCGGATCACGGCGTTTGCCTCCTGCGAGGCACTCTGGCTCATTGCGGTTGCAGTCGTCCGTAGAATCAAATGTGCCCCAATCCAGGGAAAAATCGTGGTGCCCAAGGAGTTGAAAGCCTGCGTCAGATTCAAACGGCTCGACGCTGTTTCCGGTTTTCCGAGCACGGCGACATAAGGATTGGCCGCCACTTGCAAGATCGTGATTCCCGTCGCCAGGAGAATCAGGGCCACAAGGAAAAATGAAAAAGATGGAATCTTTGCCGCCGGAAAGAAACCCAGGCATGCTACAACCATGGCGAGCAACCCCACCACAATCGCTCGCTTGTAGCCAATCCAATCAATAATCCTTGCGGCGGGGATCGAGAAAATGAAGTACGCCGAGAAAAAAGCGGTCTGGATAAGCATGCTGGCAGCCAGTTCGATTTTGAAAACGTGCTGCGCATACGGAATGAGTACGTCATTGAGCGAGGTGAGAGAACCCCACATGAAGAAAAGCGTGGTGAGTATCGCCAGCGGGCCCGCGTAGTTAGCTGGTACCGCGCCGACCACTGTTGTGCTTCTACCTGATCCACTTTCCATAGAAAGTCACATCCATTTCTCTTAAGCCAAAACCGCTTCTCTCAACCGCGCAGGATAATGACACAATTGGCGCGCGGAAAAAACTGCGGCGAGTTACGCGAGTCCTGCCTCGCGTGTTATAAAGTGTCGCCAGAACCAACATCTTAGACAAACCGGGTGGAAAATGAGCAAGTCGGGATTCCTGGCCTCCGCTTTCGTTTTCTGCTTCACAACGTTTCTGCATCCAATGTCTGCGCTTGCGGAAGAAGCGCCTCCAGCAGTTGTTGTGCTCAACGAACCCGGCTTTCCGGCCGCGGATTCGCCGGCATTTTCGCAGCCGCAACTTGAAAAGGCCCTCCCGGGAGCGCACTTCTCATCTGCAAAAGAACTCGATTCCCTGCTGGCCGAATCGTCCACTCGCCTTCTCGTGCTGCCCTACGGCTCCGCTTTTCCCGAAGACAATTGGTGGGCCATTCACGCGTTTGCAGAACGAGGCGGCAATCTCCTGGTCCTTGGCGGTCGCCCCTTTACGCGCGCCGCCTATCATAATGATTCCGGTTGGCATCTGCGCAATTACAGCGTGCGATTCATCCGGCAATTGTCCATGGATCAGTTCCAAACCACGCCGGGCTCTGCCGGAATGGAATTTCAGAACAATCCGGACCTCACGGTCTCTTTGCCACGCTTTGGGTGGCAGCGCGCGTTCAGTCCCATAATCCGGCTCAGCGCCGTGGACCTTTACAATCGCGGTGGCTCGGCCGGCTCGATTGACGCGCGGCTCGATCCTCTAGCTTGGGGAGTAAAAGAGGGCCGTAAGATGGCTGCACCCGCCATGGAAGTCGACCATCTGCGAAACGCTTTTGACGGTGGACGTTGGATCTTTCTCACATCGGAACTCGATTCACAATTTGCAGCGGGCACCGAAGCGGTTACTCTAATTCGCACGCTTGCCGAACGCGCACGGTACGGGTCTGAAGAATTCACTGCCCGTCCCACGCTTCCTCTCTATTTGCCGGGTGAACCCGTCGAGGTGGAAGTTCTCTGGCACGCCGCTGAAAAACCGTCCGCTCCCTTGACCGTTCGCATCACCGAGTATCCCGAGGCCCAACCCACACAGCACGCTGTGCAAACGGCAAGCTTATCAGCGCCCCAAACTCTCTTGTTTCCGGCGCCTAAAGAAAAAGGATTTCACGTCATTCAAGCGGAACTTCTCGATGGCGGCAAAATCCGCAACGTGTACCGTTCCGGCTTCTGGATTCGCGACCCCGAGTTTCTGAGCTCCGGCCCGCATCTGACGGTGAATCACGATTTCTTTGAGCTCGACGGCCGTCCGCTCGCCGTCGTCGGGACCACTTACATGTCGAGCGAAGTCCAGCGCCTTTATTTCGATCACCCCAATGTTTACGTTTGGGAACGCGATATGGCACAGATCCAGGCTGCGGGGCTCAACATGCTGCGCACGGGCTGGTGGACGGGCTGGGACAAATTCTGCGATGAAAATGGCCAGCCCTACGAACGCACCCTGCGCACTCTCGAAGCCTACCTGATGACCGCGCGCAAGCACGGGCTGCCCGTCCAATTTAACTTTTTTGCGTTTCTCCCAGACGTTCTTGGCGGCGTCAATCCCTACCTGGGGCCGGAAGCGCGGCGCAAACAGCAAACGCTCGTCTCCACGGTTGTCGCGCGCTTCCACGAGGTTCCGTTTCTAGCATGGGATCTCATCAACGAGCCGAGCATTTCGCAACACTTGTGGCAGACCCGCCCTAATGGGGATCCCATCGAGCTTGCTGCGTGGAACCAGTGGCTTTCCAAACGCTATCCCGACCGTGCCGCGCTCGCGGCCGCTTGGAATGTGCCCACTGACTCCATCGCCGGGACGATTTCTCTTCCCAATGAACCCGAATTCAGCTCGCGCGGAATGTATGTGGGACACAATTCGCTGCGCGTTTACGACTACTTTCTCTTCGCACAAGAGACGTTCGCCGATTGGGTGCGCGCGATGCACGAGAAAATCCGGGCGACAGGCTCGCAGCAGCTCATCACCGTCGGCCAGGATGAAGGCGGCGTGAGGGACCGCCTCTCGCCGGCCTTCTACGGACCGGTGGTCGATTTCACCACCAACCATTCCTGGTGGGGAAATGATTCCCTGCTCTGGGATTCGCTCACCGCCAAGCAGCCGGGAGAGACCATGCTGATTCAAGAAACGGGGCTGCAGCGCGAAATCAATCTCGACGAGACAGCGCGTTTCACTCCCGAGCAGGAAGCTTCCCTGTTCGAACGCAAGGTCGCGCTTTCTTTTGTGCAAGGTGCCGGCGCCATCGAGTGGCTTTGGAATACAAACTCCTATATGACCGAAGCCAACGAGTCTCCTATCGGCGCGGTGCGCGCGGATGGCACGGAAAAGCCGGAGGCCACGGTGATGCGCGATTTTGCAAACTTTGCGAAATCGCTTCACGGCCATTTGCAAAATCCGCGCCAGCCTTCCATTGCCGTTGTTACTTCCCAGGCCGCGCAATTCTCCGTCCTGGCCGACCTGCAGCTCGAGGCGCAACAGAAAGCGGTTCGCACTCTTGCTTACCGGCTGCAGCTCACTCCCTATGTGATTGCCGAAAATCAAATCGGCAAACTCGGTACGCCGCAGCTTGTCATTTTTCCCTCGCCGCAGTCTTTGAACGAAAGCACGTGGCAGGCTTTGCTTGCCTATGTGAAAAGTGGCGGCAATCTCTTGATCACCGGACCGGTCTCGCGCAACGAACATTGGCAATTCCGCGACTGGCCGCACGACCTTGGCTTAACCGCGCAACTCGAACCGCAAAGCTATCGCGGCACAGAAATCCGCCTGCCCGGCAAGACTATTCCTCTTTCCTTTGACCAACAAAAGCAGTCTTCGCTCGAAGCTCTTCGCTTCAGTGACGGCCAAACCTGGAAAGAGATTCCTTCGGGCAAAGGAAGGATTTTCTGGTCTTCTTATTCCGCGGAGCTGGCCGAAGGACTCGAGCCGGCGGCATCCCTCTATAGCTACGTTGTGGCGACGTTGAAATTCAAACCGGCATTCGAATTGCAAACGCAGGTTTCTTCCGGCGTGTTGATCTCTTCCACCGAACTTCAGGATTCTGTGCTTTACATCCTGGAATCGGAAGATGCAGGCGATGCTGCGATCGACTTGAGAGATGTCGTTACTGGCGCCCGTCTCACGCTAAAGCTTCCCGCGCAGCATGCCGCGCTTGCCCTGATAAGCAAAAAAGAAAAAACCGTTATCGCGAAGTACGGCTTCTGAGCCCCGATTCTGGTCTGTAACTTTTCTTTGTCTTAGGACTCGTATATTAAGGGTATAAGGAACTGAAACGAGGATTAGCTGGCGACAATGAATCCGCCAGTTTTCCCCATCCGATAGAGGAAAACACGTAGGATAATAGGGAAAGAACAATCGTTTGGAGGTAAAGATGTTGATCCGAAAGTCGCCGGATATGGCATACGCGGATGTCACGCCGAAGGCAGTCTACTTGAATCGGCGGAAATTCCTGCAAGCTATGGGGATTGCCGGGGCCACCGCAGTCGCGGGCCAACGTATTGTTGAATTGGCCTCTCCCTCGCACACCGCCCTGGCCGCGACAAAGTTCAGCAATCTCACCAAAAGCCCGTTCAGCACCAGCGAAAAGGTGAACTCCTTCGAAGACGTAACGCATTACAACAATTTTTACGAATTCGGCACGGACAAGTCCGACCCTGCGAAGAATTCGCAGAAGTTTGACACCTCCAACTGGATGGTCTCCGTTGAAGGAGACGTCGCCAAACCGCACAAGTTCACTATGGACGAAATCTTAAAGATAGCGCCTCCCGAAGAGCGCATTTATCGTCATCGCTGCGTAGAAGCGTGGTCGATTGTCGTTCCGTGGATTGGTTTTTCCTTCAGCAATCTCATAAAGCTCGTCGAACCCACCGAGAAGGCTAAGTTTGTTGCATTTCAAAGTTACTACGACTCTCGCCAGATGCCCCAAGGGCGCTGGGCGGGGCTTGAGTTTCCTTATGTCGAAGGCCTTCGCATGGACGAAGCGATCAACCCGCTTACTCTTCTCTGTGTCGGAATGTACGGCGAATCCTTGCCAAATCAAGACGGCGCACCTGTCCGCATGGTGATTCCGTGGAAATACGGATTCAAGGGCATCAAGTCGCTGGTCAAAATCAAGTTTCAGTCCAAAATGCCGCCAACGACCTGGAACTTGTCGGCCTCGAACGAGTACGGCTTTTATTCGAATGTGAATCCTCACGTGGACCATCCGCGCTGGAGCCAAGCCAAGGAGCGGCGTCTGGGAGAAATCTTCCGGCGCGATACGTTGATGTTCAATGGCTACGGCGATCAGGTCGCCAGCATGTACAACGGCATGGACCTGAAGAAATACTATTGAGCTATTTTTCTGAGAAATGCGCGCTCTACTCACCAGCAAGTGGACGAAGGTCGTAGT
>Ga0126370_10000527_pt1 | contig 15958 bp, 14 predicted proteins | sample PanSoiMetaPlot_3_FD_92586 | JGI IMG/M metagenome (GOLD analysis project Ga0126370, IMG submission 92586) | Tropical forest soil microbial communities from Panama - MetaG Plot_3 | ecosystem: Environmental > Terrestrial > Soil > Tropical forest > Bulk soil | place: Panama | collected 2016-02-17 | reverse complement strand
TAATTGCGGCAGCGAGCAGAGGTGGCTCCTCGAGAACGTGGTCGGCTACAAGAACGGCTTCGTGGAGCTGTCGTACTCGCGCCGACGAATTGGGTCCTAGCGTGCAACGCTCAGCAACCATGGAGAAATGATGCCGCGGCGTTCGTGTAGGTCCCGAGGAGTTCCTGCCTCTGGGGGTTAGCGCTACTCTTGCATGCCAAATGGAAGTATCTGATGTTTGCTGGAATTCGCTATGGAATTTGGCGATGCGGTTAGGAAAAGTTGCGCCGTCCTTGCGAGCGCCCGGCAAGCGGACCATGTATCATGTTGTCCGCGCATCAATTTGAGGACAGGAAAATGACCAAGACGACGGAAGCCAATGCCAGAATGCAGCGCCCCCTCGGGGACGTTGATCCTCAGATTGCGGGTCTGTTGCGGGATGAGGCGGAGCGCGAAGCTACGGGGCTCGAGCTGATTCCCAGCGAAAACCTGGTATCGGAAGCAGTGCTCGAGGCGATGGGATCGGTCTTCACGAACAAGTACGCCGAAGGGTATCCCGGGAAGCGGTACTACGGCGGGTGCGAGTTTGCTGACAAAGTGGAGCAACTGGCCATTGACCGCTCGAAGGAACTGTTTGGCGCAGAGCACGCCAATGTGCAGGCCCATTCGGGAACCCAGGCAAACGTGAGCGTGTATATGGCTGCGCTGCAGCCGGGCGACACCGTGCTAGGAATGAATCTGTCGCACGGCGGACACCTGACGCACGGGCATCCGCTGAATTTTTCCGGGCGCATGTACAAATTCGTGGCCTATGGAGTGCGCCAGGACACCGAGCAGATCGACTACGACGAAATTTCGAAGCTGGCCGCGGAACACAAGCCGAAAATGATCGTCGCGGGAGCGAGCGCCTACTCGCGGGTGATCGATTTCCCACGGATCGCGGCGGCAGCCAAAAGCGTGGGCGCGCTCTTCTTTGTGGATATGGCGCATATCGCGGGTCTGGTGGCGGCGGGCGTGCACCCGAGCCCCGTGCCGCATGCGGACTTTGTGAGTACGACGACACACAAGACGCTGCGCGGGCCGCGCGGCGGAATGGTGATGTGCAAAGCGGCGTTTGCAAAGGAACTGGACAAGCTGACTTTTCCGGGTCTGCAGGGCGGGCCGCTGGTGCATACGATTGCGGCCAAAGCGGTGTGTTTAAAGGAGGCGATGGAGCCGTCATTCAAAGCCTATCAGGAGCAGGTGGCCCGCAATGCCAAGGCTCTGGCGGCGGCCGTGGCCAGCAGAGGGTTCCGCGTGGTTTCGGGCGGGACCGACAATCATCTGTTTTTGATCGAGGTGCATTCGCGGGGGATCACAGGAAGCGATGCGGAAAAGGCGCTGGACCGCGCGGGCATCACGGTGAACAAGAACGCGATTCCGTTCGATCCGTTGCCGCCGATGAAGGCGGGAGGCGTGCGGCTCGGTACGCCTTCGATCACTACACGGGGCATGGGCGAATCCGAGATGGGGTTGATTGCCGGGTGGATTGGGGACGTGCTCGAGGCGGTAGGGAATCGAGAGGTTGAACATCGCGTGCGCAAGCAGGTTGCCGAGCTGGCCGCGAAGTTTCCGATCTATGAATCGAGAGTGCGCGCGCCGCGCGCCGAGGCCCATTCAGGGTAGTAACGCGGGGCGGCCTCTGAACACAAGCGAAGCCGCTAAACCACCGGCAGCACGCTACGAGGCGGGTTGGCGGGCAGCGATCTGGGCGATGACGTCGTCAATCATGACCAGCGGTACGGCGACGTGCACGTTTTCTTCGGGACCGGTGACGTCCACCTGAATTTTGGTGCCGACCGTGCTTACCTTGACGTGTTGTTCGCCGTCTTCGACTTCCACAAACGTGGTGTTGGGATACTTGCGCAGCTCTCTTGCGGCAATGCGGGCAAGCGGCGCCCATTCATTGGAGCGTTCGGTGACCTGACGGAGCTTGTCGTCGGGGACGAAGTGCAGCGCCATGGGCACGACGGCTGCGGGCGCCCAAATATGGACGTGCGCGCCGCCTTCGCGTTGCTCGTCGACGTCCACTCGGATGGTGCCTTCACGAAAAGTGTAGACGCCTGCAACCATTAAGGTAGTGGCGGTGCCGAGAGCGAGTTTAGCCAGGATCATCATGCGCGTATCCTCCGAGGTTGCTAAAGCAATCTTTTGCTAGCCCAGGAAGATCGGAGCGGCAGCTCCGACCCCTAGTCAGAGACGTTTTTGGAATCGAGCCAGACGCGAACGGTTGAATCGTCACTCTTGACGGTGACGAGTTCCGTGTCGCCGCCGTGTGCGGACAGGGCGCGGAGCGCGGCAAGGATATCGAGTTCGTCCTGGCCGGCGGAAAGCAGGGCTTCGACGACCTTCATGGGAATTTTTACATCGACGCGCGAGCGTTCGTAAGACCTTTCACTCTTGTCCGCGGACTTATCGGATTTGTCCTTATCGTCCTTTTCGAGCTTGCCGGGCTTGAAGCCCTTTTCGGTGACGTGGACGACCATATAGCCGGCTTGTTTGGCGACCCGCACGTCGTTGTCGTTGCTCTGGACCGTGACATACTCGCCGTCCTTTGAGGAGCGGACGGCTTCGAGAAGAGCTTTGAGGTCCACGCCCTCGATATCCGAGTGGTTGATTTGGACTTTGCCGTTGTGGAGACGATCTTTGTGGATTGCGGGGAGAACCTTTTCGGCCATCTCGAGGGGCACGTTGACCCTGACGGTTTCGCCTTTGTGGCCGGAGTCAATGACGCGAACGTGGAGCCATCGTTCGGAAGTGGCTGAAGATGAGGAGCTTACGGTGACCTCTTGGGCCCGTGAGGCGGGCGCCAGAGTGGCCAAGGGAGCGAGCAACAGGGTGGCCGCCAGAGCGATCGAGGCCGGGCGGGTGGTTCGATGCGTAAGGATGCTTGTCAAGATTCCTCCTCTAGGGACGGCTGGCATTAGGACTCGCCACGGGCGGAATGCCCGCTTCTGGAAAGAAGTACGGATGGTCGCAGGGAAAAGTTCCGGGATTGTTTCTTGGGGCGGCCTGTAACTTCGCGGGCGCCGGGTTACTCGCATGGATGCGAAGGCTTGGGCGCTCCGGAAGCTCCGCCTCAAGAGAAAAGGAGACTCTAGAAATGATCAGGACTTGGCAGGCCGGTTTGACCCTGACGGTGCTGACAGCGGTGTTCGTGCCGGCGGCTCCTGCGGTGGCGCAGGACGGCATGAAGCACGACGGAATGATGCAGGAGGAAAAGGCCAGGGCGCTCTACACCGGAAAGTTCCACGGCAAGGTGCACCAGACCGAAGGGCGCGCGACGGTATACCAGCAGGCGGACGGGAAGTTGCTGTTGCGGTTGACGAACTTCAAGACCTCGAACGGGCCGGACGTGCACGTGGTTCTGGTGGCGTTCAAGGATGCCAGTGACGACGCCAATTCGCTCAAAAGCGGCACCGAGCGGGTCGAGCTGGGCAAGCTGAAGGGGAATGAGGGCGACCAGAACTACGAGATTCCGGCGGGAACGGATCTGCAGAAGTTCACCGCGGTTTCCATTTACTGCGAGCGGTTCAACGCGAATTTTGGCGCGGCACCGCTCGAGAAATTTTAAAGGAGAGATCGCAAAGGAGCCGGGCGGGCCATACGCTTGCCCGGTTTTTTGTTGAGGAGATAAGTGAATGAAAGGTGCGAATGGAAAGTTCTGGAATCGACGGACGAGGTTGGTCCTTGCGTTGGCCGGTATTCCCATCTTGGCCGGAGGCTGGTGGGCGTTCCGGCCGGAGAAGCTGTTCATCGATAGGCAGGTAAGTGAAGCGGCGCCGGCAAGTTTCGGCGGCGAGGCAGAACCGCTCTATACCGGCAAGCTCGAGTCGCGAGAGCACCCGACCAATGGACGGGCGACGATCTACAAGGACGGTAGCGGGAAGACGTACCTGCGGCTCACGGACTTTACGACTTCCAGCGGGCCGGACGTCCACGTGGTGCTGGCGCGGGCGGAAGGGCCGGCCCTGTCGAAGATCCTGGTGCCGGGAGATTTAGACTACGTTGAGTTGGGCTCGTTGAAAGGAAACCAGGGCGACCAGAACTACGACGTTCCGGCGAGCACGGACCTTGAGAAGTACCAAACGGTGGCTATCTATTGCGAGCGATTTCATGCGATCTTTGGTGTTACGAAGCTAGAGAAATTCTAGGACTTAGCCGAAGGTCACTCGTCGGAGGCGCGGGATGAAAGGGATGGTCTCGCTACCCTTAGCCCCCCTGCGGCTACCATGGGCATTGAGACACGGATCGCGATGACAGCAGCAGGTACAACGACGGGCGCGGCGAAGGAAAGGAATGAAGCGGAACTGATCGCGCGCATACTCGGCGGCGAGAAGGATCTGTTTCACGATCTGATCCGGCCTTACGAACGGATGCTGTACCTGACCGCGTTTTCGATCGTGAAGAACGAGACAGACGCTGAAGAGTGCGCGCAGGATGCGGTGGTGAACGCTTACCGCAATCTGGCGAAATTCCGCGGAGATTCGAAGTTCAGCACCTGGCTGGTGACGATTGTTGTAAATGAAGCGCGGCAGAAGCTGCGCAAGGCGAAGCGGGCGAAGGAAGATTCGCTCGACGAGGCCATGCAGGGGGAAGAGGGCGAATACACGCCGGAGCCGCTGACGGACTGGCGGGAGATACCTTCAGAAGCGCTCGAACGGAGGGAGCTGCGCGAGACGCTGCAAAAAGCCGTGGCGGATCTGCCCGATATCTACCGGCAGGTGTTTACGCTCAGAGATTTGCAGGAGATGAATGTCGCCGATACGGCGGCGGCCTTGGGAGTGAACGAAAATATCGTCAAGGTGAGACTGCATCGCGCGCGCATGATGCTGCAAAAACGTTTGGCGCCGTATTTGAAGAGAAGCACGGCTCCGGAGCGGAAGGGGTTCTGGGGGAGGATGCCATGGAGCTGAACTGCAAGCACGTGTGGGCGCACATCTCTGAATATATCGACAAAAGCGTTCCGGCCGATTTGCTTGCGGATATCGAGCGGCATCTGGAACATTGCGAGATTTGCTCGGCGGTGCTCGATTCGACGCGGAACATTCTGGTGCTGACGGCGGACAACCGTACTTTCGAGTTGCCCGTGGGATACAGCGAACGTTTGCATGAGCGGCTACGCAAAGAACTCGGAAGCGCTTCAGAAGAAGCGATCGAATGACAGTCTTGGACACCGTTCCGGTGTTTCCATAACCAGTCTCCGCCTTCTCTAGCCACCGTCTGATGAAATCTCCAGCGGACGGGCTTCTCCGCTTGGGCCGAAGCGCACCGATGAGATGCCCTGAACACTCCTCTCGTTCGACCTGCCGTGCATAAATGGCAAAACAACACAACTATTTGGGGCGGCGATTTGCCGAATCCATTTTCGGAGTGCTCATGCTTAGGCCGGTAAGGTTGCTAGAGGTGTTCTTGACGGCAATTGGGTTGTGCGCTTGTGGCGCTGCGGTCGCGGCTCAGACTCCGGTAGATGCGCCGGACATGCCGAAGAAATATGAAGTGCCCAAGACTGCGTACGACTATGACAAGCGCGACGTGATGATTCCGATGCGCGATGGCGTGAAGCTCTTTACGGTGATCGTGGTGCCGAAAGGCGCGCATGGCGCTCCGATTCTCCTGACGCGGACGCCCTACAACGCTGCGGGCCGGGCGGCGCGGTTTCACTCTCCTCACATGCTGGCGATACTGCCCGAAGGCGATGAAGTGTTTGTGGCCGACGGATACATACGCGTTTTCCAGGACATACGGGGAAAGAACGGATCGGAAGGCGACTTCTTCATGACCCGGCCGCTGCGCGGGCCGCTCAATCCCTCCTCGACCGACGAGTCGACCGATGCCTACGACACGATCGACTGGCTGGTGAAAAACGTTCCGGAATCGAACGGCAAGGTAGGAATGCTCGGCAGTTCCTACGAGGGATTCACGGTGGTGATGGCGCTCGTGAATCCACATCCAGCGTTGAAGGTGACCGCGCCCGAAAGCCCCATGGTGGACGGCTGGATGGGAGACGACTGGTTTCACTACGGGGCCTTCCGCCAGACAAACCTCGACTATTTTACCGGTGTGTCCGCGGAGCGGGCGCACGGACAGTCGATTGTCCGGCAGGGCTATGAAGACTACGACAATTTTTTGCAGGCCGGGTCGGCCGGGGCTTTCGCGAAGGCGGCGGGGCTCGATCAGATTCCCTGGTGGAGGAAGACCGCCGAGCATGCGGCTTACGATTCGTTCTGGCAGGAACAGGCGCTCGATCGAAAAATGGTCGAACAACCGCTGAAAGTGCCGACAATGTGGCTGCAGGGGCTGTGGGACCAGGAGGACATGTGGGGAGCGATTCATTGCTATCTGGCAACCGAGCCCAAGGACCGTGAGAACAACCTGAACTATCTGGTCATGGGGCCGTGGCGGCACAGCGGCGTCAACTACGATGGAACCTCGCTCGGGCCGCTTAACTGGAAGGGGGACACCGCGCTCGAGTTTCGGCGCGACGTGCTGAAACCCTTCTTCGACCAATATTTGAAAGAAGGTGCGCGCAAAGCGGATACGCCGCCGGTGTTTATCTACAACACGGGAGAAAATCACTGGGATCGCTTCAAGAGTTGGCCGCTGGCATGCGATGCCGGCTGTGCCCACAAGATGAAGCCGCTCTATCTGGCCGCGGGAAATTCGCTGTCGTTTAGCGCGCCGACCGAAGGCGAAGACACAGGATTCGACGAATATGTGGCAGACCCCGCGAAACCGGTGCCGTTCTATCCACGGCCGATACGATTTGCGGATGGGGATGCGTGGCGGAAATGGTTGGTGATGGATCAAAGAAGCTTCACCGATCGCCCGGACGTTTTGCTCTATGCCACGCCGGTATTGAAGGAGCCGCTGCGCATCAGCCGCGCACCGGTAGTAAACCTGGTGGCTTCAACCAGCGGGTCGGATAGCGACTGGGTGGTGAAGCTGATTGATGTCTTTCCAGACGAGGTGCCGAGCAATCCGGAGATGGGCGGGTATCAACTGGCGATCGGAATGGACATCTTCCGGGGGCGCTATCGGGAGAGTTTTTCGAATCCGAAATCGATTGCTCCCAATGTGCCGCTGACCTACAAATTCATCCTGCCCACCGCAAACCACGTGTTTTTGCCGGGGCACCGGATCATGGTACAGATCCAGTCGAGCTGGTTTCCTCTCTATGACCGGAATCCGCAGACCTTTGTTGCGAATATTTTCTTCGCCGAACCGACGGACTACGTAAAGGCCACGCAGCGCATTTACCACGCGAAAGGGCAGGCAAGCTTTATCGATCTGCCCGTGGTTCCGGCGCCGTGAGCCGCTACGGAACCCGGTGGACGATCGGATGGGTGACCCACTCGGCCGCGAGCAGGGCCAATGTAGCAAGCGAAAGTGCAATCTGGTAGTTCTCGCCGCGAAGTTTGGCGGCGGGAACCGCTTTTTGCCGCCATTGCGAGGCCGGGTTGCGGCGCAGCTTGCGGATTCTCCAGATCACAAAAAGATTCAGGAGCGAACCTAGAAGGGCGGCCAGCATCATGGGAATTCTGATCGCATCCTGATGAAAGCCACGTGCGGGCGCGTGAATCCCGGCTGCCGCGGCCAGAGCCGAAAGGCCAATGGCCACGCGGACGCCGCTGATAGCGATGACGGCGGTGCAGGCGCTTTGCAGTATGGCCAAGACGATGCTCGACCAGCTGAAAACCTTCAGACGTACGGGCACCGACAACCCTTCGACCGGGGAGCTTTTCGCCTGGGGTTCTGAAGACGAAAGAGAGCTATTGGCTGGCACGGTTGCAGGATAGCGGAGCCGATCCTCTGCGTTCAACTTTGACTTGCGGGGCTTCGGTTATTTGAGGGGCTTGGCTTTGTCCTGCTTGACACGCCAGGGCAAGCGGCCGGAATCGAGCGTCGAGACGCCGATTTGATTGGATTCAAAGCTGCCAATCTGGCCGATCCAAGCCACGCGGAAACGAGCCTTACCGTGCCACCGGCGCTTGACCTCGATGATGTCGCCCGGGGTAGTGAGGTAAGCGACGCCGTCGAGGCGGGCGCCCTCTTCGCTGATGTCCACGGTATTGGATGTCTGCGCGAAGGGGTTGCCGTTGCGGTCCTTGCCGCGGACGACGACCTTGAACGATTGCGGGGCACGAGGGCCGCGGCGCGTTTTGCGCCAAAATGCCGACACGGGGGCCTTGAAAGCCACTCCGACGTTCGAACCACGCTCGTGGTGCGGCTCCAGGAAAACGACGCTGACTTGTTGCTCTTCACGGGTGAATTTGTTCACCAGGAAAAGCTTTTCGCCGAGGGAAACCGGGGTAAGAAGCCGGACCAGGGCGCCGCTGGCATTAAACATCAGTGTGGTGGTGTCTTCGTGAAATGAACCGATGGAGCTGCTCCAGCCATAGATGAAGACGGGAACATGGAACGGCTTGCGAACGCCTGAGCGCAGTTTCTTTTTTGGCGCCGCAGGGCGCGCGGAAGCAGTTTTCTGCGGAGCGTATTTGGGGCGGCTTTCGGAGCCTTCGAGCGGGAATTCAGACTGCACGCCGTGGGTAGGACACTCAAAGGCCAAGGGAACGGCCAGGATCTGTTCGATGGGATCGAGCTGCCCGGTAAGCGTAACCCAGTCCTCGTAATCGCTGTAGGGACAACGAACGTGAAGGTAATAGGTCCTGGAAGCGCCTGAAATCATGCTTTCTCATCTTACCGGGCGCGCCCGAAGCGGTCTGAATAAGATTGCAAGCGTTTCGCGAAAGTCAATGCGGCCGGTGCCACCGGCCCGTCTATTCCTGTGGAGCGGCTGCGAGGCGGCTGAAGTCGTCGCGTTCGCACTGCACGAAGAAAGCGGTGTTTGGCTGCAACGCGCTGTCGAGTCGCTCGCTTTGGCTGTCCACTTCTTTGCCGTTGATTCTTACGCGCTGCGCCAACGTGTCGCCGGGGTTTGGGTGGTCGGCTTCGAACTCGATATACCCGCCGATGCCGTTCGGGATGTCGACCGTCCAGCTGTGAGCGCCGGATGGGACTTTCTCCCAGGCGTTTAAGAGGATCTGCTGGCCGACGGGTTTTCTCAGATCCTGTAAGTCAAGGCGCAGAGTAGAGGCAGTCGAACCCTCTACGTCGATGGTGAGCTGATTGCCGCCGTCGGCGACCTTCACCGGGATATGGCTCATGGACTGGGCGCTGGAGCTCGCGCCTTTGTCGCGATAAGTCCACCAGAGGAGGGTGGCGACCGTACCGAGCACAGTGAGGCCCAAACGCAAAAGCAGTTTTTTCATGGTGGGCTCCGTCCGAGATGAACAACTTTGCGCCCAGTCTACGCCTCGAAGGCGATGCTAGGAGGCCGAGAGCCGGTCGCTGTTTCGAGAAAGGCACTCTGGCGGATGGTTTGGCGTAGCGGCAGCGCGCGGGGCAAAATAGCGGCACCAAGATGCAAGCAAGGAAAGAGATTGGAGCGAGAAAGTGAAGACAAGGCTTCGACCGAGCGCGCTGCTGCTGCTCCTGGCCACGTTGTCTCGCAGCCTCCCGGCAGAAGATGGACCGAGCCGCGGTCTTGAAGCCCAGGCCGGACGAGAGAACCCGGTGCTCGTTCGCGTGCACGCGGGAGTGCGCTTAGGAGAATGGCGGCCGGTGTGGACCTATTTCGGCTACGATGAGCCGAACTATACCTACTCGAGCAACGGCAAAAAGCTCCTAGGGGAGCTGCACGACCTGAGTCCGGCGCCGGTTTATGTTCGCGTGCACAACCTGCTGACATCCGGCGATGGAACTGCTTCGCTGAAGTGGGGTTCTACCAATGCTTACAGCGAAGATGCCAACGGAGGAGCGATTTACGATTGGCGCATCGTCGACCGGATCTTCGACGCTTTTCATGACGCCGGACTGAAGCCCTTGGTGGAGGTGGGGTTCATGCCGGAAGCGCTTTCTACCCATCCGCAGCCCTATCGGCACGCGTTTCCGCAGGGAAGCATTTTTACGGGGTGGGCTTATCCACCAAAGGACTATGCAAAGTGGGAGGAGCTGGTATACCAGTTCGCGAAGCACTTGCGCGAGCGATATGGCGATACCGAAGCGAGAAGCTGGCTATGGGAAGTGTGGAACGAACCGGACATTAACTACTGGAAGGGAACACGCGAAGAGTTTTTCAAGCTGTACGACTACGCTGCGGCGGGAATCTTGCGGGCCCTACCGGACGCCCGGATCGGAGGGCCAGATACAACCGGAGCCGCCGGGGAGAACGCGGAGGCTTTCCTGCGCGCGTTTCTGCAGCACTGCGCCCGGGACGGCAACGCCGCCACCGGGAAGACCGGAGCGCCGTTAAGCTTCATCAGCTGGCACCCGAAAGGTTCTCCCGTGTGGAAAGGCGACCACGTGCAGATGCGGCTCGGGAGGCAGTTGCTGTCGGTAGAGCGAGGCTTTAGGGTGGTCGCAGAATTTCCCGAGTGGAAGCGCTTGCCGATCATTCTGGGCGAGTGGGATCCGGAAGGGTGCGCTGCCTGTTCGGCAAAGAGCCATCCGGAGAATGCCTATCGCAACACGAGTTTGTATGCGGCCTACACGGCCGAAGCGTTGAAGGACACGGTGACGCTCGCCGAACATACCGGCGTGAATCTTGCGGGCGTAGTGACATGGTCGTTTGAGTTTGAAAGCCAGCCCTACTTCGCGGGGTTTCGCGAGCTGGCCACGAACGGGATCGACAAACCGGTGCTGAACACGTTTCGCATGCTGGGTATGCTCGGGGGCGAACGAGTGCAGCTAGAAAGCACGGCGGCGGCTGCGCCAGAAAGCGTGCTTGACCCCGGAAGCGAGAATATCGAGGGCCTGGACGGAATCGCTACGCGGCGCGGACGCGAACTGGACTTGATGGTCTGGCACTATCAGGAGGAGGATGCGGCGGGGGCGGCGAGGACGGTCAGAGTGGAAATCACCGGGCTGCCGGTTTTAGCCGAGAAGCTCCGGGTCGAGCAGTTTCGCGTCGATCGGGAGAATAGCAATTCGTTCGAAGCCTGGAAGAAGATGGGAAGCCCCGAAAGTCCTCGGGCGGATGAGTACGCGGAGCTCGAACGAGCGGGACGGCTAAGCCAGATTGCGCCGCCCCGGTTGGAGGAAACGAGCCCGGGGAACTACGTCATGACCTTAGAGCTGCCGCAGCAGAGCGTGGCGCTGGTTAGAATGCGCTGGTGACCGCTGCTTTGGCCGAAGCAAACGCCTTTTTCCGAACTATGCCGGAGTGAATTTAAGGAAGATCGCGGCCAGCGGGGGCAGCGTGAGACAGAGCGAGTAGGGCCGACCTTGGCGCGGGTCGTCCGCGGCTTTCTGGCCGCCGATGTTGCCGGCGTTGGAGCCCGCGTAGAAGCTCCCGTCCGTGTTGAGTACTTCCTTGTAAAAGCCGGCACGCGGCACACCGACGATGTAACCCTCGCGCACCACCGGTGTGGCGTTGATGACTATAACCATCAGGTCGTCGGCGTTCCGGCCCTTGCGGATGAAGGAAAGGACGCTGTTGTCGCTGTCGTTGCAATCGATCCATTCAAAGCCGTGCCAGTCAAAATCCACCTGATGCATGGCGGGTTCAGAAGCGATCAGGTGATTCAGATCGCGTACGAGCCGTTGTACCCCTTGGTGCGATTCGTACTGCAAAAGGTGCCAATCAAGGCTGCGCGCTTCGCTCCATTCGCTGCGTTGCGCGAATTCCTGCCCCATGAAAAGGAGCTTTTTGCCGGGGTGCGCGTATTGATAGGCGAGGAGCAAACGGAGATTGGCGAACTGCTGCCACATGTCGCCGGGCATCTTGTGCAGGAGCGCATTCTTGCCGTGCACGACCTCGTCATGGGAAAAAGGGAGCATGAAGTTTTCGCTGAAGGCATAGATCAGCGAAAACGTGATTTTGTTGTGTTCGTATTTGCGGTAGATCGGATTGGACGAAAAATATTTCAGCGTGTCGTTCATCCAGCCCATATTCCATTTCAGGCTGAAGCCGAGGCCGCCCAGATAGACGGGGCGGGAAACACTGGGCCAGGCAGTCGATTCCTCGGCAATGGTGAGGATACCCGGGAAGCGTCCGTGGGCCTCTTCGTTGAGGCGCTTGAAAAACGCGATGGCTTCCAGATTTTCGCGCCCGCCGTAGCGATTGGGGATCCATTCACCTTCTTTGCGCGAATAATCGAGGTACAGCATGGAGGCGACGGCGTCCACGCGCAGGCCGTCGATGTGGTATTTGTCGAGCCAGAAAAGCGCATTCGAGATCAGGAAGTTCTGGACTTCGTTGCGGCCGTAGTTGTAGACGAGCGTGCCCCAGTCGGGATGGGAGCCTTGCCTCGGGTCGGCGTGTTCGAATAGATGCGTGCCGTCAAATTGCGCCAGGCCGTGGGCGTCGCGTGGGAAATGCGCGGGCGTCCAGTCGAGAAGAACGCCGATTCCCGCCTGGTGGCACCGGTCGACGAATTCCATAAAGTCGGCGGGCGTGCCGTAGCGGCTGGTGGCGGCGTAATAGCCGAGAGTCTGATAGCCCCAGGAGCCGTCGTAGGGATGCTCCATGACCGGGAGCAGTTCGATGTGGGTATAACCCATGTCCTTTACGTAAGGGATGAGCTGGTCGGCCAGCTCGCGGTAGGTCAGCCAGCGATTGTTGGCTTCCGGTACACGCTTCCAGGAGCCGAGATGGACTTCGTAGACATTGATCGCTGAGTCGAGCCAGTTTCTCTTCGCTCGTTCCGCCAGCCAAGTGGAGTCGTTCCACCGGTGCGCATCGAGATTCGCCACGACCGAACCGGTCGCCGGGCGAAGTTCGGAGCTGAAGCCGTAGGGGTCGGCTTTGAGCGGGAGCATGTTGCCGTGGTGCCCGATGATTTCGTATTTGTAGATGGCGCCCTCGCCGACTTCGGGCAAGAAAAGCTCCCACACGCCGCTCGATCCGCGCGGTCGCATGGGATGTACGCGCCCGTCCCAGCCGTTCATCGTGCCGACGACGCTGACGCGGCGAGCGCCGGGCGCCCACACCGCAAGGTTCGTTCCGGCAACGCCCGCGACGGTGTGCAAGTGCGCGCCCAATTTTTCATACGTGTCGTAGTGCCGGCCCTCGCTCATCAAGTGCAAATCGAAATCGCTGAGCAGGAAGGAAAAGGCGTATGGGTCGAAGATCTCGAAGGAATCGCCATGAAAGGTGCGGCCCTGAATTTTGTAGCTGCCGGGCTCAGGCGCGGTGGTTTGATCGGACGGCCACACGGCTTCGAAGAACCCTTCGGGCCGAAGCTTGACGGCATCGGCGATCTTGGCCGGGGAATGGGCGGGGTTTTTGAAGACGATACTGGCTTCCGAGGCCCAGGGAAGAAAGAACCGGATCGCCCAACCGTTGGGCACCGGGTGCGGCCCGAGCAAGCCAAAAGGATCGGCGTTGCGCCCGGCCAGGAGCGCATCGATACGCGCGTCCAGGTCGGTGCGCGCTTGCCGTTCGACGGCAGCAACAGTGGTGGGTTTGAGATTTTCGGGCGGCAACGGCGAACTCTCCGGCGATTCTTGGCCAGGGCGGTGCGACAGCCAGACATTGGAATGCCGACCGAAGGCCAGTGTAAACAGTCTCGAAAGAAATGGAAAGTTTCCTCTCGGGAAAGATGCCGGTATAGTGTGCGGGTCAAAGAAGCGGAGCGGGCTTCGGCAGCCTGCCGCGATGGAGCGAAAAAGTGGACCAAGCGCGAAAAAAGGCGATCTTGCAAAAGACTTCGCTTGTAACCCTGGGCGGGCTCTTGATCGGTCTGGGCGCGGCGAAGGCGCAGGACCGAAGCCAGGCCCGGTCCATGGTGATTTCTAAGGGCGGAATTGTCGCCTCAGAATCTCCGCTGGCGTCGCAAGCGGGCGTGCGCGTTTTGGAGAGCGGCGGAAACGCCGTGGATGCGGCGATTGCTAGCAACGCGATGATGGGAGTCGTCGAGCCGATGATGAATGGCATCGGCGGCGATCTGTTTGCCATCGTCTATGACGCGAAGGCCGGGAAACTGTACGGCCTGAACGCCAGCGGGTGGGCCCCTAAGGCGCTAACCATCGACTTTCTTGAAAAACAGGGGCTGAAGGAGATGCCGCAGACAGGAATCAATGCGGTGACCGTACCCGGTGCAGTGGAAGGCTGGCAAAAACTCGCGGACAAGTTCGGGCGCAAGAAACTTTCAGAAGACTTGGCGGCGGCGATCGCGACGGCACACAACGGATTTCCGGTACCGGAGATAACCGCTTCCTACTGGGCGGACGAAGTGGATGCGTTGCGCTCGAACGAAGCGGCGGCGAAAGTCTATCTGCCCGGGGATCACGCGCCTAAGACCGGCCAGGTGTTTCGCAATGCGGATTTGGCATGGTCGCTTGAACAAATTGCGGCGCATGGTCGGGATGCCTATTACAAAGGCGAGATTGCAGCGAAGATTCTGGCAGCTGAGAAAAAACACAACGGTCCGATGACGGCCGACGACTTGATCCAGTTTTCGGCGGAATGGGTCGAGCCGATTCTGACGACCTATCGGGATTGGACGGTCTTCGAGCTGCCGCCAAACGGGCAGGGACTGGCTGCACTCGAGATGTTGAACATTTTGGACACCACGCCGCTTGGGCAAAAAGGCTATGAGTTTGGCACAGCCAAGGCTCTGCATTTGATGATCGAAGCAAAAAAGCTGGCTTATGCCGACTTGAAGCGGTACATCGGCGATCCACGAGGACAGCAGCTGCCCGTCGATAAGCTGCTTTCGAAAGAATGGGCGGCGCAGCGCGCCAAGCTCATCGGCGAGCGCGCGAACTGCAACGTCAGCGGAGGAGATATGCCGGCGGGCAACGACACGACCTATTTGTCGGTCGTCGATCGCGAAGGGAACATGGTTTCGCTGATCCAGAGCAACTATTCTTCGTTCGGCTCGACCATCGTCGCAGAGGGCACGGGCTTCGTGCTGCACAATCGCGGCGGATTGTTTGTGCTGGATCCGAAATCGCCGAATGCGCTGGCCGGGCGCAAGCGGCCGCTCCATACCATCATTCCGGCGTTCGCGCAGAAAGGCGATACCCGCGTGGCGTTTGGGATTATGGGCGGCTGGAACCAGTCGCAGGCGCACGCGCAGTTCGTCGTGGACCTGGCGGACTACAAGATGAATATTCAGGCCGCGCTCGAAGCGCCGCGCTTTACCAAGATCAGTTTCGGCGGTTGCGACGTGCAGATGGAGAATCGCTTTTCGCAGAAGACCCGCGACGAGCTCAAGGCGCTCGGTCACGAAATTCGGCTGCGCGGAACGTTTTCTGGGAACGTGGGCGGCGGACAGGCCGTGCTGCGCGATTTTTCAAGCGGAGTGAACTATGGCGCTTCCGACCCTCGAAAAGACGGCGCGGCGATCGCGGAACTACCGTAGCAGCGCAAGCCGCAGCCGCTCTGAGCAAAGAACCGGACTCCGGCTGCTACAACCCGGCGTCGTAAGCGGCCGCGGCGATCTCGCCCAGGGCTTGGCCGGCGATGTTTTGTGCGGCATCGGGATCCGGTGGAAGAGCAACGTGATTGACATAGGCCGCGAAGGCCAGTTTGCGGCCGGATCGGGTGATGACGTACCCGGCCAGGCCTTTGCCGTTGAGCATGGTTCTGGAATTTAGCTTGTCTTCCGACCCGAATGTACCGGTCTTCGCGAAAACGTGGCCGGCGCCGGGATTTTCTTTTTGAATTTTGACCAGCGTGCCGTCCTTGCCTAGGATGGGCAGGGCGCGGAAAAAGAGGTCGTACTCGGGCCTGGTGGTCCAGTAGGCGAGATAGTGGCACATGAAGTCAGGACTGAAGAGGTCGGCCCAGTCGCCCCCTGCTCCATCCCCTTGCGAAGCTCCGGAGAGGTCGAGCTTGGCTTGCTCCAGGAATGCACGCTCGAGCTCAAAACCTTTCTTCAGGGGATTGGTGGTGTCCTTGCCCACCAGCGCTCCGAGAAGGTACGGCCCC
>Ga0126370_10000526_pt1 | contig 15969 bp, 13 predicted proteins | sample PanSoiMetaPlot_3_FD_92586 | JGI IMG/M metagenome (GOLD analysis project Ga0126370, IMG submission 92586) | Tropical forest soil microbial communities from Panama - MetaG Plot_3 | ecosystem: Environmental > Terrestrial > Soil > Tropical forest > Bulk soil | place: Panama | collected 2016-02-17 | reverse complement strand
CATGCTGGCCTGGGAGTATGCCCGGCATGCCTGGGCGACGCTGTACGTCTCCCGGCGCGGTACGGCCATCCCGGCCGCGACCATCGTCAAGGTCGCGGCGCACGTCAGGTTCGCGGCGACCGCGAAACCGGTAGTGAAGTTCCCGTTCCAGCTCACCGGGTTGCCGACGTCGTGGCGGGTGATTTCCGTTGCCTGGCGCGCCACCGTGGACGGCCTGCTCGTCAGCACAAGCCGCGAGCTCGGCAGCTCCACCACCGTGGGGCGCGCGGACGGTCCTGTTACGGGCACGATCGGCTACATAGCAATCACGCCGGGAAAGAGCAAGTGCCCGTTCTTCCGCGGCTCGTCGGAGGGCTCGTCGAAGCGGGTCTCCCTGGGCGGAGTGACGGCCATCGTCACCCACTTCACGGCCAGCGGTGCCCCGCCCTATCAGGGCTTGTGCATGCCGGAGGTGGACGGGCTCCACGTGTCCTTCCTGGAATACCAGGAGCCCGGCCGTACTGGGTTCGCGTTCGGCGGCGTCACCGGGGTGTTCACGCACCACCTCCGCCTGCTGGGGCCTGATCCGGTGAACTGGACTACGCAGCCGATCGGGTAGGTCGTATACCGGGTGGGCGTGGGCCGCGCGGTGCTGTCCCCGATGGCGTAACGCCATCGGGGACAGCACCGTGGACCCACGCTGTGGTGGTGCCCCGTGTGCGAAGCTGCGGGAATGCCCGTCCTCATTGCCGTCTGTGTGGTTCCCGCGGTCGCTTGGATCTACCTGCTGGCCGCGCACGGGGGGTATTGGCGGACCGGGTGCCGGCTGCCGGTGGGGGGCGGGGACGCGGGGACGGGTGCGGGGGACTGGCCGTCGGTGGTGGCCGTGATCCCTGCCAGAGACGAGGCGGGGATGTTGCCTCTGACGCTGTCGAGCCTGCTGGCGCAGGGGTACCCGGGGGAGCTGGCGGTTGTGCTGGTGGATGACGGAAGCGCCGACGGGACCGCGGCGGTTGCTGAGGCTCTCGGGCAGGCCGGCGGCACCGCGCTCAAGGTGATCCGGGGGGAAGCGCCGCCGGCTGGGTGGGCGGGGAAGGTGTGGGCGATGACGCAGGGGGTTGCGGCCGCGGGGGAGTGTGACTACCTGCTGTTTACCGATGCCGACATCGCTTTCGAGGCCGGTGCCGTCGAGGAGCTTGTCCGTGCCGCGGTCACCGACGACCGCGAGCTGCTGTCCCAGATGGCGCTGCTGCGCGCGGACACCGGCTGGGAGAAGTGGATAGTTCCGGCGTTTGTCTATTTTTTCGCCCAGCTCTACCCGTTTCGGCGGGTCGGGCGGCCGCGCGCACGCACCGCCGCGGCGGCCGGCGGCTGCATGCTGGTGCGCCGGGAGGTGCTGGCGGCCGCGGGCGGCCTGGAGCGCATCCGGGGTGCCAGGATCGACGACATCGCCCTGGCACGGCTGCTCAAACGGCCGCCCGTGGCGGCCCGCTGCTGGCTCGGGTTCAGCACCGACGTCCGCAGCCTGCGGCCCTACCCGCGGCTCGCCCTGCTGTGGGGGATGGTGGCGCGCAGCGCCTACACCCAGCTCCGCTACTCGCCCGCGCTGCTCGCGGCCGTGGTAGCCGGGCTGGCGTGGCTGTACCTCCTGCCGCCGGTGGCCGCGATCGCCGGGCTGGTGGCCCTGGCCGCGGGCGCGGGCACCGTGGCGGCCTGGTGCGCCGCGGCGGGGCTCGCCGGGTGGGCGCTGCAGGCGCTGACCTTCGTCCCGCTGCTGCGGCTTTACCGGTTGTCCTGGTTGCGTGCCCCCGCCCTGCCACTTGTGGCGCTGCTGTACGCCGGGATGACGGTGGACTCGGCGCGGCGCCACTACGCCGGCCGCGGCGGCGAGTGGAAGGGCCGCACGATACCCGTCTGACCGGGCGGGCAACGCCCCCAAGGGCGGCCGGCCGGGCAAAGCTTCCGCCAAGCCTGCGCAAGCCAGCGGAATGGTCCTGCGCGGATCTGGCATGGTCGGCACGCCGGGCCCGCTCGTGCAAGGCAGGCGGGCTCGGCGTGATCGGGTAGCGTACGCAGCACGCGTGGTTCGCGTCGCCCGCCTCTGGACTGAGCATCGCGGGACCCGGCTGACCGATCCCGCGGCCCTGGCCAGCAGCGGAAGGATCACGATGGCGCCTCGGGTGCAGGATGCCCCGGCCGAGCGCGTGGTGGAACTGCCCGAGCCGTGGCGTTCCGCGGCCGTCACGGTCGTGCTGCCCACCTACAACGAGGCTGCCAACCTGCCGGTGATCGTCGCGGACCTGCTCACCCTGCCACTGCCGGGCCTGCGGATCCTGGTGGCCGACGACAACTCCCCGGACGGCACCGGGCGCGTCGCCGACGAGCTCGCCGCCCGGCACGGCCCGGACCGGATGGCCGTCGTGCACCGGCCGGGCAAACAAGGGCTCGGCCGCGCCTACGTGGACGGTATGACCCGCGCCATCGCCGAAGGTGCGGAGTTCGTGGTGCAGATGGACAGCGACCTGTCGCACGCGCCCGAGTACCTGCCCCAGATGCTCGGCACCCTGTTGTCCGCCAACGCCGATGTGGTCATCGGCTCCCGGTACGTGGCCGGCGCCAGCCTGGCCAGCGAGTGGTCGTGGCACCGCAGGGCGCTGTCCGGCTTCGCCAACTACTACGTCCGGGCCCTGCTGCACCTGGGTATCCGCGACGTCACCGCGGGCTTCAAGATCTGGCGCAATTCCGCCCTGGAAGCCATCGACGTGGCCAGCATCCGCAGCAACGGGTACAGCTTCCAGGTCGAGATGAACTACCGGACGGTCCGGCACGGCCTGAAAATCGTTGAATTGCCCATTCATTTCGCCGAGCGCCGGGAAGGTGAGAGCAAGATGAATGTCCGGGTGCAGCTAGAGTCGGCGCTCATACCGTTCCAGCTGCGCCGGCGCGCGCACTAGGACGCGGGGATCCGGGCGGGCCGCCGGCTGGCCCGCCGCACCGGGAGACAAGGGGACCGCATGGCTGACGACACGCCTATCTCTTACCTGGCAGCGGTGCCCGGCACGCCGGTACTGAGCAGCACGGGAACGCAGATCGGCACCCTGGAGCACGTGCTGCAGATCCCCGAGCTCGACGTCTTCGACGGGATTGTGATCGCCACCGCGGCCGGTCTCCGGTTCATCGACGCGGACGCCGTGCTGGAAATCACGCGCAGCCACATCCGCTGCGGTCTTGACGACACCCAGGCCAGTCGGCTGCCGCCGCCCGACGGACCGCCGGTGTACCGGGTCGACGCGCTGGAGGACACCGGAAAGAGCTTCCACGACGTCCTCGGCCGCCTGTTCCGCCGTCCCCACTGGACCCGCGAGCACGACTAGAGACACTGGTAGCATCTCCGGCCCGCACCCTCCGCACTCCCTTCTTCGACCAGCGGCGGGGCCGGGAAGGCGAGCTTGCGGCCGACCCCGGCGCCCGGCAGGCTTATCGCGAGGCCGTGGCGCACGGCGATCTGCCACCGGACCCGGTGTGGGCCAGCGAGGCGATCGACCTCATCACGGAGATATCCCCGGCGGCCGATCTCGTCGGCACGCTTGCCGCCCAGGCCGAGGAGGCTTTGGCCAGGGCCGCCGGTCGCTTACCGGTCGGCTCAGGCCGGCTGGCCGTCGGTGCGCGGGTAAACCTCGAGCTCGGTGGCTTTGACCGTGAGCCATACCTGGCTGCCGGGGCTGAGCGACAGCTCTGCGACGGCCGTGGGTGTGACGTCTACCAGGGCGGATGGCTGTCCTTCGAGGTCGATCCTGACCCGGTCAGCGAGCATGGTCAGGCCGGTTACCTTCGCGGGCCAGGTGTTGCGAGCGCTGCTGGGCTGCGGGAACTGGCTGCTGACCACCACGGCGGACGGGCGGACGGCGACGAGCACGTCGCCGTGCAGGCCCTGGTCGGGGACGACGAAGGCCCCGCCGCCGGTCAGAGCCACCCGGGAGCCGTCGGCCCGGCCGGTGTAGAGGTTGAGGCCGACAAGTTTCGCGACGTACGCGGTGGCGGGCTGGCGGGCGATCTGTCCCGGGGTGCCCTGCTGGACGATGCGCCCTGCTTCGAGGACGATGAGCTGGTGAGCGAGCACGAGCGCTTCGAGCGGGTCGTGCGTGACCAGCAGGCATGGGCCGGCGAAATCTGCCAGGTGTTTCCTGAGTTCGGCCTGCACGTCAAGGCGGGTTCCTGCGTCCAGCGCCGACAGGGGCTCGTCCAGTAGCAGCAGCGCTGGCTGCCCGGCCAGCGCGCGGGCCAGCGCCACTCGTTGCGCTTGCCCGCCCGACAGCTGGTCGGGTTTGCGGCCGGCCAGGTCGGTCAGCCCGAGCCGGTCAAGCCAGTGATGAGCGGCGGCCGTGGCAGCACGTCTTCCCATGCCCCGGGCACGTGGTGAGAACGCGACGTTCTCGGCCACGGTCAGGTGCGGGAAAAGCCGGTAGTTCTGGAAGACGAATCCCACCGGCCGCCCCGCGGCCTCGACAAAGGTTCCCGCGTCCGCGTCGTCCATCGCCTGCCCGGCGAGGGTGATGCGCCCCGCCGAGACGGGGGTCAGGCCCGCCACCGCGCTGAGCAGCGTGGACTTCCCGGCCCCGTTCGGGCCCAGCACGCCGACGACCTGGCCGGGTACTGCGGTGAGGCGGACCGCGAGGGTGAACTCACCCCGCCTGACCTCGGCATCGACGACAAGGCCGTCCATGCCCGCGGGCGTCATGAGACCGTGCCGCCCCGCAGCCAGCGGTCGCGAAGGGAGACCAGGACCACGACCGACACCAGCAGCAGCACCAGGCTGAGCGCGATCGCCGCGTTGGGGTCTGTCTCGAGTGCGTAGTACACGGCGATAGGCATCGTCTCGGTCTGGCCGGGGAAGCTCCCGGCGAAGGTAATCGTCGCCCCGAATTCGCCCAGGGCTCGTGCCCAGCACAGTACTGCGCCCGCCCCCAGGGAGGGAGCGATGAGGGGCAGGGTGATGCGCCGGAACACCGTCATCCGCTTCGCGCCCAGCGTGGCCGCCGCCTCCTCATACCCCTGATCCGCGGACCGCAGCGCACCCTCGACGGTGATGATGAGGAAAGGCATGGCCACGAAGGTCTCCGCCATAATGACAGCCAGCGGCGTGAACGGGATGGTCAGCCCGAACCAGTCGTCCAGATACCGGCCGACGAAACCGACCCGGCTGAACGCCAGCAGCAGCGCCACCCCGCCGACCACCGGCGGAAGCACCAGCGGCAGGGTCACCAGCGCGCGGAGGAGCCGCTGCCCCGGGAACCTGGTCCGGGCCAGCACCCACGCCAGCGGCACGCCGATGACCAGGGAGACCCCCGTGGTCACCGATGCGGTCCACAGGGAAAGGACGAGGGCCTGGGTCGCATCGGACCCGCTGAGGGCTGCCCCCATATGCCCCCAGGGGGCGCGGATCAATAGCCCGGCCAGCGGCAGGAACAAGAACGCGACCGCGATCAGCGCCGGCACCAGCAGCGGTGCCGGCACCGATCGCGGTGCCCCCGTGCGCCCGGACCGCCTGGCCCGTTCCCGGGCTGTCAGGCGCGACGGCGCGGTGCGGGTGACCATGGCGGCTCCGGTATCAGGTCATGGCTGCTCGAACCCCGCGGTGGTGAGCACGCTCCGGCCCGCGGGTGACAACACGTAGGCGACAAAGGCGTCGGCAATGGACTTGTGCTTGCTGCTGGTGACGGCGGCGATCGGGTAGAGCGTCGAGGCGTTGTCGCTGGCCGGGATCGGCACGCCCTTGACCTTGCTCCCGGCGGCCATCACGTCCGTCACGTACACCATTCCCGCGTCCACGTTGCCCGTCTCGACCTGGGTCAGCACCGACTTCACGTCCGGCTGCAGGGTGACCGGCTTGACGGTGATCCCGGCGTTCTTGAACACCTCTGCCGCTACCACCCCGCACGGCACCTGCGGCTGGCACAGCGCCACCTTGACGGATTTCTTCGCCAGGTCGTTGACGGACGACACCTTCGCCGGGTTGTTCGGCGGGACGGCGACTTCCATGGTGTTCTTGGCGAAGTTCTGCGGATTGGACGCGTCTCCCGCCGAGACGACATCCTGCATGTTCGTCGGGGACGCCGAGGCGAACACGTCGGCCGGCGCGCCGCTGGTGATCTGGGTGGCCAGGCCGGAACTCGGCCCGAAGCTGAACTTGACCGTATCCCCTGGGTGGGCGGTCTGGAATTGGTGTCCGAGCTGGGTAAAGGCCCCCGTCAGCGACGCCGCTGCGAACACGGTTATCGTCCCGGTCGCGGGCGCGGAACTGCCGCCGCTTGAAGCCGGGCTGGAGCTGCTGCTGGAGCAGCCCGCAACGGCGACTGCCGCCAGTCCGGCGGCGACAACGGCGAAACGGCGCATATATGAGCTCCTAGGTGGGCGTGGCGGATAGTTGGACGCTGGCAGGCCGGGATCAACCGGCCTGGGGGATCTCGACGGAGACGTTGGTGGCCTTCACGGTGGCGACCGCGAGCATTCCTGGCTGCAGGCCGAGTTCGTCGGCGGCCTCGCGGCTCAGCAGCGACACGAACCTGTGCGGCCCGGCCTGGATCTCTACCTGCGCCATCACGGTGTCGCGGACAACCCGGCTGACCAGGCCGCTGAACCTGTTCCGCGCCGAGTGGGCCACCACCGTCCGGCCATCCACGTGATCGGCTGATTCGGCCAGTTCCTGTGCGAACCGGGCGAGCGTCGCCCCGTCCACGGCGAGCCGGCCGCTGGCGTCGGAGGTGGTTTCGATCCGTCCCCCGTCCGCCCAGCGGCGGACGGTGTCCGTGCTGACTCCCAGGAGGCTCGCGGCCTCCTTGATCCGGAACGTGGGCATCCTGCGACTCTAACGCAGATGCGGCTGGAAACTCCAATAAAAGGCGCATCCGCAATTAGGGTAGCAACTGGGAGACGCAGCTAAGCTGTTCCACTTGGCGCAGACGGCACGCGGGCGGCTGCGTCAGGACACGCCGCCGCTTGCGGCCTCCTCGTACGTGGCGGCACGAGCCGCTAGCCGGTGGCCTCAGATCTTGATTCCGGCTGCGAGGTGAGCAGGCGGCGCCACACCGGCGGCAGCGAGCCTGGGAACCAGCGAAACGGTGACCTGCGGGTGGCCGTGGTGGCGCGCCGGTGATGCGATCGCGCTTGCCTGGCCCGGCGATCGGCTTGCGCCTCCGCCAGCAGCATGTCCTGCCGTTCGCGCACCAGCGCTGCGTGGAAGTGGGGGTAGCTCATCTCGGGTTTGCTCCTTAGCGCCCGGTCGGGTCGTCTGACCAGCCCGAACGTATGCCGGCAGGCCGATACGCCGGATCGGGAGCGGCTCCCCGGTTTCGCCGCGGGGGTTCCCCAGTTTTGCGTCCCGGTTACCCATGCATGAACCGGTTGCCCGGCGGGAGCGTTATGCCTGGTAGTCGGAAAGCCTGGATACGGGGGATTGACGTCGTGCCGTTGTTGGAGCGGGAAGCGCAACTGGCCTCACTGGCGGAGTACGCGGGGGAAGCGCGCGAGGGGGACGGTCGGCTGGTGCTCATCGCCGGAGAGGCGGGCGTCGGCAAGTCGGCGCTGGTCGAGGAGGTGGAGCGCGGCCTAGCGGAGGCCACCTGGTACTGGGGGGCTTGTGACGGCTTGTTCACCCCGCGGCCGCTCGGCCCCCTCTTCGACATCGCCGGCAAGCTCGGTGGCGACCTGCTGGATCTGTGCCGGGCCGACGCTCCGCGCGAAGAACTGTTCAGCGCCTTGCTGCGCCAGGTCAGTGTGGCGGGCGAACTACACGTGCTGGTGGTGGAGGACGTCCACTGGGCCGACGAGGCCACCATCGACCTGCTGCGTTTCCTCGGCAGGCGGATCCGGGACGTCCCGGTCCTGCTGCTGGCCACCTACCGGGACGACGGCCTGAGCGCAACGGACCCGCTTCGCGTCGCCCTGGGCGACCTAGCCACCCAAGGGTGCGTTCGGCGTATCGGCCTTCCGCCGCTCACCGCGGGCGCGGTGGCGGTGCTGGCCGGGGGGAGCGGCCTCGATCCTGCCGCGCTGTACCGGCTGACCGGCGGCAACCCGTTCTACGTCAGCCAGGCCACGCAGGCTGGCGTGGGCAAGGTGCCGGCGTCCGCCCGGGATGCGGTGCTGGCCCGGGCCGCGCGGCTGGGCAGCGACTCGCGCGCGGTGCTGGACGCGGCGGCCCTGATCGGCACCCGGGTGGAGCTTGCGCTGCTTGAGGCGGTCACTGGCTGCCCGCCGTCGGCGATCGATGATCTCCTGGCATCCGGGCTGCTCACCGGGGACGGCGGGAGGCTGCAGTTCCGTCACGAGATTGCGCGGCTCGCGGTGGAAGACGCGGTGGCCGCGCACCGGCGCAATGCCATCCATGCGCGGATCCTCGCGGCGCTGCAGTCTGCAGGCTGCGACGACGATGCCCAGATGGCGTTTCACGCGGAGGCGGCCGGCGATGGCGCGGCCGCGCTGCGCTATGCGTCCGCGGCCGCCCGCCGGGCCGCCGCGCTGGCCTCGCACCGTGAGGCGGCCGCCCAGTTCGAACGGGCACTTCGCTTCGCGGATGAGGCCGATCCCGCGACGGCCGCACGCCTGCATGACGACTTCGCGTACGAAGCGTCGCTGCTGGACCGCTGGCAGGAAGCGGTCGGCGCCCACGGGCGGGCGCTCGCCCTGTGGCGCGACGTGGGTGACCGGCTGCGCGAGGGCAACACGCTGCGCTGGCTTGCCTACTCGCTATGCTCTTTGAGCCGGGGCGAGGCAGCCGTTGCCGCCGCGCAGGATGCGATAGCGCTTCTCGAGCCGCTGGGCCCGACCGCCGAGCTGGCCTGGGCGTACGCCAACCTGGCGGCGATGTGGATGGTGCGCGGCGCGAACGGGGATGCGATCGCGCTGGCCCGCCGGGCGCAGGCGATCGCCTGGCCATTGGGCCTGACCAGAGTGCTCAGCAACGCGCTGAACAGCGAGGCGTGTGCCATCCGTGCGGCCGGCGGGACGTGGGCTGGCACGCTGCGCGAGTCCCTCGACATCGCGCTGACCGGCCGGCATGAGGCCGAGGTGGCCCGGGCCTACGTGAACCTGCACGCTTGCTATGTCGCCGACCGGGACTGGGCCGCCGCCGAGCGGTATTTCACCAGGGGGATCGCCTACTGCGACGACCATGACTTCACCGCCTGGTCCATCTTCATGCGCAGCGAGCAGACCAGTGCCCTGGAGCGGACGGGCCGCTGGGATGAGGCCGTGGCCCTCTGCCGTGAGCTGCTGCACAAGGGCGGCCCGTCCCCGAACATCCGGCTCTCCCCGCTGCACCGGCTCGGCACGATCCAGGCCAGCCAGGGTGAGCCCGGCGCCTGGGAGTGCCTCGATGAGGCCATCATGTACGCCGACGGGGCCGGTGAGCCGCAGTCGATCGTTCCGGTGCGGCTGGCCCGCGCCGAGGCATTCTGGCTGGAGGGCAACCTGGCTGACGCCCGTCGCGAGGCTGAGCTGGCCGATGACGCGGCCGACGGCTGTGACGAATGGGACCGCGGGGCAGTCGCGGTCTGGCTGCGGCGTACCGGCTCGGCCCGGCCGCCGCGCGGTGAGCTAGCCGCGCCCTACCAGCGGCAGCTCGACGGCGACCCGGCCGGCGCGGCGCGCCTCTGGACGGACCTGGGCTGCCCCTACGAGGTTGGGCTGGCCTTGCTCGGGTCTACCGACGAAACCTCGCTGCGCCAAGCGCTGTGGATCTTCATCGACCTTGGCGCGTCAGCCACCGTCCGGCTGACCCGGAAGAAGATGCGCCAGCTCTCCATCCGGTCGATCCCGGCGGGGCCCCGCACGGCGACGCGGAAGCACCCGCTCGGGCTGACCCGGCGCGAGCGCGAGGTCCTCGAGCTGATCTGCGCCAGGCATACCAACGCGGAGATCGCCCAGAAGCTGTTCATCTCGGTCAAGACCGTCGACCACCACGTGTCCGCGGTCCTGGCCAAGCTGGGCGCGCCGACGCGGCGCGCGGCCGCGACCCGGGCCGCCAAGCTCGGCCTGATCAGCACGATCCGCTAACCGGCGGGGCGGGCTGGCAGGTCGTCGCCGGGGGTACGCAGACCGGCGTGGAGTTTTGCCGCCAGATCACCGAGCCGAACCAGTCCCGGCCGCACCACACGGGCGTTCATCCCGCGCAGCCGTAGCTGCCGGCCCGTCCGGGAATTGACAAAGCGCATCGCGTCAGCGCCGAAACGCTCGACGAATTTCGCACACCCCAGGTGCGGGGCGTGGCTGACCCGCAATATGGCCTGGCCAACCGCCAGGAGAGTGCCCGCCGGGAGGTTATCGATGCTGAGATCGAGGTCGACGTAGAGCTGGTCACCGGCCAGCGGCATCCGGTCCATCCCGCCCGCCACAAGCTTGGCCACCCGGGCGTTCATGACCGTTACTTGCCGGTCCGGGTCAGCCGACCCGTCCGGCGTGCTCTTGCTGCCACGGGCGAGCCAGTTATCCCCGGCAAGCCCCCGCTCCCGGTCGAGCATCGCCGCGCCCGGCAGTTCCCGCACGTCTGCCGCGGGCCTGCAGACCACCAGGACAACCCGGCCGCCATCGCGGGGGGAATCGCGGATCCGGCCGAGTTCCGCTTCGAGGCGCTGACGCGACAGATGCTCCACATTCCGATTCTCGCTGGCACACTGCCGTCCTGACGAGTCAATATCCTGCCCGTCGTGAGCGGACCGCCGGACCGTTCACGCCGGCTTTGCCAGCGGAAGGGGTGCCTTGGTGCGAGCGGTCGTGCAACGGGTGAGCCGGGCCAGCGTGATCGTGGGCCAGCGGGTCGCAGGCGCCATCGGTGAGCCGGGCTTGGTGGTGTTCGTTGGCGCCTCTCCGCAGGACACCCCCCAGACGGCGGCGAAGATGGCCGCCAAGCTCTGGGGGCTTCGCATCCTGAGAGGAGAGCTTTCCTGCTCAGACACGGGCGCGCCGTTGCTGGTCATCAGCCAGTTCACGCTCTACGCCGACACCCGTAAGGGACGCCGTCCCAGCTGGCAGGGCGCCGCTCCGGGCCCGGTCGCCGAACCACTCGTTGACGCCGTGATCGCCTCGCTGCGGGCCCTGGGCGCCCGCGTCGAGACCGGCGTCTTCGGTGCTGACATGGAGGTCAGCCTGGTCAACGACGGGCCCGTGACCCTCATCGTGGAGCTGTGAAATTGGCTGGCGGTTAGCGGTTCCTGAAGATCGTGTAGAGCACTCGCAGGGCAAGGATGCTGGCGACGATGAGCAGGTTGTAGCCAATCAGCTGGCCGAGGCTGACGTTATGGGTGATCTTGGGCCCGCCCGGGGCCCCGATCAGCAGCGCGGCGGCGATGCCGGACGCGGCGCCGAGGAGGGTGAGGAGAACCTGGTGGGTCAGGCCGGTGACCACCCGGCGGTCGCGTTCATCGGCGAAGAGCCGCACGTTGAGGTTGAGCCTGCCCTGTTCCACGGCGCTGGTGACGCGGTCGAACCGGCGCGGCAGCCGGCGCAGCACCGGGAGCAGCGCGATCAGCTCGTCGGCGGCCGACTTGGGCACGGCTCTGGGTGATACCGCGCCCACCTGGTCGGCTGCGTAGCGGCGCGCTTCGTCGGCTATGTCTATCCCGGGCGTCAGCAGGGCCAGTGTGCCTTCAAGGGTGCCGAGGGATCGCAGGACGGTGGCGATCTCGGGCGGGATTACCAGCTCAAACCGGGTAGCCAGGCGGAACAGGTCGGTAAACATCTCGGCGGTCGCCGCCGTGCCGCCCGCGAGGTGGCGCGCCATGAACCGGCCAAGGGCCCGCTCCAGCTGAAGTTCGTCGACCTCGTCGGGACGGGTGACCAGCTCCAGCAAGGCGTCGCGGAGCGCAGCGGGGTCGCCGCGCCCGAGCGCCAGCAGCAGTGTCTGCAGTGCGGACCGCTGCTGCGCGTCAAGGCGGCCGACCGAGCCGAAGTCCAGCAGGGCGAGACGCCCGTCGCTGAGCAGCAAGATATTGCCCGGATGCGGGTCGGCATGGAACACTCCGCCCTCGGTGATCTGGTACACCATGCTGCGGAGCAGCACGCGGGCCAGTTCGGTGCGGTCAAGCCCGCGGTCCTCGATCAGCTCCCCCGCCGCGCGCAGGCTGACCCCGTCCAGCCAGTCGATGACGAGCACATGCTCGGTGCACAGCCGCTCATGCAACGCGGGCAGCACCACCGAGACGCTGTTCGAGGCGGCCCGCTGCTGACCCGCCCAGGTCGCCGCGACCGCCGTCATGTTGCGGGCCTCCACCCGGAAATCGAGTTCTTCCCGCATGGCGGCGGCGAACCCGCGAGCCACGTCGGCCGTGCCGACCGCACGCGCCCAGCGGGCACGGTCCTCGAGCCGGGCCGCCAGGCGAAGCAGGATGTCCAGGTCCTGTTCGACGGTGGCACGGATCCCTGGCCGCTGGACCTTCACGGCCACCTCGGTGCCCGGGCCTTCGCCGTCACGCAGCCGGGCCTTGTGCACCTGGGCGATCGATGCGGCGGCGGCCGGCTCGGGCTGCAGCTCGGCGAAAACCTGCCCAGCCGGCACCCCCAGCGACTCGGCTATCACCTCTTCGACCTGTTCCCAGGGCGCCGGCCCGGCCCGGTCCTGGAGCTGGGCGAGTTCGGAAATGAATTCCTCCGGGAGCAGATCGCGGCGGGTGGACAGCAGCTGGCCCAGCTTGGTAAAGGTCACCCCGCCCTCCTCCAGTGCACGCCGCAGTGACTGCGCGAGCGCCGCCCGCCCGCCGGCCGCGTCCCCGCGGCGCAGCCCCCGCCCGCGCAGGTACGGGCCCAGGCCATGCCGCACCGCGATACGGCTGATCTGCCCGTAGCGCCGTGAGCGCGCAACCGCCTGCCGTGTGCCGCGGATCACCTCCAACGGCTGCGGCACCATCCCGCTGGGCACCAGCGCTTCCGCCACCACAAGAAAGATCATCGCGACGACCAGCGGGACACCCAGCGCCACGGTGATGAACGCGGCCAGGTGCCCGGGCTGGGCGGCTTGCAACGCCCTGCCGAGAAAATAGGCAGCGGCAAAGCCGAGCAAACCGGCAATCAGCGCCCGCAGCGCCCCCACCGGCAACCCCAGCAGCCGACGCGATGCCCACGCCAGGCCCGCTACCAGCGCCAGGCTGGTGGCCAGCACCACTACCGCGAAGACAATCGCGCTCACCGGCGACGATTGCGCAGCCAGCATCTCCTGCCAGCCTCCGAATGCACTCCAAACGGAGTGTTAACCACCTCGTAGCGTCTAGGTCACTTGCCGTGCAAATGGGAAGTTCCTGACCAAGGATCAGGGTTGAACATGGCACCTGCATCACCCTCCACGGGGGATGCCCGATACGGCCTGCGTGGCGGCCGTTGCAGTGTCCGAGACCCGGCAGCCACGCTATTGCGTATCTGGTTAATGCACTTCGCGTTTCAAATCGGATCGCTGTCGCCGGCCGGCCGGCGGGGTGAGAAGGCCACATCGGCCGTCGGCCCACGGCATGGTAACGACGCGTCCTGCGCGGTTCCGTCCGATGCTGCGGCGGCTCGCGTTCGGGCTCGTTAACCGGGCAGGCAATTCTCAACCAGGCAGCCAATACGCGTTTGCCACACGTCGTTCTTCCGCGCCCCGGGCAAACCTGGCGTGATCAGCAAATATTGGCAGAATTGATCAAGATCACCCCCGGAAGGGTGCGGACGCCCGGGTAAGGATTCGAAAAGGATGTGGACACCCCCGCGTGCGGGGCAGGCGGCGGCGCGCGTTGACACCGCGCGGCGGGTGCCCTGGGCCACTTACGACTCCCAGCTACAGCCGCGGATCGACGCCGCGGCCCGGCTACGGACCTCCCCGCCCACCCCCAGCGCGCGCAGTGCGTTCGGCCACCGGGACAGGCCCGCGCCGACCTCAGTGAACTCGGGCGCGCGCCTTCGGTAAAGGCACCGTTCACCGCTTCCCGCTGGCTCCAATGTTTCCGCAGGCCCAAGGGCCCTGTTCAACGACGAGCTTGCCGAGCGGGAAGCCTTCTGTAACCATCGCCCCGCGGCGCCTCTTGGCGGCCAGGCTCTCCGCGGACGCCTCAGCACAAACCACCCGGTCAACCGGTCCCCGCATAACGGATCCGTGTCAGTTCTACAAGGAGCGGGCAAATGGAATCGAGCCCTCGTGACCAGCTTGAAGGCTGGGTTTACCATATTGGTGTACAGGCCAACCCAGGTCATCAGGTACGCCGATTACCCGCGAGTGACCACGGCCCGAGATCCCCCTCTCTCGGGCACGCGGCGGGCACGCTAACGGCTTCGGGGCCGCCCTGGCGGACGGAAGCGCGTGGGCGGTCGGGTTCCAGACGGCGGCGGACGGGACCCGGCGCACGCTGATCGAGCAGGCCTCGGGCGGGACGTGGGCGCCGGTGGCGGGCCCGAACGATGGGGATCTGGGGGCGGATAACTCGCTTACCGCTATCGGCGGGACGCAGGCGACCGGGTTGTGGGCCGTCGGCTGGCGGGAGAGCCCCAGCGGGCTGCAGCCGCTGGTGCTGCGCTACGACACCACCCGTCCCTCGCCGACGTGGGTCTCGGTGAGCGGCGCAGGCGGCGTGCCGGCGCCCGGCGTGATCGACACGGTGCTGACCGGGATAGACGTGCGAAGCGCCAGCGACGTGTGGGCGGTGGGTTACTACTTTGACGGCAGCACCAACCGGCCGCTGGCACTGCACTGGGACGGCAGTACCTGGAGCAACTCGCCGATTCCCGGTACCGGGCTGCTGCGCAAGGTCCGGGCCGTCGGACCCGGCAACGTCTGGGCGGCCGGCACCTACTACAACGCGGGCGTGCAGAGCTACCAGACGCTCGTGGTGCACTTCGACGGGACGGCGTGGACGACCGTGGTCTCTGCCGACGCCCCCACGGCCGACAGCGAGGTCATCGGCCTGGCGGCCGACCCGGCGGGATCGATGCTCACCGCGGTGGGCCGGCAGGGCCCCCGCCCGCTCGTCGAGCAGGCGAGTTGCCCGACCGGGCCGGTCTCGCTCCCCGCCCGGGCGGCCGCGCCGGTTCCGCCGGTGGCCGCCGCTCCTGGCGTCGGCCCCGCGCCGAAGCCGCCGCCGGCCACGCCCCCCGCGACGACTCCGATCCCGGTGACGATCACCGACCAGGCGGCGGCCGCGGGCATCAGCGGCCCGCCGGACTGGACCTTCAGCGCGGCCGTTGCCGATTTGAACGGCGATGGCTGGCCGGATATTTTCCTCGCGCGGCACTGGCACCCGGCCAACCTGTGGCTCAACAATCAAAACGGCACGTTCAGCGCGGCCGATACGGCCTTCTTCTCGAGCATCACCGACCGGCACGACTGCCAGGCCGCCGATTTCAACCAGGACGGCCTGCCGGACCTGTTCTGCAGCGTCGGGGCCGATCGCGGCACGGGTGGGCGTGGCCTGGATCGTCCACATACTGCCGTCCCAGTACTCGGCGAGGGTCGTCTGAACGTTTGCGCTGTTGCAATAGGAGCCGACCGCGGTGCAGCTGCTGGCCGCGGTGCACGACACCCCGTACAGGTAGCTGATCGCCGCGCCAGGGGCTGGGCATGGGCTGGATCGCGCGGCACCGAACTGGCTGTCAGGAGGTTCGGCCATGACCGGAGAACCGGGAGCGACGGCTCCCCGCCCGCCCGTCGGCGTTGGAAGTTGTGGATCACATCACGGACCGGCGCATTCGTGTGAGCTGGTTCGATCAGGATGCCCTGGGACGCTCACAGTGTCCTCCCGCGAACTGACCGCTGATGCAAAAGCGCATGGCAAAGGCACGTGGCGGTCACGAAGGAGGCAGTCATCTTTCCTGCGGGGAATCCTCCGGACGGCCAATATACGCCCTGACCTGCGATTATGTCGGAGCGGGTGAAGGGAATCGGACCCTTATGACGAGCTGAAGGCTGCAACTGCCCCTACCGGACCAGCACTCACGCAGGTCACCGTCTCTCAGTGTTTTCGCGTGAGTGACCGTCAT
>Ga0126370_10000525_pt1 | contig 15998 bp, 14 predicted proteins | sample PanSoiMetaPlot_3_FD_92586 | JGI IMG/M metagenome (GOLD analysis project Ga0126370, IMG submission 92586) | Tropical forest soil microbial communities from Panama - MetaG Plot_3 | ecosystem: Environmental > Terrestrial > Soil > Tropical forest > Bulk soil | place: Panama | collected 2016-02-17 | reverse complement strand
TGGAGCGGCGGTTGCGAACCGTTCTTCGTGATCCAACCCTGGCCGTTCTGCACTGGTCCGACCCGTCGGGGACGTACGTCGACGCCGCCGGCAAGCCCGTCCCGCTGCCGGCTGAAGGAGACCAGCGCGGGGTGACGTTTCTCGAGCGCCAGGGGCGCCCGATGACGGCGCTGGTGCACAATCCGACGGTCCTCGACGATGCAGATCTTTCGGAGACGGTGCTGACGGCCGTGCGTTTCGTGATCGAGAAGGAGCGCCTGCGCGGCCAGATCCAGGCAACATCGACCGATGCGGCCGCGCTGCCCAGCGGGTTCGTCACCCTGCTCATGACCGACATCGAGGCGTCCACCGCCCTGCTCCGCAGGCTGGGCGATGGCTATGGCGCACTGCTGAACGACGTCAGATCGATCGTCCGGAGAGCGGTGTCACGCGGGAGCGGCCGCGAGATCGATGCGCGTGCCGACGAGTTCTTCGCGGTCTTCGATCGGCCCGCGGCGGCTGTCGAGGCGGCGGTAGCCATCCAGCGGGCGCTCGGCAGCCGAACCTGGCCCGACGATCTGCAGGTGCGGCTGCGCATCGGACTTCACAGCGGCCATCCCACGCTCACGGATGTCGGGTACATCGGCCTGGCCGTCCATACCACGGCGCGTGTTTGCGCGGTGGCCCATGGGGGGCAGATCGTCGTATCGGCCGCGACCAGGGCGGCCGCTGGAAAATCCGCGGCGACCAGCTTCCGATTCCGGAGCCTCGGTCGACATCGGCTGCCTGGTCTCCCCGACGCGGAGATGCTCTTTCAAGTCCAGGCCCAGGGCCTACGGCTGAGCTTCCCGCCACCCCGCACCGGGCGTCGCACGGCGCCGCGCCGGCGCCCCGAAGATGGGCATGGTCAGTTGCAGCTGCCACAACTCACGTGAGCGGCGCGCGACCGACCAGAAATCCTCTCGAGACGACCTGGGGCTGCTGAGCGGCTGACTCATCTGGTACCCTGCCGCCGCGAGGGTCCCGCCGCCTCGCGGCGGTATGCGGGCCGTACCCAACTTGTCACGGGAGGAACAGGATGAGTGAGTCGAGATTCACGACGCTAACCCCGGAGACCATGACCACCGATCAGAAGCGCGTGGCCGACGCGATCCAGTCGGGCCCGCGCGGCGCCGGCCTGCGCGGTCCCTTCAACGCGCTTCTGCGAAGCCCCGAGCTCTGCGATCTCGTCCAGCGCGTCGGCGCCTACGTGCGTTTCGGGACCGCGATCCCGCAGCGACTCAACGAGATGGCGATCATCATGGCCGGGCGCAAGTGGACGGCGCAGTACGAATTCTACGCGCATCGCCGGCTCGCTCTCGAAGCCGGATTGAGCCCGGCCATCGCCGACGCCATCGCGGCGAACCAGCGCCCCGCGGGCATGACGAAGGACGAGGAGACCGTCTACGACTTCGTTTCGGAGCTCCTGGCGACGGGCAAGGTCTCGGACGCGACGTTCCAGCGCGTCAAGGACGGATTCGGCGAACGCGGCGTCGTCGATCTCGTCGGCGCGGTCGGCTACTACAGCCTGGTATCGATGACGCTGAACGTCGCGCAGGTGCCGCTGCCGGCCGGAGTGACACCTCCGCTCAAGTAAGGCGTCATCGCTCCACGCACCTGAGCTCGGCGGTCATTCCGCTGCCGTGGATGCGACGAGGCGCAGGAGCGTGAGCTCCGGTGTCGTGCCGAGGCGCACGGGAGGGCCCCATGTGCCCGTGCCGGCGCTGACGTAGACCCACAGGCGGCCGCGGCGCGAGAGCCCGGCCGCGTGCGGACCGTGAACCCAGTGAATCACGAACGTCCACGGGAAGAACTGGCCGGCGTGTGTGTGTCCGGACAGCTGCAGGTCGAAGCCGGCCTGCTCGCTCAGCGGCGCGATCTTCGGATTGTGGGCCAGGAGCAGACGGAAGGCCAGCCGCGTGTCGGCGTCGGTCGCCAGGTCCGGACGCGGCCGCGCATTGGCATCGGACATTCGCGCGGCGAAATCGATGACGCCGCCGACCAGAAGGCGTGCCGCGCCGCGCGCAATGGTGACGTGAGCATTGCGGAGCACGCGAAATCCCATCGCCTCGAAGTGCTCCGTCCACGCCGGCGCTCCCGAGTAGTAGTCGTGGTTGCCGAGCACGAAGAACGCGCGGCCCCCGGACGCTAGATCTCGGAGCGGCGCGACGCGGGACGCCAGCCGCGGCACCGACCCGTCCACGATGTCGCCGGTCAGCGCGATGAGATCCGGCGCGAGCTCCTTCGTCATGTCGACGACCCGCTGGACGTATGCCAGCCGCATCGTCGGACCAGCATGCAGATCGCTGATCTGCACGATCCGGAACCCGTCCAGATCCGGGGGCAGCCCCTCGACCGGAATATCGATGCGACGAACGTAGGGGCCGCGCAGCGCGGCCAGCGCGCCGGCGCCGACCGCCGCCAGCGCGGCCACCGGCACCCACATGGCGCCCGAGTGATCGAGCATGGTGTGCACCGGCGCCAGCGGCGACAACCCGGCCGTCGACAACAGGAGCACGTCGCGTGTCACCGTCAACACGAGCAGGAAGCTGAGCCATCCCATGCAGAGGAAGCTCACCGCCTGTACCCACTCGTGCATCCGGCCGGGACGATCGCGATCGCCGAACCAGTAGACGACGGGAAGGATCCACACCATGATGAACGGCACCGCCAGCGTCGCCCGGAGCGGTGTCATCGATGTCAGCCGAGCGGCGATGTACGCGTAGCCAACCGCGAGGATCGCGCTCACCACGACCACGAACGGATGAAGCAGACGCCTCATCAGCCGATGCTATCAGAGCCCGCGTAGACTCTTGTCAGCCGCTTGGATGGAAAGCTCATCAGGCGCTCGGCGTCTTCGCGGTGGCGCTGGCTGCGCTCACGTCCGCCTTGCTCCAGCCGCTGCCCAGCGCCTTGTAGAGGCTCGCCGCGGCCTGCAGTCGGTTGAGCTGGATCTGCGCGAGCTGATCCTGCGCGGAGAAGAGCGTGCGCTGGGCGTCCAGGACCGTGAGCAGGTCGTCGGCCCCGGCGCGGTAGCGGATCTCGGCGAGGCGCTGCGCTTCGCGCGCCTGCGTCTGCACGTCCTCCTGGAGCCGCTCCTGCTGACCCAGGCGCGAGGTGGCGGCCAGCGACTGCTCGACGTCCGCGAAGGACGACAGGATCGCCTTGCGATAGGTCTCCACCAGCTCGCGCTCCTTCGACTCGGCGACGGCCTTCTGACCGCGCAGACGGCCGCCGTCGAAGATCGGTTGCAGCAGCGAGGCCGCGATGCTGGCGGCCGCCGTCGCGCCCATCGTGGACACCGATGTCAGCGCAGCGGTGGCCAGACCGGCCGTGCCCGTGAGGGTGATGCTCGGCAGCAACGCGGCGCGGGCGGCGGCGACGTCAGCATTCGCCGCGGCCAGCTGCGCCTCGGCGCTCGCCAGGTCCGGACGGCGGACCAGTATTGTCGAGGGTAGCCCGGAGTCGATCGACGGCACCGTCAGGTCGGTGATGCCGGTGGCCTTGACGTCGAAGCCCTCCGGCGACCGGCCCAGCAGTACCGAGAGCGCGGCGAGCGTCTGGCGCTCCTGCTGCTCGAGCGGCAGCAGCGCCGACTTCTGTGAAGCCACGGTGCCCTCCTGACGGGAGACGTCAAGCGCCGAGGCCGCACCGTTGCGTGCGCGTGCCGACACGAGGTCGAGCACCTTCTGCGCGGTGTCGAGGAGATCGACCGGCTACTCGGCCTCGAGCTCGGCGCCGACGATTATATTTGCAAGCCCTTCAGCCCTCGCGAGGTCGTGGCCCGCGTGAAGGCGGTGCTGCGCCGCACGCGTCGCGGCGAGCGCCCCGCCGACGGCGGCGTGAAGCTCGACGAGGCGGGGCATCGCGCGACGATCGGCGGCGCCGATCTCAACCTCACGGCCGTGGAATTCCAGCTCCTGAAGCTACAAGTACGAGTGGTAGTCTCCCTACCGCTGCGCACCAACTCCGTCGCTGAACAGTGACGGAACGAACGTATGCGGATCCGCCGGCTCGGTGAGAAGCGCTTGCTGGCGCGGGGTGAGCCGAACATCGGGTGGCGCCAGCACGCGCGCGCGCGACCACGCCATGTGAGAGACGCAATACTTGTAGAGGAGCGTCCGGCGCTCGTACTCGGCTCTCCACGGGGCTGTTCCGTGCATCACCGCCTCGGTGAACAGTACGACTGACCCCGCCGGGATCTCAGGAGTGACTACACAGGGCGCTTTTTCCGGGGCCTCGTGGATCCGGCTCGGCAGCTTGAAATTGCTCTTGTGACTCCCGGGAATGCACCACAAGCCCCCGTACGCCGGTCCGCAATCGGTAAGATTCCAGGCCGCGACCGTGAACCCTTCATAAATGCCGTTGGGGGCGAACTGGAAGCGCTCGCCCGGCCTGGTGAAGGAGTTGGGAGCCGAAGCGCCGTAATCGGCGTGCATGACTCCCATGGTCTGGCCCTTGCACATGCGGATCCCGTAGAGGCGATCCAGCCGAAAGCAGTCCCCGAGCCGAAAGCGAAGAACGGGCATGATCGCCTCATGATCCAGCAGGCGACAGAACGGCTCTCCCCAGTTGAGGAAGCCGTGATCCGGTCCGTGCTTGCCGGCGGCGTCGCCAAAGCGGATGCGTTCCTGAGGGCTGGGGAGCCGCTGTGCATCGATCAATCGATTCAGCTCGGCCACCTCGGCCGCACTCAGGACGTTCGGGATGACCAGATAGCCCTGAAGATCGAACAGGTACTCTTGCAGCTCCAGGTCCGAAGCGTCCACGGTCACACCCTCCTTGTCTTTCCTGACGCCACCGTATCACGATCGAATTAGACCGGTCCTGGGCGTTCAAGAGCTGGGCGGGCCTCAGCCGTGTCGCACGCCTCTACGTCTCCAATCGAGCCGTTGCGGACGGGGTGGCGCAGAACACGTGGCTCGGCGTGCGGATCCTCGTCAACCAGGCGAAGACTCGCGCCGCACGCGAAAGAGCGGCGCGAGCCTTATCTGAACAACGGCGATCGCCGATCCTCTCCTCACCGCCTGTTGGTTCAGCTCTTGATGAAGGCGAGCAGGTCGGGATTGATCACGTCGGCATGGGTCGTGCACATGCCATGGGGGAACTTCTCGTAGACCTTCAGGCGGCCCTTCCTGAGGAGCTTCGCGGAGAGCGGCGCGGAATCGGCGATCGGGACGATCTGGTCGTCGTCGCCGTGCATGACGAACGTCGGGACGTCGATCATTTTCAAGTCCTCGGTGAAGTCGGTCTCCGAGAAGGCCTTGATGCCTTCGTAATGCGCTTTCGCACTGCCCATCATGCCCTGGCGCCACCAGTTGTCGATCACGGCCTGGGACACCTTCGCGCCTGGCCGGTTGTAGCTGTAGAACGGGCCACTCGCGAAATCTCGATAGAACTGCGCGCGGTTGGCGGCGAGCTGTCGCCGCAGGTCGTCGAAGACCTCGATCGGCAAGCCGCCCGGATTGGCCGGGGTCTTCACCATGATGGGCGGCACGGCGCCGATGAGCACGAGCTTGGCGACGCGGCCCTTGCCGTGGCGCGCGACATAGTGTGTCGCTTCGCCGCCGCCGGTCGAATGGCCAACATGAATGGCATCGCGCAGACCGAGATGCTCCACGACCGCGGCCGCGTCCGCAGCGTAGTGGTCCATGTCGTGACCATCGCTGACCTGGCTCGACCGGCCATGGCCGCGCCGGTCATGTGCGATGACGCGATACCCCTTCGCGACGAAGTACAGCATCTGCGTGTCCCAGTCGTCGGCGCTCAGCGGCCAGCCATGATGGAAGACGATAGGCTGCGCGCTCTCCGGACCCCAGGCCTTGTAGTAGATCGTCGTACCGTCCTTGACCGTGATCGTGCTCATTTCGGTTCCTCCGGACTGGTCGTCCCTGCCCTCGGACTGTTCGCGACAATCGCGCGCTTTCGACCGTCACCTCGGTGCGCGCGTCCTGGTGATCTGTCTATCGACGACTCCGCTCGTGACACATGAACGGCATTGTACTGGCGCCGTCATTACTCGGCCAGCCTATGCTTGCGCTGCTGCAGATAGCCATCGCGCACGGCTGCGTACGGGTCGATTACATCATCATCGAAGCTCGCGAAAAGCTCGTAGTTGAGTGCGCGCTCGTTGAGCCTCTTGCCAGCGGTCAGGCCGAGAGCTGGGAGCAGCGGCACGACGTAGCTGAGCGGGTCGATAGCACGGTCGACCAGCTTGCCGATCCCGTCTCGGACGGTGAGCGGCTCCGTGAACGGGAGCACGAGATAGGGACCAGGGTCGGCGCCCCATTTACCGAGGGTCTGGCCGAAATCGGCGGGACTCTTCTCGATGTGCCAGACATCCTTGGCCGGGTCGAAGAGTCCCCCGACGCCCGCGGTACTGTTGATGAGGAAGCGGCTCACTTCACGTCCCGCGCCCTCCCACTTTCCCTGTAGCAGGTTGTTGACGACGCGTGGAACAACGGTGACGTTGTCGAACGCGTTCGCGATCATGAGCTGCGCCCGTGCAGGCACCATCGTCTTCCATTGCTTGGCAACGGGCTTCATGGCGTACGTATCCATGCGGCGGTTGAACTCGAACATCTTCGCGTTGAATTCTTCCCACGGGTCGTCGGGTTCGACCTCGGCCGGCTCGACGGCCGGCGTCGGAGTTGCGTCGACCTGATAGACGAGTGGCGCCCTCGTGGACGGCAGATTCCATTCGTCAGTCAGCCGCAACGGGACGACCGAGATCAGATCCGCGTCGGGATGATCCAGTGTCCTGCTGGTCAGCTCCGATTCCGGCTGCGCGTGGGCTGCAGCCGATGCGGTGAAGAACATAATGAGTACGGACGCTAACGCGCACGCGATCCGCCGCACCTGCTCCACTCTCTTGATCCTCCAAGGGGTCCGGACGACTGAGGATGATGACCCTCGCGGGCCGCGGCAATACGACCATGGTCGAGCATTCGAAATTTCCAAAACTTGCAGCGCGGGATAGGGTTTATTTCCGGTCGGGCGGGGCGATCTCGCGTTGTGTCATGATCCCCGCACGATCATTCCGCAAGGAGAGCGCAATGTCCCAGTTCCCGGAGTGCCTGCTGATCGTGACAGCCGAGGTGGACGCGGCGGTCGAAGCCGACTGGAATCGGTGGTACGACACCGTTCATTTGCCAGACGCGCTCAAATGCCCGGGAGTGCAGCGCGGCCGGCGCTATGTCTCGACGGGTGCGATCACGGAGAGCGCGGCTGGCCAGACGGAACGGACCGCACAACGGATCTACACGACGATCTACGAGCTCCACAGTCCGGACGCGATCACCACTCCGGAGTTCCGAGCTATGCGTGGCTGGTATCAGTTCGCGCCGCACGTCCGCTCACGCACCCAGGTGATCGTTCCGGTTCAGGATCAACGGGATTAGGAGCCGCCGCGCATGAGCCAACCCCCGAAGGCGACGACCGTGACGATCATCGGCGCAGGGCTGGGCGGCATCGCGCTCGTAGCTAATCTGGGACTGCTCGGCTATCGTCTCCGCCTGCACGATCGCGATGAGGCGCGCATCGCACGGGTGCGCGAGCGCAGCGGGCTCGACGTCGAAGGCCTGGCCAAGGGCTTCGCGCCGCTCGAGCTCGTGACGCCCCAGCTCGCGCCGGCGGTGGACGGCGCAGACGTCATCGTTGTCGTTACAGGCAGTCACTTTCACGCCGACGTCGCGCGCAGCCTGGCCGGCGTGCTCCGCGACGGTCAGTCGATCCTGCTCATCCAGGGCGGTACCGGCGGCTCCCTTGTCGTGCGGAGAGAGCTACGCGCGGCCGGCTGTCGGGCCGCGGTCGACGTGAGCGAGATGGACAACTACCCCTACTCGCTCGGCTGGCCCGAGCCCACGCGCGTGAAGCTGACGATCATGAAGCGCTTCCTACAGGTGGCGTCGCTGCCGGCGTCGCGTGTCGAGAAAGTCCTTGGCCCGCTGCGCGCCGCGTTCCCGCAAGTGGTGGCCGCGCCGAGCATTCTCACCACCGGACTCACCAACATGAACGCGACCTTGCACGTGGCGAACATGGTGGGCAACATCGGTCGCCTCGAGGGCAGCGGTAACGCGTATCGATTTTATGCGGAGGGGTACACGCCGAGTCTCATCACGCTGCTGGAAGCGCTCGATGCCGAACGGCTCGCCGTAGCCAGAGCGTACGGCGCGCAGGTGCCCGGCATCCACCACTGGCTCTCGAACACGTACGGACTCGGCGGCGACTCGCTCCGCGAGACCTTCCATCGTCTGACTCACGAGCCCACGGGACCCTACCAGTGGACGCCGACGCCGCCGTCGCTACAGCACAAGTATGTCATCGAGGACGTGCCGTGCGGGCTCGTCGCCATGTCGGAGCTTGGGCGAGCCGCGGGCGTGGCGACGCCGGTCATCGACGGCCTCATCACGCTGACCTCGACGATGCTGCGGCGCGACTTCCGTGCGGAGGGACGGAATCTGGCGCACTTGGGCCTGGCCGGCAAGACCGTCGGCGAGATCCGATCGATCGTGGAGACGGGACCGACTAGCTGATCTGTCCCACGTCCGCTGGTCGTTCGAATCAGCCGCTATTTCGGTCCGAACACGTCGATGGCGATGCGGCCGGCGTTCACGGCGCACGGCCAGCCGGCATAGAACGCGACGTGGGTGATCAGCCCCTTCAGCTCGGTCTGCGTCACCCCGTTGTCGAGCGCTCTCTGCATGTGGCCGCGCATCTCGTCGGTCCGGTAGAGCGCAGCCAGCATGGCCACGGTGATCAGGCTCCGGTCACGCTTGCTCAGGTCGGGATGCTCCCATACGTCACCGAACAGGACGTCGTCGCGGAGCTGCCCCAGCTTGGGAATGAACTCGTACACCGTCGGTTTCTTCGGAGCCATGTGTCGATCTCCTCGTGTGTGGGGTCGACGGACTTCGTCGCCAAGCCGCCACAGCATGCCACATTCGCGACCCCTGCTGAATGGAGCCGAAGGACAATCCCGCGAAGTGCCATAGAGTTATCGCCTGATTGCACGGATGCCGCGCGAGCGTGATGCTTCAGTAAGATGCCCTTGCGGCTCGAGCTTCGCAGCCTTCTCGCCTCGCGTCGGCCGACGCGCGCCATCGCGACGATCGCCCTCATCGTGCTCGCCGTCGCCGTCGGAACGCTTCACGGCGGCGCGCAGGGCCGAGTCGAGAAAGGTGATGCGCGGCGTGGCGCGGAGCTTTTCGGCAAGCTGCCGTGCGCATCGTGTCACGACATCACTCGACCGTGGCCCGGCGGCGACGTGTGCCCGAATCTGGGCAACATCGCGACGGAGGCCGCGCGGATCGTTCGACTGCCGGAGTACCGTGGCAAGGCCAAAGACGCGGCCGGGTACATCCGCGAGTCGATCGTGGATCCGAATGTCTACATCGTGCCGGGTCGCAACTATCGGACACCGGACGGGCAGAGTGTGATGCCGAAGGACTTCGCCCAGACCTTGAATGCGAAAGACTTGAACGATGTCGTGGCGTTTCTGCTCACGCGCACATGACGCCGCGGGGCGGCCACGAAATCCGGCGCGCTGCGCCGGAATACTCAACCCTGGAGGAAATCATGCGACTCACGGGTAAACGCACCTTTGCTCTCTTCGGTCTCCTCGGTGTCCTTGGCTTCGCAGCGGCCGCCTCGTCTGCCGACTCACTGAAAGTGACGATGGCGCCGCAGTCCGGCTCGAGCGAGTCGGGCACGGCGACGCTCACGAAGGAAGGCGCTGACTCGACGAAGGTCGTCGTCAACTTGACGGGCGCCACGGGCCAGCAGCCGGCCCACATCCACAAGGGCAGCTGTAGCAACCTCGATCCGAAGCCGACCTACCCGCTTTCGCCTGTCGCGAACGGCAAGTCGGAAACGGTCGTGAAAGCGTCGCTCGATGCTCTCGAGAAGGGTGGCTACGCGATCAACGTTCACAAGTCGGCGCAGGACGCGAAGACGTACGTCTCCTGCGGTGAGATCGCCGCGAAGTAACACCCAGCGCGGGACGCGCTCTCCTTCGGATCTCGCCTTGTGTCATGGTCCCGCGGGGCCATTCCGCAAGGAGAGCGCACGTCCGTCGGTAAGTGACCACGAGTGAGATGACGCAGACCGCGGCCGGCTAGACGTCCGATTCGTGAGCAGGTCACGGACGGGCGGGGCGGGGCTCTCCAGGAGAAACTGGCGATTCAGAGCTCCTGCTTCTGAGTCGCTCGCTGGTCCGCTCCAGGAGCACGTAGAACACCGGAACGAACGGGATCGCCAGGAACGTCGACGCCACCATCCCGCCGAAGACCACCGTGCCGATCGCTTGCTGGCTGGCCGCGCCGGCTCCGGAGGCGACCGTCAGCGGCACCACGCCCAGGATGAACGCGAACGAGGTCATCACGATGGGGCGGAATCGGCGGCGGGTCGCCTCGACCGCGGCCTCCGCGATGGAGAGGCCTTCGTGATGCAGGTCGCGCGCGAACTCCACGATCAAGATCGCGTTCTTGCTGGCAAGCGCGATCATCAAGACCAGGCCGATCTGCGTGTACAGGTTGTTGTCGTAGCCGCGGGTCGCGAGCGCGAGGACGACTCCGACCAGCGCGATGGGAACGACGAAGATGACCGCAGCGGGGGACGTCCAGCTCTCGTACAAGGCGGCCAACACCAGGTAGACGAGGGCGATCGAGAGCGCGTAGATGAAGTACGCCTGGTAGCCGACCTTCTTTTCCTGAAAGCTCGTGGAGGTCCACTCATAGGCCATGCCTTGCGGCAACGTCTCGCTCGCGAGCTGCTCCATCTGGGCGAGGGCCTGGCCGGAGCTGAACCCGGGAGCCGCGGAGCCGAACACGGCCGCCGCCGGGTACAGGTTGTAGCGTGTGACCAGCTCGGTCCCTTGGACCTGCTTGACCTCGATCAGCGCGTTCAACGGAACCATCTCGCCGTTCTGGTTGCGGACGTAGAGATGTCTCAGGTCGTCGGGCTGCAGACGGTAGGCGGCGTCGGCCTGAACGTAGACCTGGAATACCTGGTTGAACCGGTTGAAGAAGTTGACGAACGAGGAGCCCAGATACGCCTGCAGCGTGTCGAAGATGCTCGACGGCGAAACTTGGAGAGATTCCGCTTTCGTCCGGTCGATGTTCAGGTAGAGCTGGGGGCTCCGATAGCTGAAGGTAGTGGCCAGGCCCTGCAGGCCCGGGCGCGACGTCGCCCGCTGCGAAAGGTCAGCGGCCGCCCGCTGCAGCTCGGCCAGGCCGAGGCTTCTGCGGTCTTGCACCATCATCTGGAAGCCGCCGGTCTGCCCCAGACCGCGGATCGGCGGCGGGATGACGACGAACGCCAGCGCCTCCTGGATACCGGCCAGCTGGCGGTTCAGGCCGGACACGATCCGCTCCTGGCTCAGGGCGCGGCCCCGCTCCTTCCAGTCCTTGTACACGACGAAGGTTGCGGAGAAGTTCGGGACGTTCGCGAAGTCGAGGATCGAGAGCCCGCCGATGGTCACCCACGCGCCGACCCCGTCGGTGCGCCGGAGAATCTCATTGACCTTCTCCGCAACCTCCCGCGACCGGGGTTGCGAGGCTCCTTCTGGCAGGATCGATACTAGAATCGCGTAGCCCTGGTCCTCGGCGGGCAGGAAGCCGGTGGGCTGGCGCACGAATGCCCACGCGGTCACTCCGATGATCACGACGAAGAGCACGAACATCGGCGCCGCGTGCTTCACCATCCGAGCCACGATGCCCACGTACGCGTCGGTCATCAGGGTCATCGCGCGGTTGAACCCGCGGTAGAACCAGTTGGGTCGCCGGTCCCCGCGCGGCCGCAGCCACAGGGCGCACTGGACCGGCTTGAGGGTCAGCGCGTTCAGCGCGCTGATGACCGAAGTCGCGGCGATGACCAGCGCGAACTGGCGGAAGATCTGTCCGGTGATGCCCGGCAGGAAGGCGGCCGGCAAGAAGACGGCGACCAGGGCGAGCGTGATGCCCATCACCGGCCCCGTCAGCTCCTGCATCGCCTTGATCGTGGCTTCCTTGGGGGGCATCCCTTGCTCGATGTAGTAGGAGCTGCTCTCCACGATGATGATCGCGTCGTCCACGACGATGCCGATGGCGAGGATCAGGGCGAACAAGGTCATCAGGTTCACGGTGAAGCCGAGCGCGGCCATCGCGATGAAGGCGCCGATGATGGTGACCGGAACGGTCGTCGCCGGCACGAGCATCGCCCTCAAATTTTGCAGGAACACGAGAATGACGATGAGCACGAGGACGCCGGCGATGAAGAGCGTCTCGTAGACGGCGCGGATCGCCTCCCGGACGAACAACGTGGTGTCGTACCGGATCGAGTACTTCATGCCCTCGGGAAACTGCTTGCTCATGTCGGCCATGGCCGCGTACACGCGATTGGCGACCTGGATGGCGTTGGCGCCCGGCAAGGAGAACACGACGATCTGCGCCGACTTGTGACCGCTGAACCGCGAATAGTTGCTGAAGCTCTGCTGGCTCAGGTCCACTCGAGCGATGTCGCGGAGCCGGACGATCTGCGGGGCCGTGCCCGCAGTGCTCCGGATCGCGATGTCTCCGAACTGCTGGGCATCCGAGAGCCGGCCCAGAGCATTGATCGTGAACTGGAAGGGTTGATCGCCCGGCACGGGCGGCCCGCCGAGCTGGCCGGCCACGACCTCGACGTTCTGGCCCCGGATGGCGGTCATCACATCCGCGGTGGTGAGTCCGAAGGTCTGCAGTCGCTTCGGGTCCAGCCAGACCCGCATGCTGTACGAGCCCGCGCCGAAGATTCTCACCTGGCCGACGCCGGGGAGCCTGGCCAGCGGATTCTGCAGCTCGATCAACGCGTAGTTGGAGAGGAAGATTTCCTCGAATCGGTCGTCGTCGGAATAGAGGCTCGCCACCAGCAGGATGTTGGGCGAGACCTTCCGGACCGTGATGCCCTGCGCCGCAGTCCCCCCTGGAAGCTGGGACAATGCGCTGTTGGAGGCGTTCTGGACCAGGGACAGCGCCGTGTCGAGGTCCGTCCCGACGTCGAAGGTGACGGTCAGGGTGTACGTACCGTCGCTGGCGCTTGCGGAGGACATGTAGATCGAGCCCTCCACACCATTGATCGCCTGCTCGATCGGCACGCCGACCGTCGCCGCGACCACCTCGGCGCTCGCGCCGGGATATCGCGTGGTCACCTGGATGGTCGGCGGAACGATCTCGGGATACTGAGCCACGGGCAAAATGTAGAGGCACACGGCCCCGATCAGAATCGTCACGAGCGCGATGACGTTCGCAAAGATCGGCCGCTCGATGAAAAAGGCGGAGATCATGACCGCGGGGCGCCCTGCTCCGGTTTTCCTTGTGCGCTCTCGCGCTCAGGTGTGACCTGCCGTCCGGGGGCGGCCTTCACGAGCCCGTTGACGACGACCCACTCTTGCCCCTGGAGGCCGTCGTCGATCGCCCGGAGCGCGTCCACTGCGGGACCGGTCTTGACGCCGCGGCGCTCGACGACGTTCTTGTCGTTCACGACGAACACATAGGCGCCCTGCTGGTCGTGACCGATCGCCGCGTCGGGGACCAGGAACGCGGCTCGCTGCTCGACGGGCACGCGAACCCGTGTGTACAGACCGGGGAGAATCCGTCCGTCCGGGTTGGACACGACGCCGCGCATCAACAGAGTGCCGGTGGTCGACGTCAGATTGATGGCGGCAAAGTCGAGGCGACCCTCGTGGGGATAGCCGTCTTCACCCGGCAGCCCGACCTGCATGGGCCATTTCCGAGCATCCGAGGGCCCGGGGACTCCGCCCGTGCGCTTCAGCAGACGGGCCAGATCGAGATCACTGATGTTGAAGTAGACGTAGATCGGGTCGACCTGATTGATCTGGGCCAGAACGGTGTTCCCGTCGGTACCGACCAGGTTGCCGGGATCTTTCAGCCGTCGGTCGATCCTTCCGTCGAACGGCGCCCGGACATCCGTATAGCTCAGATTGAGCACGGCCAGATCGCGCTGGGCCTCGGCGGAGCGGAGATTGGCCTGGGCCTGGTCTCTCTGAAATCGCCAGTTCTCGATGTCGGATTGAGAAGCAGCCCTGCTCTGCGCCAGATTGGAGAACCGGGTGAACTGAGACTCGGCGTACGCGAGCTGCGCCTTGTATTGCTGGATCGCCGCTTCGGCTTGCTGCAGGTTGTTCTCATAGGTGTTGCGCTGGATGAGGAAGAGCGGCTGGCCCTTCTTGACGATCTGGCCATCCCGGAACAAAACCTGTTCGAGATACCCAGTAACCCGCGCCACGAGCTGCACCGTGTAGATGGCCTGCGTGTTCCCGCTGAGATCCAGATAGTCGGTGACCCTTCGATGCACGGGCTGCGCGACCGTCACCTTCGGGGGCGGCGGCGGTTGCGGCTTGGGCTGCTCTTTACAGCCCGGCAGAATCCCCAGGAGCGAGGACGCCACGACGCAGGTAGCTCCGAATCGTCGAAGCTTCGTGGCCCTCGAGCTGTCTGGCTTCATTCCGTTACCAATCCGGAAGCCGGGGAGTCGAGCTCGGTTCACGCGACGACGGCAGATTGTAGATGGATGGCGTCAGCAAGTTGCCCCAGTTCGTGCGTCGTTCCATCTCCGCCTTCATCTCGGGCGGCACCAGATCCTCACCTTCCCGAACCTCCCAGCCGCCCCCGAGCGCGCGGTACGTCCCGACGAGGCTCGTGGCGATGCTGCCAACGGTGCTGGCCAGACTGTCCTGTTGACTCAGGAGAGCCTGCTGGGCGGTCAGCACTGTCGTGAAGTCTGTCACGCCCTCTCGGTACCGGAGAATGGCAATGGCGACCGCGCTCTTGGCGGACACGACGCTCTGACCGAGAAGATCCGCCCGGTCCTGCGCCCGGAGGAACGCCACCAGGTTGTCCTCGACGTCCTGCTGGGCCAGGAGCACGGCATTCTGGTACGCGATCAGCAACTGCTGGAACGAAGCATCCTGCACGCGGACATCGTTCGTGATCTGCCCGTAGTTGAGGATGTTCCATTGAACGGTGGGACCGGCCTGGACCTGACGGCTTCCCCACCTGAACATGTCGCTCAGCTTGAATCTCGCCAGATCGGTCGAGACGAACACCAAGCTGCCGACCAGCGAGAAGGCCGGCAACAGATCGGCCTTGGCCACGCCGATCTGGGCCGATTGCGCGGCGGCCTGCAGCTCGGCTCTGCGGACATCCGGTCTGCGGCGCAGCAGGTCGGCCGGGATGCCCACGATGACATCGCGAGGGGACGCGGGAATGGCGGACGGCCCCGCCAGCAGATCGCTCAGATCGCTCGGCGGCGTTCCCAGCAGGACGCTGAGCGCGTCCCGCGCCTGGCGCAGCTGCGTCTCCAGGCTCGGGATGGTTGCCAGCGTATTCAGGAGCGTCGTCCTCGCCTGGTCGACGTCCAATTGCGTCGCCGTCCCGAACGCCAACCTCGCTTCGGCGATCTTCAGGCTTTCCTGCTGAGTTTCGACGTTCTCGCGCGCGATGCGAATGCGCTCCTCGGCGGTGCGGACGGTGATATACGCGTTCGCCACATCCGCCGTCAGCGTCACCAGCGTGTTGTCGTAGTCCGCGAGCGTCGAGAGCAGGCTCGCATCGGCCGACTCGATGTTGCGTCGAATCCTGCCCCAGAAGTCGAGCTCCCAGCTGGCCTGGGCCCCGATCTGCGATTGCCAGTACGCGACGGTGTTGCCTTGCGCCGCGGCGGCGAGCGCCCCCCGATCGCTCGTGCGGTTGTACTGGGCGGAGCCGACGACCTGCTGCGTCTGCGGGAAGATCTCGCCGACGGCGATCCCGAGCTGCGCGCGGGCCTGCAGGACGCGCACGCCGGCCTGTCGCAGGGACAGGTTCTCCCGGTAGGCGCGCTCAATGAGCCGGTCCAGGGCCGGATCGTTGAACGCCTTCCACCAGCCTCGATAGGTGGCCGACGCCGTGCTCACCCGAGGGTCCGCGTTCTCCTGCCAGTTCGCCGACACCGCGGTCTTCGGCCGC
>Ga0126370_10000524_pt1 | contig 15999 bp, 13 predicted proteins | sample PanSoiMetaPlot_3_FD_92586 | JGI IMG/M metagenome (GOLD analysis project Ga0126370, IMG submission 92586) | Tropical forest soil microbial communities from Panama - MetaG Plot_3 | ecosystem: Environmental > Terrestrial > Soil > Tropical forest > Bulk soil | place: Panama | collected 2016-02-17 | reverse complement strand
TGTAGACAGCCTTAGCACCAGTTCGGCCGAATAGATCGAAAATACGCATCCTGCGCTCGTCTTCGACATCCTCGGCCATGAACTGGTCTTCCGGATCCAGCGGCCCGAAACGCCGGCCGTGGGCACTGAATTCATGCAAATGGCCATCCTGCCACCCCATCGCAACCTGCAGCACGTCGTGCAATTGCGCCAGAGTCAGGTCTGCGGGCACTAACAGCCGGCGCCAGATCGGCGGGCTCGTGCCGAGCAAAGTAACCTTAAGCTGATAAATTTCCGCTGAAGTTGTGCTGTGTTCAGGCATCGCAGTAGTTCTCCTCGATCTTAACCGCCGCAAAGGCGCTGCCGCGTATTGCGCGTCACCGGGTAAAGGTAGATATCTTTGATCGCTTGGCCATGAGCTTTGTGCTCCCGGTCCATGCGGCCGCGTCCGGAAGTTTGCCCGACCCGGATCCAATTCGCTGCGCGATAGCAGGTTCCACGGAACCTTTGCGGGTCGACTAAGGTTTCTAGCAACAACGGTCGATGGCCATAACGATGTTCCCAATCGATCGCGAGCTGGCGCGCACTCCGCGCCAAAATCTTGCTCGCCAGTCCCTGGATGCGTACCCAGGGTAGCACCAAGAAGCGACTGTTGTTCACAATGAACTGCAGATGGTGCGCTCGTTGCTCCGCACTCCAGCCGATCCACTCATCGCGAGCGGCCATCTTCCAGGCGGGTGAGGACCATAGTAAACAGGCCAGCACAACTCCTTCTCTCTGCCCGCTTCGCACCAGATAACGGAGATTGGCTCCCACCGGGACGCGGTATTTCAAGTAGTGATGGCGCTCGACCAGCTCCGTCCATAGCCGACTCTCTGGTTGGCTCTCGACAACCCGCAACTTTAAGGGCTCGAACTCTCCCGCGGTTCCCTCCACCTCGGCTTGCGGCACACTGGCTTCGCTGAGTTGGATCTGCCGTGGCCCACACGGCCCTGAGTTCCGCACCGGCGGTAGCCTCAGCCATTCCCGATCGCGGAGATCTTCCAGCAGCTGCCGACATTCCTGGTCCTTCAGTCCCCCGTTTGCCCGCTTCCATTGCAATAGCTCACATATCGTGCGCGCCATCTCCGTGATCGCCAATCCGGCGTAGTCGTCGGCGATGTCGCGGATCAACTCCAGTTCCTCGGCGGTGAACGTCCGGCCACAGAAGCGCCAGCCCGCGGGCGTGCTCCTCAGGCCTTCTCCGCTAGTAGAGCCATATAAACTGAGGGTCATACTCTACATAGGCGCCACGGCGTTATTCACCCCAGGCGGCTGCGCATAAAAAAAAACGATTCGCTGACTTCGTCCGCTGTCCTCCAACGCGGTCGGCCGGAATCCGCCATCGCAGTTCCCGGTGGGGCAGTCGGGCACACCTCTCCTTCTCGGCTGTTCTTGCGGGCCACCACCAACGGTCGCAAGGCACGCTCAGCAGCATTGTTGGTTGCATCCAGACCGGGACAATAGAGAAAGGTGAATAGGTACGGCCTTTCCCGACAAAGATCTTGTGCCAGGCGGCGATTGGCAGAATCGTGATAATGGCGCTCCAGTAGACGATCCAGCTGCACTTCTAACCGCCCGGTCGCCGTCCACAACCCATGCCGCGAGATCTCCTGCTTCTCATAGCGGTCGCGCAAAGCCAAACCTTTTTCCAGAATGCCGCGCACGCCCAAGGGAAACTGGACTGCTGCCGCAGTGCTGACCGCGGCCATATCGCGGCAGCGGCGAATCAGATGCGCAATGCAGCTCTGATGTCCTGCCTGGAAGAATTTGTAATATACGGCCCAGCCGTCGTGGGTTAGCCAGCCTTGGTAATCGCTGCCTAACAGCGTGGCGGCTTGTGGGAAACCTCGCCCCGGCAGAATGTCGCAGAAGGTCACCTGCTGGCTGACCACGACCCATAACCAGCGCAGTTGCGCCTCCACATTCCGGCCCGTTTCATCGATTGCGTTTACCGGACTCGCGCGGGCAGCGTCGCGCAGAGCATGCCAGGTGGCCTCGCCTCGACGCGCTACTCGCTCCACCGCACGGCAGATCGTACTGCGATGTACGCGTAAACCGAAATTGTCCTGTAACACGGCAGCCACATCGCCATGCGGCATCCCCAAGCCCTTGTTCATGTTCACTGCCAAGGCCAGGGCCTCGGGCCCAGTTGCACGGCTACGGCTCCCAAGGCGTCGGAAGTCTGGCGCGCATCGCGCCCTGGCACTCGTCGATGGCACACGCAGCAGTTGCCAATCTCAATATCAAAGCGCCGCCAGATGGTCTTGCGCACCACCTCCTGCTGATACTGGCTCTCAACCTTCTCCACTTCCAGGGTACCCCCGCAGGGGCAGTGTGCCGGTAGGGCACGGAGATCACTTCATCCACTTGTAGCGGAGGATTCTTGCGGTAACGCCGACCGTAGGCGACGCCGGATTTACGCCCAGGTGGCTTGGGATTCTGTTTCTGTCGACCACGCGAAAAAGGAGCCGCTTGCCGCTTGTTGGCACGCTGCGCTTCTTCCAGTTGACGCTTGAGCCGCTCGTTTTCCTGACGCAACCGTTCCCGCTCCAGCTGCAGCCGGTCTTGTTCCCGACGCAGCCGTTCCTGCTCCTGCCGCAGCTGTTCTCCTTCTCGCTCCAGCTGCTTTTCCCGCCTCCGCAAGCCCTCAATTTCTTTGCGTAACCTCTCATTCTCCCGACCTGTGCTTCGCCACTGCTGCTGTAGCCGAGCGAGCTTCTCTTTGAGACTTTGAATGATTTCCTGCAGCGCTGAGGGGCTTGGGCCACGCCATGCTCTAACTCTCGCACCTTAACGTAGCCCAAGTCGTGGAATTTGTCCGGCAGATTGTTCAGATCTTAGTTGTTGTAGGGTACCGACACGGTAAACAAATACGATCACTCGACCTGCAGTTGTGAAACGCCACACATTCATTCCATTATTAAAATAAGGAAAAACCGCCACTACCACGCTTATGTACGCGGGCTCCTCCTGTATGTCAATGGATTTCTACACGGCTCCGCCAGATTCGCGAGTTTGTGGCGCTCAGTACAGTGATCCAGCACTTCGCCTCCATTAATTTCATCGACTAAAGTATGGCAAGTTGGGACACTCTCCCGAGCGGCTATATTCTGTCATTTCTGAGACGAGACCATTCTGCGCGTGCCGGAATTGACGCAAAATAGTTCTTAACAATAATAAAATTCGTTGTCTATATATTTGGCTCGATACTGTAATACTAATTCATAAATGTAATATTGCTGCCAACTCGACCGGTCTTCATTGCGAACTCTTCTTCTAAATGGGGGACCTGAGTTACTAAAGCGGAGTAGGACCAAGATCGCTCATGACCACCGGGTGGCCGGGGCGGTCACCCGTCCCCGGCTCCGCTCGAGGCCTGACTGGGAGCGAGCAGCTGAGCCGCATCTTTTCTCAACGGCCACCCTCGCGGCCGACACGGACTCGATTTTTGGAATCTGAGTGGTTGCTAGGGGTCGCCGAGTCAGCCTGGTTCCGTGGCAGACCCCTTAGTAGCTAGCTAGAAGGCATTGGTATGCGTACGAAAAGGTGAATAGCGTCAAACCTTCAAAGTACAGTTTTATGACTGCGTTCGGGAGATGATCGGACTCTCGAAACGCCAGTCTGCCACAGTTGATTTGCGTGCAGCGGTTCCCCTCGTCACTTCTCACGAGCCAAATCCCAGCGAACACCAAAGCTATAAGTCGGCTTGTAGTATTCACGCTGAATGAAAAATTGAGGGCTACCCTGATAAAACCCAAATACCGCGTTGTTAAGGTTCAGCCCAGATGCGAGTACGGTAAGCCCCTTCCCGAGATAGTAGCTAGCCTGAGCATCCACCTGGAAATGAGAAAACAAATAGACATCTCCCCCAGGACCTTTGATTCCGCCGGGCGTCGGTGTGCCATCCGATTGGAAAGGCACGAACCCGTAACTGAAAATGTTAGCCCCGTTGTAAGCCATCCCAACCCGTCCTGAAAAACGCTTGCGGTCGTAGGTGGGGCTGATATTCCAAGTGTTGGGCGCCTGGCGAAGCAGGGCGGGTTGGTCTGTGCGGTTCGCCATCGGGTTTACGTTTTTGGCTTTGGAGGTAGCGTAGCTGTAGTTAGCGAACAGGCCGAGACCACTCAGCACACTGGGCAGATAAGTGAAGTGCTGCTGAAAGCTAGCTTCCACACCAAAGATATAGGCGCTGCCCGAGTTACCCGCCTGGCTTATGAACATAGCTGGTGTTCTGGATAGCAGGGTCACGATAGGGTCGCTGACACTCTTGTAGAAAACGCCTGCCTGAATTGCTCCCAGCGGATGTAGATAACGTTCATAGAGAATATCGAAATTGTTGGCGTGTTCCGGTTTCAGCGCCGGGTTACCAACCGTCAACGTTGGCGGGGTCGTTGAGTTATCAACGCTGTGGGCGGTGGTCAGGAACGCGGGATCGGGCCGAGACAGTCCCCGGGCATAAACCACGCGTAAGGCGGAGTTGTCCTGGCTGTCGAGTCGCATGCGAAGCGATACGCTGGGGAGTACGTCAATGTACGAACCTTGGCCGGGCACCGTCAATGGACCAGCATTGGGGTTATTGGGATCAAGCCCGCAATTGCACGAGACAGTGTTGTCCTGCGTTCCCTCAAAGCGTACTCCCGCAACCACGCGGAACCGGCTGAAATCGATACTATTCATCACGTACCCGGAAGTTACCCGCTCCACCAGGTCGAAATTGTTGTTGTTGCCTCCCGGCGGTGCGGTCTGTGGGGTACAGGCGCCGGAGACCGTATCGAAAAGATTGTTATTGGCTCCAAAGAATCGATTCACTGCCCCCCAATTCGATACCGGACCCAGCGTGTAATGCCCACTGTAGTAATTCGAATTCTTGAAACTGCCCAGGAACTGCGTCATGAATGGCGCGGTGGCCGCGTTGGTTGGGCAGTAGTCAAGCTCGAAAGAATCGTCGAACTTGTGAGCATTGCGAATATAAAAGCCGGTCTCGAAAGTACTGGTATGCGAGCCAACGTGATAGTTTCTGGCGAATGTAGCCGTACCTTCGAGATTTAACTGGGCGGCCTTTCCGTGTCCCGAGTCCTGGATCTGCTGAAGTTGAAAGTTTGCCGGATTATAGACTTCAGTGAAGCAGGCCGGAGTAAATTGCGGCAGGTAGGGGTTGGTGGTTGCGGCGGCGTCATATTGGCAATTGCTCGTAGTTCCGGTGTACGCAAAAAGCGTGTGCGACTCGCCTCCACCGATGGGACGAAGCATGCGAGCGCGCCCAACCGCGAATTGCCAGTTAATCAGCGACATGCCAAAGGTGTGGTTTCCACCCACCGATAAGTTCGCTACTCCATATTCACCGTTACGTCTCTCCGTATCGAAGGCGGGAACGGCGCTTCCCGGCGCCCCGCCATTGTCATTGATGACCCACTCCCAGCGGTTGCCCAAATCCTTGAAATCGGAGTACAGGGTATGGAGGTAGAGATTCGAATTCTGCGAAACCCTGTAATCCATGCTGCCACCCAAGCCGAAGCGCTGGCGATCGTAAAGGTATTGCCGAATCGCCATCTGCGTGAAATCTGGGGTAAAAGTCGTGCCGGGCAAAATTCCCGGTACGGGCTCGATGTCATCAATTCCGCGGCCGTTGTAGTCGTAGGATCCGCTTACCATTACACCCAGGCGTTTTTGCGTGCCGAAGCGCTGGCCCATCGTCGCACCAAGCTCATAGACCGGAACCGTATTATCGATGGGAGTGAAGCCGCCCAGTCCGTAAACGGAAACGAGTGGTCGCTCGCCTGCTTTCTTGGTTACCAGATTCACCGATCCGCCGATGGCGTCTCCATTCTGATTGGCTTGCAACGTCTTGTTGATCTGCACCGACTGAACCAGGTCCGCAGGAATCGTGTCTAGTTTCACCTGCCGAACTCCGCCCTCCGGTGATGGCACTTCAACGCCGTCAATCGTCAAGTTGGACAATCTCGGTTCAGTCCCTCGGATCTGCACGTACTTGCCTTCACCTTCATCGCGTTCCAGAGTGACTCCCGGTAGTCGGCCCACGGCATCAGCTACGTTGGCGTTGGGCAGACTAGTGATTACCTTTTCCGGCAGCACGTTAAGAATGTTATCTGCAACCTTTTCTTCATTGATCGCCTCCGCTTCCCCATGAGCCCGCTCGGCGGTCACAAGGACACTCTCGCTACTGCTGACCTTGAGCACACCATTTAAGCTGGTGGATTGGCCGGCGGTTAAGGTAACCGGCTTCTCCAAGGATGAAAATCCCACATACCAGATCTTAAGTGTGTAGTTACCCGGGGCGAGATTAGTTAGCGTAAACTGGCCTAGGCTGTCGGTGGCGGTTGCTGCAACTGGAGGCGCGGTTCCCTGTCGTAGCTCGATTCGTGCACCGGGTAAGATCGCATTGCTGGCGTCCGTCACCGTCCCACTTACCCTGGCAGTTGTTTGTTGGCTAAATAGAGGAAGGTGCAGAACGGCGACTGCGAGCACAAGCAGAAGTATTGACCTAAGCGTCCGCATGAGTTACCTCCGTGCTGAGTGAAAATGCATGCGGCGCTAGGAGGGAGCGGTGGTATTCTACTAGCCACATATTTCAGAATTGTTACAGTAAGATTAATTTTCAGTGAACATCGAGATTACCTTTTAGCTTCTCTGATTTCAGTTTCTCTTCAGGTCAGTTATGCAAAAGTTGCAGAAGTTGCGCGGCGCCTGGGAGGGACTTCGCAACGAACAGGTCGCGTCTGGGCCGAAGTTCAGAGTCTGGCGTACCTAAAGCGAGGTGAGCGCTCGCGTGTGTGGCGGCCTTGCGACGCGCAGCAGGTACGGCACGTGTCTGCAAGCGCCATGAAATAACGGGCCAAAACATGAAAGCGCCTCGTTACTGCTAACGAATAGGCTGCATTCATAAGGAAGGCAAATCCCGGGTCCTTAGGTTTCTCTACTGGATTCTTCTAGTCGGATGTAGTGACGCACTGTGCCAGAAACTTAGGACCACGAAAAGGTCACGCCCAAACTCTTGAATCAAACCTTTAGCCTATTTCGACGACTATACCGTGGGAAAGCGCGGCCGTGCGTGAACCTGAGGAACCTTTTGCGAACGCGGGTTCAGCCGCATAACCGCTGAAATGGGGTGGCACTCTATCTAGTACTAGCAACTCAGGATGTGATGAACGAGGCGGCAGGCCTTTGCTGCGCTGAGGCTGCGACGCCTTCCACCCCATATGTGGTCCAAGACTCCCCGGGCATGCTGCCAATTACCACCCGCTGTTTTGAGAAGTTTCTCCTCGGCGCACTCGGATGCTCGGCCTGGCCTGAGGTGCGGGAGATGAACCGTATCGGGATGATTGTGGACGTCTCGAACGTATCGGACAAAACGTTTTACGATGTGCCGTAGACGACCAAACCGGTGATCGCCTCGCATTCGTCATGTTTCGCCTACTCAGAGATCCCTCGCAATATGAAGGATGACATGTTTCGAGCGCTGGCCAAGAATGGGGGCGTGGTGGGAGTGAATTTCGGGTCATCGTTCTTAAATCAGGACGCCGATGAATTGAAAAAACGAGGGCGAGTCGGCCCGGGGACTTGCACCCCGAGCCGCTCACAGATTCCGGACGTAAGCCTCTCGACTTATCCGGCTCGTGCCACACATGAAAGGCTGCCGCCTTCCATCGTGATCGGTGAGTTCCTCCGATTGGCCCGTTGACTCTGGTCGATCGCGACGCCGTTGACCTGCTCCCTTCGCTCCTCGGGCATTACCCCGTCTCCACGCTATTACGGAGCAGTCCGCCCCTGGGTGGCGCATCGGTACTTTCGGACTCGTGGTTCGTCCACTTGCGCCTTTTCCCTTGCCATCGCCAGCCAGGTTCTCAAGTTCCGCACGGAAGCCCCGACTAGATTCACGCCTCCTCTGCACCGGACACCGCACAGCCAGTAAGTAGGTACCCGCCATGCGCTTCCATGCGGCATGACGATTTCTCGTCTTCTTGACACAACCTCTCAACAGAACCAATTTCGACGGCATCGCAGCTGTGCCCAAGGGGCTAGAGGATGTCTCCAAGATGCCGAACCTGACCGCTGCGTTGTTGGAGCGAGGGTATTCGCAGAAGGACTCCAGAAGATTATTGGCGGAAATTTTCGGCGGGTGGTTCCGGAAGTGGTGGGGGAATAGGTTCGGCTACTTCGTGAGACTAGCTCGTCCGACCTGCCGATGCACAGCTGTTGAAAGTCGCCATTGCACCCAAAATCCCAAGCGACGACACAGCCGAGGAATCCCACCCGTCGACTGCTGTGCTCGCTCAGGGAGGCTCTTCGCGCACAGAAAGCGCAAAGTCGGGGCGCGCGGCACCCTGGCGCGTTGTGGGGCTCGGGTTGAAAGTCATTAGAGCGGGAGGGGAGGGGGACAGAACTGCGGGCTTGCAGCGGTGTCCCAGGTGAATCCCGCCTCAACGTCCCCAAGGACGCGTAATCGGGAGGGTAGGATTGTCAGTCTATGTGGTAAATGCAAGCGTGCAGGCTGGTGACCAGGAAGGTTCGTGAGATTGGCAGATCCGGACTTAATGAGTGCTGCGCGGACCGCCAACCTCAGTAGCGCTAAAACACCACTCTTACCGGGCCGCAGTCGCCTGAACCTTATTTGTTGTCGTTCTGATCATCATCATCATCTGTATGGGGTACGAACTCTAATCCGTGCGGACCGTTCAAATTGCTGACGAGTGGGGTTGTGAGACCCGTGTGGATGTCGACCACTGCGAGTTCATTCAAACTGCTGATAGAAGCGAACAATGAGCCAACCGGGACGTGATCGACCTCAATCTTGAGAACCCGGTTGTTGCCTGTATCAGCCAAGTAAAAGGTCCCTCGCCTTGCGGTAGCGAAAACCGCATCATCCAAGCCGGAAACAGCGAGGCCCGTATTTGGATCAAGCAACGTCAAGAAGCTGACCGACTGATTGGGCGTTCCAGGCTGTCCGACAAAGAGCAGTTGACCGTCATCACCGCTGCTAAGCATAAGGTCCCCGGTGGGCGTTAGCTTAAGCGAGTCCGGGTCGTTCTGTGAGGTAGGCTGGTTCGGTTGTCCCGTCGCCAGATTGGTGCCATTCGTGCCCCTGAAAACGATGGGCGTGACGACCAATGGATCAGAGCCGTTTTGCAGAAGCTGAATGATCGGATCAGTGGGACTCGCTGGATTTGTGTAGCTCAGGAATACTTGATCCAGGCGGAAGGCGACGTCGTCGTATCCTTGCGTAGCCGATGTGACCGCGTAGGGAATTGGGCCGGAAACGCTGTGCGCTTTCGGATTGATCAGGCTCAGGGTAGAATTGCCGTCCTGATTTTGCAAAGCCCACACCCGACCGGTTCTCGGATCAACTTTAAGGCCGTCGACGGACCCGGAGATGGAATAAGTGTGGCGGACCCCGCCATTCAACTTGTACTGCACGATTGTGCTGCTGCCGCTGAGGCCGGTGCTGTCAGCCCCATTGGTGTAGCTCACCCACAGGGAATTTCTGCTCAAAGCGATGGAGTCGGGTCCCGTTGCATTGACAGCGGTTCCGGTTGCAAACGTCGTAATCCGGCGGACGTTCTGAGCGAAAGCGGACGAGGCCATGGTCAACAGAATTGAACCGATAGCAATCCGAGAGATTTTCTTGGCGAAAAGGTAGTTCATATTTCCTCCAGCGGGCTACCCTAACAGCCGTTTGTTGCAGCAACATGACAGACAAACAACAGCTCTGTGAATTTGTCGAATTTGACCGCTCCGAGTGAGTTGATTTCCAGATTTCGGAAAAAGCTGCCGGACGGCTTTCCTGCACTCCACGAACATCGTCATGCTCCAACCACGGCAAGGAAATGGAAAGCCCTGATCCGAATTGACACTGGATTTTGGGCCAACAAACGGCGGGCACTCGCATGAAGTTGGGCTTGAGATTCGTGCAATCGTTGTAATCGTTCTGATTGTTCTTACCGGAGTGGCTGGAGTGAAAGTGCTCGGGCCACGTGCGTTTCTCGGTCCGCGTTTGAGACCACTTGCTTCTCGTACCTTCGACGTCACACCTGCACGGCTGCAACGCGGACAGATTTGGCGAACTCAATCGGCTGCCTGTATTGTCATTCACCGCATGACTGGAGCAAGCGCGATGATCCGATTCTCACGGGGATGACTGGTGCCGGGCAGCAGCTCCCTTCTACCGACCTTCCGGGCAAGAGTTTTTGCGCTGAATCTCACGCTTGACAAGGAAACCGGTGGCGGCAAGTGGACCGACGACACGCTGGCACGCGCCATTCGCGAGAGCATTGGCTATGACGGACGCGCCCTCTTCGGGATCATGCCCTACGTCCATTACCGAAATATGTCAGAAGAAGACTTGGCCTCGATCATTCTCTATTTGCGAACCTTGCGCCCGATCAAGAACCCCCTTCCGAAGACCGAAACAATTTTCCCGGTGAAGTACATCATGCGCAACGATCCAAAGCCGATTACGGGTTCGGTGCCTCGCCCGATGTTTCTGATCCGTTGAAGCGAGGAAGATTTCTCGTGAACCTGACCGGCTGCGCAGATTGTCACACTCCCGTCGACAACCACCACGCGCCGATACTGGCACTGGAATTCTCAGGAGGACAAATCTTGCAGGCGCCTTGGGGGACAGTCGCAAGTACTAATCTTACCCCGGATGCTTCGGGAATCCCATAGTACGATGAGGCCATCTTCATCAAGGCCATGCGCACCGGTGCAGTTGGAACCCGTGAGCTGAACAAAACGATGCCGTGTCGGTGCTGGGCAATATGACGGACGAAGACCTAGCGGGAATTTTCGCATTAGGCAAGCAGTGCTCTCCGCACCAAGTTGATTGACCTGGCTTGTTCTCAAAGAGAGCCACTCCGGAACCCTCGACGTGATCCGCGTAGATAATCGGCGCCAGATCCGCCCTAAGCTGGCTTCACGTGTGAAACAGGAATCCAGCCTGGCTCGCCTTGCGCTTGCTAGACGAGCAACCAATCATGGCGGGCCTCTTCAACTTTCAGTTCCTCACCCGATTGGACCGCCAGCTCCTGCGACCAGTATCTCAGTAGGACAGTGGCTTCCTCCGACGTCTGCGACAACAATTCGACGGGAATCCAAGTAGGTTGCAGGAGATGCCTGCTGCATCATAGTTTTGGGGACTGGAAGAAATTACAAAATGAACAGTCACCAAAACAGCCACCGACCTCCTCGGTCCGTTCTGGCTGTGAGGAGGGCTGGTCGTCTCACTGCGGGGAAAGATTTCATCACTCGTTAATCTCGCCGTAATTAATCTGTAACATGCGTTAGCTAGCTTCCTCTCCAATGTTGCGCAGTGGGGAAAAGATCGGGAGGAAAATATGATTACACAGTCGAAATGGACCGAGTGGTGGCGACGCGCAGCGGTTGGTGTGTCTCTCCTCGCGCTACTCTCTAACAGCTTCAGTGCGTTCAGCCAGAGTCGGAAACCGAACAAAGCGGATCATTTGAAAACTGCAACACCGATCAAGCACCTCATAGTGCTCATTGGCGAGAACCGGACATTCGATCACCTATTCGCGACGTATTTGCCGCGAAAAGACGAAACGGTGTCGAACTTGTTGTCGAAAGGCATCATCAACGCGGACGGCATGCCGGGCCCATATTTTTCGATCGCCCAGCAGTTTCAAGCGGTAAAGCCGTTTCAAACTGAATATTTCATCAGCCTGAGCTTAGACCAGAAAGCCCCCTACAGCATCCTGCCGGAGCCGACTCTGAACTTTGCGCCTACGGCACCCTTCTTCGCTCCCGGCACGCCGACCAGCTTGCTGGCTGCCGTCGAGCCGTCGTTGGAACCCCAAGATTTGAATTTGCTGACGACCGGCGCCGCAACCCAGTTCTCGCAGACATCCGAATTGCCGGATCCGGATACGCGTGTTGCGAACTTTAACAGCCTGCCGAACGGCCCCTTTTCGCTGCGCGGGCCCCAGCTGTCTTACGATTCGTACACTGGAGATACCACGCACCGGCTGTTCGAGATGTGGCAGCAATCGGACTGCAACATCACGAACACAACGCCAGAAAATCCCTCAGGTTGTTTGAATGATCTTTATCCTTTCGTGATTACGAACTACACGAACCAGCCCGATCCTTTTAGCTTCCCCATTCCCAACCAGATTGACGACAACGGCGGCGGGAATTCGATGGCATTCTATAACGTTCAGAACGGTGACGTTCCGTTCCTGAAGCGCCTCGCTGACAAGTATTCCATGAGTGACAATTTTCATCAGTCGGTCATGGGCGGAACTGCTGCGAACCATGTAATGCTTGGAACTGGCGACGCAATCTTCTGGAGTGATGGCGGCGGGAGTCCGACTACTCCACCGTCGCACATTGCCAATCCGAATCCGCTGCCAGGTACAGATGACGTCTACACAGTTGATTTGAACTTTGACGGCAATTTCACTGAGTGTGGTGATACATCCCAGCCGGGAATCCTGCCCATCGTAAATTACCTGCAGTCGCTTCCCTACAATCCCAATCCAAATTGTGAATCCGGCCATTTCTACATGATTAATAATGACAGTCCTGGATTCCTGCCAGACGGCACAGTGGACACAGCTGGCATTGCCAAGGGTAGTTCCATCCCACCGAGCAGTGTTCGCACACTTGGCGAAGCGCTCAATGAGAAGCACATCTCGTGGGCGTATTACGGAGGCGCATACAACGCGGCGGTTGCCTTGCAGCACAACCCGAACAGCACCGATCCGACCGTGCTGATCGGGAATGCATACTGCAACATCTGCAACTTCGAATCGTATGCAACGAAGATCATGGGCGACCCAGTGCAGCGGGCTGCGCATATCAAGGATGCGACAGATCTCTTCGCGGCAATCGAGTCTGATTCATTGCCAGCGGTTTCCTTCATTAAACCGGACGGCCTGCTGGATGGTCACCCGGCATCATCGAAGGTCGACCTGCTCGAAGGCATGACGAAGAAGATCTTCGATCTCCTGCGCGCTAGGCCGAACCTGATGGCTCAGACGGCGTTCATCATCACGTTCGATGAAGGCGGGGGCTACTATGACTCCGGCTATATGCAACCACTGGATTTCTTCGGCGATGGGCCAAGAATTCCGCTCATCATCGTCTCGGAGTTTACTAAGGGTGGTCATGTCAATCACACTTATACCGACCACGTCTCGATCCTGAAGTTCATCGAGCGGAATTGGGGACTGAGGCCGTTAACCGGTCGCAGCCGGGACAATTTTCCAAACCCGATTTCGGCACCAGATAACCCTTACGTCCCAGTGAATAGCCCAGCAGTTGGCGACTTGTTCGACCTGTTCCACTTCAACCACCAATGACGCAGTTTCCGGCCACAGAGACCACGGCTCTGATCACTCTCTAGCGGGTAGCCTATCAGGCTACCCGCATACGTGATCTATGAGCGCGGCTTGGAGCAGCGGTTGCACGAGCGACGACTCGCGCTCGTTCTTTCACAAGAGCAACTAGCTGAGCGAGCCGACCTGCATTGGACGACCTACATCGGCGGAATAGAGCGTGGCGAGTGAAACGTCAGCTTGCACAACATCGTCAAAATCGCTCGGGCACTCAACCTATCGCCTAGCCGATTACTCGCCGGTACTCGCTGACTTGCCAGCTGAACTACAAATACTCCCACGTTTGCCTACGTGGCGAAGGGCGGGACCTGTCCTCCTCTTGTGGGTGTAACACCTCCATTTCCAGCTACATCATCGGCCCAGGAACTGGTGTTCTGTTGCGCCCGCCGGTTCCGACCGCGTCAATACCATTACCCATGGCGGTGGATCCTAACGGCAGCTTCCTTTATGGCGGTCGCGGCGAAACCGTCTCTGCCTACGCGATCGTCAACAACGGGACCTTGCTGCCATCACCAGTGTCCCCTCTGGTGGAGACACTGTTGATATGGCGATCGATACCTCGGGCCGCTTTCTCTATGTGCTACTTGGTGGTTTTGGTATTGCCGTCTTCAACATCGAAAGTTCCGGTACGTTGGTCAGTATTCCGAATTCCCCGTTTCCAGTCGGGAGTGGAGCATTCGCTATAGCCGTTGATCTCATAAGTAGATTTTTCTATGCGACGAACCAAGACACACCTGGCAACCCCAACGGCTGGATTTCGATCTTCACCATCGATCCAGTTAGGCACACTTAATCAAATCCAAACCTCTCCTTTCTTTATGCCCCGGGGGCTACACTCACTGGAACCGCCGTGGACCCGTCGGGTAGATTCGTGTACGGCGCCACTTTTAACAGTTTCCCTTTTGCCCACGCCATCGATGCCAACTCTGGCGCACTGCGATCGAAGATCAAGTACCTCGCCTTGGCCTCAAACGGAAACGCCTCCCGTAATTGTTGCGTGATCCACCGGCTGCTCGGATGGGCGGTGACGTTGAAGTGCAGGATTCGTCTGCGATCGTGGGCTATGACGAAGAACCCATAGAGGACTTGAAAACTAATCTTTGGAACGGTGAAGAAATCCATGGCGGCGATGACTTCTCAATGGTTGCGCAGGAATGTCAGCCAGCCGCGCGTCGGATCCGGCTTAGGACAACGTCCCATCCAGCGCGAGATAGATCGCTCCGAGACGTCGAAGCCAAGCATCAGCAGTTCGCCGTGAATGCTGCTCCCCACGTGGGATTCTCCCGGGCCATGCGGAATATTGTCTGCTGGAGCTCTGCCGAGATCGGCTTTCTTCCTGCCTCGCCTACTTCGGATTTCAGTCGCCAATAGGTGCGAAACGCACGACGATGCCACTCCACGACGGTTTCGGGTTTCAGCAACAGCAGGGAATTCTTCCACTCCGACCAGAATCGACTGACTGCGATCCAGAAGCACCGATCGCATCTTGTCAGCTTGGGCCGGCCGAGACTTGCTGTCTGAGGGCGAGGTTTTCGAGCAGCAGACTTTGTCGACGGCGCATGCGGCGAAGGATGGCTCTAAAGAAGAGTGAGATGACGCGGAACATGGCGAGCGGTTATAGCAGAATCGGGCTTGAGGAAATCGTTCGAAGCTGTTGATTTCACGGCCCGACAGAATTTTGCCGAGAAACAGGGAGAGGAGACTACCGTGAACCGTTTGCGGAGTCCTTCGCCCAAAATCAAAGGAAGCCATGGCCGGATGACATTTTTGCGGATCACAGGTCAACGGCGGTCGTATCATGTGCCAAAGGAGGCGCGACAAGCCATGAGTTCCGCTCGCATTCCCGGGTCACCACCCAACGTTGGATAAAGAGGGTTTAGCACCGGCTGTTTTGGTGGCGGCGCCGGTGGGTAGGGCGTCGAAAGAATCGTCGTAATGAGCCAGTTTTGCTGAGAATAAAGTCCAGTGATAATGACGCCTCGAGATGGCGTACAGGCATTCGCCGCGGTGTGGTAGTTACCGAACTTCATGCCCCTTTCCCATAACTTGTGGACGTGCGGCATAAACCTTGCTAGAAATTGTCCCGGGCTTTCGATATCGCCCGGGAAAACGCTAGGGTAGCGAAGCTCCTCGAAGCCCGTTTCTTCTGGCCAACTTGCGGGTTGCTGACGACTCGCCAAGCGGCTATTCGATTCTGAAGTTTTGAGGGTAAATCGGCAATTGATCAACAGTTGAATGACGAATCGCAGACCCCGAGAGCGAATTAGCTGAACGCACCGAAGACTAAATCGCGCGGGTGGCAGTCTCCTTGACGGGAAAGGAGAGAGGGTGTACTCTCCTTTCTAAGATAGGAGAGAGAGCGCCTTTGACGAAACCGGTTGAACTCCCGCAGGGCACACTCGAGATGCTCATCCTCAAGGCGGTCTCGCTCGGTCCGCTGCATGGCTACGGCATCCTGCTGCGCATCCAGCAGATCTCCGCCGAGCGCCTCGAAATCCTGCAAGGTTCCTTCTACACCGCCATTTACCGTCTTGAGCGTCGAGGCTGGATCAAAGGCGAGTGGGGTGAGTCGGAGAACAATCGCCGCGCCCGCTTTTACTCACTC
>Ga0126370_10000522_pt1 | contig 16016 bp, 9 predicted proteins | sample PanSoiMetaPlot_3_FD_92586 | JGI IMG/M metagenome (GOLD analysis project Ga0126370, IMG submission 92586) | Tropical forest soil microbial communities from Panama - MetaG Plot_3 | ecosystem: Environmental > Terrestrial > Soil > Tropical forest > Bulk soil | place: Panama | collected 2016-02-17 | reverse complement strand
TGCACCAATTCGGGGTTGAAGAGCGTCGCGATGACGGCCAACGCCGCGCCAATCTCTCCTGCCAAGATGCCCCAACGCGCACTCACCGGCGAACTCAGCAATTTGAGCGAGAGAATGAAGAGAACGACAGCGACGATGTAGACGAAGTCGAGATACTGCTGAAGCGCAAGCTCCGTCATGATTGTTTCGACCCGCGGGATTTGAACATGCGCAGCATGCGGTCGGTAATCAGGAATCCGCCCACCATATTGCTGAATGAGGCAGCCACCGCAATCGCACCCAGAATGGTGGTGAGTCGGGTCTCATGCCGCCCGGCAATGATGATGGCTGCTACGACCACAATCGCGTCGAGAGCATTGGTCAAGGACATCAGAGGCGTGTGGAGTAACGGAGAAACACGCTTGATCACTTCAAACCCCACAAACCCGGCGAGGATGAAGACGTAGAGGTTAGAGATGAAATCCGGTGGCATGATTGTTCCTCGTCATTCGTCTGCATTGCCTGGTTTGTCAACTCTCGCAAGCGACAAACGCGGGCGGCTACAACATTCGAATCACTGGCTACTGACTGCAAGTGCTGGAAGCTTGAAAAACTCGCGGACCCTGGTGTTTACGATTTCGCCGCCACTGGTGATCAGCGTTTCGCGGGTGATCTCGTCCTGCAGGTTCATTTGCAGCGTGCCGTCTTTCACCATGTATGTCAGATACGTGGTGAGATTGCGGGCATACATCTGGCTCGCGTGATACGGGACGCTGCTGGCCAAGTTGATCGCTCCGATGATCGTGACGCCATTCGCGACCACGGTTTCTCCAGTGCGAGTCAACTCACAGTTTCCGCCTCGTTCGGCGGCCAGGTCGACGATCACAGATCCCGGCGCCATGCCTTTGACCATGTCTGCCGTGATGAGTACCGGCGATTTCTTCCCGGGAATCACGGCCGCCGTCACGACGATGTCGCTCTCAGCGACGACGCGCGTCAGCAACTCACGCTGACGGGCATAGAAGCTTTCATCCTGCGCGGTGCCGTAACCGCGGGCATCCTGCGCATTCTGCGCTTCGATCGGGAGTTCAACGAAGCGGCCCCCGAGGCTCTGGACCTGCTCCTTCGCCGCCGGCCGCATGTCGTAGGCAGATGCGACCGCACCAAGGCGGCGCGCTGTCGAGATCGCTTGCAGCCCGGCAACCCCGGCACCGATGACAAAGACGCGAGCAGGCGTGATGGTGCCCGCCGCGGTGGTCATCATGGGAAAGACTCGTGGAGAAGTTTCTGCCGCCAGCAAGACCGCTTTGTAGCCGCAGACGGTAGCCATGGAGGAAAGAGCGTCCATGCTTTGCGCGCGCGTCGTACGCGGCATCAACTCTACCGAGAAGGAAGTGACTCCCGCATTGGCAATCTGCTGGACGACCTCCGCCGAACCAAACGGGCGCAGGAACCCGATCAGTACCTGTCCACGCTTATATAGGGAAAGGTCCGCTTCGCCCGTTTTGTCGTTGGATCCGTAGCAGAGGACCTGGACGATCACATCGGCGGCATTGAACACGGAGGCTCGGTCTGGCAGAATCTTGGCGCCTTTTTCGGTGTACGCCGCGTCGGGGTACCCGGCCTGTTCGCCAGCGCCGCTTTCAACGACGACTTCGATTTTTGCTTTTGCGAGATTGGGAATTACCAGCGGGACGAGGGCGACGCGGCGCTCCCCGGGGTAGCTTTCTTTCGGAACTCCGACGATCACGAGGATCTAGTCCTTTCCGAGTGTTCGTCACAGCTTCGAGGCTGAAAGGCGAACTGAAAACAGTATCAGATTCGTTGAAGGACTGGAAGGAGTTCACTCGCACGTTGACCCATTTCGGGATGAATTCCTAGCTACTCGGCGCTCTCAGCGGCCTTTCTCAGCGAACTCAGCGGTTCAAAGCCTTAACCGCAGAGAGCGCGGAGGGCTCGCAGAGTTCGCAGAGAAAATCTAATTGATCCAAAACCCGCTCCCTCACTGCGCAAATCGGTAATGCCATACGCGGGCCGCGCCGATCAGGTTGGTGTCATCTCCCAACGAGGCGAGCGTCAGTTCGGTTTTCTCAGCGGGAACAAAGCGGCATCCTTTGCGAATGACTTCGCGAACCCGGTCGAGAAACAGCTGCGCGCTTTTCATGACACTGCCGCTGAGAACAATCGTATCCGGGGTGAACAGATTGATGAGGTTGGCCAGGCCCAATCCCAGATAAAAAGCCTCGTGTTCGACCGCCTGCACGGCAGTTTCGTCGCCTTGCTGCGCGAGTTCGCAGATTCTCCTAGCCGTGATGCCCTTTCCGTGAGGATATCCCGCGGGCGCATGAGCTTCGATCCACGCCACCATAGCCGGCCCGGCCGCCAGCGATTCCCAACAACCTCGAAAACCGCAGGAGCATTGCGGACCGGCAGGATCGATCACCTGGTGTCCAACCTCCGGATGCGCGCCATCGACGCCGCGGTAGAGTTTGCGATCGAGAATAATTCCACCGCCGATTCCCGTCCCGACGGTGATATAGATCAAGCGAGTTCGGTTACGTCCTGCGCCCCATCCGGCCTCAGCCAGAGCGGCGGCATCGCCATCGTTCTCAAGAGCCGCACGCAACCTGAATCGATCCTCCAGGTCGCGAACCAGGCTCTTTCCCCGCCATCCGGGTAGAAAGTCCACGTCGCCAAATTCGCCGCGGATGGGATCGATTGGTCCCGTGGAGCCGATACCAATTCCTCGAAGTTTCGTGCCGGAGTCCTTCTCCGTCTGGCGGAGCATGCTCACGATTGCATCGAGCCCTGCTGCGTAATTGTCCGGATCCGTCGGCGTTTCCGCGCGCACAAGGACCTTGCCATTGTCGTCGACAACACCGACTGCGATTTTCGTTCCCCCGATATCGACTGCGCCGATCATAGAGATTTCCCTGGGATCCTTAGACCATTTGAGCTCTTGCTGTAATCCGCCGCAATGCCATCCTGATGGCCTGCGCTTTTTGCAGGCCGGAGGACCTATGCAGTCTCCGGCCTCATGAGCATTGCAGGCAGAGTTGCATAGGTCCTCCGGCACCAAAAAACGGCGCCATCAGGATGACAAAGCGGAGTGGTATACGGCAATTCCTAAATCGATCCAGATAGTCCGCTCTTAGTGAACCTAGATTCTAAAACGTGATGCGCAGCGCGAACTGCAAAACTCGCGGCATGTGAGCACCGGTCGAGTACAGGAAGTTGTTCGTGCTCACGTAGTTGTTCACTCCATTCCACTGAGTGTGGTTGAAGATGTTAAATGCCTCGGCGCGGAATTGCACGGCAAGCTGTTCCTTCGGCTTAAAGATCTTGTAGATCGACATGTCAAAGTCGGTGCGGCGAGGATTGTTCAGGCTGTTGCGGCCTGAGTTTCCGAATGTGAGGCCCTGCGTCTGTATATAAGCAGCGCAATTGAACAGTGGCGCCCCCTTGGTTCCGTCGGCAAGTGGCGGGCAATTGGGACTGGCGTGAGGATCGCCAATGCGATCAGCGTAAGACCCGATCCCGGTAGTGCCATCGGCCACGCCGGCGCTGTCACCGTAAACACCGTTGACGACGGAAAAAGGAGTGCCTGTCTGCGCCGTCATGATTCCGGCATATTGCCAGCCTCCGAGAAAAGTACGCGAGAGTCCTTTGCCGCGGAATGGTACTTCGTAAGTCCAAGCGACCGTCAGAATATGGCGCTGATCGTAGTTCGAACTCGCGTAATTCGCATGAAGATTGGCCGAGTTCACGAAGTTGGCATCGGTCGCGTCAGACGAGTTGTCGAGCGAATGACTGTAGGTGTAGGCCATATCCAGCGTAAGAGCGCCGGTAGTTTTGCGTAACGAGAACTGCAGGGCATTGTAGTTTGAGTTGGCTTCGGCCACGACGCGTTGAATCGAGCCCAATCCCGGATAGTTATTGCGGAATAGGTCGGGATCATTCCCGCAGGCAACAGCAAGATTGACGGCAGGCTGGCCAGTCACATTCTGATTGTTCACGGTAAAGGTAGGTTGCAGCGTCGTTCCTCCCTGGGAATTGCAGATATCGTCCGTAATTGGTTGTCCGGGAAGAAATGGATTCTGCGCTGACGGCACGACCGGAAGCTGGTTGGCCTCATGCTGCAACGTCAGGTTCGTACCTTTGGCTCCCACATAGGCCAGAGTCGCAACCGTATCGTGAGGCAAATTGTGTTGCACATCAAGGTGCCACTGCTGCACGTATGGCCAGATCGCGTGATCGGGAATGGATGTCGTCGACAGCGGAAAGAGTAATCCCTGCCCGCCGACACTCGCATAACCGCTGATGTCGTACTGCGTAGGAGTCGTCACGATCGGAGGAGTACCTTCAAGATCTTCAGCATTAGCTTCCAGGCCGTTGGTGTGCTCGAAGAAAATTCCGTATCCGCCGCGGACAGCCATCTTGCCATTGCCCAACGGGTCCCAGGCGAATCCGAGCCGCGGCGCCGGGTTGAAGAGATGCCCACTCAGGCAGCCGCGAGGAATGCCGTTTACACCACACTGCACCATGCCGTCGTAAGGGTTGCCGGTATTTGGAAGAAGGGCGCCCTGCTGACCGGTGATGTCGCCATCGACATCGAGCGGTGGCGCCGTCGCCGGATTGTAGGCGGACGGCCGCCAATTCGAAATCAGATGGTTCCTCTCCCAGAATGTGCCGTAGAGACTAACCCTCAGGCCGAGATTCAGCGTCAGGTTCTTTGCGATGTGGTAATCATCCTGAAAATAGGGCTCGAAGATTTTGAAGTTGATGTGATATTTCGGCTGGGAGTTCGCCTGAGAATAGTTAGCGATGTTGCCCATCAGGAAGTCGGCAAAGGCGTTCCCCGTCGAGACGGGAGATGTGCTGTCGAAGTATAGGTCTCCGCTCAGGTCGGTGTAGGCCATTTCGTTCTTTTCGGCGTTCATGAAATATCCGCCGAAAATCAGCTTATGTTTGCCGAGGCTCATGGTGACGTTGTCGCGATAAGTGAACGTCGGGTTGGAGTTCTGCCAGGGAAAGGCCGTTGGTCCTTCGCAGAAGTAGCCGCCATAGGCTCCAGAGGTCGAAAGGCAGAAGTCTGGTAGCTTGCCGCCGAAATTCGGAAACAAACCGGGCATCGTAAAGCCAGTGGGCAGGGTCCACACTGAAGGATTCGTGTTGATCTGCCGAATATGGTCGGTGGTATAGCTCGCCACGAATTCATTCAGCAATCTTGGAGAAAGCGTAGTTGTCAGTCGAGCCACCATCTGCACTCCGGGACCGATGAAATGCGTCCCGATCGTTGGGAAACTCTCGCCGCCCCACGTGACGGTGGCTTTGGTCGTGTCCCAGGAGTCGTGGATCGCGCGGAAGGTGAATCGAGTCTTCGCATTGAAGTCATGATCGAGTCGAATCAGGTCTTCGCGCCAGTGCGTGGGCTGCGCGATCGCAGCGGCAAAGATCGAGCTTGCACCAGATCCCAGGTTCGCTTGCGGAATCATATTCATCAGGATCTGCGCGTTCGGATCGATCGAAGGAATGGTGTTATTAGGGAATGGATTGCCAGTGTTCGGATCGATGGGGCAATCGGTCGGGCTGTCAACATTGCACACGTCGTTGAAGTTTCCGTTGCGGTTATCGTTCGAAGGCACGAAGCTGTAGAAGTTGTACGGAACGTTCTCCCGCCGCCAGTTCTGCAACCAAAAGAAAAAGGTGTGATTCTTCCAGATGGGACCACCGACGCTGTAGCCGAAGTCGTGCTTCTTGTATCCGGCCTTCGGAGTTCCGGGCACATCGAAGTAGTTATGGGCATTGAAGGCCTCGTTGCGGGCGAACTCCCAGAGCGAGCCGTGGAATTTGTTGGTTCCTGACTTTGTTTCTACTTCGACGGTGCCCGAGCCATTTTTGCCGTACTGGGCACCGTAGTTCGATGTAAGTACTTGAACTTCTTCGATGGCTTCGACACTGGGATAGACATTCAGGGAGAAGTTGCTGCCATTGTCCATCATGTCGCCGCCATCGACTTCCCAGTTGTTGTACTCCGTACGGCCGCCGTTGACGCTGTAGCTGATGCTGCCTTCGGCGCCGACCACACCTTCATCCTGGCCAGTTTGGTTGCTCACACCCGGAACCAGAGTGATGAGTTGCGTGAAATTGCGGCCGTTGAGTTGAAGCTGCGTCACTTCTTTGCCGGTGATGGTTCCGCCGAGCTCAGAGGATTCGGTATTGACCTGTGCCAAGCCCTCGCCATGGACGACGACTTCCTCGTGAATGTCACCCACCAGCAGTGTGATATCAATGCGGGCGTTTTGCGCGACGCGCAAGGTGACGCCTTTGGCGATATAGGTACGGAATCCCTTGGCTGGGACCGTGAGGTCATAGCGACCGGGCGGCAGAGCAGCTCCAACATATTCGCCGGCGGAATTCGTAGTGAACTCGTGGACCGCTCCGGTTGCGGTATTGACTACTGTGATGGCAACGCCGGGGATTACCGCGCCGGTATTGTCGCGCACAGTGCCAGTAAGAGTAGCGGTATCTTGGGCTCGTAAAACAGGACTAAAACTCAAGAGGATTACGACGACAACAACCAGAAAGCGAACTTGCAGAATTGGCTTCTGCATATGCCCTCCTGGATCACGTCTAAAACTCGGGCGTAAAAGCCTTGGCTTCCTCCAGAGTGACACGCTGCTTCTTCTTATAAGAGAGGTTAGCCATGTGTACCGCAATTGCCGACCGGTAGCCGATCTCGGCGGGAGCGTTCGGGGCAGTGCGGCTGCGGATGCAGTCGGTCCAGTTCTTCATGTGGTCCTGGTCGTGCGTCTTGCCCTTGGTCGATTCTCCGTCGGGGCGATTCGTTTTTTCGGGCCAATATTCTAGTGGTTCCTCGAAGTGGTGCTCCAAGGTTCCGTCGCTGCCCAGGATACGGTCGCCCAATTCGTAGTGCTTGTTGCTGAACATCGACTGCCAGGTGACGACGACATCTTTCGGGAAGTCGAGAGTTACAGCAATCGTGTCGGGAACTTCACGTCCGTCTTTTTCAGAGAAAACTCCTCCGGACATGTATGCCGCTGACGGAAGGGGAAGATCGAGTGCGGACATGATCCACGCAATCTGGTGAACCATATTCTCGGCGCAATTGCCGCCCGAGAACTCCCAGAAGAGGCGCCAGTTGATGAGCTTGAATCCGTCGAAGGGGCGATCGGGACGACCATTGAGGAATGCGCTCCAGTCCACATTCTGTGCCGTGCAGTCAGATGGAACCGGGCGAACCCATTGCCCCTTCCCGTGAGGCGTGTTGCGGCTCATCCACGACTCGACGTGCGTGACCTTGCCAATCAATCCGTCTTTGATCCATTGTTTCGCATCGATGAGCGCGCCAGAACTTTCGTGCTGCAAGCCGATCTGCACCACGCGGTCGGAAGCTTTCGCGGCAGCCAGACACCTGTCGGCTTCCGGGATTGACCATGTCATCGTCTTTTCGGCGTAGAGGTCCTTTCCTGCCGCGAGCGCGTCAACGAAATGGCGGGCATGTATGTGCAGAGGGCTGGCGACGATCACGCCGTCGATATCTTTCATGTCGAGCAGTCTGCGATAGTCGTCGAGGGTCAGGATTCCCGGGACTTTGCTCTTGGCCTGATCGCGACGGCGGCTGTAGATGTCGGCCATCGCGACAAGATCGACATTCGGCACTTTGACCACCTGATCGAGCAGGTCATTTCCCCGATCGCCTACACCGATCATGCCAACGCGGACGCGATCGTTGGCTCCAAGCACTTTCGAAGACGGATAGGCTAGTACTGCGGCCCCGATTGCAGCCTGCTTGAGAAATGTGCGTCGAGTGTGATCGGTCATGTGTCCTCCGTCGTTGGCAGTGGTCAGTGGCTAGTGGTCAGGTGACTCAGAAACAGGCTCCCGGCGATTTGAACTGTCAGCGGGTTACTGACCACTGACAACTCACAATGCGTCTGCTTCTTGTAACTGCTTCTTCATGCCCGCCCAGCTTTTGCGCGAGCATTCTTCCGGAGAACCACCGCCGCTCCAGTGGGTCTCCAGACTTACGGCAAACTGATAGCCGTCGCGCTTCAGAGCCTTAAACTGACCGGCCCAGTCGATGATGCCGCCGCCCATCGGCGCCCAATCGTATTTCTTCCCTTTCTTCACCGTGTCTTTGCAGTGGCAGTGTCCAATGCGCTCTTTGGGCAAAAGACTGTAGCCGTCGGGATACGCAACCTCACCACTGGCGGCGGCGTTGCCCGGATCCCAATTCAACATAAGGGACTTGGACTGCACGGCGCCCAGAACCTTGGTGGCCTCGGCCGCTGTGGCGGTGTTGCAGGCGGACTCGTTCTCGAGGACCAGAATGATTCCATTCCGCTCAGCTTTTGCGGCGGCGTCTCGCAACTTATCGTTGATCGCCGCACGATACTGTGACTGATCATCCAGCCGCCAGAAGTCGAAGCAGCGGACACGATCGGTACCGAACGCTTTGGCCATTTCAATCGCACGTTCCAGCACTTCATCCTGCTGGTTGAGCGAAAAATCTGCGTTAAAGCTCTTGCCCTCGCTGTATTTCGATTTCGGCGCGCCGGGCCAGTCGACTTTGAACAGTGGGCTGGCGATGTCGGTTACTTTGAGCTGATATTTGTCGAGCAACCGCCGGGCCTCGGCGACCTCTTTCGCGTCAAGGCTGACGATGTTCTTCTTCCACATGCCCCGGAGCTCAATCCATCCCATGCCAAACTCCTGGGATGCGACTTCGCAGACGTGACCGAAATCCTGAGAGATCTCATCGTTAATTACGGAAACGCGGAACGGCGAACTGGAGCTGCCGGGAACGCCCAGCCGGGCAGCGGCGCCTGTGGCTGTCATCGCTACCATCCCGGCAAGGCATTCACGGCGGGTCAACGGGGAGGGCATGACAGACTCCTTGTTCATCGCGGAAGAAGGGCGGCCACAAATCTACCACCACAGAACTGCGGGGTGGTAGCGACTGGTTCCCATCAGGTGAAAGGGGTTAGACGGGCTGAAGGGGGGTGAGAATGGATTTTCGCGCGCAAAACAAAACGCCCCAGACTCGGTTTGAGTCTTGGGACGTCTGTTGATCAGCCCTCCCCCAAGTGCTGCTCAAGAACGACTCTACTCGCATGCCCCCAGGCGGTAAATGGCCCCCCAGTGCTACATATGGCACGAAAGTGGGGTAATTGGCCAACCCTATGAAAACACATGTGATGGCTGCCCATTGAGGATTTCTCCTGAAGATTTGCACAGCCCCTGGTGTTGCGTTACTCCGAAGTGGAGTCCTACGGCTTTTCCACCTTCATTAGGTTGTCGTCTGGATTGCGGTCGACGAGCTTGATCAGGGGATCGATTCCGACTTGGCTCGGCACCTGGTCGACCGTAACTGTGAAATCCTGGTGCTCCTGCTCGATCTTTTGCTTTTGCAGGTAAAGGACCTTGCCGTTGGCATCCTGCACGCCAATGTCGATGAGGTCGTGCAACGGGACGAGATGCTCCTGCCCCTTTCCATCGGCACGATACTTCTCGGCTTCCACCGAGAGGTGCACTTCGTACTTCCCATCTGCTAGTTGAGAGTACGTCGCCGAAACTGCACGGTTGTCGAATATCGTGATGTTCTCGAACCAGTCGTCGTAGAGGTATTGGAATTCAGGTGGGGTTTCTTTCCGCAGGTAGGTCACGAGATCGGCCGACGTAGGATACGGCGGCCCCTTGAATCCCCAATCCTTGACCAGGGCGGCGAGGGCTTTGCTGACGTGTTCCTCGCCGATGTAATCCTGCAGGGCGTACATCACCATGCCGCCCTTGTTGTAGTGAATGTATCCCTGATTGGGCTCAACTTTCAGCAGCGGTTTTTCTTCATTGCGCTCCTGGGCACGGCCGCGCAGGTAGCCGTCCAATTGATAGCGCAGAAACCTCTTCATCGATTCCGGACCGTAAGTGTGCCGCATGACCATCAGAGCGCTATATTGCGCGAGGGACTCGACGATCGCCGTCGCGCCCTCTGTGTTGGCGCTCATCACCTGATGTCCCCACCACTGATGAGCGGTTTCATGCGCGGTCACGAAAAAGGGCAGGTTGATCGCATCCACTTTCTTCGGATCGACGTAGGTGATAAATCCGATGCCCTCCGAGAATGGAATCGTGTTTGGGAACGACTCGGCGAAGTCTCCATAACGCGGGAATTCGATGATGCGAAGCTGCTTGAACTGGAACGGGCTGAAGTTCGCCGTGCAGTAATCAAGCGATGACTTCATGCCCAGCATCATGCGATCGAGATCGAACTCGTGTCCGGCGTGGTAGTAGATCTCGAGATTCACATCATGCCAGCGATCGCGCATGACGGTGTATCGCGCCGAGTTGGCTGAGAATCCGCCGTCCAGGATTGGCGCATCGGCCTTGTAGTGGAAATAATGGCGCCCGTCTTGCGTCCACTCCTTTTGCAGGTATCCCGGCATGATCGCGGTCTGATCAGAACTGGTGCTGATCGTTCCTTCAAACTTCACCCAGTCCGCAGAGGTTGAGCCGTAATTGTTCTGGCGAGCCGCGACATCGTCGAGCTTCGGCAGTCCAGGGGATTTCTCGAGATGTTGCCGGCGCCGAGCGCTGTCGTCGACCAACTGGACGTCTTGCTGATATCCGATGAACGGCAGGTAGCTCGCGTTGACGAAGCTGCCGTTACGAACAATGTCGGTGTTCGGCATCGAATTCACAAATCCCGGATTCGTGTACGAGAGATCAAAATCCAGCTCAATGCGCCCGTGAGGCGGCAGGGGGTTCGGCAGCTTGTAGATGAAGAATCCGAGCGACGGATCTTCCAGAACAGGCGTCTGGCCGCCTGCGAGTGCGAGCTTTCGAATTTCGATGTGAGGACGCGGGATAACATCGACATCTTCGGGCCAGATGGTGACGGCGATGCGGTCGATCGGAGTGTCGCTCTTATTCTCAAGCCATTCTTTGCCGCGGAAGTCCGCTACCCGCTGACTCGGATAAAGATAGACATCGGCTTCTATATCCGTGATCCTCGGCTGCGGCATCTTCTGATACTGCTTGTACTTGATCTCGTACTGGGCTCGATCGTGTTGAAATACGTACGGAGACAACAGGCGGTTCAGTATGTGCGTGTTGTAGTAAATGTATCCACCAACGCCGACAAAGAGCAGCGCGCATAGTGCGAAACCCACTCCGCTTGCGGAGGAAATGCGAGTTGCGGCCAGCTTGAACCGGTTCCGTAGGCTGCCCTCCATCCCACGGACCCACAACAGATTGACAAGGATCGCAAGCAGAATCGCTCCAACTCCCCAGTACACCTCGAACCAGAAGAGTGGCGCTGCAAATGGGCCGTAGCCGTTCATGTCTGAGAAGACGACCCTCGGAGTCTCGCCCAGGCGATATAGATAGTCCTGAAGATTCATCTGCGGTAGCGTGATGCCTGCCACGAAGTAAAGCACCATCACGAAATGCCCGAGATATTTGTGATTGACGATGGTGTGTACCAGCATCGCAATCACGCAGAGAATCCAGAAACCAATCAATCGATGTGCGAATAGGTCTGTGAAATAGAGGCCAAACTCGAACCTGTGATATCCGTGCAGGACCTGCACGAAGACGCCGCAGGCCATCACCATCAGAACGAGCAGCACCTGGACCAACATCAGCGCGAAGAGCTTGCTCAAGAACAGCACCCATCGCTGCACTGGCATCGCATCCAAAATCTGGTTGAGCTGGGCATCGCGCTCGCGCCAGACCAACTCCCCGGAATAGAACGTGATGATGGCAAGGATGAACAGCGAGAAACCGGCGCCGCCGAGCTCAAGCATTCGCCATGTCACCGGATAGACTGGGGTCGAGAACGGCGAGTTGATGTTGTAGGCCGAGAAGATAGCCATCAGCGCCCCGGCCAGAACGAGCACCGCGAAGAAGACGTTCTTGACGGTCTCGCTGAACTGAAGACTGGTGAGGGAGATCAGCTCATGGAGTGAATCACTAAGGCGAAATCTCAAGGAAACCGCCGGCAGAGCACTCGTAGTTGGGATCGCCTCGGCGGCATCTTCGGCGTTCAGGCCCTTTGACGCTCTGCCCACGACTGCATGACTGAACGAGAAGCGGACATAAGTTGCCCCAAGAATGGCCGAGCCCACGCCAAGCCACACGAGGCGATTCCACAACAGCACACCGGTGAAGGGAACGATCTGCGTATTGCGCTGGAATGGCGTCCAATACTGCGTGATGCGGGTAACGGCGTTGCCACCGAATGGATCGACCATCGCGGCCAGTGTCGACATCGTGAGGTCGGAGGAAAACTGGCTCGCGATGAAGTATCCGATCAGCAGGATCACGCTTCCGGCATAGACCGGCAGCATCTTCTTCCCCAGCGCGGCCAAAGCAAAGAAAATGGCCGAGATGAAAACCAGGTTGGGGATGACCATCGTAAAGTACGGCTGGAAATAGGAATAAAAAGACTGCGGTCCGATGCGAGCCGCGTCGAGCCAAGGCATCCGCGTCCCTGCCCATGCGCCCAATCCAACGCTGACAAAGATAACGACCTGGACCGCGAGAGCACCGAGATAACGCCCGGTCAGATAATCGAATTTGGTGATCGGAGCGGTGTAGAAGAACGCCGTCGAATTGCTGTCGAGATCCTGATAGGTTGCCTGCCCAGAGATTGCTGCCACCACAACCACCCCGAAGAAGCTCACGAACATAATGATCAGGTTCAGGGCGAATGGGGAATTGACCAGTACCTTTCCCCCGGTACCGAAATCGACCGACGCCTGCGCAAACGCTCCGCCTGACATCAATACAAACAGGAAGCCGAGTCCGAAGAAGACGACAAAGTATACGTAGGTGGAGATTCGCCGGAGGCGGCGGGCGAACTCAAACGTCAGGATGGAGGCGATCATTTCAGTTCACCGCCACTGCGGCAGGCTCTTCGACGAATCCCCGGATCGTCGCGAAGTAGAAATCCTCCAGGTCGGGCGTAATGGGCTCGAAGCCGGCCTCAGGCGGACGCGCGCTCAGCACGTGCACCACAGTTTGTCCGGCGAATAGACGCATAGAGATCATCTGGAATTTTTCGCGGTAGTTCGCCACTTCTTCGTGCGGAATCGACTTCCGCCAGACTATTCCCCGCAACCGGGAGACTAGTTGCGACGGATTCCCGGCTACCCTGACGCGTCCCTCGTGGATAATGGCCATCGCATGGCACAGGTCCGTGACATCAGAAACAATGTGGGTGGAGAGAATGACGATGATGTTCTGTCCGATCGCGCTCAGCAGATTGTGAAAGCGGACCCGTTCCTCCGGATCGAGACCCGCCGTTGGTTCGTCCACGATGATGAGCTTGGGATTGCCGAGCAGGGCCTGCGCAATACCGAATCTTTGTTTCATACCACCCGAGAAACTGCCGAGGGCCTGCCGCCGATGATCATAGAGATTCGTCTGCTGCAGCAGCGCTTGTACAACTTCGCGACGTTCTTTCGCGTTCCGGATGCCCTTCAGCACCGCAAAATGGGATAGCAACGCTTCGGCAGAGACTTTCGGATAAAGGCCGAACTCCTGCGGCAAGTAACCGAGCACGCGGCGGACTGCGTCTTTTTGCCGCAAGACATCGATATCGCCGAGGGTTACCCGGCCGCTGTCAGCCTCTTGCAAGGTGGCCAGCGTCCGCATCAGAGTCGACTTCCCTGCCCCATTCGGACCTAGCAAGCCGAACATCCCTTGAGGGATATTCAGAGAAACGTTCTGCAAGGCCTGAGTGCCATTGGGGTAGCGTTTAGAGAGGCTTTCGATTCGCAGGTCCATAGTTGTGCGTGCGCTCCAAGGTAGGGTACGAGTCTACCCCTCAATGAGTTCCCAGCAAACTCTGGTAGTTCTGCAACATAACCCGCGTGAAACGCGTCCAAGCAAAGATAAACGGAATCGGAAAGAAGAATTGAATATAAGTCGACAATTTAAATACGGCCTCCTGAGCTGCTCTAAGGGTGCGCTGACTGCCAGGGCGCTCCCGGGATATCGCTATTCTTGGCTCCCTCGATACATCGTCTGCCTGGTCGTCATCGGAACTCTTTGCTGGGCGCAGGACGGCAAACAGCCTACGCAGAGCCAGCCCAACCAGCCAGTTGCGAATACTTCACCCTCGCTGCCTCCCCTTCAGCTCGATGCCACCGCAACGCTGCATCACCTGAATCAGGTCGTCAATTGGTATCGCCACGTCACAACCGGGATTCATGATGTAGGACTGCCCAGTGATGCGATCTACGAGGACAATGCCAAGAGTCTGGCCACCCACGTAGTCCAACTCGCCTTTGAGTCGGCAAAGGCTGAGAGCGTCATCATCGCCGCGCAGCAGAAAAGTGGCGGCAACCAAGCTTCAGAGAACACCCAGCAGCAGAATCTCGAACAGTTGAAGTCCAAGACTTCGGGAAAGATTGATGATCTGCAGTTGCAGATCGGTGGCGTCAATACGCAACTTGCCAGAGCGCGCGGGACAAAGCGCAACGCTCTGCTTTCACAACGAGACGCTTTGCAAGGACAACTTGAACTGCAGAAAGCGCGGCTCGAAGCCATCCAGAAGATGGCCTCTTTCGTTGAAAGTAACGGCGAGACAGGACACGGACTCGAGGGCGATATCAACCGCCTCGCGCAGGCAATTCCCGAAGTTCTAGGCCGAACAAATCAGCAATCCGCCTCCCCACCCAAGACAACTCCGAAAACCGGGTTGGCGATCTCCGGCGGTCTGGTCGGCCAAGCGATGACGCTCTACGACTACATGAGCGCGGTCCGCCAGATTGACAACGTCATCAAAGAAACCGAGTACACCCGCAACGCGGTCGAGCAATTGCGAACCCCGCTTCGCGACGCGTTGCGAGCGACGATCGCGCACAGCGAGCAAATCGCCAACCAGTCGGGTGCCAGCGACCCGCAGCAAATTCAAGCTCAGCGCCAAGCGTTTCAGGACCTCACTGAAAGATTCAAGCAGCTGACACCGGCTGTGCTCCCGCTGAGCCAGGAACTGATCGTACTCAACGACAGCAAGACGAATCTTCAGGAGTGGCGAGAGTCAATCTCGCGTGAATCAGGATATGTCCTTCGTTCCGTTCTTGTGCGGGTCCTGGGGATTCTCGTCGCCCTGGCTGCCATCTTTGGACTATCGGAAGTTTGGCGCCGAGTCACATTCCGTTACATCGGAGATCCACGAAGAAGACGTCAATTTCTGGTCCTTCGTCGCGTTGTGATCGGCTTTCTGGTCGCCCTGGTTCTTACGATTGGATTCGTCAGCCAGTTTAGTTCGCTCGCCACTTTTGCAGGATTCATTACCGCGGGCGTTGCGGTTGCTTTACAGGCGGTCCTCCTCTCGATCGCAGCATATTTTTTCATCATGGGCCGATACGGCATTCGGGTCGGAGATCGCATCAGCGTTGCGGGCATCACCGGCGACGTCGTCGACATCGGTTTGGTTCGCCTCTACATCATGGAACTGGCAGGAACAGGGCTGGATTTTTATCCCACCGGCCGCATCGTTGTTTTTTCCAACTCGGTGCTGTTCCAGACTGGCACTCCACTCTTCAAGCAGATTCCGGGCACGGAGTATGCCTGGCATGAAGTTGTCCTGAGAATTACCTCGAACGCCGATCACCGCGCCGCCGAAGAGAAGCTCATTGCGACCGTAAACTCCGTTTATTCGAAGTATCGCCTCGAAATCGAACGCCAGCATGCGAGCATTGAACGCCGCGTCGACATCCAGATTGAAGCCCCGCGTCCCCAGCCACGTCTTCAATTCGGGGATACCGGGCTCGAGTTGCTCGTCCGCTATCCCGTCGAAATTCGAAGAGCTCCGGATATTGACGAAGAGATGACGCAAAGGGTACTCGATCTGGTCGAAAATGACCCGGTTGTGAAAACCGCAAGCGCGGGCATACCGAAGATTCGCACTGTCGTAAAAGGGTGATGTGGCACGTCCGGAATCGTCCTGGGGACATCCGTGAGCCTCGTTCGAATCGACCGTCTCGAGTTTTTCATCCAGAAAC
>Ga0126370_10000520_pt1 | contig 16079 bp, 15 predicted proteins | sample PanSoiMetaPlot_3_FD_92586 | JGI IMG/M metagenome (GOLD analysis project Ga0126370, IMG submission 92586) | Tropical forest soil microbial communities from Panama - MetaG Plot_3 | ecosystem: Environmental > Terrestrial > Soil > Tropical forest > Bulk soil | place: Panama | collected 2016-02-17 | reverse complement strand
GAGCCTCCTGCGGCCTGGGACGGCGTCTTCACAATGACCCACAAATAGCTCTTCGCTGCGCTGCGCCCTTTCCGCCTTGGTTCATGGCCTGCCTTATTCCAGATTCCGCCTCCAAATTGGATGGGGCATTTCATGTGCCCTGTGTCAGAATGGCCGCATCGAAATTATCCTACGGCCAGCCTATGCTTCTAATCGTTGGAGCAGTCAGGAGTTGGTCCGAATTTCTTTGTAGTATTGACCCGGCATGAAACAGAAGAGCGAGATACCAAGGGGCTGGGAATGCGTTTTTCTTATACCCCCTATTAATAAGGCAAACGTACCCAAACGATTGCCACGGCGAATCTAATAGCAATCCGTGCCCAGCCGCCTTCGCAGATCGCTGTCAGGGGGCGACAAGGTCTTTAGAGACAGAAAACTATGTGGATTGTCCGATTAGCCTTACGCAGGCCTTATACCTTCGTGGTGCTGGCGCTCGCCATTGTCCTGCTCACGCCGGTCGTCCTGATGCGCACGCCCACGGACATTTTCCCGGATATTGACATCCCCGTCGTGAGCATTGCTTGGACCTATGGCGGCCTCTCCCCCCTGGAGATGGAGCAGCGCGTCACCTCCACTATCGAACGCGGTGCGACCACCATGGTGAACGATATCGAACACCTGGAATCGCAATCGCTTCCGGGCATGACCATCATTAAGCTTTACTTTCAGCCCAAGGCCAACATTTCCACGGCCTTGGCGCAAACGGCGGCTGCCACGCAAACCATGATGAAGTGGCTTCCACCCGGGGCGACTCCGCCGCTGGTGATCATCTATTCGGCTTCGACCGTTCCGGTGATTCAGATCGGGCTCACCAGCGACACCATGAGCGAGCAGCAGCTCTTCGACTTTGGGACCACGTTCCTTCGCCCCCAGTTGACCACCATTCCCGGCGCCGCTATCCCCTGGCCATACGGCGGAAAGCAACGCTTCATCTCCGTGGATATTAATTCCGAAGCCTTGCAGGCCAAGGGGCTTTCTCCCGTGGACATCGTCAACGCGATGAACCAGCAAAACCTCATCTTGCCAACGGGCACCGCGAAGCTTGGTCAGATCGAGTACGAAGTGGAGATGAATGGGAGCCCGCGCACGGTGGCAGAGCTCAACGATCTGCCGGTCAGAACTATGAACGGCACGACCATTTACATGAAGGACGTGGCACACGTCCGCGACGGTTTCGCCCCGCAGACCAACGTCGTGCGGGCCAACGGCCAGCGCGGCGTGATCATGAGCATTCTGAAAACCGGCGGCACTTCCACTCTGGAAGTCGTTTCGCGCATCAAAGATGCGTTACAGTACAACGCAGGGGCCTTGCCGGAAGGCCTGCACCTCACCACGTTTTTTGATCAATCAATCTTCGTCCGCGCGGCCATTCAAGGCGTAATTCGAGAGGCTCTTATCGCGGCCTGCTTGACTGCGGTCATGATCCTTCTGTTTCTTGGAAACTGGAAGAGCACGTTGATCATCGCCATTTCCATCCCGTTGTCTATTTTGGTTAGTGTGATCGCGTTGAGCGCGCTGGGAGAAACCATCAACATCATGACCCTGGGAGGCCTGGCTCTCGCAGTAGGCATCCTGGTCGACGACGCGACCGTGGAAATTGAAAACATTAACCGCAACCTGGCCATGGGCAAGGAAACCATGCAGGCCATCCTGGACGGCGCTGCGCAAATCGCCGTTCCGGCCTTCGTTTCCACGATTTGCATCTGCATCGTCTTCATCCCCATGTTCTTCCTGTCAGGAGTTGCGAAATTCCTCTTTGTGCCTCTCGCCGAGGCAGTGATTTTCGCCATGCTGGCCTCGTATTTCTGGTCGCGAACCATCGTGCCGACTCTGGCGATGTATCTTCTCTCGTCGGAGGATGAATATCACGCCGATGAACATGTCGGGGAAAAGATGGGGTTCCTGCGCCGGTACCAGCAAGGGTTCGAGCGGCGGTTTGAAGCATTTCGCGAGGGCTACCGCCGCGCCCTGACGACCGCGCTGCATCACTCGTGGCTATTCACCGCTTGCTTTCTAGGCTTTTGCATTCTCTCAGGCGGGCTGATTCTTGTGATCGGCCGCGATTATTTTCCGAGCGTCGATGCCGGCCAGATTCGCCTGCACATGCGTGCCCGATCCGGCTTGCGCATCGAGGAGACCGCGCGGCTGGCGGATCAGGTGGAAACCACGATAAAGGAAATCATCCCGAAACAGGATCTGGTCACGGTCCTCGATAATATCGGGCTCCCCTATAGCAGTATCAATATGACCTACAGCAATGCGGGCACCATCGGCACTTCCGACGCCGAGATTCTGCTGCAACTGAAAAAAGATCGCGGCGGTTCCACGGAGTCCTACATCAGGGAGCTTCGTGAGACGCTGCCGCGGCGGTTCCCTTCCACTCAGTTTTTCTTCCAGCCGCCCGACATTGTTTCGCAGATCCTGAATTTCGGCATGCCCGCGCCGATTGATATCGAGGTCATGGGGCAGAATCAGGCCGGCAACTATGCGATTGCCGAAAAGCTTGTCTCGGAAATTCAACATGTGCCGGGCGCCGTCGACGTGCATGTGCAGCAAGCTTTGGACGATCCTACGCTGCACATGGAAATCGACCGCGCACGAGCCCAGTCCGTCGGATTGCAGGCCAGGGACATCGCGCAAAACCTGCTGGTGTCCTTGAGTTCGAGTTTCCAGACGGCGCCGGTGTTTTGGCTGGATCCCAAAAACGGCGCTACCTACCAGGTGGCGGTCCAGACTCCGCAATACCGGGTTGATTCGATTCAGGCGCTGGCCAACACGCCGGTTACGGGCAGCGGCGGCAGCACCGCCGACCAGACGCCCCAGATTCTCGGAAACCTCGTAAGCATTTCGTCGGCCATGCGGCCCGCCGTGGTATCGCACTACAACATCCAGCCGCTCATCAATGTCTACGCGTCCGTGGACGGGCGGGATTTGGGCGCGGTGTCCGACGAAATTGCGGCTCGCGTGCGCGACATCGAGAAAGAATTGCCGCGCGGCAGCCATATCGCCATGCGCGGCCAGGTCGAGACCATGAAGTACTCTTTTCAGGGACTGGCGCTCGGGCTGATTGGCGCCATTGTTTTGGCGTATCTCCTGATTGTCGTGAACTTTCAATCGTGGCTGGATCCTTTCATCATCATCACGGCCTTGCCGGGGGCCCTGGCAGGCATCTGCTGGATGCTGTTCTTCACGCATACGACGTTAAACGTGCCTTCGATGATTGGCGCCATCATGTGCATGGGCGTGGCCACGGCAAACAGCATTCTGGTGGTTTCTTTCGCCCGCGAGCAGATGGAAGAGGGCAAAACAGCACAACAAGCAGCGCTGGAGGCTGGTTTTGTTCGCATCCGCCCGGTGATCATGACGGCCCTCGCGATGATTATCGGCATGGTTCCACTTGCGATCGGCCTTGGCGAAGGCGGCGAGCAGAATGCTCCTCTCGGGCGCGCGGTGATCGGCGGCCTGATTTTTGCAACGTTCGCGACACTCTTCTTCGTTCCGACTGTCTTTTCGATCATTCACGGGCGGCGGGAACGCCGAAGGGGACTGGAATCGCTTGCCGCTCCGTAATACCCTGAGCAAGGGCAATCGGGCGAATTCAAGCTTGCGAATAACCACGGAAGAAGCAGTACGGAGTTGAGATGAGTTCTCAAGAGGGTCAGGCTCCCGAAAAAGGGGGAAAGTTGTTCAAGGTGCTCACGGGTGGAGCGCTGGTTCTTGTGGTTTTGGGCGCGCTCACGCTGTTCCAGCGCCGCTCCGAATACCGCACGCTCGCGGAAGAAACAGAAACGCTGGCGATTCAAACCGTTGGAGTGATTCACCCCTCTCCGGAAACCGGCGAGGAAGACTTGGTGCTGCCGGGAACGGTGGAAGCCTTCGTCGAGGCGCCGATCTACGCGCGCACCAACGGCTATCTAAATAAGTGGTATCACGACATCGGAAGCCGCGTTCAAAAGGGCGACCTACTGGCTGACATCGACACACCGGAAGTAGATCAGCAGCTTTCGCAAGCGCGAGCAGACCTGGCGACGGCGCAAGCCAATGCGCACCTTTCTGAAATTACGGCCTCACGTTATTCAGAGCTTCTGAAAACCGACGGTGTCTCCAAGCAGGAAGTGGACAACGCCGCCGGAGATCTTGCAGCCAAACGCGCCATCGTGCAGTCCGCCGACGCCAACGTGCAGCGCCTCGCAGAAATGAAGTCCTTTCAGCATATCTATGCTCCGTTTGCCGGCGTGATTACGCGCCGCAATGTGGACATTGGCACGCTGATTAATGCGGGAAATACCGGTTCCTCGCAACAATTGTTCTCCCTAGCGCAGACCAGTCCCTTGCGCGTTTATGTGCGCGTCCCGGAAATCTACGCCAATACCATTCGTCCGGGGCTGGGCGCGTATCTCGAGCTCACGCAGTTTCCGGGCAAGAAAATCGATGGCAAAGTGGTGCGCAGCGCGGAAGCTATCGACCTTACCACGCGGACTTTGAACACCGAGGTCGACGTGCGCAATCGTGACGGCGCGCTTTTGCCGGGAGGCTACGCGCAGGTCCACCTGGAGGTCAAAGTCAGTGGATCGAGGCTTCAGGTTCCGGTGAATGCCTTGCTGTTCCGCTCGGAAGGCCTTCGCGCCGTTGTCGTGGATGGCAATCACAAGATTCACTTGCGGCAGATTACCGTCGGCCGTGATTACGGCACCAGCCTCGAGGTTTTGCAGGGCTTGGACAAGGACGACTGGATCGTTCTCAATCCCGCGGATTCTCTCGAAGAAGGCCAGGAAGTTCGCGTGAAAGAGATCGCCATGAATGCCGCCGCACCGGCGACTAGCAAACCACAAGCTCCCGCGCAGGGTTCCAGCAAATAAGAATGCTAAGAGCGAAGCATTTCGCTGTACTCCATAGCAGCGCACTCCTCCTGTTGGCGGCCGGTTGCACCGTGGGCCCGAAATACCAGCGTCCTTCCGCTCCCGTGCCCGCCAAATGGGACGTCACCGAGCCGTGGCGCGAAGGCACGCCCAAAGACGGAGTGGCCAAGGGCGAATGGTGGAGCGCTTTCCAGAACGACGAGCTGTCCGCGCTGGAAAAACAGGCGCTGGATGCGAACCAGACTATCAAAGTGGCGGTTGCCCGATTGGAGCAGGCTCGCGCGACTGCCGCCTTGCAAATTGCTGCACAGTTTCCGACGCTGTCTGCTACGCCCACGGCCGAGCGCCAGCGCCTCTCCGGGAATCGGCCCAGCAGCAGCAACGTTCCAATTACCGGCGCGGTCTCTCAAACCAGTACCTCGCTTCCCTTTGTTGCCGGCTATGAAGCGGATTTGTTTGGCCGGCGTCGCCGCAACATCGAAGCGGCACAAGCTTCCTACCAGGCTTCTGCGGCGGATCTTGAAAACGTCCGTCTGGTCATTACCGCGGAGCTCGCCGGTGATTATTTCACTCTTCGTCAGCTCGATTCCGAGCTGAGCATCTTGAACCGGACGGTCGAGACGCTGCAAAAGGGGCTGCAACTGGTTCAATCGCGCCACAACGGCGGCCTGGCTTCCGGGCTGGATGTGGCCGAAGAAGAGACGCTGCTGAACGCCACGCAGACTCAGGCGATTCTGCTCCAGCAGCAACGCAAGCAATCCGAGGACGCGATTGCCGTCTTGCTGGGAAAGCCCGCGCCGGATTTTCACCTCGCGCCTAAGGAATTGAATGCGGAGCCTCCCCCTCTAGATGCCGGCCTGCCTTCCGATCTCCTCGAGCGACGCCCGGACATTGCTGAGGCCGAGCGCCAAATGGCTGTGGCCAATGCGCAGATCGGCGTCGCGCGTGCCGCTTATTTCCCGTCGTTGAATCTGTTTGCGAGTGGTGGATGGCAGGCGGCGGATATCGCCAAACTGTTGAACGTGCAAAGCACCTTCTGGGCCGTCGGCGCCAATGTTGCCGAGGCCATCTTCACGGGAGGTTCGCGCCGGGCGCAGACGCACGCCGCCCAAGCCGGTTACGACGCAAGCGTGGCCTCCTACCGCGATACGGTTCTTAACGCCTTCCGTGAAGTGCAGGACGACGTCACCGGCATGATCGTTCTCGAGCAGGCGTACCACTCGCAGGAAAGAGCTGTTGATTCCGCTCGCCGTACTGTGGATATCGCCACCAGCCGCTATGTAGGCGGCCTCGTGAACTATCTCGATGTTGTGAACTCTCAGCAAACTCTCTTGAACAACGAGCAGCAGCTCGCGGTGATTCGCGGCCAGCGTCTGGTTACCGGCGTTCTGCTCATCAAGGCGCTTGGCGGCGGCTGGGATGCCTCAAGCCTCTCCGCGGTTCAGGTCAAAACCAAACTCAAAGACGTCGTCGCGCCATGAAGGTGCAGTCTTCTCCTTACTCGGCCTCAGTACTAGCCTTAGCGGTTGCTATTGAATTGCTGTGCCGGTTTGGCGCAGCCTGCGAGAAGGTTCGCTTAAGGGTTCCCCGTGTCGTGTGGCGAGACCACGCGCCCCAGCTCCGAAGCGCGGCTCAGGCGATCGAACATCTGGTAAGCGGCATCTGAAATTTTTGTAATCGCATCGCCGCCGTCGCGTTCCCGCCGCAAATATGTCGTCATCACACTGATGACGTAAGGCCGTTTGCCCGTAAAAACAATTCCGGAATCGTTGCGCACGCCTTCCAGCTCGCCCGGCTTGTTGGCCACCTTCAAATCCTCGGGCAAGTTCCGCGGAATGTAGCTCTCCTTGTGCACGCTCAGCAAATTAAAAAAATCCTCCGTCAGCTGCTTGTTCAAGACTTTGCCGCGATAAAGATTCTCGAGCAGCAACATCATTTCGCGCGGCGTAGCCACGTTTTCGCGGCCTTCCGAAGCCGCCTTGATGTCCATCATTTTCCGCCGCAAGCGCGTATGCGTCAGCCCCATCGAATCAAGCAGCGCATTCACGTTTTCCATTCCGATGCGGTCAATGATGACGTTGGTCGCCGAATTGTCGCTCACGGAAATCATCAGCGCCGCTACGTCCCGCAGCGTGAGCTTGGTCATTCCCGGCGTGAGCACGCTGGTGATTCCGCTGCCTCCCACCATATCCGATTGTTGCAGGGTGTAAAAATCCGTCAGCTTCACCTTCCCTTGTTGCGCTTGCCGGTAAAGCTCTGCGAGGATTGCAATCTTGATCGAGCTCGCCGTCGGCATCACTTCGTCGGGGTGCAGCAGATACTTTTGCCCGGTCGTCAAATCCAGAATCGACACCGCAAGGACGCCGTCGAGTTTGCCATCCACTTCATTAACTGTGGCCGCCAGTTTCTGCCACAGAACCTGTTCTTTCTCTGGCGAATTCTGCTGGGCGCCAACGAATTCCGGCGCGCAAACGGAGATCGCCGCGCTCAATGCCGCAAGCACAATCGCTCTTTTCAACAAGGAAACCTCCAAGTGCAGACGATTATAAGGCTTGCAAAAAGGATCAGAGAAATTTCCACCAGGCAGCGGCTTGCCCGAATAAGCACCCTCGGAAACCATTCTCGGGAAAGTTAAGAAGGAGTACGGGGCGGAGCGAAAGCTCTGCCCCCGTGTTTAGGCGCCCAAACCTCATTCTTAGGGGGCCAGCCAACCGTTGTGGCGGGTTCTCGTCTTTTCAACTAGCTCTCACCAATTACTTTGCCGGCCCTTCATGGAATAACTCGGGATGGGGCGGTCCAGAAACCTCGATGGAGCCGATCAGTGCGCGTGCTACGCGGATCAGCGCATGGTCCACCAGCTTGTAAGATCCCGGCACGAGCGGCTTGATTTCCAGCACTGTCGCTCCTCCCGGGGGCACCAGGGTCGTCTGCACCGAAGTGAGCGGCGGCGAAGTGAGCGATCCCTCGTTATAGACTTGCGTCAAGACCTGGCCAATCACGTGCGGCGAGGAGATGAGGTTCGGCCCGCCTACGCCAAAGAAAATGCGCACCGTCTCACCAACATTGGCGTGCATCGGATGATCCACGGTTAGCGCTCCCACCGCGCCATTGAACACAAAATACTCCGGCCGCTCATTCATGAGTTTGTCCAGACTCATCTTTTGATGCCCCGCCCCGCCGATATCCTCCACCGTGTAGATTTCCCCTTGCATCACGTAGAATTCGCGGTCCACGCGCGGCAGCCCTTCCGGAGGTTCGACGACAATCAGACCGTACATACCGTTGGAGATATGTTGCGCCGCCAGATTGGTTCCGCAGTGATAAACAAAAACACCGGGTATCAGGGCTTTGAAGGTAAACGTTCTGCTTTCGCCCTGCTTTGCTTCGGTCAAATCCATTCCACCACCGGGCCCCAGGGCAGCATGCAAATCAATGGAGTGAGAGACGAGGCGCCCGTCATTTTTTAGCGTCAGCTCAACCGTGTCTCCTTGCTTCACACGGATCATCGGCCCGGGCACTTTGCCGTTGAACGTCCAATACTCGTACGTCGCTCCAAGCACGGGATCGAGTTTCCCTTCCAACTCCTGCGCCACAAGTGAAACGCGGACGATCTGCGGATCTCGCTTCCCCACCGGCGGAGGCAAGTCCGCCGGGTCGCGCACGATGTCCACAGGGTTTTGGGGAGCGGCCTGGTCCGCGGCCGGCTCTTGCCTCACGCTGGCAGCCATTCGCATATCATGAGTCGAGCTGTGCGCCGAACTTTTTGCTGCCATCGAAGATGAGGTTTGTCCAAGTGCGAGGCGCGCGCCCGCAACCGTCAGCGCAAGCCCCCCAAGTGCGAAAATAAGCCCTCGATTCGTTCTGATTGACATGGCTACTCTATCCTTCCGCTTTTGCCTCTTTTGCTTGTTGCCATCGAAATCGATTCTGTAAGAAGAGGCAGCAGTTCGCATGTGATTCGCATCACGTCCTTCTGTTAATCGCTTGCGCACCTATCCGTGCCAAGATTTATAGGGACCGCGGAGCTTCTTGCGGCACTCTTATCGGCGCAGTTCCCGAAGTGAGCAATTCCGGCACGCCCACAACCACGGGCTGATTGGAAACGTGACTCGGCCGCAACAGAAATGTGCCCAGGATATTCACCGCAAAAGCCGTGAGCCCCGCCAATTCCAGCAATGCAGAGCCGGGAAGAACGGACCAGGTCCACGTCGCGTAACCTTGGTAGGCCAGGACTTCACAAGAAACGCGCAACGTGCAGCCAAAGCTTAAGAGCAGTAAGCCCGCCAACATGAGCTTCGTGCTCCACAGCAATCGCATCCCAGCAAACGCCGGCAGTATCCGCTGCCCAATCGACAGCACCATCACGGAAATGAATCCGACGGTCAGCGCATGCCTCGACGCTCCCCAGATCCCGCCCGACGTGTCCCAAATCGATGCTCCCACTCCAAGGAATGCAGCCAACAACAGCCATCCGTACGCCATGCGTACAAACGCAGGAAAGCTCGCGTGCACGCCTTTTGTTTTTGCCGGCTGGTCACTGGGCTCGAAGATCCGAATCGCCATAATCACCAGCGTTGTACTAACGGCAAAAAACCAGGTCGCCAGCGAGATTTGGCCCACGATCGCGAGAATGACTCCCGCAACGTTGCCCGCCAGCGCCCCAACCAACATCCGCGAACGCAGCGGTTTTAACCCCAGAAACACGCGCAGCCATTTCGCGCTGAAACCCCACACAAAGGGCACCAGGAATCCCCAGCCCATCAGGGCCAGATACTTTTGATCGAACCGGTGTGGAAACGCCGGGCTGTCCGCGCGCAGGGCGACATAAAAACTCCCACCCAGGTTTGTACCTACAACTGCAAAGAATCCTAGCGTTGCACACAGCACCGCCCAAACCCAGGTTTCCAGCCCCGATTTGCCGGAGTCTTGCGGCCGGTGCTGCGAAATCACTCGAAAGAAAATCAAGAAGGCGGCCAACTCTAAGAGGCCCGAAACTGGAAGCAACACGCGCCACTCCCACAAATACACTGTCGAACTCCACCTCAGCGCCACGCCCAGAGTCCAAAGCCCCCAGCAAATCCACGCTGCCCGAATGGGCTGCGTCGCCTCGCCCCGTAGTTTAGGGATGGAGTAAAATCCGATGCCCAGCAGGAAACTCCCAATCCAGCCGAACACCTGCGCGTGCCCATGAGCTTGCAGCCACGAGGGCGAAATAAGCCCCGCGCCCTCCCGGCCGCTGATTTGCAAAAGATTCCACACTCCCAGAAGCGTTCCCGGAAACAGCATGAAAAAGAGCCCCGTTGTGATGTACGCCATCAACAAGCGCGAAAGCGCCAGTTCGCGGGCTCGCGTCATACGGAATATTTCCTCGGCAGATTTCCCCTTATTGGAACTCTTTGCGCCTGCTTCGGGAGTCGGAAAAGTTTGCGTTGGTGTCGCCATAGCTGGTCTCGATTTACAGGATTTTGGCCTCCAGTTCCACGGACCGCGGAAACAGGATGTTGTTTTCCAGGTGTACGTGCGTGTGCATATCCACCTCAAATTCCGCAAGTGCCCGGTAAACTTCGCGATAGCTCTCGCATGCCTCTGCCGGGGCCAGGTAGCCGCCGCTGAGTTTGCGCATGGCTTTCAGCGCCTCACCGGCCGAATCGTGCTCTTGCATCATCATGTGCACCGGATTGCGGACCGTCTGGAAGAATGGCGCCTCATACGGCTCCTTTCCTTCCTTCGCGCGTTCCAGCCTTTCAATATAAGGAAACAGGATTTGCTCTTCTTTCTGCATGTGCGCGTACATTTCCTGTCCCAGGCCGAAGAATTCCTTTTCGATCGCGGCGAGTTCCGGATGGTTTGCTCCGTGCTTGCCCTTTACCTTCGCCAGCAACGCGCTGACGCGTGGAATCGTTTCTCGAACGTACTTGTGGTGCTTTTCCACAATGTGTCTGGTCAAATCCGCCAGGCGTGCCGAAGCCCAATTCGCTTCTTCCGGCCCCACTTGTTTGCTGTTCTCGAGGAGCCGCTTCAAGACCTCCTCGGCCGGCACGTCCGCGTGCATGCACGCTTCGCGTAACGACTTTTCGCCTCCGCAGCAATAATCAACACCGGCCTCTTCCAGCACCTTCTTCCCGCCCGGATGGGCCACCGCAATTTCTCTGACCTTCGTCGCGCTCGTGAAACTCATAGCTGCCTCCCTCATGGGCCCAGTCTGCGGGCAGACAGGCCACTACCGCAGTGACTAAAGTCACTGGGGAAAAAGGCCCCTTTTTCTTTGGAAAACAGCCGAAAAGTTACTCAGGCGAGGTTAATTCGCGTTTCAGTCCAGCGATATCTCGAACCACCAGCTTCCGGCCTTCCACTTCCAGGTATCCCTCGGCTTGCAGACGGCTCAAATTCCGAGAGACCAGCTCACGTACCGTCCCAAGCTCTGCCGCAAAGTCCTGGTGGCTCTTCTTCAACTCCAAGTGAATTCCTTCTTTGCCGCGAGTGCCTTCGCGCTCCGTAAGCTGCAAAACCAAGGCGATGAGCCGCTGCCGTACCGTCGTAAACGACAGCTCCTCGATGATTCCGACCAGCCGCCGCAGCCTTCCCCCCACAACGGCGATGACCTTCAGCGCAACATCCGGGTGCTCCCGGCAGAAGTTCTGAAAATCCTTTCTTGAAATGAACAAAAGCTCCGCATCCTCCGATGCCGCCGCCGCAGCTGGATAATTTCCTCCGTCGAACACTGGAAGCTCGGCAAAGGAACTTCCCGGCCCCTCAATCGCCAGCATTTGCTCTCGCCCCGACACCGACAGCTTGAAAATGCGCATCTTCCCGGACGCTACCAGGAATAATCCCGCGCAACGATCTCCCTCGCTAAAAAGTAATTCGCCTTTTTGCAGGCGCTTCCTGCTGGTTCTGCGGCCTAGCGCTTGGATTTCTTCCTCCGTCAGGTTCGCGAAAAGCTGCGTCTTGCGCAGTATTGCGTGAATGTCGTCGATCATGCTTTCAGTTTAAGGCTCATCTCGTTAGTTTGTTGAAATCCTATGCCATCGTACAGTGGACGGCCGGCGTCGCTCGCATGAAGAGAAACCGAACCGTATCCTTCGCTTTTGCACCACTCAATCATCGCCTTCATCAGTCTCTTTGCCACCCCGCAGCGCCTCGCTCTTGGCTCCGTGTACATGTTGAGAATCCACGCGCGCTTGGCGTGTTTTTCGGCTGGAAACCCTGGCCAGTCTGCAATTACGATCCCACCACCGCCAACCACCTGCCCGTCTGAGTCTTCTGCCATCCAACCTAGGTAGGTTTCAGCTCGGAGGGCCGCAGTGAAATACGCTTGTGAAACTACCTCCACATGAGCAAGAACTGCGGCGTCGCGGAATCCCATTTCTTCAAACATGGCTAGCCGATGATGCAAAATGTGTTTCAGGTCCTCTGCGCATGCTCGGCGTATTTTGATATTCATGCCGCAAGTATTCCTGTCTTCCTCCTGCGTGTGGTAGGTACAAAATGGCTTTGAATAGAAATCACTCTTGCCGCGAGGGGCAGTTCGCTTCTCCTCTTCGGTGCAGAAAAACGAGAAAATGAAACTCAGGGCCGCAGCGGGAGGCTCCGGGCTAAGAACTAACCACCGACAACTAAAAGCTGTTTTACCCCGGCGGCCAGCGAAACTGCCTGCCGCCAAGCAAGTGCAGATGCAGATGAAAAACTGACTGCCCCGCCCCCTCGCCGCTGTTCAGCACCGTGCGGTAACCGGCGAGAAGTTTCCGCTCGCGCGCCAACTGCGCCGCCACCAGTTGCACCTTCCCCAGCACGGCCTGATCTTCCGATCCCGCCTGCGTTAGCGACTCAAAGTGTTTCCGCGGACAAATCAGGATGTGCGTGGGCGCCTGCGGGCTGATATCCTCAAACGCAAACACCTCCGGATCCTCATAGACAATCTTCGAAGGGATTTGCTTCGCCGCAATCCTGCAGAACAAGCAGTTGGCATTCATCACTCGCTCCTCGCGGAAGGTTGAAAGCGCAAGGATAGCGGGAAACCTGGGCAAGGAAAAGCCAAAGCGTCTCAGGAAGCTATTCGTCCAGGCGCACTACAAACGGCATAAAGCTCTCGCGGGCGCGCAGTTGTTCGCTCAACTGCTGCGCGGCATCCTCTCCGGAGACTTTCCCGACACGCACGCGATAGAACGTTCCTTCTGGCGCATCATACTGCTGGATGAAAATCGGAGAGTATGAGGCGTTCAGCCGGTCGCGCAGGCGCTCCGCATTCCCTCGATCTTTGAACGCTCCCACTTGCACCGTGAAGAATCCTGCTGTGGGATCCACGTTGGCGCCCAGGACTTCTACGCGCACGGGTGCGACCCCCGGTCCTACCAAGTCAATCTCCCGCGCCGCGGCCAGTGAAAGGTCTATGATGCGGTTCTCCACAAACGGCCCGCGGTCCGTGATACGCACCGTTGTGCTTTTTCCGTTGTTCAGGTTCGTCACATGCACCATCGTGTCGAATGGCAACGTGCGGTGCGCCGCGGTCAATTTGTACATGTCGTAAATTTCGCCGTTCGAAGCGCGCCGCCCGTTGAATGGCTCGCCGTACCACGAAGCGTTTCCTTCTTCCGTGTATCCAGCCGGAGCCGGAATCGCCGGTGTTTTGTCGCGCCTTGGCGGCCTGCTCGAAGGAGTTTCCGGCACATCTGTCGAACGTTTCGCGGATTCCTCCGCCCCCCTTGGAGTGTTCGAAGGCTGCGTCGGCGCCGGTTGCCGTCCCGCAATCGGCCTGCGCCCCGCGCATCCTGATCCAACAAGCGCGAGCAAAAACAGAGTTGTCGAGCCAAAATAAAGGATCGTGCGCATACGCCGCACGTCGGCAGAACGGCTTCGACGCCCGCTCGCTTTCCGCACCTTGCGAGACGAAGCGGCATTTCGCCGCGCGCCGGCGCGGCCTGCGTGGCTCTGGATTGAGTTCTTCAAGAACGGCCCGTCTTAGGACTGGGAGGATTTTGTCGACTTCTGCGAATCGCGCGCGGCGTTCCGTTCTTCGATCCAGCTTGCCGCTTCGCTCAGCTTCTCAGACACTTCGCGCAAAAACTCTGCCGTGCGCTTTTCCGTTTCCGGCGCAACGTCTTCCTTCAGGAAGGTCTTGATGCGCGACAGTTCTTCGTCCACGCGTTTCCCGAAATCTTCGAAGTTTTTCATACTTTTCAGCCGGGCGACTTCGTTGTCAATGCGTCTTCCGAATTCCTCGAAGCTTCCCATTTGGCTACCCCTTGCCGCGCCGCGAAATTCTGCGCGTTTCTGTATTATAGAAACGCCCTTTCCCGCTCGCAAGGAGGACGGTTGACCCTACCCTACCGTTGGCAGTGGCGCTTGGAACGCTGGAAAAACGCGATGCGCGGATTCTTTGGCGGCGAACAGCAGCCCCGTCCGAAGCTCTGCCCTGTCTGTAGCGCGCTGGTGGGCATCAATGCCACCCGCTGCCACGAATGCGGCGCCAGCCTGCGCTTTTCGCTTGCCGCCTTTAGCAAGAAACTCTCGGGCCTTTTTGGCGACAACGAAGCCCCGGTCACTACTGTACTCCTCATCGCAAACATCCTGATGTTCGGCGTGAGTTGGCTGGCCCTCACCGCGGCCGGTGGCGGAGGCGCTTCGGCCATCCTGTGGGGACTCGGCGGCGAAACCCAGTACCGCTTGGGTTCCAGCTTTCCATTCGCCATTTTCTATATGAACGAGTGGTGGCGCTTGATCACCGCCATGTTCTTGCACGGCGGGCTGATTCACATCGGTTTCAACATGATGGCGCTGATGCAACTCGGTCCGCCTCTCGAAGAAGTCTACGGTTCGGCACGCTACTTTTTTCTCTATGTGCTCACCGGCGCTTTTGGTTTTCTGGCGAGTGCATTCACAGGCCATCACTCTCTCGGCGCTAGCGGCGCGCTCCTGGGCCTGGTTGGCGCGATGCTTGCCATCACCACGAAACGTGGCGGCGCTTTCATGCGCGAGCTGCGTTCCCGCCTGATCAGTTCCGTCGTCATGCTCTTCGCCATTGGCCTGATGCCCATTGGGATCGATAATTACGCACACGGTGGCGGATTTGTCCTGGGCTTCATTCTGGGAAAGATTTATGTCGACCGCAAGCCCATGAACGTGAAAGAAATCCGCATCGCGCACGCTCTCGGATGGCTCGCGGGAATTGTGGTTGTTGCGAGTTTCGTTCTTATGTTTATGCACTTTCGCGACCCGCTTCCCGGCCGCGAATAATCCAGACACGCCTGCTCACTAAAGGCGCATGGAGAAATGCTCCATGTTCAGACTTTCTTGATTTGGTTTGTCCCTGCCTGCGGTGCGGGAGCATTGAGGCGCCGCGCCATCGTGAAGGAATAGTGCAGCCCGGAGAAAACGCAAAGCGCCGTGACCAGGTAGACGAGAATGCGAATGAGCGTGCCGAGATGAAGCCCTGGATAAGCAGCGGCCAGCACTGCGGCAAATACCAGGATAATTTGAAAAAACGTAGTTCCCTTGCCGTATAAGCTTGGCGGGAATGGACGATATCCCGCCGCAAGGATAATGACCGCGGCGACGATCAAGATAAGCAGGTCCCGGCTCAATACCAGAATGGTGAGCCACCAGGCCAGCTGCTGCTTGAACGCGAGAACGATGAACGAAGACGAAAGCAGGAGTTTGTCGGCGATAGGATCGAGATAAGCGCCGAGCGCGGAGCCCTGGTTGAATTTCCGCGCGATCAGGCCGTCGATGCCGTCGGAAAGACCGGCGATCACCAGGATGAGCAAGGCCCACTTGTATTTCTCGTAGGAAATGAAAATCAAAAAGAACGGCAGAATGCTAAGCCGGAGAAACGTAATTTGGTTGGGTACAGTCCAGATGCGGCCCTTCATTTTCGTTAAGAATAGCGTAATTCATGGGCTTTTTTCAGGCAACTCGCGGAGCGTGGTTACTGACCAACCTGCTGTCATTCTGTGGGCATCCGATGAGGATGCCCGAAGAACTTCTTCTCTCTCCGCGCGGTTCTTGCGCGGAGAATCTCAACTAAGGCTGAGATGGCAAACGTTTCCTTCGTTGAGATCCTTTGCTTCGCCTGCCTGCCGCAGGCTGGCTCAGGATGACACGCGCTAGGCACTTCGCTACCGGTGATCACGCAAATTCGCCTAGGTACTCTTGCAGCGAGCGCCCGAGTTTGCGGGCGAAGAG
>Ga0126370_10000517_pt1 | contig 16095 bp, 10 predicted proteins | sample PanSoiMetaPlot_3_FD_92586 | JGI IMG/M metagenome (GOLD analysis project Ga0126370, IMG submission 92586) | Tropical forest soil microbial communities from Panama - MetaG Plot_3 | ecosystem: Environmental > Terrestrial > Soil > Tropical forest > Bulk soil | place: Panama | collected 2016-02-17 | reverse complement strand
GCAGTGCGCTCGGAGATGGAACCGTCGGCGTACTGCTTAACTCCGCCGATGCGAATCCACTCATCACCGAATCCGGTGTGCAGACCAGCCGCCATAAACTTGTCCACAGCTGTCACCGCAATGTGGCAGTAGACCCTCATGGGAAACTCTCCCGCATCGCGCGCATCCTGATAACCCTGTAATCCGTCAGGGTTGGTATCGGCATCGCATGCCGAGGTTACCCCCTTGCTGGTGAACATTTTTGCAATGAGGCTAGCGGCCCGCCGGTAATCTTCACGGCTCGGCTTATAGGTAACCAATTTCTCAAAAACCGCAGTCGCACGATCACCCACGTGCCCAGTGAGATGGCCGGCACTGTCGTGTTCGAACCGTCCCCCCGGCGGGTCGGCCGTTTTCTCGTTCACCCCTGCAAGTTTGTATGCCCGGGAGTTGACGAACACGGTGTGTCCCCCGCGGTGGCGTACCAGCACCGGATGATCGGGGATGGCCGCGTCGAGATCCTCTCGGTTGAGCGGGCGCGGGGTCTTACCATCATCGTATAAAAAACCCAACACCCACTCTCCCGACGGAGTTTTCGCAGCGCGCTGATGAAGGGCTGCCTGAATATCCGCAATAGAATTCTTGTCGCAGGCCACCATGCGCAGATGTTCCACACCCGACTCGACGGGATGGGAATGAGCGTCGTTGAATCCCGGCAGGACAGTCTTACCTGCCAGGTCAACTTTACGACTGGATCCTGCCGCCAGAGTCAGCACCTCCTGGTTGCTGCCTACGGCAAGGAACCGGCCACCGCTAATTGCCACCGCCTGCGCTCGCCGCTGACTTGGATTCACAGTCCAAATGTTTCCGTTATAGAGAATCAGTTCGGGCTCAGTACGCTGAAATGGCAGCAGGGCTAAGGCTGACAGGCCCAGGATAAACTCGCGTCTGGAAGTCATAGGAAATCTACGGCGAGCTACTGTAGATGGCGACGCTGCTCGCGTCAAATGCGAAATTCTGCGGCGCTCCAAGATAAAAAGCTTCAACACACCCTAGTCGGTGCGCGCAAAGGTCAAGGACTACATCCATGCTTACGGTTGCTTTCTAAGTCGGCAGCGGTAATGGGTTGCTCTTAACCCCTGAGAGCACCCAGTTGTATTTGCCTAATACCAAGCGGACCATTTCGTGGCGTGCTCTGGTCCTCGTTGGCAAGCGTTTTCAATATGTCCTGACGCATGACGGCATAACCAACATCTGGGAATAGCCGCTGGCAGGCGGAGCGTCCAGACAGTTGACTCGATTCAGTTCCGGACAGGCCTTCGAGTTCGCTTGGTCAACCGGCCACAATTGGGTGGTGCTAACGCGAAGTAGTGTCAGCGGCGATGTCGTTCTTCTAAGGAATCTTCGCTAATCGCCCCGACGAATCTGATCAAGCGCTGAGGCAAACAACCTATTGGCAAGGGCGTGCATATTCCATCCCGCCGTATTCGCACCCAAAAACCCCGCGGGCTGAACTGCACCGTTTCGTCCCTCGCTAACGAACTGTCATTGCGAGGGACGAATCAGGCGAAGTGTATACGACTTGGCCGTTGAATAAGGTCATCAGGCATTTTATATCTTTAATCTCGCTAACGGAGAGGCTGTACAAGTCGCGATCCCAGATGGCGATGTCCGCTCTCTTACCAACTTCAATGGATCCAATTTTGTTTTCCAGGAACATCTGACGCGAACCCCACTGCGTGTAGCTGCGAAGGGCGGTGTGGATGTCTACGGCTTCTGCCGTACCGAAAGGCTGAAGACCGGAGGTGGCTTTGGCGGTTTGGCGCGTTTCCAACGCCCAGAGGCCAAAACGAGCCGGCAGCGGTGTTACGGGATAGTCCGAGCCGCTGGACCAAAGGATGCCTCGCGATTGGAGCGTCTTGAACGGCTCCAAGTTTTGGTCCCGCTTGGGACCATAGTTAGCTGCGTAAATATCACCAATCCACCATAGGAAGCCGGGCTGCATCTCCGGATAGCCAGCGTCGTATTTCTTCTGCAGGCTGACCATTACATCAATGGCATGTGGAGTGGGTAGGTTCGCGTGGATGATGCTATGGCGCAGGCCCGGATGTGGTTTCTCTTGCTCCGCCAATTGGTACGTGTCGACAACCCAATCCATGGCATGATCACCCACTGCATGTGTCCCAACAGGAACTCCGCTCGAATGCAACAGGCGAACCATTTGGCGATATACAGCTGGGTCAGTTTGCGGGAAGCCGCGATTGCCTTCTCCCGAGGTTGTCAGATCCGGAGTCGTGCCGTTTCGCAGCCAGTCGTCATACATCCATCCGGTACGCGCGCCCCCTGAGCCGTCCATGTAGATCTTGGCGCCGCAGGAGAGTAGACGATCGTCGCCAACTGTGGACGGCAACCGCGGAACTGAGTTGATCTCGGCGAGTGTCTTGCGCGCAGACACTACAGTCGAGCCGGCGTGCCAGAGAACACAGATACGTTCTTTTAGTTCGCCACGGTCGAGCAGCGATTTGTAAGCGTCCCAATGGATCTGTTCGATGTCGGGATCTTTCACGGCGGTCATGCCTTCGCGATGCAGTTCTTGCTGGATATGAAGGATGCCCTGTCGCATCTGCTCGAGCGTGATCGGCGGGATAAGCTGGGTGACCATCTTCATCGCCGAGGCTTCCTTCAGGACGCCAGTTAGATGCCCCCGTGCATCACGATCGATTGTGCCCGCGATGGGGTCGGGTGTTTCAGCCGTAATGTGGGCAACCTTTAAGGCGAGCGAGTTGGCGACGCCGTAATGCCCAGTGGTATGAAGAAGCCAAACAGGATTTACGGGCGAGACGGTATCGAGGTCAGTGGCTTTGACGTACCGGTGCTCAGTAAGCTTGCCCTCGTCCCACCCTCTGCCAATCACCCATTCGCCGGGCTTGAGGAGAGCAACTTTGGCCTTTACCCGGGTAATGATTTCAGCTATGGAGCCGGCATCCGACAGCTGCACTCCGTAGACCTCTGCTACGCCTCCTTCCGCGATGTGGGCGTGTGTGTCAATCAGGCCCGGCGTTGCCGTATGACCGTGGAGATCGATAACGCGTGCGCCGGGAGCATCGCCCGAGAGTTTGAGCACATCGCGGTCGCGGCCGACACCTACAATGATGCCCTGACGGATGGCAACGGCCTCGGCTACCGAGTCGTTCACGTCTAGAGTAAGGATGTGGCCATGAAGCAGGAGGACGTCAGCAGTGCGGTTTTGCGCGTTGACGATTCTGCAGGAGATCAGAGTGGATACCAGGGCAGCTGTGAGAGCCAATTTGCGGTACAGGCACATACTAGATCCTCTTGCCGGACCAGTTTCAGGCATAGTACATCTCGATGGCTTGCTGAAACAGGGATCAATTTTAATTAAGCAATCCAAAACTGCCCCCTCCCAGACTGATCTGGACAGCTGTCCCCTTCATCGGCCATTCCAATCTGGCCTGTGTGGACACTTGAAGATGCAAAGCTGCTCTACCCGTGCTGAAGGATCTATTCTCTTGAGCTCCTCGCTCCGACCAGGAGGAAAAGTTATGAGTTATCGGAAAGCGGAACAACTGGACCAGGAACTGCCAAAATTGCTCAGCCGAAAGAAAGATACGTGATGCTTTTGGCACTGGTGTCCGGTCCAGGCGTGGACTCGGCAAAACCGATGATTGCCGAACTAGGCGCTGAGGCGCGACCTTTCCTTCCGCCAAGCAGCTGGCTTCCTGGGTCGGGGGTATGCCCCGGAGATGACGAAAGACTGCATACACCCGATGCGGTGGGTGTCAACTTTGGCGGCCACCAGGGGAAGCGTCGCAAAACATGCACGCTTGCGAAGTGTAAGCGGCTCCTCAGTCCTCCCTTCTGCGAGAATCGGGCTTGGCCAGCGGGCGAGTAAAAACCGAGCACACCGTTTCGACTGGTCCCGTCCGATATGGCCTGTCTGGGCCATGTCATCCGCCCACGGCGTGCCATTTACGACACCAAGTTCAAAGCATAGTTTAGGAGCGAGCCGTACAAGCGAAAAGCTTACTGCTCTAGGCGGCCTTGGATTCCTTCGGGGGAGTGGGAGCCAAGGTCGCCTTTTTAACGTTCGCATCGGTGGCAACATGCACCAACATCTGCAAGCCCCCCCGATTACGGTTTGTCTATGAGTCGGCGGGAGAAAGTCGGCTCACACCAATCTCGATTTCCCAGACTGCTGGAAGTGAGCCGTTGCTGCCGAGCCTCGGAAACCCAAGGTTCAGCCTGTCGCCTTTGCGTTCTAAAGTACGAAGACAGGATCTACCTGGGAACTATCAAAATTGATGGGTAGGAGATTCAAGGCTCTACATCTTTTCCACAGCGTGCAAACCGATAATTTTCGGTGTAAGCTGCCGAACGTTGGAGCAGTCGTGAAAGATCCTTACATGGTCTTGCGCCAGAAAGAGCAGGACATCGCTCGGGTCGAGAAGGAAATCCAGGCGCTGCTCGCCGTGATTCCACTGCTTACAGATAGCGTACCTTTTTGGGCCGAGCATAAGATCGAGGCAAAGGCTCCTCACCCAAGTCCATCCGACAACGGATTGGGAGCAGCTTCGCCGTCAAAGAGTGCTCAGACGTGACTCGCGAGGCCGGGCGTTCCCACGACCGCGCTTATTGAGTCAGCGAGCCGGAGCGTAGAAGAGTCCTGCACCCAGGTATAGGCTGCAGCATAAGTGCTTAGCATCTTCATTCCGACTTCGGTCGAAATACGTCCCGAAATTCAGGATGGTAGCCTGGATTGGTCTTACACCTCCGCATTTCCGTGATCATCGAATTCCTCACTGCCGGTAGACGATTTATTGATTCCGAATCGCAACACATACCGCGGCACTTCACTTCCGTTTGCTAATCGCGAATCAGGTATAGCCCTCTGCGCCTCCACCCTCAGGGGAAGAACTCCAGCCCAAACCGGCAGACGGTAGTCATCTTCATCATCCAAGGGTGGTCCTTGGCGAGTCTTTGCTGACGCCTCTTCTATGGAGAATTCCAGCACCGCTGTCGCTTTCAATTCCTGTTCCGTGGGGGGGCGCACGTCATTCCAGCGACCGGCGATCAGGTGTTCGGAAATGATACGCAGAGCCCGCTGTTTCTGACTTGCCTCCTCAACTTTACGCGCGTTGCCAAACGCCACCACTGAGCGGTAGTTCATGGAATGGTGAAACGCAGATCTTGCTAGCACCAGTCCGTCCAATAGCGTCACGGTTACGCATGCCGGAACACCGGCCGCCAGCTCAGTTAACGTTCGACTCACGGCGGAGCCGTGCAGGTACAATGTATCCTCGCTCCGTCCATACAGAGTCGGGATCACAAATGGTTGCCCGTTCACCTGGAATCCGACGTGGGCCAGGAAACCGGCATCGAGGATTGCATGAATGGCATCGGCATCGTGCGATCCCCGATTCGGCAGTCTGCGGAGTTCAGTGCGCTTCGTGAGTTTCATCGTTTACCCTTACCTGATCGGTAATCCAGTTGACTTCCCATGTCTTGCCGCCATCTTCGGAGAACGACTGTTCAAAATGAGCGGAATTTCCTGCGATGTCCGACCAAACGTAGCGAACCAGGATAGCTCTACCGTTAAAGGGCTCCTGATCGAAAAATTCACCGCGCCCATTCTTGAACTCTCCTATCGTGGGTTGGCCCAAGATACCATCCTTGCTGTTGGCCCAATAGAGACTCCATTGGTGGGACTGGGGATTGTACAGACGAAGGGTCAAACCTTCGATGTGGCCGGCCGGGCCGTCGGTTTCGAATTGCTCGAGCTGTGCGCGGCCATTCCACACCTTTCGGGTGACCGTAGTGCCGTCAAATTCGACCCACGTAGTGGATCCGGTTAAGGGGTGCAGAAGGCGCTTTAAGTGAATTTTCCAAGCGCCCAGCTCGAAATCAAAATCGTGTTGCCCGTCGCGTCGCTCCGTTGCGGGCGTTGCCACACTACTGGAGCTGGATTGCGCCACCACGGGTGCCAAGGACAACGGGAAAATCACGGCAGATAACAACCAGCCCATTAGAAAACGGTTCTTCATTGCTCCTCCAATCTCGTTCTCTTGGAACGGCTTCCCCTGCTAATCAGTGGACAAAGGCTTTCCCTTGCAAATCAGCACACAAAATTGAGATCGCCGGCGCCAGGCCGAACCATCGCTCGAGCCGGAATTCAGCTCGATGCTTGGCGAAGTGGGATCTAAAATGTCAGATCCCGCTACTTGTTTGTTTGCCGCTAAAGCTTAAGTAGCGTCGTTCACAGCGGCCTCCACACTGGTGGTGGCGTCGGCATTGCCATCTCGCCAGGCAAGAAAAACCGCAACCCCAGATTGCCGTACCCTGTGGTATTTTTGAATGACCACTCTTTGTGCCACTGGCGATACCACTTTCGAAGAATCACGGACCGCTCTTCCGGCAGGTATACCTTGGCTTGCGCGAGGCGATCCTGACGGGTGCTTTTGACAGCGGCCAGAAGCTTCCGTCAACCCGAGATCTTGCGGAGCAACTTGGGATTTCAAGAACGGTCGCTCTGCTGGCCTACGATCAATTGCTGGCAGAAGGTTTTGTAATTGGCCGCTCTGGTTCAGGGACATACGTCCGCAACGGTGTGGGCATGCGGTCCACCGGATCTGGGGATTCGGCCGAGTTTCGACTTTCTCGGTTCGGATCTTCCGCCTCGGCTGCAAGCGCAAGGGTTACCTTTTCGCAGCGGCATACGCGTTCGCTCCCTTATGACTTCGCGTATGGGCGAAGTGACTCGGAGACTTTTCCGTTTGAGATATGGCGCCGCATCCTTCTGAGGTGCGCGCGCAAAGCGCCGGTTTCGGAATTCGACTATGGACCAGCGATCGGGAACCCGGCATTGCGGCAGGCTATCTGTACACACTTGCGACGCTCGCGGGCCGTGGTCTCGGATCCCTCGCAAGTGATCATTGTGAACGGCTCGCAGCAGGCGCTGGACCTGATTGCCCGGGTTCTGATCGAGCGAGGTGATCACGTCGCCATCGAAGATCCAAGTTATCAGGGTACAAGAGAGATTCTTCGCGCTGCCGGAGCACATTTGCTGCCGCTGGAGGTGGATCGCGAGGGCCTGGATCCCGCTAAGCTGACGCCAAGCGCCGGCATTGCTTTCGTAACGCCCTCGCACCAATTTCCGACCGGGGCAATCCTACCTCTTACTCGACGCCTGGCGCTTCTCGAATGGGCTAAACGCAGGAACGCGGTTATCGTCGAGGACGATTATGACGGCGAGTTTCGCTATGAAGGCCAGCCACTGGAGTCCTTGCAGGGATTGGACCGCGAAGGGCGAGTCATATACATCGGAACATTCTCCCGTACCATTTTTTCCTCGCTGCGTATCGGTTATCTAATCGCTCCCAAGAGACTGGTCACAGCTTTTACTGCGGCGAAGTGGTTATGTGATCGGCAGACCGCGATGCTCGAACAGCATGCGCTCGCAGAATTTATTTCCGGCGGAATCTATGGGCGCTATCTGCGTCGTGTCCGACGCAGAAATACAGCTCGCCGTCAGGTGCTGCTTGACTCGATCCATAAGTACATAGGAGAGCGCGTGGAGATTACTGGAGACGGGGCCGGCGCTCACATCGTATTGTGGCCGAGGGGTGGGGTTGTGGAGGAGGTTGTGATCAAGAGCGCCGCGTTGCGGGGAGTCGGCGTTTACCCAATCTCTCCATATTTTTTGAAACCGCCAACCCGAACCGGAATCATGCTGGGTTATTCGCGGATGCGGGAGACCGAGATTCGGGAAGGCATCCGAAGGTTAAGTGAAGTGCTCTAAATAGGTATATCGTGAATGTCAGAAAGCAACCCAGGTTGCGGGCTGAGAAGTGCCAATGCGATGAGTAGCTCCAAGAAAATTACGTAGATGGCCTTCCAGCACACGAGAACTTCCAAACGAGTGACTGAGGGGCGCAAAAAATTGCAGAACTCTAGCTGGCAGGTACGCTGTCGTATACTCGGTTTCTTTCTTTTCCTTGCAATCTCCACCGCTGCCCAGCCCATTTCGCCCGAGCTGTTCAGCGGGCTTAAATGGCGACTCATTGGCCCGTTTCGCGGCGGGCGAGTCGTAGCAGTCGCAGGCGTGCCAGGAGACTCCACCAGCTATTATTTCGGTGCGGTGAACGGCGGCATATGGCGGACGACCGATGGAGGTGTGGTCTGGTCGCCCATTTTTGACGGCCAGCCCATTGGTTCAATCGGCGCACTCGCGGTTGCCCCCTCCGATCCAATGACAATTTATGCTGGAACCGGCGAGTCCGACATTCGTTCAGACCTCACCTCGGGAGACGGCGTTTACAAGTCTGTGGACGGCGGAAAAACCTGGATCCATGTCGGGTTGGAAGACACGCGCCAGATCAGCCGCGTCGTCATAGATCCTCACGACCCCAATACCGTTTACGTCGGCGCCCTAGGACACGCTTACGGGCCCAACCCGGAGCGCGGCGTGTTCAAATCCGTTGATGGCGGACTGCATTGGGCGAAGCTTCTCGATCAGGGACCGGATATTGGCGTCTCGGATCTGGCGATTTGCACCGGTAGTCCGAATCTGCTATTCGCCGGCACGTGGCACACGCATCGCCCACCTTGGAGCACCTATGCTCCGATCGACGGACCAGGCGGCGGCCTTTATCGATCCCAAGACTCTGGCCTGACATGGTCCCGCTTGCAGGGCAAAGGGCTGCCCGACGGCGATTGGGGACGCGTGGCCGTTGACGTGTCGCCGAGCGGCCAACGAGTATATGCCCTCATTCCAGCGAAGAAAGGTGGTCTTTTTCGTTCCGATGACGGTGGAAATACCTGGGTTCTGGAGAATGAGGACCCGCGGCTGACCAGTCGTGCCTGGTATTTCGGCAACATCACCATCGATCCCGAGAATCCTGATGTGATCTACATTCCGAACGTCGCGCTCTACCGTTCAGAAGATGGAGGCAAGACGATTTCGATCGTTCGAGGTGCGCCTGGCGGAGACGACTATCACCAGATTTGGATTGATCCTAAAAATTCTTCCAGCATGGTTCTCGGAACGGATCAGGGAACTACGATCAGCATCGATCGTGGGCGTACCTGGAGTAGCTGGTACAACCAACCGACCGCACAGCTGTACCACGTCATCACTGACAAACAATTTCCGTACGTCGTTTACGGTGCTCAGCAGGATAGTGGAAGTGCCGCAGTCGTAAGTCGTACTGATCACAGCCAGATTACGCCACGGGATTGGTTCCCAGCTGGTCCGAGTGAGAGTGGATACATAGCGCTCGATCCAGGCAATCCTGACATTATTTATCTGAGCGGAACCTACGGCACCGTTGCCCGTTTCAATCGTCACACTGGTCTCAGCCAAGACATCACTCCCTGGCCCGTGCCCATGTTCAGCTCCCCAATCAATGAGCGGAAGTACCGCGCGCCTTGGAGTCCAGTCCTCGTCTCCTCCCCGGCTGATCCGAAGATTCTCTATTTGGGTACGCAGTATGTGATGAAAACCATGGATGGCGGTTTGCACTGGGAGACAATCAGCGACGATCTTACCGGAGGGACACACTCTCTTGGAACTAGCCAGGCACAAGCGCCGCCAACGCTTGAAATTGCCAAACAACAGGGGTACGGAATCGTGTCCACCATTGCGCCATCGCCCAGCAACCCTGACCTCATCTGGGCCGGCAGCAACACAGGTTTTATTCACCTCACTAGAAATGGTGGAAGGACTTGGAAAGATGTGACTCCGGCAGGGCTCAGCAACTGGAGCGAGATCTCGCTCATCGAGGCCTCGCGTTTCGATCCCGCTGTAGCCTACGCTGCAGTTAGTCGCAGCCGTCTCGATGATCAGACACCTTATCTATATCGGACCCGCGATTATGGCTCGAGCTGGCAACCGATCACGCAAGGCATCCCCGCTCCGGCATTCTTGCGCGCTATTCGCCAGGACCAAAAGAGCAAAACGCTGCTCTTTGCCGGAACCGAATTGGGAACCTACGTCTCATTCGACGATGGCGATCACTGGCAATCCTTGCAACTGAACCTGCCGGTCACTTCTGTGCGCGATCTTGCCATTCATGACGACGACTTGGTCATCGCAACCCACGGGCGTTCCTTCTGGATTCTCGACAACATTACTCCTCTTCGTCAGGTAGCGGAGGCTCGAAAGGCGACTGGATCATGGCTCTTTCGCCCGGCCGTGGCCATTCGCATCGACAACGACTCGTTTTCAGGCACGCCGCTTCCGCCTGAAGAGCCCACGGCGGAGAATCCCCCGACTGGCGCAATGATCGACTATTACCTCAATTCGCCGGCGAAAGACGTAAAACTTGAGATTTTCGACTCGCAGGATAAATTAGTGAGCAGATTTTCGTCCGAAGATCAAGTCCCGGTGAAGCCTGCGCCACTCCCGATTGCCGAACGCTGGTTCCGTGAACCTAAAGCCTTGCGCAAAACTCCCGGTCTGCATCGTTTCGTGTGGAATCTCGCATGGGGCGGTTCCCGAGGACCGGCCGCAGACGAAGACGGGGATCTTCGCAACCCGAATGGACCAAGAATAGCACCGGGCAGCTATCAGATTCGGCTTACAGTAGACGGACACTCCCAGAGTCAAACGCTGCATCTCGTCATGGATCCGCGCTCGCCGGCCACTCCAGAGGTGCTGGCGCAGCAGTTCCAATTGGGTAAAGAGATATTTTCCAAAACCCTGGAGGCGCACCGCGCTTTGGCCGAGATAAGCTCGCTTCAAAAGCGGCTTGCGGAGGTGGAGCAAGGGCCTGCCGGACAAGTGGCACAATTTAAGCCGGCGTTGACGGAAGTGCGGTCCTCGCTGAACAAGATCGTTGCCACCACCGAAAGGACGCTGCCACAAGGTCCCGGACTGCGAGATGCCTACGCCGGTTTAGCCTCCGCCCTGCGAGTCGTCGAGAGTGGCGATCGCCCCGTTCCCACGCAGGCAGTCTCCGTTTACAGGCAGTCGAGTCAACAAGTCGATGCCTGTATTCGCGAATGGGCAGAATTTAAGCAGGTGAAGCTGCCACAGTTTAACCAGCAACTCCGCCGAGCTAATCTGGCACCGATTACGCTTGGCAAAGAAGAGCAAGGATCCGAGTAGATCCCACTTCCTCTGCCGACCCGAGTACCGCCCAGTTCTTGAAAAGTCGACTGTCAATGCTTGAATCCGGCGGGAGTCGAAAGCTGTCTAAGCCATGGAAGGAATTTCACATGAAACGACTCGAATTATGACGGTGGCAGTACTGGTCGCAAAGCGCATGGGGGCTACGTGTGCCGCGCCCGCAGCAGGTGGAGAACACGCCAGCCAGTGACAATCGAAAGGAGCAGTCGCAAATGCCAACGGAAAAGGTAATCATGCTGATTGAAGCGAAGATTCAGCCGCCGCGCCGCGCCGAGCTTGTCGAGGCGGCCCGCCAATACCTGCCGCTGGTGCGCGCCGAACCAGGCGTGGAGGCGTTTTACCTGACCGTGCGAAAGGACGACCCCAATACATTTATTTTTTACGAGATTTACAGGTCCCAAGCTGCACAGGATTTTCATCTGCAACAGGACTTTACTAAGAAATTCCTGGCGACGCTAAAAAACGCGCAGGCTGGAGAGCGAGTGCGAACAAATCTTATCGAATTGGCCGCGGAAGCACGGGTGCAAACCGATTAAGGCATGAAATCCAAAAATATCGATCTCTCGAGTGGACCGGTTGAGCGTAACAAATCTCCCGATCTGGACGCGTTCTTCGACGGGCGCCGAACTTCCGCACTTCCTGGTAATGAAATTCGAAAACCGGAAAGTGGTCGGACGAGCAGGCCGCGACAGGCGGAAATCTGATTCGGTTCATTAGAGCTTAAACTTGCCTCCACAGGAGGCGACAGGGTAGAAGAATTCTTCCCCGACGGCCTACTTGGGCCAGTTTTGAAGTGATAGTCGTTGGCCGTTTTTGGCCGGTGGTGTAGTGCGAAGTCGACGAGCCTGGCGGTCAGACGGTAGAAAGTTGCTGTCGCAGGTGTGTGATGTCGTCTTGCCTTTCCTTCACAAACCAGTCATCAAGCTCTGGTAGGTATTCCCGCTGAAACTCAATAGGCAAATGGAAGAAGTCGGAATGAATGTTGCGTCGGCAGCGCGAGGCGCCGCAGCGACAGAGCCATATAGTATCGCCGCCGCCGTTAACGGAGTAATCATAGGTAACCTCATCCCGTGTTTGGATCTCACGGCGCGCAATCACGAAGCGTTCGCCGTTCACGGTCTTGACATACGTGTTCGGGTCGCATGAATGATTAATGTACCGCTCCGGCGGTTGCATAAGAACGACCTTACCCGCTTCGAGGTAATCGCAATGACGCTCTTGCTCATCAGCTGTTAGAGGTGTATCTCTGCCTACGACCCGCGAATCGTCGATTGCGAGAATGACATCGTTGCTCTGGAATGGCCGTGCAGCAAAAACGCCAAGCCCTTCGATATCAGAGGGGTTTACGACCACACTGTCCATCGTGCCAAGGAAAATATCACACTGCCATGCCAAGCGGCGTCGGCGAGCGGAAGTTTGACCGGACGGTCGGTCAGGTCGGGAGCGTTCAAGTGCGGGTTGCTGGGGTACGACATGTTCTCAGGGAGATGTCGGCGTGATCGCGCCAGAGCAGCCCGATCCAGGCTGACTTCGACGTTCTGCCGAGCCAGAAAAATCGACCCACAAACGCGCCGACCAGTTTCGGCTTTGACAGCGAGATGCCGCGGGAGGATCATTGACAGTGGGTTTGGGGCTTTAGTCAACGCTTGGCACTCTGAAGGTTGTGATGTCTTGCAAGACGTGCCAATCCGCGAATCAGCGTGAATTTCCCGCCGAGATTGATGTCCATTTTCCCGGTTCTGAAAATTTCACGCAGGCCACAGTCTGGGTATTCCCAAAGCTTCTAGTTTGTTTGGACTGCGGCTTTGTGGAATTCAAGATTGAAAAAGCCGAGCTTAAACGGATTAGAGACCGTGATGTTCCGGCTCACCCGCCGGGGAGGAGAGCCGTTTAGCGCGGTCGGGTTGATTTCCCTCGCCCAGGGCAGCGGTGATAGCAGGTATCAGCTCAGTCGCGGCGTTTAGCTTCAGTACGTATCCCTGCGCGCCCGTTGCCAGAGCCGCGTTCACGACTTCGCTATCGGCGTTCTGAGTCAAGAATACAATTCTCGAACCGGAAGAAGCTTGCTGGATTTTTGTCGCGGCTTCGATTCCGTTCAGGCTGGGCATTCCAATATCCAGCAGGACAACGTCTGGTCGCAATTCTGTGGCTTTCTCGACTGCTTGCAACCCGTCGGATGTCTCGAAGATGATGTGCCAATCTGGCCGAGCTTCCAAAAAGTAACGAACTTGGACTCTCCACTCTGCAAAATCATCCGCCACGAGAATACTGACCCTGGTGGGATCAAGAACAGACAAAGAAGAGTAGCTCGACATGCAGTTCTCCCTCAATCAACTGCGAAAATACACACTCCACCATCCGCGATCCTGATCGCTTGCGCTACAGCGCATTCTGTCACGGCAGCATGCTGGTTCTTGGGGCGTTCGGCAGCTAGTATCGGTGTCGCGGTGCGGCCTGTCAATGGATGTTCGGAAAAAGAACTAATGGGCAGGACACAGAAACGGAAGCGGATGCGGCAGCTGCCATCGGCCGTAGTATGCCTTTGGTGCTCGGGTAATCGGACTCGGCCGCATCGACACCGCCAGCTTTTGTTTCCGAACCTCCGCCCTGTGCGCCGATCTGCACGCATATTGACAGGGATGGAGAACACACATTCTCGTATAAGACAGATTCCTGAGCAGACCCAGCACACGCTATGCTCGGCCGTTCCCAGATCAACGTCGGATTCCCGAATCCACCGTCAGCTCGCCTGGAAATTCGCAATCTACGTTCCGTAACCTTTGCGCGACGGCAAAGGCACTGCTGGTGTCGCGAAACCAACGAATACTAAGGCGATGGCCCGCGCACTTCTTCATCCGGGTGCAGGATAGTGCGACCTTCCTGGTCATGGTGAAAACCAACCGGGAGGGGAACCGCCGGCTCTCCGACCCGGTGCACAAGGGACAGTCAGCGCGAACTGCGTTTGAAGGCGGAGAACCCTTGGGGTGGGTGGAGATTCAGCGGACTTGGAAACTTGTTGATCGAGCCAATCACGGCTGCCTGATGGCAGCGATGGCCCTAGCGCGTGCCGACAAGCGAATGATGAAGTTGATCCGGGCATTTCTGGAAACCGGCGGGAATTGACGATGGCTTAGTGAGTCCGGTGCGGGTAGTCTGCTGTTACCTTTACGTTCCGATCTGGCCTATGTGGGCAACGAACGAGCAGGACCACGAGAGTGTTACACGCTTCCCCACGCATCATCTCACGGTCTGGCAAGACCAGGAAAAAAGGAAGCTTCTAGCATTCAGCTTCAACTGCTAGGTGCGGGAAGTGTAAAAGCAGGAGCCATACAGCGAAGTGGGAACCGCGGAGTTGGGAAAAAGACCGACGTGAGCTGCCCGCTCACGCTAATAGCCGAAAGAGTGCGTTTATCAGATTCCGCAGGGGATCGCGGGGGAACAGAGAAGACCTGTCCGGCATCATTTGCCAAGGTTCACGCAGAAGGGCAGAGGTCACGGGTGGCAGGGTGCCGATCGCCGCCGATTGCAAGAAGCAGACCAACCAACAAACGTCCGACTCCTGTCGAGCGCCGATACAGGCTCGGCCTGCCGCACATTAGAGCATCCTTAATTTAAACTTACTGGAACTAGTTGCACAACGAGAGGCAAGATTGATTGGACTGCTCGAGTCAGCCCACGTCAACAGATTCAGGTTATGGATGGAGTAGCCGGGGGCGTCTGGGTCGTGAGCCGCGGTAGTGAGCAACACGGGCGATCACTTCTGTACCGAGTACAAGACCGGGACAGAGCCATATCTTTCACTTTATTTTCGAGGGTCGGGTGGGACGACAGGACGACAAGCGTTAACTCGACAAACGTATCGGAAAACCCGCGCATGCCAGATCATGCTTCGGCGCCAGAATAGATGTAACGTATGCGGCCGAACTGTCGCTCCTGCTGTAACACTCGCCCCAGACTAAGCAGCGTGTATTGTGCTCCACATTGAGGACAAGTCTCATAAGGAGTATCACTTAGCGTATTGCACTCAACACATAGGACAGCCCGGTCTAGCGCGATTGTGTTCATTGCGTCACCCATCGTAGGTCTGGAGTCACGTTAACAGCCTGCTGACGTATGCCGAGCATGCAAGGCTCGCCAACTGGGTCGGTACATTACCGGAGCAAGATGTAGATGGGACCTGTCAAAACTAACAGGGTAACGTAATGGCTAACGGTGGGTTCGGATAAGCTCGCTCTGCGACTGGTCTCCTTGTTGGAGAATTCTAAAGACGCGAATAACCCAGGTAAGCGCTTCAGTTTCGGGAATCGCTGTTGGACTGTTTCAAGTCTTCTATTCGGTCTCATAACTGCGCGATGCGCTGACGAAGCTCCAGCGGCTTTGCGGGAGACCCTGGCCGACGAAGCCATGGCGATGCCACGCCGAATCGGTCGAAAAGCAGTGTGCCGTCCGGGTCGCCTCCCAGTGTAGGTAGACACGGAAGTCATTGACGGTGGGGATGGTGGTCTCGGCGCGCGAGCCACTGCCCAGAGCGGTGAATGCGGTCGTAAAGCTTCACAGAATTGCCGTTGACGCAACGTTTGATGGGTAGCCTTGGACGACTCAAGTCATTGACGACTTTCTCCAAGAAATACTGGTGAGCCTGACCACTCAAGGGGATATCTTTTTTTCCAGGCACATACTATCCGGAGTGGAAAAGGTGGTTATGGCGTGGTGCGCCAAGCGGGGTAGAGCCGTCGCAAGTTGCCGTTCGGCGGAAGACGATATCGACTGCCATTCGCTCCAGTAAGTGAACCGGTACTTGCGATAGACTGCGCTGCGATTCCAGTTTTTTCCCCGATTGTGGGTGGATCTAAAACTCTAGCACGGCTCGACACTGCTAGCACGCAAACCAGTCCCGGCTCGATTCCATCTTTAAGGCCCTGAGCCAGCCACCGAAAGAACGCCTTTCTGCTTGCATCAAGAACCGGCTG
>Ga0126370_10000516_pt1 | contig 16098 bp, 17 predicted proteins | sample PanSoiMetaPlot_3_FD_92586 | JGI IMG/M metagenome (GOLD analysis project Ga0126370, IMG submission 92586) | Tropical forest soil microbial communities from Panama - MetaG Plot_3 | ecosystem: Environmental > Terrestrial > Soil > Tropical forest > Bulk soil | place: Panama | collected 2016-02-17 | reverse complement strand
CGGGAACGGGCGTCATATTCTGGTGGCTGGCTCCGAACCTGGCCTCAGGGGAGGGGCGAGACTTTTGAGGCTGGCCGCGCGGTGATCCTGTCGATCGGAGTACCGCGCGGCGAGAAGCAGTAGCGTAGATCGACTATCGACGTAGACGCCTGCGGCTGAGGGTTTCCGGACGTGGGTTCGATTCCCACCGCCTCCACCAACTCAATGAAGTCGAACCGCCCTCCGGGTCCTGAATCGACTCCAGGACCTGCGGGGCGGTTTCGGTTTGGTAGGGGCAAGTCACGCCCGGGCAAACCCAGCCCGCTAGGGGAAGTCAGAGTCGTCACATGACGTCTAGCACAGATTCAACCGGCCGATTCTTTGGTAAGCTTCGCCTGCGCGCTCAAGCCCAGCTTCCTGAGGAGCGCGATCATCGTCTCGCGCTCCGCGCGCGTCAGGCCGTCTGCGGCGGCGTCGAGCATTGCCCTGTGCCGATCGAAGATGCGCGTGATAAGCGTGCGGCCGCTGCGAGTCAGGGACACCTGCTTGGCGCGGCGATCGTCGGCGTCTGCGGACCGCTCGACGAGGCCGCGCGCTTCGAGACGGTCGACGGCGGTGGTGATGCTCCCGCTGGTCAGATCGATGCGCCGGCCGATCTCGTTGACCAGCATCGGACCTTTGTGCAGCAGCGCCTCGAGGATGGTGAAGTCGGAGAAGCCGAGGTCGTGCGCGGCGATGCTCCGGTGCGCGTGGCGCGCCATCGTGCGGTGCGCCTTCATGAGCACGAGGTACAGGTGCGTTCCCGAGCTATCGGCCATCGTCACCTCGTTGTGCCCGCGCGTGCGGCGTCAGCCGGCGGGCAGCGCTTCCAATCTCGCACGCGCACCGGCAAAGCCGCTACCGATCACTCACTTGCCGTAGGCCTGCGCGATCTGGCCGACGAGCTTCGCCCAGGGCATGTCGATGGCGCCATACACTGCGCCCGCCTCTGGCCGCGCGTTGTCTTTCAGGATCTCAACCATCAAGGTCGCGTAGTCCGAGACGATAACGCCTGCTTGTAGCATGCGCAGAAACCCAACTTGCCGCTTGGTTTCGCTGAACGTTCCGCAGGCATCGACGGCGACGTAGGCGTCCAGCCCCTTGCCGACTGCGGTGATTGCCGGGAGGGCGGCGCAGACCTCTAGAGAGATGCCCGCGAAGATCAGCTTCTTGCGGCCAGTCGCCTCGATCGCGTGAGCCACGCGCGCATCGTCGAAGGCATTAACGCAGGATCGGTCGATGATCTGTATCCCGGGCAGCGCCTCGATCAGCTCGGGAAAGGTTGGACCCCACATGCTGTCGCGCGCCGTTGTGGTGACGATGATCGGGAGCTTCAGTGCTTTCGCAGCTTTGGCCAGGGCCACGACGTTGTGTTTCAGCTCGCCAGTCGAATAGTCACGAACGCCGGTCATAAGGCCGACCTGGTGGTCGACGAGGACGAGCGCAGCGTTCTCGGACGTCAGCGGCTCGTAAGCGCGATTTCTATCTGACATCGGTCTCTCCTTCCGTGAGGCCTCGATGGACTGATTGAGTCGATGTTCCGCGAGCGCCAGGCTCTCCCGCGTCCCGCGTTATATCTTCACATAAAGACTCTTGATGTCAAGGAACATGTCGGCGATCGATCTGCGCCACGGCACCGACAGGCCGTCGGCGCGCATCGAAATGTTGTATGAAGCCGAGCGGCAGCTTCGGTCCGGCCAGACCGGTGGCGGTGTCCGTGGGCGGCAGTTGGAAGCACGATGTCCTTAGACCCGGCCCGATTTGTCGTAGCGATTGCGGTTCTAGCCCAAGACCGTTGCGTTTTCATCCCAACGTGCTCATGGGCAACGCGCTTCAGCACCGCGCCATGTATGAACAGCAACTGTCGCATCGTCCGCAGGCGAACGCACGAGCCTGCAGGCGCGTCCACCGCCGCCCACCGCGGGCAGGGGGCCGAGCCGACGAGTGCGAAGGCCCGACGTGCTCGAATGCCGTCATGCGTCTCAGACCTACGCTGAAAAGCTCTGGCGTCTAGTGCTCTGCTCCTGAAGATCCGTAAGACGATCACGAGCTGGGAATTCCATCTCACGTTTGCGCCCACTTCTGCGTCTACAGAGCGTGGAGTGACAACGCCCACGGGCAAAGGACCGGTCAGGACAGGGAGAGGTGCCTTGAGGAGTCCCGATCAACAGTGAATGGATCCCGAACATTACGAGAGGAGACAACAATGTCGGAAGAGAACAAGAAGATCGTCGGACGTTGGTTTACCGAATTCTGGGGTAACCCGTGGAACCCTGCCGTCGTCGACGAACTTGCGGCTCCAGACATCCGCTTCGAATACTCGATGCATGCGCCCCGCCGCGGCCGCGAGGACGTGAAGCAGTTCGCCACCGAGTTTCGCGCGGCCTTCCCTGACCTGAATTTCTGGGGCACCGCCGATCTCATCGCCGAGGGCGACTATGTGGTCGGGCAGTGGGAAGGCGGTGGGACGCACACTGGAAAAGCCTTCAGCGATCTGCCCATCGGTTCCCTGCCGGAGGGCTCGGGCAAGAAGATCCGTTTCACTGGAACCTCCGTGCTCCGTGTGAAAAACGGCCTGATCACCGAGGAGCTCGGCATCGATGACGGAGTGACCGTGCTGAAGCAACTCGGCCTGATTCCCAAGGCCTAACGGACCAGGCGTCCGGGCGTGCGTCGTACGCACGCCGGACGCCTCTATTCATCACCGATCGATTCACAGGGGGACGACCATGACGCGCGAAAGCTGCTTCTGTGGCTGGGTAGGGGAGCTCGAGGACCGGGAACCGGTTTACGCGGGCGCTGGGGAATGGGGGCTGCGCTGCCCCATGTGCGGCCACCTCGATCGTCCGGAGACCTGGTCGGAGGCGGCCCGCGCTTGGACATTGGCCGAGGCCGCACGGCGGCGCGAGTGCACAGTAGGATAGATATCGCATCGGACGCCCTACAACGGGCTTCTTGAGGCGGAGGTCCGCTCCCCCGTTCGCCTCTGCAGCTGGATGATTTCTGAGAGGCGATCTCACATTTGGAGCCGCCGGAGCGTTTACCAGCGAGATGAGCACGGCCCTGCCGCCTTTCGAAGAGATCGTGACCACGCACGGGCCGACCGTGCTCCGGGTGTGCCGGGCCGTCCTCGGGCCGATGGAGGCCGATGATGCGTGGTCGGAGACGTTTTTGGCAGCGCTACGGGCGTATCCGGCCCTTCGACCGGGCAGCAACGTGGAGGCCTGGCTGGTCACGATCGCGCACCGGAAGGCCATTGACCAGACCAGGGCCCGGGCCCGTCGCCCGCTCCCGGTCGACCCCCTCCCGGAGCGCCCCGGCCCGAGCGAGCAGGACCGACGGGACGGGGATCTGTGGACCGCCATGCAAGCTCTACCGTTCAAGCAGCGGGTGGCGGTGGCATACCACTACGTCGTCGGGATGCCATACGCGGACGTGGCCGCGCTCCTCGGTGGCACTCAGGACGCCGCCCGGCGAGCGGCCGCTGACGGCATCGCCGCACTACGCAAGACCTATGGAGGCCTACGCTGATGACCACACACGAGCCGCGCGAGCCGGGGCGGAGCGACCTCTTCGTCACGCTGCCGGCCATCGACGAGGAGACCACGCGCAGGCTACATGACCGTCTCGTCCACGAGGCCCAGACGGCGGGACTCCTCGATGTCGCCTACCGCACCATAGACTCCCCTGTCGGGCCGCTCCTGCTCGCGGCGACTGCGAAGGGATTGGTGCGCGTCGCCTACGGGTGCGAAGACCACGAGCAGGTTCTCGAGCGTCTGGCTCGAGACCTCAGTCCTCGCATTCTGCACGCGCCCGCGCGCCTCGATGCAGCGGCGAAGGAGATCGACGAGTACTTCGCCGGGCTCCGCCAGGTGTTCGACCTGCCGGTGGACTTCAGTCTCGCGCGCGCGTTCCGCCGACTGGTCCTGACGCGTCTGCGCGCGATCGGCTACGGACAGACCGCCAGCTACGCGGCCATCGCGGTCGCGGTCGGCAACCCGAAGGCGGTGCGTGCGGTTGGGACCGCGTGCGCGACCAACCCCCTCCCCGTTGTCGTGCCCTGCCACCGCGTGGTGCACAGCGATGGCTCAATCGGCCAGTACGTCGGCGGCGTCGACGCGAAAAAGACCCTACTCATCTTGGAGGGCCGCCGGTCGACTGAATCTCAGTGACTGAACTGAGTCAGCCGAGCCAGTCTTCGAGGCGCAGCAGCGCCCAGATCATCGGGAGATCGCCGAACCGCGGCTTGGCGTGAGCGGGCGCGGAAATCCGAGTGCGGACGGCCGTCTGATCCCGCGCCTGACTCGGCCCACACCAGGCCGCCCGGCCGACTGAACAGGGCCAGTCGAGACGCTCGCACCCGCGCTCGGCCCGGCGGTATCAACGCACGTCACGTTTGCCCGTCCTGCGGCGTTTACCCGGTGGGAAGAAAGACAGAGCCGAGGCGACGGAGCGTTTCCCCCAGGGAGGAACTGATGAGCGACAAGGCGACAATGATGCAGGAAACGATCGAGGCATTTGCGGATCTGCGCACGATGCTCGATGGGTTGACGGAAGAGCAGGCAAGCCGCATTCGGCTCGGCGTGTTGGGCGTACGGGACTTGGTGATTCAGTGGCCGAGGATGCTTTGCCGGTGGGGTGGTCCGATTTCGCAAGCGGCCGAGAGGGCCGAGAGTATCCACAAGGCACGTATGTTCTGCGCGCCCGGCTCCTTCTGGGGGCTGAGAAATCCGGACGATCGGAACGGTACTTGATCAACTCCGCTGGGGACGCCGACGCTGGTAGAGCAGCCCCGGCGTCCTCGCGGGCTGGACATGGCTGGTCAGATCCGGGGATCCGGCCTCGAGTATTACGCCGGCGGCGCTGCGCGCAAGCAGTTCTGCCGGAACAGGAACGCTCGACCATGTGAAACGGACCTCACGAATGGGCGCCTCGGCACGTTTACGTTACGTGAGCCAGAAGCATTCGGAGCACGCGAAAGCGATGAGCTATCCGCGAAATGCTGAACGCGTGATCCTGGGCCGAGGGGGGCGTGACATCACGAGTCTCCCGCGGCGGATCTCGAACGAGACTGCTGGAAGGCTACGCAGACTTGAAGCGCCGCTTGTCGATCTGCAGCGCCTTGATCTTCGATTCCAGCGTCGAGGCGGGCACACCAAGGCGCCCCGCGGCGCCAAACGGTCCGGACACGCGGCCCTTGCTGTCGGTCAGCGCCGCCTCGATGGCGTCCTTTTCGTGGGTGGCCAGCGTGCCAGTGGAGAGGCTGGCGACCGCTGGGGTCTCCGACCGACCGGAGAGCCATCGCTCATCGATCGAGAGTGTGTCCGAGTCGCATACGATCACCGCGCGCTCGATGACGTTCTGCAGCTCGCGGATGTTGCCCGGCCAGTCGTACGACTGAAGCAGCTGCGAGGTCGCCTTGGTGAGGCCGCAGATTCGCTTGCCGGCGCCCTTGGCGTAGCGATGGATGAAATATTCGACGAGCAACGGAATATCGGGTCGGCGTTCGCGCAGGGCAGGCACGTCTAGTGGGAACACGCCGAGACGATAGAAGAGGTCTGCGCGGAAGCTGCCGTCCGCAACGGCTGCTTTCAAATCTCGATTCGTTGCAGCAATCACGCGGACGTTCACGCGAATCGGGGTGCTGCCACCGACCCGTTCGAATTCGCGCTCCTGCAGCACGCGCAACAGCATGATCTGGGTTTCTGCAGGCAGCTCGCCGACCTCGTCGAGGAAGATCGTTCCACCATCAGCCAGCTCGAACCGGCCTTGACGTCGCTGCAGGGCCCCGGTGAACGCGCCCTTCTCGTGGCCGAACAGCTCGGACGCGATGAGGGACGTGGGAATCGCGGCACAATTCACGGCGACGAAGGCCCGAGCCGAGCGGGGCGATCGTTTGTGGATGGCCCGGGCGATGAGCTCCTTCCCAGTACCGGTCTCACCGCTGATCACCACGGTGGAATCAGTCGGCGCCACCTTAGAGACTTGCGACAGGACCGTCCGAAGCGGCGGCGAGGATCCGACGATTTCCTCGAACATCGAAGAGCGATCGACCTCTTCGCGCAACGCGAGGTTCTCCCTTCGAACACGGTCTTCGGCTCGCTTGAGGTCGTCGATGTCCGTTCCCGTGGCATACCAGCGGATGATGTGGCCCTCATGGTCCCGGACCGGGATGTAGCGGATCAGAAACCAAAGATATTGGCCGTCTTTGCGGCGCGCCCTCAGCTCGGCTTCGAACGGTTCACCCCGTTCGAACGCCTGGCGGCGTGCCGCCCGGACCCTCGCCACGTCATCGGGATGGAAACGCCGAACCCGAGAGTCACCCGCCTTTATCTCTTCGAGACTGAGTCCTGTGAAGTTCAGCACGAAGGCATTCGCGGCGAGAGTACTTCCATCCGAACCCAGGATCGTGATGGCGTGCGGAATGGCGTCGATTGTCCGCCGAAGCTCTTCGTCGGCGGCGGCAAGATCCTCACTCCTCGCCACCGGCTTGTGGAGCTCCTCACGTAGGAGGACGTTCTCGCTCTGGATCTGTGAGTACCGATGCGCGTTGTCCAGCGAGATGGCGGCCTGGGATGCCAGCAGCGTGAGAAGCCCGACCCGGGACGGCGTGAAGATGTGGGAAGCGAGGGGGTCCTCGAAATAGAGCGCGCCAACGGGAGTACCCTCCTTGACGAGGGGCAAGCACAGCAGCGATCGGATGCGGTGCTCCGCCAGATAGGCGTCGGAGGAGAATTGGTTCGGGGCGCTTGCGTCGTCCAGCACGATGGGTTCTTGCGTCCGCAGCACGAACTTCACGATCGTTTCTGGCAGACTCGATGGATCGGGGAGCGTGTCGAGTCGACGCACAACGATGGCGCCCCGCTGCGCCGCCGCCTCCGCCTCGACCCGGGCGCCCTCGGCTCGCCGGACGATGAGAACCCCTCGCTCGACACCGGCGTGCTGGATCGAGGTCCGCATCAAAGTTTCGACGAGCTTGTCGGTCAGGAGTTCGCCGGAAATGGCACGCACAGCCTGGATCACCGTCGCCGCGTCGATTCCTGTTGCCGCTGGGCTTCCCGCCGGCGGCTGCCTGTCTGGCTCATGCCTGACATCTGCCAGGACGAACTCGGAGTGTTTGGGGAACACGTCGAAGTCCTTAGCCGATAACGACGTCGTCATCGCTACACCTCTTGCCGGCAATGTACGATCCACGCCAGCCCGAATCGTGATCGCTCGGTAGTCTTTTGGTAAAGACTTCGTGTTCGCCGGGTGCTGTCATGTCGTGCCCCCTCGTGTCAGTCGATCTGTCGCGAGGAGCCGGCAACAATCGTGCCGGTGCCGGAGGTCGTGACGCGGGCGAGCCTAAGAGTGTGTTTTATCTGGAAGTAGGAATCTTGACGGCGAGAGAGGGCACGATCTGAGCCGCGTCCGATATTCGGACGCCGACCGAAATCCGGCCGGTGCGGACCGAGGGACGTCTATCAGTCTTGCTGGCGTGCCTGGCGAAGAGTCGGGTTCAGCCCGTACTTGTCGATTTTGAGGTAGAGCGTGCTCTTCGAGATTCGCAGGTCTTTGGCCACCATCGTTAGGTTGCCGTGGCACCGCCCGATCGCCGTGTGGATGGCGTCGCGCTCGACGGCGTCGAGATCCCGAACCGCGGGGGATTCCGCCGAGACGCTGGGACCGCGTCCCGTGGCAGCGGCCGAGAGAACAATCTCCTCCGGAAGCGCGGCGGCAGTGACGGCGTCATCGTTGGTCAACATCACCATGCCTTCAACCACGTGTCGCATTTCGCGCACGTTTCCGGGCCAGGCATATCGCTCGAGTGCCTCGATGACGTCCGCCTCGAAGCGTTTCATCGAGACGCCGTGGCGGTGCGACACCTCCCGATTGAAATGCTCGACCAGCTCGGCGATGTCCTCCTTGCGCTCGCGCAGGGCGGGGATGCGGAGCGTCGTGACCGATACCCGGTAGAACAAGTCCTGGCGAAAACGACCGGCAACCACCTCCGCCCGGAGATCCCGGTTGGTTGCGGCGATCAGCTTGAACCGAACAGTGCGCGGCTGGCTCGCCCCAAGCGGATACAGCTCTCCGCCTTCGAGAACGCGCAAGAGGTATGGTTGCAGGTCGAGCGGCATCTCGCCGATCTCATCGAGGAACAAAGTCCCGCCGCGAGCCGCCTCGATTTTCCCGATCATTCCGGACCGCTTGGCGCCCGTGAATGCACCGTCGACATACCCGAACAGCTCGCTCGCCAAGGTGTCGCGCGGCAGCCCACCGCAATTCAGTGCGACGAACGGCCCCGACGTGCGCTGCCGACCCTCATGGATGGCGCGCGCGAACATCTCCTTGCCGACCCCAGTCTCGCCCTGTAACAACACCGGCACATCGAGATCCGCCAGGTGCTTCGCCTTCTCGAGGGCTTGTCGTAACGCTGCGCTCCGGCCGATGATGGGGCCCAGCGTGGTACTGGTCTGCCCGACGGGAAACGTCGAGGCGCGGGTGTCGACGATTCGCCGAGCGGGTTCTCGCCGGAGTGAATCCGGAAGGACTACGACTGTTCCAAGCGGCTGACCCCGGCGCATCACCGGCTGCACCCACTCGGGCCGTAACCAATCGGGCAGCCGGGCGTTAGCGTGACCCGAGTCGATATCGAACGCCTCGACGCGATGTCCCGCACTCCAGTCGCCGCCGCCGAGGCTCGCCCGCGAGTGGCTGGTGAGGCCCTCCGTCTTCACGAGGCGCCCTTGCCGGTCGAACAGAATCACTGCGCTCGAAGCCGCTCTCGAAAGGCTTTGCAGGCCGACTTCCGCCAACCGCCAGCGCGATTCCATCTGCCGGGCGGCCAGGTCGGCTTCAATGCGACCAGCGGTCATCATGGCCAGCGCCAGCCAGCTGCCATGGAACCGACTGCTCAGTCCTGATACGTCGACGACGCCGAGAACTTCGCCGTCGGCGGGATTACGCACGACGACGGCCGAGCAAGACCACGGTTTGATTCCCGTACAGAAATGCTCGGTCGCATGAACCTGCACCGGCTCCTTGAGAGACAGGGCCGTGCCGATCGCGTTCGTACCGCAGACCAGCTCGTCCCAGTTCGCACCATTCACGAGGCGGACATCTTGAGCCGCCTCCAGCGTTACTGGATCCCCGGCGGTTTTGAGAATCACACCAGATGGATCGGTCAGGATCATCATCGTCCCCGACTCGGACAGAGATTCACGGACCTGCTCCATGACCGGCACGCTGACGTCGATCACTTCACGGAATCGGTGGAGGAGTCTGCCCAAGCCCTCGTCTGAGGTCAGTGATGGCGCGCGGGTCGTCGCGGGGTCAACGCCGGCGGAGTGGCACCGCGCCCAGGAGCGTTCGATCACGGCGCGGACCGTGTCGGCGGGAAGTCCCACGCCACACACGAGACGCTCCCAGGCGTTCATGACCTGGCTCTCTTGGAGCGGATATGGAAAACCAGGGGCAGCCTGTTTCGCAGCCATCCGACCCTTTCGGTGTCCTACGCGGAATGGGCCGTACGAGAGCCCGGCAATACTAGAGAGCGAGGTAACGTGACCATACGGTCATGAGAATGTCAATGCCCTGGCCGCATACTCATGCCCTCGAAGCGGTGGCCGCAACCTGATGCTCTGCACGAAGCGGCGGTCGACGATGGATGGCTAGCCAGCGCTGCCGAGCTGGAGAGACGTCGGCGAAATAAGAGCGGGGCGGAACGTCATCGCTCGCTCGGCCTGGCCACGGCTCTCGCCTCGGCAAACTCTCTCGTTGATCACGAACGTCTCCGCCAGACCTTCCCAGAAGCGCCGGCTGTCCGCGCGATCGTCGGGCTCGAAGCCCGATAACTCCCGGAACGAGCACCCATTCGATTCAGGGCACGCTACAGTCCACTGCTGACCGACCCGATGAGGTCGCGCATCCAGCGGTGAGCCGGGTGTCCATCGAACCTCCGGTGCCACAGCAACGACGTATGCACCGACGGGGATCTGAACGGCAGCTCACGAAGCTCGAGGGCGGCCTCCCGGGTGAGCGCCCGGGCGACTCGACGGCTCAGTGTTGCCACGAAGTCGGCCTTCGCAAGGACCGAGCCCGCCGAGAGATAGGGGAGGCGTAGCTCGATTTGCCGCTTCGTCCCGTGGGTGGCCAGCGACCGATCGATGAATCCGGTGTCGTCCCCGCTGGACGAAATCGCGGCGTGTCTCAGGGCTCCGAACGACGCGGTCGACAGCGGTCGTCGGCCCGCCGGATGGGTCCGTCGCATAACCGCGACGAACTCGTCCTCCAGCAATTTCGCGGTCGCAAACCGTTCGCCGACCTCGTCGAACGTCCCGATCGCAAAGTCGAGGTCGCCATGGTCGAGGAGCTCGAAGACGTCGAGGGTTCCGCTCGGCCGCAGATCGAGCTGTAGGCGAGGCGCCGCCGCGAACACCGTCGCGGCGAGCGGCGCGGCCAGGACGATCGCCGCGTAGTTGTTGACCGCGATCGAGAACCGTCGGCTCGCCTCAGCCGGGACGAAGGCCTCGGGCTCGAGCGCGCGCTGCATGTCCGCGAGGGCCTGGCGCAGCGGGAGCGCCAGCTGCTCCGCACGCGGCGTCGGCACCATGCCTTGCGGGGTGCGGATGAACAGCTGATCTTTCAGCAAGTAGCGCAAGCGGTTCAGCGCATGGCTCAGCGCCGGCTGGCTCATCCCGAGCTTCCTCCCGGCCCGCGTCACGCTTCGCTCCTGCATCAAGCCGTCGAAGACCACGAGCAAGTTCAAGTCGAAGGCTCGCCAATTCACGTGGTGCATCTCCATGTGACGACAATGAATTTGTCGCATTGTACCGCACGGCGTACGGTGCAGCTGTGAGCACAACCTGCAGCACCGGGAGGACCGTGATGGTCAGGACGGCGGGCGCCGCAAATCGACTCGACTCGATCGTTCCAATGCCGCCACGTACGCTCTGGGAGCTGTTTCTGGGGTTTCTCTCGATCGGTGCCCGTTCGTTCGGCGGCGTACTGCCTGCCGCGCACTCGATCATGGTCGAGAAGCGACACTGGCTGACGCCAACCGACTTCGTCGAGACGTGCGCGTTATGCCAGATCCTCCCGGGACCGAACATCGGCAACGCGTCGATCGTGCTCGGCCGGCGCTGGTTCGGCATCCGCGGCGCGGTCGTCGCGTTCTTGGGCCTCTTCGCGCTGCCGTATCTGTGGGTCCTCACGCTCGCGATGCTGTACATGCACTGGGGCGCGCACCCGTCGGTGTCGGCTGTCGTGACCGGTGCCGGCGCGGCGGGAGCGGGATTGTTCATCGCCACCGCCGTCAAGCTCGGTCGGCCGATTGCCGGCAAGCCCGCGGCCCTGGCATTGATCGCCGGGTGCTTCGTCCTCGTGGCGATCGCCCGTATGTCACTCGTCATCGTCATGCCGATCGCACTCACCGTGGGGATCCTTTTCTCCGCGCGAGGCCGGCTGTGATTCTCGTCCAGCTCGGGCTGTACTTTGCGCTTCTGTCGCTGCTCACGTTCGGCGGGCTGGGCCCCGTCATCCCCGAAATGCAGCGCTACATCGTCGACGTGAAAGGCTGGATGACGCCGGGCGATTTCATGCAGCTCTTCGCCATGGCGCAGACGGCACCGGGCCCGAACGTTCTCGTCACCAGCCTGATCGGCTACCGGGTGGCCGGCGTGGCGGGCTCGGTCGTCGCACTCCTGGCGCTGTGCTTGCCCACGGCGGCGATCGCGTGGGCGGTCTCCGGTCTCTGGGACCGCTTTCGCGAATCACCGTGGCGCGGTGTGATCCAGCGCGTCCTCACGCCGCTCCTGGTCGGCCTGATGTTCGCAGCTGGCTACACGATCGCGACGCCTCACGCGCCCGACTGGCGATTGTGGCTGATCGCGCTGGTGACAGCCGCGGGCATGCTGACGACGCGCGTGAACCCCGTATGGCTGCTGGCCGGCGGAGCCGTGCTCGGCGGCGTCCTGCTGTGAAGCGAACCTGGGTATGAAGACAGGACAGGGACGCCGACCCGTTCGTTGGCCGCACCGTCATTCCATCCTGCACGCGAATGACCTGTTCGTCTCCAGTAGGAGCGACTGGGGGATCGTGAGACCCAACGACTTTGCGTCGACAAACATTCTGCCTGGCCGCTGTCGACATGACGGCCAATTCGGCCATAGAGTTTGCAAGGAGTGTGAGGAGACACAAGCCTTTACAAAGGAAGACCCCGGCCCCGCGGGAAGGACCGTGCTGCATCGGTCGAGGCATTCAACATGTCGCATCGAATCGGGAGGCTGCGAAAGTGAGCAATCCAACTGTGGGCGACGCAGCAATCGCCGTAGTTCGCCGGAACACCGAGGAAGTACAAGGCAAAGGTAACTGGCGTGTGTTCGACGAACTGTTCGCCGATGATTTTGTCGACCATACGCCGCAGCCTGGCACGACACCCGACAAGGACGGGGTGCGAGTGCTGTACAAGCGCCTGCGTGCCGCGTTCCCCGACTTCCGTCCCGAGATCCACTGGCAGGCGGCCGCCGGCGACCTCGTGACCACCTACAAGACCTATCACGGCACCCACCAAGGAGAATTCCTCGGTATTCCGGCCACAGGGAAGAAGATCAGTTTCTACACCGTCGACGCCATGCGGGTCGTCGACGGCAAGATCACCGAGCATTGGGGCGTCGCGACCCTGCTCGACCTGATGCAGCAGCTCGGCGTCGTCCCTTCTCTAGGAGGTCAGCGATGACCAGGGTCACCCTCGTGCCAGGATGGGTCTGATGAACACCCAACTTTTTGCACTCGCGACCGCCCTCGCCGCCGGATCGTTCATGGCGAGTGACGTCCGGGCACAGGCGAACCGGCCGCTGATCCCGGAGATCGTGGATGTCACGCACGCCACGAAGAAGTCGGCGGCGTTCTTCCATTCGCTCCCTCGGCTGGTCCTTCTACACGCATGGCGCGCTCAGGGACGTGTACGTGGAGTACATGCCTAAGTGGCCGGCCACGGGTTGTCCTACCCGACCCGGATATTGGGCGCTGAGCGCCGCGTCCACCGATACTTCCTAGCGCTTCGCTTTCTCGTCCGGCGCCTTCCCGGCGGAGCGGATCGAGATCACCTTGTTGAGCATGTCGAACCAGAAGGGCGCGCCGAGCGAGATGGCGAAGGCCGTCAAGAGCCATCCCGGGATGGCCGTCCTCCAGTCGAAGTCCTTCGACTTCCAGCCGAAGCCGATCGCGACGCCGAGTCCCTGGACCTTGTTCAAGCCGTCCTGAACGGCCGTCACCCGTGTGCCGAGCTCATTGGTCAGCTCGTCGGCCGTCTGGCCCTGCGACTGCCGCGATTGACCGCCGGTCGCGAGCGGCTTCTTGGCCTCTTCCTGCGCCAGGGTCACCAGCGAGGCGCGTAGCGCGGAGTCGTTCGACAGACGCTTGACGATCGCGATGCTGTCGGCGTTGAGGCCGACCGTGATCACGAGCGCGATGGCCATCACGATCAGCTGGACTTTGCGCTTGTACCAGCCGGTGACCCGATCCATCTGACCGTTGAACCATCCCTCGAGCGCGTGCTCGAATGCGTCGAGCCGCTGCTCGCTCTCATCCATCAGGAGCGTCAGGGACCGCCTGAGATCGCCATCGGGCAGCTTCGAGACGCCCGTCCTGACGTCGTCGATCTTGCGCACGTCGGAGATCTTGGCGGGTGCGATGAGGTCGAGGACGGTGACGGCGAAGGCGCGCGAGGGGATGTACGAAGGCTTCCGAGTGCCCGGTCCGAACCACTGATTCGGCGAGAAGGCCTTGATCAGAGGATTGGCGAAGAAGCTTGTCGCCATGGAGCTGCCGAGCAGCTTCTCGATGCCCTTCGCGAGGTGAGCTGCCCGGAGCTTGATCAGCGTCTCGATCACTTCCTGGACGGCGGTGACGACCAGGCTCAGGAGCAAGTACAGGAACGTGATGCCCAGCGCGATGTCGAGAGTCGTGGAGCCAAACATTCAGCACCTCCGTTTCGGCTCGATCCATCCAACGGTGAGAGATGGTCAGCAGATCGGTCAAGGGCTGGGACTGCTGGCCGCTGAGACAGTCCTGCAGCAGTCCGGTACAACTCGACTCCTGCCCGAGCCGGAGCTCGCCGGGCTGGCGTACCATTCGAGCACGATCGAAGCTCCAGCGGAGGTTGCCATGACTCTGCAAGATATCCAGGCCGGTGGGCGCGCGGTGCCGTTCTCACTCATAGGTTCCGACGGAGCTGTGGCGACGCAGACGCAGCAGCGCCTCGGTCTGCATCGCGTGCTCGACCCTCCGGCCGACGGCGTGTTCGGTCCGGTGTCTCTGTGGGCGCTGACCCAGTTCCAGCGCCGGGCCGGGATCACCGGACCGCCGACGCTCGACGCGGCCCTGGCTGCGGCGCTGCTGTCCGACGAGCCCCTCTTCCCCCTCAGCACGTCGAGCTCGCAAGCCGGCCGGATCGTACGGGCGTTACAGGCAGCCGGGTACTGGATCGCCTGCCACCCGGATTGCGTGAACATCGTCTACGTCGAGGGCATGGACGCGGACGGCACGCCGAACGGGGACGCCCCGAACGAGTTCAATGACTTGCGGATGGTGCTGCGGGTGAATCGGGCCGGCAATCCCGAGATCGTAGAGGCCTGGGAAGCCACCACCGAGCCGGGCCAGTACTACACGCTCCACCATCTCGATCCGCTCGGAGCGGCGCGCATCGCGTTCGGGCAATACAAATCATGGTCGGTCGGCATCCACATGGCCGGGCGTCCGACCGCCCACGAGGCGCTCGTGCAGACGGCGCCGATCCGCGTGTACCGCGACCTCAACGAGGACTTCCAGCGCACGGGCGACGCGATCTTCGAAGGAATCTTCGGGGTCAACCAGCACTGGGGCTTCGACCTGCCGCGCGCGGACGTGGGCCGCGCCAGCGCCGGCTGTCTGGTCGGGCGCACCAAGAACGGACATCGAGAATTCATGGCGCTCTGCAAAGCCGACCCGAGATACGCCGCGAACAATAGCTACCGGTTCCTCACGGCCGTGCTACCGGCCGCCGATGTGCCGGCCGCCAGCTCTGGCGGAGGGTAGCAAGCACCGGTGCGTCTCGGCCGTGCTGTTCAGATCACTGCGCTGTTGCTGAACACCTCACCCGGCCGCGGACCAGTGTAGGGGAGAGGCAAAGAAAGAGAAATTCGCCACTTGAGTGTCTGGCGCCGTCGGCATCGCAATTGCTCGAGCAGGACGTTCCGAAGCGAGCGGGCTCGACGCGAGGGCAAGTGGGCAACAGCGCAGGAGGATGAATGGCGACTGGCGGAGAGCGACCCGCACGACCGGCGCGCGGCTCAGAGTGTCTTCACGTGAACGACGCGCAGCCCGAGCGCGCTCGCGTGGGTGCCAAATGCCGCCGTGACGTCGTCGCTCCCCCGTGGCGCTCCTTCCCAGACCAGCGCGGCGATCGCCTGGACTTTCGTCTCGCGCGCCAGCGTGATCGCGTCCCGGAGGATGACCTCGTTCACCGCGACGTAAGCGTCGTTGCCCTCGCCCTTCCCTTCCAGGGTCACGATGTCGTGACTCGGATCGAGCTCGGCGACCGTCCGGTCATACAGCGGCCCCCAGTCACCGGGGCGATCGGTGACCGAGGTCGCGCGGAACCGTGCCCGATCGAACGGCAGGACGATGCGCCGGCGCATTCGCCGCGTGCCCGCGACCTTCAGGCCCAGCAGATCCGCGCCGCAAGCCGCGGAGCTGACCAGCGCGGTCGCCTTCTCTTGCTCGAACAGCTCGTCGAGCCGCCGGCTGACGAGCTCCACGTTGGCCAGCGGAAAGCGAGCAGTCGCAGCGTCCAGAGCGTCAACACGTCGACCGGCCAGTGCGATAACCACGTGCCACCTTCTTCCGGTTGGAGGAGCCCATGATCGACCCTACTCGCTGGAAGTCACTCCACGCGCGCTACAAGGACGATCGGCCGCACCGCCTCCTGGCACTCGACGGCGGAGGGATCCGCGGTCTCATCACCCTCGGCATCCTCGAGCGCCTGGAAGCTTTGCTCAAGGAGCGGACGGGGCAGTCACTGCCCGAGTACTTCGACTATATCGCCGGCACCAGCACCGG